>Ga0114966_10000013_pt1 | contig 166692 bp, 133 predicted proteins | sample M_130207_XF_Meta_FD_87029 | JGI IMG/M metagenome (GOLD analysis project Ga0114966, IMG submission 87029) | Freshwater microbial communities from Lake Montjoie, Canada to study carbon cycling - M_130207_XF_MetaG | ecosystem: Environmental > Aquatic > Freshwater > Lake | place: Lake Montjoie...
GATGCATTAAATGCATGACCTGTATCAGCTGGATCTGCTGTATTATCTGTATTTACTGCTCTTAAAGCATAACCACCATTTGTTGATCTTGTAAATACTGTAGTTGCTGCTGTTAATGTACCAGTTACACTCAAATTGCCACCAACTGTTGTATTACCAGTTAATGTAGTATTGCCTGCTACTGATAAATCACTACCAGTACCAAGAGTAACATCACCGCCGCCTGTTACATTAATTCCACCACCTGTAATACTGATTGCTGTACTTGCTGCACCTCTTGCATTATTAAATAATGCTGTTGGAAATCCTGGTGCTGTCGTATCATCATTTTCTACTCTTAATGCTGTTTGAACATAAGGTGTAGCTACATCAACATCATAACCTAATATTGTTTGACCTAATGGTACACTTAAAGCTACTCCACCAGTAATTAAGTTACGTAATTCAGCTGCTACTGCATTTGCATTGTTAACTGTTGCACCAATTGCACCACCAGCTTGTGCTGAATTTGCATTAACTTCAAAAGCATAGGTTGATTCATTTGTATTAGGTACTTGTGAAACAACAGATAATACTGCTCCACCACCAGCAGTTAGACGTGTAAATTCTACAAGTGGTTGTGAAGATGAAGCTGCTGCTGCACCTTGACTAATTGTAAATGCGCGTGAATTATTATTTGAGCTATTTGAAACAATGTCAAAAACATTTCCAGAACTGCTGCTACCAGTATTATTTATTGATACATTCGAATTAACTGGATCGACTTTAAAGAAATCTTGAGTAGTTACAGATATTTTTGGTCCAACAACAAAGTTTCCTGTTGTTGAATTATAATACATTCTTGTTCTTGAGGTTTGATTATCTGAACCGATAATTAAACCACTCATTGTTCCACCACCAGTTATACCTGCATGGTTTAGTTCATTTCCTAATTGGAATAATGGAATATTATTTCCGGAAACTGTAGTTCCTTCTAAGTAGCTGTTAACCTGTACATTACCAAATGTTTGTAATGCATATTTGCCAGCTGCTCCACTATTTGCAATTCTTACTGTAGAATAATCTGCTTTTGCTGTTCCAGAGCCATTATCATTACTGCTTGTAATGTTCATTGCTCTTGCATTTGTAGATCCAGTATTTGTATTATTTATCGTAGATGAATATCCTGTATTTGCTGATGATACTTCTAATGCTGTACCATTTGCACCTGTTGCTAATGAACTGATTGAAACAGCTGGGGCAACACTTGTTGTGCTTGTACGGCTTACTGTCAAACCTGTACCAACACCTGTTTGATTTACTGTTACACCTACATTTGGTGCAGTTGAATTAGCATTTACTACAACTACATTATTTGTGCTATTGCTGATTGTTGTTAAACCAGTGATTGTTGTTGGAGCTGTTACACCAAGTGCATTACCAACCATTGTAATTGAATTAGATGCATTACCAATCGTTGTATTTCCTTCTGAAGCACCATCATTAATAGTTGTTACACCATTAATATTTGTTGCGCCATTTACATTATTGGTTGTTCCTGTAACGGTGTTTGTAGTACCAGTAATTGTAACATTACCTGTATTTCCAATTGTTGTACTTGCTGCGCCTGTAGCATTAATGCTTGTTGCACCAACTACAGTTGCACCACCATTTACATTTGCACTTCCTGTTACAGTTGCATTCCCACCAACACTTAAGTTTGTCGAAACTGTTTCACTTCCAGATACTGTTGCATTTCCGCCTACAACTAAATCACTTCCAGCACCAAGTGTTAAATCACTTCCACCACTTAGTGACACATTGCCACTAGTTACAGATAATGCATTTTGTGTGGTATTTGCATTAGCAATAGTTACTGTAGGACTTGTTGCACTATTATTTGAAGCATTAATTGCTGTACCAGTTACTGCAATTGCTCTAAATCCAGTACCAGCTGCTGTGTTTTCTGCAGTTAAAGTATTACCTGCTGTATTACTTGTAAATACTGTTTGAAGAGCTTGTAATGTACCACCAACACTCAGATTTCCAGTAACTGTTTGATTTCCAGCAACTGTAGTTAAACCTGAAGAAGTAATGGTAGTATTTGTTGCATTGATTGTCACATTACCTGTATTACCAATTGAGGTATTACCTGCACCTGTTGTATTAATAGAAGTATTACCTGTAACGGTTGTTACACCTGTTAAGGTTGTTGGACCATTTACTGCTAAACTTGTATTTAAGGTAGTTGCACCTGTATTTACTAATGTGCCTGTTAATGTAGTATTTCCACCTACTGTTAAATCACTATTAGTACCACTGATATTCACATCACCAATTGCTTTTAATGCAGTACCTGAAACATGAATATTGTGTAAGTCTAATGTTGCTGCTGTTGGGCTATTATTATCGCCTTCGATTGCAGAACCAGTAATTGCAGTTGCCTTGATTGCTTCGCCAGTACCTGCATTATCATTATTATTTACAATTAAGGTATTTGTATTTAAAGCACTTGTAGTTGCAGTAGTAGTACCATTAATAGCATTTGTACCATTAATTGTATTTGTTGTACCATTAATTGTCACATTGCCGGTATTACCAATTGTTGTATTTGAAGCACCTGTTGTATTGATATTTGTTGTACCACTAACAGCTACTGTACCACCTATCATAGTTAATGTATTGCCGGTATTTCCAATAGTTGTATTACCTTCTGCAGCACCATCATTAATAGTAGTTACACCATTAATATTTGTTGCGCCATTAACTGTATTTGTTGTACCTGTAATTGTAACATTACCTGTATTACCAATTAAAGTATTTGCATTGCCTGTTGTATTGATTGAAGTTGTACCAGTTACACCTACAGTTGTACCAGTTACAGTTACTCCGCCTGTTACATTACCAATTGAAGTACTATTTGTACCAGTTGTATTAACATTTGTTGTACCTGTAATGGTATTTGTTGTACCTGTAATTACATTTGATGCACCACTTAATGTATTAGTTCCACCATTCAATGACACTGTTGATCCGCTATTACCAATTTGTGTAGCAGCTGCACCAGAAGTATTGATTGTTGTAGCTCCTAATACATTGGTAGCTCCAGATACGCTAACATTTGTACCAGCAACTGTTACATTGCCTGTATTACCAATATTAGTGTTTCCAGCACCAGCAGTATTTATTGAAGTATTTCCAGTAACTGTTGTTACGCCATTTACACCAATATTATTTCCAGTTAATGTTAATGCATTAGAACCATTTCCAATTGATGTTGAACCATCAAGCGCTGATGTATTAATTGTTGTAGAACCATTTACATCAAATGTTGTTGCATTAACATTCACGGCATTATTCAAATTACCAATGTTTGTATTACCACTATTTGATGCCACATTAATTGATGCACCACCTATAGAAGTGATTCCACCATTAAATGTTGCAGCACCAGATAATGTTGTATTTCCAGCTACATTTAGGTTAGTGCCTATTGTTTCGCTACCTGTTACACTTAAATTTCCACTAGTAGTTTGATTGCCACCGACACTTAATGTGCCTGATACAGTTTCATTACCTGTAATTGTTGTATTGCCTACTATGCCTGTTGCACCAGTTAATGTTAAAGTATTAGCACTATTACCAATTAATGTATTACCATTATTAGCACCTGTATTTAATATAAGTGCATTACCACGGATATCTGTTGTATTTCCAGCATTTCCGATTCTGGTTGCACCTGCATTTAAAAAACGATTTATTTCAGCTTCGCCTTGAACATCTAATGCCAAGTTTCCTGAAGTACCAGCTAGTGCTTGTAAACCTTCTGCTGTAGTTGTCAATCCAGTATTAACAGTTAAACCACCATCAATTACAGCTCCATTTGCTGTTACTGCTAATGCATTATTTAATGTAGTAGTACCATTTACTGTGGCTGAACCATTAATTGTCTCATTACCACCAACACTTAAGTTAGCTGTTACTGTTTCAGAACCAGTTACTGTTGTAGCACCAGTAATTCCTACTGTTGCTCCTGTAATAGATACTGCACCAGTTGCATTTCCAACTGTAGTTGCTGCTGTTCCTGTTGTATTGATATTAGTTGCACCAGTAATGCCTACTGTATTACCAGACATTGTTAATGTATTTGAGCTATTTCCAATTGTGGTATTGCCTTCTGAAGCACCATTATTGATTGTTGTTATACCATTAACATCTAATGTATTATTTACTGTAGTTGCACCATTAAAGGTTGCAGCGCCTGTATGAAGGCTTGTACCACCTACACTTAAATTACTACCTGCATTTAATGTTACATTACCACCAGTTACTTGGATTGCATTACCACCTACACCAGCATTTTTAGCAACAATCGCTGCTTGAGTTGTGCTTGTATTGGATGCATCAACTGCATTACCTGTTCCTGCTACTGCTTGGAATGCTTTACCTGTACCGGTATTCTCTGCTTTTAATGATGCACCTGGATCTGCTACAGCAGATGTAAATACTGTTTGTAAGGCTGTTAATGTACCACCTACACTTACATCACCTGTCACTGTTTGATTACCTGTAATTGTTGTATTACCTGTAATTGTAGTTGGGGCTGTAATACCTAATGAACTACCTTTTAATGTTAAGATATTTCCTGTATTACCTATGGAGGTTGCACCTGAGGCAGCTGTTGTATTTACTGTTGTTGTACCAGATACATCTACTGTACTACCTTTGGCAATAAGAGTATTATTACCATTTCCAATTGTGGTAGTTCCTGAGCTAGATGTTGAGTTAATACTTGTATTACCTGCAACTGTTGTAACACCTGTTAAATTGGTTGCGCCATTTACATTCGCGCCACCATTCATGGTTGCTAAACCTGTCACTGTTTCTGTACCACTAACTACTTCTGATGCTACTGTTGTTGCACCTGCATTTAATGTTCCAGATACTGTTTCATTGCCTGTAATTGTAGTATTTCCTACTATGCCTGTGGCACCTGTAATTGTAGTTGCACCAGTAATACCTACTGTATTGCCACTATTACCAATTGATGTATTTCCTTCTGCTGCACCTGTATTAATATTGGTTACACCATTAATATCAATTCCTGTTGTTGTGGAATTTCCATTTAATGTAACGATACCAGTTGCATTACCTACTGTTGTATTATTATTACCTGTTGCATTGACATTTGTTGTACCTACAACTGTGGTTGCGCCATTTAGATTAGTTGCACCATTTACTGTTGCACCACCATTCATGGTTGCTAAACCTGTAACTGTTTCTGTACCATTAACTACTTCTGATGCTACTGTTGTTGCACCTGCATTTAATGTTCCAGTTACTGTTTCATTGCCTGTAATTGTAGTATTTCCTACTATGCCTGTTGCACCTGTAATGGTAGTTGCACCATTAATACCTACTGATCCACCTGTTAATGTTAGTGCATCTGCTGTATTACCAATAGTAGTTATGCCATCATTAGCTGTTGTATTTATTGTTGTAGCGCCATTTACATCAAATGTTGTTGAATTAACATTCACTGCATTATTCAAATTACCAATCGATGTTGAACCGCTATTTGATGCTGTATTAATTGATGCACCACCAATTGAGGTGATTCCACCATTAAATGTTGCTGCGCCTGTATGAGTACTTGTGCCTGTTAATGTTGAATTACCAGTTACATTTAATGTACCTCCAACAGATGTAGCACCTAATGATGAAGTACCTGCATTTAATGTTCCTACTGTTGTGTTTCCACCTACTACTGTACCACCAATTGATACATTACCTGTAACTGTTTCATTACCTGTAATTGTTGTAGCACCATTGATATTAGTTACACCAGTAATGCCTACTGTATTACCTGATAATGTTAATGTATTTGAACCATTACCAATTATAGTATTGCCTTCTGCTGAACCATTATTGATTGTTGTTGTACCATTAACATCTAATGTATTATTTACTGTAGTTGCACCATTTAATGTGGTAGCACCTGTGACAGTGGTTGTACCACCTACACTTAAATTGCTACCTGCATTTAATGTTACATTGCCACCAGTTACTTGAATTGCATTACCACCAACACCAGCATTTTTAGCAACAATCGCTGCTTGAGTTGCGCTTGTATTTGATGCATCAACTGCATTACCTGTTCCTGCTACGGCTTGGAATGCTTTACCTGTTCCGGTATTTTCTGCTTTTAATGATGCACCTGGATCTGCTACAGCAGATGTAAATACTGTTTGTAAGGCTGTTAATGTACCACCTACACTTAAGTTACCAGTTACTGTTTCATTTCCAGTTAATGTTGTATTACCTGTCATTGAAATAGTAGCGCCGCTTAAGGTCAATAAATCACCATTATTACCAATATCTGTATTATTAGCAGCAGATGTATTAAGTGCATTAATTCTAGTTGCACCTTCAACTACTGTTTGACCATTAATATTCGTTGTATTATTTACTGTGGTTGGACCATTAAAGGTAGCTGCACCAGTGTGTAAACTTGCACCTGTAATTGTAGTATTACCACTGATACTTACATTACCATTAACAGTTTCATTTCCGGTTAATGTTGTATTACCAGTTAATGTTAAAGTACCTGTTGCATTACCAATTGATGTACTTGATGTTCCACCAGTATTGATACTTGTTGTACCAGTAATACTTGTAGGTCCATTAACAGTTTCACCACCATTTAATGTAGTTAAACCAGCAACTGTTGCTGTTCCAGCAACTACTAAGTTTGTACCTACAGTAGAATTACCTGCAACTGATTGATTACCACCTACAATTAAATTGCTATTGCTGCTTAAAGTTACATTACCACCAGTAACTTGAATTGCATTACCAGTAGCATTACCATTAGATGCAACAATAGTTCCATTAGTTGGGCTTGAATTAGAAGCAACAATTGCACTTCCACTTTGAGCGCCAGCTGTAAATGCACGACCAGTACCTGTATTTCTTGCTTCTAATGAAGAACCTGGATCTGCAACATTACTTGTGAATAATGTTTGAAGCGCTTGTAAAGTACCACCAACACTTAAGTTTCCACTAACTGATGAACTACCATTTACTTGTGTATTGCCTGTTACTGTTGTATTACCACCAAATGTAGTATTACCAGAAACACTTAATGCAGGTCCACCTGCATTTGTATTTGTAATAGTTACTGTTGGTTGGATTAATGATGATGCAATAGCATTAGTATTACCATTAAGATTTGTAGATCCATTAACAGTAGCTGTATTATTGATTGTAGTTGCACCAGCTAATGTTGTTGCACCTGTAACTCCAAGAGTTCCACCAATATTTGTAGCACCTGTTTGAGCATCAACTGTCATTCTTGAAGCATTTGCACCAACTTGTAAACCACCACCAACTTGATTAGCTACAAAAACTCCATTAGTAAATGAAGAAAGTGAATTGGTAATTCCTGTTCCAACTTGAACATTATTATCACCAGTTGTTAATATACTGTTGATTTCGATATTACCATTTGTACGAAGTGCTAATCTATTTCCTGCTGCAGTATTACTAATTAATACTGTTGGAACAGATGCTGTACCACTTGTAGCTTCAATTGCATTTTGGGTTAAACCATTTTGATTTACTATGATACCATCTGCATTTGCATTTGTAACCACACGTAAACCTGGTGCTGCAGAGGATGTACCTTGAATAGATACATCTACGCCAGCATTATTATTTCCTGAATTATCAAATGCTTTGGTAACAGAAACGCCAGAGCCAGTACCACTATGTGTTACTGATAAACCAGAATTATTAGAAACTGGAGAACTCATAATAATATTAGCACCTGTTCCAGTACCACTATTATTAATATTTAAGCCTGTTCCAGAACCTGTGCGGTCTACATTAATTGCAGGAGCACTATTAATTCCAAGGTTTTGTGTAATATTTAATGAAGTGCCAAGACCATTGCTTGCTAAACTAGCAACAGATCCTGCACCTGCTTGTGTACCTGTAAATGATGAAGTTCCTGCACCTGAATTAGAATTTACTGTAATACCATTACCAGAAATACCAGTTGTATTTGTATTATTAATGCTGATACCAGCACCATTACCATTTTGAGTAATTCTTACAGCTTCTGATGCATTAGTTGAAGGAATAGTTACATCAACACCTCTGCCACCAGCAGATGTAGCTGTAACTGCTGGACCTGCAGCTGCAGATGCTGCTACGCCAGTTCCAGTTAAACTTGCTGTTGCATTTACAGCAGTACCACCATTTGTTGTTGTTGCATTAACACCAAAACCAGATGTAGATGTTGCATTAACACCATTACCTGAACCATTTGCTGTTGCAACTACTGCATTACCTGTACCAGATGTTGTACCACTAATTGCTGCACCACTACCTGTAGAAGCAGTAACACCAGCGCCAGATCCACTGTGAGTAACTGCAATACCAGCTACATTATTATTAGCACCTTGGGCTACTGTAATACCAGAACCAGATGTTGTTGTATTTGATACAGCAATACCTACTGTTCCTGCACCTACTGTATTATTATTAGCAATTACATTAATACCAGAACCTATAGTACCAGGATGTGTAATTCTAGCAGCTGGGCCAGTTGCGAATGGGCTAACTGCAGCGTCTAAAGCCACACCAGTATTAGTATTGATTTGAACACCAGCTCCAGTTCCTGAAGTGGTTACACCAACTGCTGCTGCTGTACCTGCATTAGTTACGGAAACTGCACTTGCTGTTGCATTTGCATCTAATTGATTTGCAACTAATGCATTTGCACTAGATGCTGTGCTACGATTACGGAAAACTGCTGTAGGTGCATTACCGCTATTTGTTAAGCGGAACATTGCATTTACACTAGTTGAAAGATTAATTGTTGTATCAGCATCAATCGGAAATGCGAGACTATCATTACGTGCCCAAGCTAATGCTGTACCATCAAAACGTAAAATTTGATTACGTAAAGTAGGATTATTTAACCAGCCTTGGCGTCCACCAGCTTGACCATCAATACCAACTAATAAACGATTTGCACCAACATCAACAGTTGTATTAGCTGTTGCGTTAGTTTCTGTTGCAAATGTTCTTGGGGTTAATTTTCTCCATCCAAGTGAAGTACCATCCCAATGAAGTGCTGTGTGAGGTAAAGCTGCTGTAGGAGCATCTAACCATTCCATTGAGTTAGCGCCTGTTCCCATGAGAAGTTTCCATGGTGCTACAGTGGTAGGAGTTGTTTTTAAATTTTCTGGAGTAATTGTGCTAAGAGCAATTTTATTCCCTGTTACAGAACGGTCTGCAAGGTTTGAATTAGAAATGCTTCCAGCAGCAATTTTAGTTGAATCAATTGCGCCATTTGCAATTTTTGGACGTGTTACAGCTAAGTCTGCAATACGATCTGTTTTAACTGCACTAACAGCAATTTTTGGATTAGGATAATCACCTGTTAAATCTCCACTAGCTGGGCCAGATGGAGGAAATTCAAGATTAGCAGAAAGTTTTGACTTGGTAATTGCTCCGTCAGCAATTTTAGAAGTTGTTATTGCTCCATCTTTAACAGTTGGGTTTGGATAATCACCAATCAAATCTCCACCTGCTACACCAGTCGGTGCTGCAAAATCTGCTCTCTTTGCATGATCTGCATCTAATGCTCTTATAGCTAATTTAGCTGTATCTGCATTGATTGCTGTAAATGCATAAGGAGCCGGTGTAAGACGTACTCTTACTACTGGCTCTGGGGCTGATTGAGGAGTTGTAGTTAACCAATAACCTTTATCAAATGCTAAATCTAAAGTCTTTCTTTCACCTAATACAGCACTAAATAAACCATTCTGTGTTTGAACAACATGATTTTCAGTGTATAATGGGGTTCCACCAGATTCTAATTCATAAATCCTGAATGTTACATTATATGTATCATTTTTGACAGGAAGATTATTTGCATCTGTTAAAACACCTTGATAGGTTAAAAAACGAGGAACTTGTGCTTCTACATTGCTAACTGGTAATGCAAGCGCGCTTGAGGCAGCTAGGCCAATAAGGAGACTTCTTCTCATGCTAAACTCCAAAAAAAAATATAATATTTTAAAATTTTAAAATCAATGTTATTATTTAACCAACATCATAGGAATGCGGGACTTCATATTATCCCCTGCACTTGTTAATGACATCTCACATATATAATTGCCGGCTCCTAAGTCTGCTCCAGAATCATCTTTTGCATCCCAAGTAACCATATGATCACCAATTTCTCTAAACTCATTACTTACTAATGTTCTTACTTCTCTACCTACCATATCATAAATTTTAATTGATACAGTAGCACTTTGCTCTACAATAAAATTGATAGTTGTTTGATATGCAAAAGGATTAGGATAATTAAATAATAAAGGGTTAGAACCCATAGTACCTGTATTATCATCTACTCCAGTAGGACCAGACGCTAGTCCAGCAAAACCCCAAAATCCTATATACATTTTGTAAGGATTTACAGATACAGTTCCAACAACAGGTTGGCCAATTGTAGAAGAAGTTCTGTATTGTCCACTAGCAACATTAATTGCACCACCACTAGCAATTACATGCCAATTAACTTTAGCTGGCGCCTGTGCTTGAACAATGTATGTACTTGCAACGCTCATTCCCAAAAGAATAAGCATTGAAAACATCACATTTTTTAAAACAACTTTCATAAATACTCCAATATTTGAGTCTATTTTTTAATAAAATTTTCAAAAGAAAGTGTCAGAATTCTTTGAGTCTAACTCATTGCAAGCCATTGCATGCAAAAATCATTCCAAAATAAATGATCTAATTTTATCATCTAATTCGAATTTTATTTGATTTTATACAAATTCGCTTAGAGAAAAATATTACCATTCAGCAAGAAACATACAAAATATGTATATCAGAGAAAAAACGTAAGTATATAATTAATATAGGCTTATATAAAAATTCATATAGTTTTGTTTTAACTTTTACGTAAAACGGCTATAGTACGATATGTAAATTTACTAAATATATGAAAAATAACAAATAAAGTTTTGATAATGCATGAACAGATTGCTGTTCCAACTTTTTAAAACCAGCACTTCATTCACAACAGTGTGTTGATAAAAGTGTGTAATAATTTACACATACGTCAAAACAACAGAATATACTTTTCAGGCATAAATTTTCCTGCTAAAATCATGCCAAGCAACATTTATTTTTTCTTCTTCTTTATTTTTTTTTTGAATTTAAATATAGCAAGCATGTTAATTTCTTTTTCTTTACTGATAATATTCTCAATTACAGAAGCCCAGAATGCATCTTTTTTGAATTCATATTCTTTTTGTATTAAAGAATACAATTCCTTTTTAATTGGAATTTCTTGATTTAAGCACAATGTAGATATATCTTTCACGGTTACGCTTGAGTCTTTAAGTATTATAGCAGATGATAGATACAGTTTCATTTCTGTATTTACGCCATTCCCAAACAATATCTGCAAGTTATTAGTAATCAACTTTTTTGAATTCATTATCCCTTGTATGGCACTATTTCTTGTCAATTGAAATTCTGATTTATGTAAAAGTGACTTAAAAATCTCAGATATAGTATTTGGAAATAATATACCTATAGAATATGCTGCCCTTGCCCTAACTGATTGATGAGTATCATTTAGTAATTGTACTAATGTATCTATGATAATATGAGAAGTATCTCCAATTTCCCCAAATTGTTGAGCGCACAGGGCTCTGATTCTCCAATCTTGATCATTAGTATTAGAATATAAATTATCGATTGCTTTTTTTATTTTCAATTTACCACACATAGCTAATGCAAAAGTCTTTACTTCATAAATTTCTGATTCTAAAGAATCTATTAATATAGATTGTATTGTATCAGCATATGCCTCGTATAACTTTGGCAATAAATAGTCTAATGCCAGTCTCTCTCTTGGAGATTCTGTTCCAAGCTTTGTAGATAAGAATAATATTGCGTCCATTCCTTTTGATATCAATGCATTTCTGGATGGAATTACATTGTACTGATATTTTTGTGGTGCTGCTGATGCTTGAATAAATAAACTATCAATACTATGTGTTAATGGTTCTTTGAAATTAGCTTGATTTGTAGTTGCAATTGGTAATGTGCTAGGATGAAGAATATCCTGATCTAAAAAAAGTCCAAATGTAGATTGAAGTGTGAATGAATTATTTTTTAATTGACTTCCATATATGTCTACACCATTTCCATCAGCAAAAATTCCAATCATTCCATAATTTCTTCTGAAATCTGAATATCCCATAGTATTCGTAGTATTTTTAGCTATATAAGAATCACTTCCTAAAAGATCTAAGAATATGGAAATTGCATTTGCATTTCCTGCACCTAATGATAGGCTTTCAGTTTGATAACTATCATTTCCTGCTTCATCAACTAATATTCCACTTGCTATATCATGACCACAGCCCTGAGATACTCCATGAGATACATATATATCATCACCTTGCTTATCCCATAATAATCCTTGGGCCAAATGAACCCCAGAGCCTTGGGCATATTGATAGGCTTGATATTTATCTTCTCCCTCAGCATCATATAATGCCCCAAATGAATACCAATAACCTGTGCCCTGAGCATAAATATCCGCTATATATGTGTCATTACCTCGTAAATCCATCAATAATGCAAAGCCTCCTGAGGCAATCGGACGATATCCCAATGCTGCTCCTTGAGCAAATGACTCATAATGTGCATCATATCGTAAGAAGTCTTGAAAAGGGCTTGCACATACATACGTATCATTACCTGTCTTATCAGCCAATATACCAATCCCTTGGGTTGCTGCAAAAGCTTGTCCATGCGCATCTATTGTATATGTATCATTGCCAGCATCATCTATTAATAAGCCAATTCCAAAAGAACCCATTCCTTGAGTATTTGAACCAGCTCTATATGTATCATTTCCATCATAATCATGTAAATATCCAATACCAAAAACACCCGATGCTTGAGAAAAATTATGTGAATGATATAAATCATCACCTTGGACATCATACAATAATCCAGCGCCAAATAATCCAGAAGCAATCGAGAAATCGCCTCCTAAATACTTATCATTACCACCTAAATCTATAATACATTGTATTGGCTTTGTTAAAGCTTGTGCTTTACCAGATATTGGAATATATGTATCATCTCCTCCTGGATCTAAAATAAAGATATAATCTCCTTGATACATATCATCGCCATAACTTCCAATGGCAATCATTCCATACTTAGTTTTAATTTTTATTGGTTCTAATGAGTTTTTATATACTTCATGCATTCCCTTGCTGACTTGAATCAGCCCTTCATATGTTCTAGCTAAAGATAAACCATTAGAAATAATAGTTTTAGGAGATTCAGCCTCATTAAAAAATTGTTTAGATACAAATTGTCCTTGTATTTCAGCTGCTTTAAGTTCATAAAGATTTGCAGATTCTCCGTCTTTTGTAACCATGATTATCGAATCTGCTTGGCTTACTAAAAATCTATTCTTTAATAATTCAAATCTAGATTTTTGCATATTTTGTATAGCAGATATCAAAGGGCCAATATATTGTCTAATTACAAAAGCTGTAGTCAAATTTGAAATCGTATCTAATCCTAAACCCAATATCCCATCTAGTTTTGTTGCAGAAATATTATCTGAAAGATATGCAGCATTATATTGTATTCCACCTGCATCGTTAAGCATCAATGAAAACCATTTATCGGCATTTGACGAAGAATAGTCACTAAATAATTGAACATGATTATATACAATATCTCCCATGTCCATTGGTTTTTCAAAAAGACGTTTTTGTAATAATGATCGATGCTTGTCTATACTTATAGCATCCCAATTCATAAACAAGTCTTTTCTTTGCATCTTTAACTTAAGTAAAGATGTATCTAATAATTGAAATGCTTTTTGATCAAAACCCTTTTGACCATACATAGATACAGAAAATGAACATGCAAACAATATGAAGAGAAGTGCTTTCATCACTGTTTATTATCTTCCATTTGTGATAATTGCTCTAAATCTGAAAAAGACAATGTATATTTTTCCGACAATTGACGTAATTTTTCCCACGTATAAATTCCTGTATGATGGCCATCCTTCCAATTTGCCTGAATACCATAATTTCCTACCGGTATTAATGCTTCTAATTCATTCATACCCGGTAAAAATGTCTTTATTCCAAAGGAGATTCTTTGTCCCATAATTTCCTCCCCTTGGCATGCAGCACATGGACATTCCTCACGCATTTTTTCTAATTGAATTATATATTCTGATTTGTCTTGCCAAATTATCTTCAATAAATAAGGCTTTGGTCTTTCTATGGTAATTGGTGGATTCATATTTGTGCTTTATAATAATGCAATAGATCTTTATATGTTGATATTAATTTCTATGCCAAATCTACTCATACTTATATCTAAAATGAATATTTATGAATGGTTATATATTAATACCGAATATTCATTCTTTATGGTATAAAACAATATTAACCATAAATGAATATCATTTCTGCAATAAATAATATGCATTGTGCAATTGGTAGAATATAATATTTGATTGAAGTATGGGTAGTTTTAGTGAAGGATAATAATGCTATAGCTATAATAAAAAAAGGTAATAAGGGCTCATGATATCTAGCAGATCCAAAAAAGACAATATGCACACATGTCCATAAGAATATGAACAATAATGACAGTTTTCCATATTCTGTAGAGGCCACATAACCAAGGCTATACCAACCATATAGTAATAATATTAAACTAGGTAAAAGTGCTAATAATGAGAAATGGAATGGCACAGAAGCAGCTGTCTGTTTATAACTTTTATTATGAGTATCACTTGTTAAAAAAGATAATAATATGTACATATCTGAAGACCACATAAATCCAATTTTTTGGGGAATCATTACAATAGTTTTTTGAGGATTTTCTATGATATATTGTAGGCCTAATGCATATCCAATTGAATCTCTTTGAATTTCATTTTTGATATTAAATAACTCAGGAGGTTCATGTGTAAATTTATATGATCCGTTTGCCTGTTCATTATTACCTATCCAAAAATTTATTCCCCCATTTGTTGTTAATTGGGGTTTACCAAAAACAACATAATTTCTAATCATCCAAGGTGTAATTGCACACAGAATTCCTATGAACATTATGATAATAGATGGTATTACATGTTTATATAAAGATTTCATTTTGTATAGATAAATTAGTAATAATACAATAATGGGAATTAAAGCTGTTGGCCTTGTAAGGATAGAATAGCCCAGAATTACTCCAGAAATAAAATGCCAATACTTATTAGTTTTTTTAATTAATATATATGTACTTAGTAAAAGCAAAAGAGTACATAATGGCTCAGATAAAAGCAATAAAGATTGTCCAATTGTAATAGGGATAAAAAGCCAAATAAAAGCCCCCACTATAGCAGATTTTTTATGTGATTTAATGAAGAGAATAATATGATAAATCAAATATCCTGACAATACAATTAGTAATGATTGTAGTATTTGCCCTGCTTTATAAAATGGAAATAATGTATAAACTACACTCAATAAAAATGGATATCCAATCGGACGATATGCAGTATGGATAGTATCATATCCAAAAATACCGTGCTCTGAAATATTTAAAGCTAATACATGATAATCATAAGCGTCAGATAATGGCTGTTGATGTGTACTTACAATCAATAATACACGAATACCAAAAGCTAATAATAATAGCCATAAAATTGTATTCTTTTGTAAAAAGATATTGTTTAGTAGCAATTTGATATGATTAATTGTATTCATGTAATAGACAAAAAAACAGGGAAATACCTAATAGATATTTCCCTTTAAGAATTTCTTTATTTTTTATTATTTAAGGAATATTACCAATAAGAGAAAATCTCATTGTATTACCCAAAGGATGATTTTCTTCTGTTGGAATGATAAAACTGAAATCCATATTAAATACATCATAACGAATACCAGTACCAAAAGTAAAAAACCGTCTATTACCTACAGAAGCAGGCTCTGTAAAATAACCAGCCCTTAAAGCAACTACTTTTTCGTACCAATATTCCATACCGAATGAAGATTCAATTCCACCAACTTCCCAAGCAGTAATAAATGATTTTGGTATAGGATCATTTACCAAACTATCGCGTCTTACAAGTAATTTTGCGATATCAACAGCTAAAGTTAGTTCATTAAATTCATCTTCTAGAACTTTAAGTGAAGTACCAAGTCTTAAGGTAGTTGGTAATGGATCAGAGACATTTAAATAGGTTACTTTAGGCCCAATATTAGCAAGATTAAAACCAAGGCCAAATTTGTCGCCAATATCCCATCCGAATAGATCAAGATTAGAGGGACGCCACAGCATACCTAAATCGAAAGCAACACTTCTACCGATGCCATCGCCAGTACCACTTCCTTGGGCATTGACAGGTGCACCGAGATTAGATTGAATATATTTTAATTGAAATCCAGCACCAATATCATCAGCTATCAAAGTACCATAACCAAAACCTAATGCAAACTCGAAAGAGCGAAAAGTATTAAGAACTTTTCCGCTAAAGTCTGTTCTTTTGAATTCGCCAAGATTCATGAGCATAAAATTCACATTAATTGTCCCTTCTAGGCTAGGAACATATTGTCCATATGCTGCATGCGCATAAAACAAATCAGCATTAAATTGGGGCAACCATTTTGCATAAGCTAAACCAACTTTTCTATTTAATTGTTTTGTAGTTTCTGGCATTTGAAAGGCCAAGCCACCAACATTCCAATGAGTTGCATAAATATTATCGGCTAAACCAGTACCAACTTCTCCCATCCCATTTGCGCGAGAATCTGGAGAAATCGTAATGAATGGAACGGCAGCTTGTCCAAAAGCAATAGTTCCAGAGCATAGAACACAAGCAATAATCTTGCTCACAACCCACAATAGTCTTTTCATAAATATTCCATCTATCATTATAATATTAATAAGTCTTAATTATCTAATCTTTAATATTTCATCTGTCATACGCATGCTAGATCCATTAGCTGAATAGGCAATCACAGAACAAATATATAAACCAGAGCTAACCGCATTTCCATCATTATCTTTTCCATCCCATTCATAAATCCATGAATGGAGTTCATTTTGGGTAACTTTATCAGATTTAACTAAAGCACCATTAGCAGCAAAAATACGAATTTCAGCAAAGATTGGTAAGGTTTGATTATGATTAAATCTGATTGAAGTAGAACTAATCATAGGATTAGGATAAATACTTAAACCTTCAGTTATCATATTTGAATCATTATCTGCTAATCTAAAATAGGTTTCGGCTTCTGAATAATTATTCCATACATCCCAAGCTCTTACTCTAACAGAAGTGGTTTTTATAGGCAGATTTAATATTCGCTTTTGTGTTGTACCTTTTCTAGAATCAGTTATTTCTGTTTCGAAACCATCAGTTAAATCTACTGGTATATAACTTGTATTGAACCAAGCTTCTATTTTATGTCCGATACCAGCACCTGTAGAATTTATACCAGTTTCATCGAATAAGTCTACAATCAAAAGAGGAGATTTTCTTATTAAATTTCCAGGTTGAAAAGTCCTATCGTCCATATAAACTTGTATTGTAGGACCAGATTTATCAATATCATCAGATTGTTCAATACCACCTACTGTAAAAGCCTGTGAGCATCCTTTGGCAGAATTTCCTTGTTCTGGGTCATATGCATAACTAAACAATTTTCCTTTTTTATTAGAAAAGCTAATATCCTTTGGAATAACAAATGATGCGGTAAAGGAGCCATCTTTTACAGGATAAGAACTTCTATTTAAAACACCACCATTTTCTAGAATTTCATGAGTAGCATTGTCTTTTGGGTCAAATACTTTTAACTGAATATCATGTTCTTTCATTGTTAAAAGTATTCTACCATTAAAGGAATTCAACTTGGTTTTATCAATCGACTTAATAATCTCACCTTGTATCTCTACTTTTTGCAAAGCCTTTACTTTAGGTAATAAAGAATCAGCAGGTAATGGAGTATTTTGTGGAATGTCAGAATTATTGATACTAAGAACTTGTACATCAAGATTTGGTATTTTCAAATGCATTGAAGGATCGCCCAAAATCAAATATTTTTCTGCATTATCATCATATAAATATTGTTTTGTTTTATATAATGCATCTCCAATGGATAGATAATCTCCATTAGCTTCTTTTGTAAAAAGAAATTTATAGTACATCTCACAAATATCTGCATTTTGATAAGAGAATACTGGACGTGTTGCTGCAAATACTCCGATTGCACCGCCCCTTGTACTTCTAAGCAATTCCTCTGCTCCGGATTCTCTTTCTGCATCATCGAATCTTGCAAAATCACACGTTGCAGCCGTAAGATAGAAAAGCCTATCTTTATTTGTCATTTGAGGTATAGTTGTTTCTTTTTCAAAGATCCTTTCATGCGCCCAGAGTCTAGGACTACCATGTCCTATCCAATTTAACAATACAGCACCTGTAGTATTAATATCGGTTAAAAGTTGTTGTGTAACAGCAGGTTTGCGCCTTCCATTTGGTACATTTTCTACAGGATATTCAGCTAAATATATTTTTTTTAACTGCATATCACTAGGAATTACAGTTGAAGCTAACATTTCTGATTGTTGAGTATGTTGAGTTCCATCAGATCCAACACCAACTGGGCCATCATCAGCAACTAAACATACTGTAGTTTGCCATTGTCCTGGATCTGAGTTTTCTTCATAATGTTGTAATTTATCTACTAGTTCTAAGCCATTAATAGGTGAAAGAACCGGCATTCTACCAGCAGAAATATCAACTTTGGCATCATTACCAATCGTTCTGGCAAAATAATCATCGATACAAGATGTAATGGTTGCATTAAATGATCCACATTCTTGATCGGTTTGGTATGTAGGAACATAGTTAGTAGCAGCTAATTGAATGCCTCTATAATCATAATGTCCATCGCCCCAAAGCAATAAATATTGAGGCTTATTAGTCCAATAATTCAAAGCATACGATACATAATCTCTAATTGCAGTTATATCTGTTATACCACTAGAAAATTCATTATAGATTTGCTCTGTAGTCGCAATTTTTACTGATATTTTGCTAGTACTTTCTTTAAACTTTTTATACTTCTCGGCTGATTCCATTAAATCTGCATGAGTTATAAGAAGCATTGAAGCGCCATTTATATCATGTCTTAAATTGGCAAAATCAGTTATAATCAGTTTTGGATTTTTAAATTCGGAAGCTACAAAATATCTTTTAGCTTGATTATTTTTTTGCATAGCTCGAAAAATATATAAGCCACCTGTTACAGAGATATTTTGTAATAATTCTGGGTTTTTATCATCTGTAATATCAAATCCAAAAATCTCATTTCCTGAGAATTGATTTATTGAATATTCAATTCCACCATTAATTGTAGAATCAGAAAATATTTCTAATTGATTAGAAGTGGCTGTAAATTCTCGTGGATAAAGAATTTCGAACCAATCAACAAATCCAGAACTTGTAGCACCAGCAGATGGATTTCTATAAGAAAATTTAAGAATACTTCTATTATCATTAGAAATAGTGTTTGATGGAATTGTAAAGCTTTGTTCGCAAGAACTTATAGATTCTACATAATTATAATAACTGTCATAAGGATTTGTACCTAATACATAGATAGAATCAAAAACTATATTATTCTCACTTATTGAGAAGTAACCAGTTTTAGCAGATTTATGTGATACACAATACCGATATGTAATTTCACCACTTCTTGATAATCCATGTAGTATCGTAGAATAGTTAAGTGGAACAGTGCTTTCTACGGATTTTCCATACCAGGTTCTTCCAGATGGGGCTGCAAGAGCATTATATAATTCATCTTCAGTAAATACTCTACTGTTAAATTGAGTTGGTTTACTAATAACTTGATCATCTTGTATAGTTGGTAAAGCTTGAGCGCGCAAACCAATCGTACCACCTGCAGTAATCAAGTATATATTTTCTTTTGAAAATGGATGAGTAAAATGTCTATAATCACCATTTTTATATGTAAAACCAGATGGGCCTTCTCCATAAAAATATATAGCATCTAATTCCCCATTAGCCTTTGTTTTAACTATAATCTTTTGTTCATTCATTGTATTAGATAATGCCGAATCAACATTTTCTGACAATAACTTTGCCCCATTTCCATATACTTTAATGGTTGGTATTTCTTCTGGTTTTATTGATAAACCTGCAGACGAAAGGCTAGCAGCATCAACTTTATATATTCCTTGAGAAGAAACAATCATTTTTAACCATTTGTACTTCACTGTTTCTTGAACTTTTACTATGTTTTTAGAAAATGCAGTTGAAGAAGCTAGAATCCAATCTTTAGTTTCATGATGATTTATAGATATCTCTGGATCATATTTATCTTTTACTGTTGATATTGAAGGTCCATTTGGAGTAAATCTAATTTCAACAATAAGATTTTTAGGTATATCAATTGTTCCAGATTGATTGTCATACTTTGCTATAATCACCGATAATTGCGCAAGATGTCTATTCCTTGCAATTCCCTGATACACTAAAGAAGACCAAGCATTATGATTCTGTTCTTGATAAAGGTGCTCATCTATCTCATATGTAGGGATTGCTGGATTATCACCATCTAATTGCATATATGGTTTTGGAGTAATCATTCCTTTAATTCTAGACACAGATTGCGCTTTAGATGCATACAATTGAAATGCTTTGGCATGAGGAACTGTAATAGGAATTGAATATTGAAGCTGTAAGGGACCACCTGATTGCTTTGCCACAGCAAAAGCACCAGTTATTCTAGGGAGAATTGTTAGATTTCCATTTGTTAAGCGAAGAGTGTCGAAGCCCTTTAATTCAGGTTGAAATTTTAAGATTAGTATCTCTTTAGTGGATGTTACTATGGAGCAACCTTTAGGTAAAAATATATCAGTCTTTGCAATAATATTCCCTGACATTGCAAAAATAAACCCTAAAACCAATGATAATTGGAAATTTGTAATCAAATTTTTTACAATTGAAAATACCATATACTTGCCAAAATTGAGCCCATAGGCATTTAAAAAATCTGGGGTGATTCATTTGTTTTATTACTTTAGACAAATGATGTGCCAGTTATTTAAACATATTTTTTATAAGTGGTTAAAAAATGCAAAAGAAACTTTTGTACATAACCTTATAAAGACAAGTATAAAGAGTGTATAGGCGCTTATAATATAGTTATTAAGTGTTAAAAACTCGGACGCAAAATAGCAAACGCAATTATACAATGCAAAAGAAAATATAATTTTAATATGTTTTCTATTATATGTCTCTACTTTGTGATAAAGTGTGTTTTTTGTACATTTGTATCCTTGTGTGTACAATTTTACACAATGTAACTCTGTATACTTCATTATTTTACATATAATGCAATCTTATTATAACATATACTCATTATTTGCTAAGCCCTTATGATAATATCAGTATTAATAGGATTTTTGATTGGATTTGTTCTTGCGATTGCACCAGGACCAGTAGGCGTTTCTGTAATACGTTTAGCATTAAGGGATGATAAAAGAAGCGGAATTATGATGGGTATTGGTGCTTCTTTTATGGATTTTATATACTGTATTATTGCTATGGGTTTTACAACTGCAATATTTTCTAGTGTAGATTCATTTTTTTCTTCTTATCCATTTGCAATGTTATCATTTCAAGGTATTTGTGTTTTAGGAATGATAATGTATGGATTAATACAGTTTAAATCTCCTAAACCTATAGCTAATTCTCATAGTATATCTACAGTTAAATCTTCGTATTATCAACGTTTCTCAGAGAAACTACAACATGGTGGGCCATTTTTGTTTGGCATTGCAATAGCATTAACCAATATTGCCAATCCAACATTTTTACCCTCACTTACTTATACATGTTTATATGTTCAGCATAGCCGATTGATTGAAATATCTTCATTGGGTACTATAGGTTTTTCATTGGGTTTTGGTATAGGTAATTTTGCATGGATGTATATATTACTAAGAGTATTGATGCATTTTAAAGCCAGATTTTCTGCAGAATTTACATATCGAATTCAAAAGTTTGCAGGGTTAACAATGGTGGGAGTAGGAACATATTTAGGATATAGGGTTATTCTTTTAACTAAATGGCCTGAAATTTTAAGATTAATTTTTACATTTTGATCCATATTTGATAGTATATATTGATATAATTATCTGATTTATCTATTACATTACCTCTATTGCCGTAAACTTGGCATAATCCTTGTAATCAATACTTATTGCTAATAATAACAACAATGTTTGTTTTAAAACTTCTATAGTTTTGTTGTTTTAATAGTTAGAAGTTTCACGTTGATTTTTTTATTCAAATATAGAGTTAGCGATATGTTTTTATCTACATGTTTACATCGTATTAAGGCATTATGTTTTGTCTTGCTAATCTTAACTGGGTTTTCACATGCTTTATCTCAAGAAGCAGGTTGGGATTGGGCTAAGAATAGTGGTGGCCGTACATTTGATGAATGCGTAACAGTTCATCGGTATAATGGTAATACCATTTTTGCGGGTGGTGTATATACAGGTATAGCACAATTTGGACCTTATATTTTAAACTGCAATGGACAAGAAGATGGCTTAATAATGAGATATACGGGTTTCGGTGACATTGTGTGGGCTTTAAAAATTGGAGGCACTGGCAATGATAAAGTGAATTCGATGTTTTCTGACCCAGATGGCAATGTGTATGTAACCGGATATTTTGAAAATATTGCAGCCTTAAATTCTGCTAAAATCACTAGTAATGGTGGCAAAGATATATTTCTTGCTAAATATACTGCATTAGGAGATTTAGTGTGGGCTCGTAATTATGGTGGACAAGGCAATGAACAGGGAACATCCGTTACTTGTGACCGAGATGGAAATGTGTATCTAACGGGCATTTACTCTGATTCTATAAAATTTGGAAATCTAAACAAACTAACGGCTAATGGTGGAACCGATATGTTTGTTCTTAAAATCAATAAAGAAGGTGTTGAAGTTACAGCAAGAACATCAGGAGGAGCACAAAACGATAATTCTACTGGCCTCATTAGCGATACAACTGGCTTATATATGGTTGGTACATTTAATGGAACTGCTACTTTTGGGAATTTTACTACTACCTCTTATGGTGGAAGTGATATATTTTTAGTGAAATATGCTCTAGAAAATTTACAAGAACAATGGCTGAAAAAAATTGGTAGCAGTGGAAATGACTTTTCAGATGAAATTACAAATGATACAAATAGATATATAATGTTTAATGGTACAGTATCTGGTGCAGTGAAAGCAGATACAATTACTACAACAGCATATGGCGCAACTGATGGTTTTGTGGCTAAATACAATGAATTTGGTAATATTATTTATGCCAAAAGCTTTGGTTCTACAGAAAATGACGAATGCACAGGAATTTCATCGGATTTTGATGGCAATACCATTGTTGCTGCAAATATCAGAAATACCGCAATTATCGATACATTTAGTATTTCTTCTCAAGGCGAAAGAGATATTGCAGTGTTTTTAATGGATAGTTTGTCAAAAGTTAAATGGGTGCAAAAGGCTGGCTCTTCATCTGATGAATATGTACATTCAATAGCAAATAATTTTGATAAAGGTGGTTTTATTGGCGGGGCAACTGCTTATCAAGCATCTTTTTCTAAAACATTATTAACAGGCCGCGGAGGCTTTGATGTAATGGCAGCCCACATTTTAAATATCCGTGGAAATGATGCTGGCATTACTTCTATTATTATGCCAACAGTACCTTATAATTCAGGCTTTCAATCAGTTAAAGCAATTGTAAAGAATTTTGGTAAATTTAGGATTGATAGTATAAAAATTGACTGGCGAATTAATGGTACTGCTTTGCCAGTTAAAAATATTTACACAATGATTATGCCTGGTCAATCTGTAACTGTAGTACTTGGAAATATTTCTTTTCCTGCAGCCACATTAACCAATATACAGGTTACAAGCATATTACCAAACGGACAAGGCGATGAAAATCCTGCAAATGATGTTGAAATTTTAAGGACTGGGCCAGGGCTTTTAAAAGGAACATATACTGTTGGTGGCTCTTCTCCACAATTTAATACCTTAGCAATAGCTTGTTCTTATATCAATAATTGGGGAATTTTAGATTCAGTTACTTTTTCTGTTAGATCGGGATCTTATGTAGCCCAAATATCTATGGGAGAAATTCCTGGTGCTTCCCCATCTAAACCAATTGTAATTATTAAAGACTCAAAAGCTATTACTCCACCAAGTGTTTCTTTCGAATCATTATACCCAGAAAACAATTATGTAATGAAGTTAAATGGTACTGATGGAATACGCTTTAATTCAATAGATTTTACTTCACTTGGTGCAGTGTATGGAAATGTATTTGTACTTAATAAACACACCAAAAGAATAAGTATAGAAAATTCTTCTATAGAGGTTTCTTCTGCTTTAACTAGCAAGAATATTTATAGTTATGAAGATAATAAAGCGGATTCTTTATCCATTCAAAATTGTAAGATTAAAGGTGGTGGATATGCAGTTTATATGCCTTATGATACTTCAGCAAATGCCAGCAATACTTTATCAATTATAAATAATAATATATCTTCAGTTAAAGCAACTGCAATACATATTGCAAATACTATTGCACCAGTCATTCATAATAATATTATTAATGCAAATAATGAAAATATCAATGGTATTAATATCCTTAAATCTAGCGGTTCTGGAAAAATTACAAATAATTATATTTCTCAAATCAAAGCAGGAACTGGTATCTGGACAGCTTCTATCATAGGTGATACAGCTAATCCTTATCTATTTGCAAATAATCTTGTAAAGGCCGGTATTCCATCAACTTCTGCTACTGGTATGTATGTAAAAAATGCTATCAATACCAGAATTTATCATAATACTTTGCATTCACAAAGCTCTATTCCAGGAAAAGCTGCATTAGAAACTATGGGCGGAAATAAATTAGATATTCAAAATAATATCTTCTATAATTCTGGTGGTGGCTATGCTGTTTTATATGCATATGATACAATTAGTGGAAGACCACAAATGATTTCTGATTATAATAATTTATATTCTTCAGGAACAACCTTAGCTGCATTAACTGATGGTGCGAATGATTTCTTTCCTCCAGATTTACCATTTTGGAAAGCAGCTCCAATCAGTTTAGATTCACATTCAGTATCAAAATTAGTAGCCTTTAAATCAGATTTAATGAAATTAGAGTTAACTGATGAATTGTTATATGGAAATTCTGCAATCAGAACTATAGTCCCTAAAGATATAGATACCCAGAATAGAACTCGCTCTTATATGGGCGCAGATGAAATTATCCCAGTTATTACCATTGTTCAACAGCCTCAAAGAGTTTCCACTTGCTTAGGTAATAATGCAGTTTTTAAAGTAAATGCTACAATTACAAATGGTGCAAACTTAACATATCAATGGACTAAGAATAATGTATCTATCCAAGACTCAACACGTTCTGAATTATCATTAAAAAATATAAAAATACTTGATGAAGGTTTTTATCGTTGTGTTCTTTCTGGTAATTCAGGTGCAGATACCATTCAAACAAATATTTGTCAATTAATTGTAGCTACTAAAACTATTATTTTAAACGAACCACAAACACAATTTGTTCAACAAGGTGGTACAGCAATTCTTGAAGTAGGAGCAGAAGCTGGTGGTATTCCTCCTTCTAATCAAGTATTATATCGTTGGTTTAGAGACACCACAGAATTTATTATTAATAGTGGTAATATATCAGGTGCAAATAGTCCAAGACTAACAATAAAGAAAATTTCTCCTGCTGATACTGGAACACGCTATAGAGTTATTGTAGAAGGTGCATGTGGAATTGATACTAGTGAAACAGTAGGAATCTTTATGCCAGGAGTACTATTCTCTTCTCAACCTAAAGATACATCAGTTTGTTTAGGCGAACCTGTTCAGGTTTCAGCCAAAGTGTTTCCTACAATTGCAGGTCTTCAATTAGCATTTCAATGGAAAAAAAATAATATTGCTTTAGTAGATAATAAAATTATTACTGGCGCAAGAACTACAACCCTTTCGATAAAAACACTCACTCCAGTAGATACATCATCAGAATATGTTCTAGAAGTAACAGTGTTTGAAAGTAAAGCTCGTTTCTTTTCCGATATCATTAAAATATTACTGAATAAACCAACTGCTGTTCTAGTAGGACCAAAATCCAAGAATGCATGTCCAAATAAACCGCATACTCTTTATTGTACTGTAGAAGGCGCAAAGCTTCAATATCAATGGCAAAGAAATGATACTAATATTCTTGGTGCTGTAGACTCTGCATATACGATTACAAAAATGGACCCAAGGTATGATGGACGCTATAGAGTAGTTGTTACTGGTGTTTGTGGTACAAGTGCATCAGAAACGGCAATCATAAAATCTTTACCAGCTTTAGAAATAATAGTTCAACCTTTAAGTTTATTTACAACTAATTTTGGTAGAACAATTATTTTATCGCTTAATGCAGCTGGTGCAACTCCATTTACATTCGAGTGGTTCCATAATGGTGTGAAAGACCCATTAAACGAAGATAAGATTTTCTCTAGATCCAATAGTACAATTGCAGATACTGGATTATATTGGTGTAGAATTTCTAATGGATGCGATACTATTTATTCAGATACAACTCGCGTAAAATTATTCCCTACTAGTATTGATGAGAATAATGAAATTTCTTCTACTGGTACGCTTTCTTTTAAAACAATTATCCCTAATCCTACAGAACAAGAAGCTTCCGCTCATTTTTCTATTGCTCAATCTGGAATTGTCAAAATTTCTATTTCAGATATGATGGGAAGAATAGTTTCATTACCATTTAATTCATTTGTAGAAGCAGGATATCATTCGATTCCATTGAATATTAATTCCTTGCCAAATGGAATATATCAATGCTCTATTTATGTACAGGGTATAACTCAATCTAAGCTTATCATTCTACAAAAATAAAAACTGAATTTTTTTATGAATGCCATGTGTTAAAGCACATGGCATTTTTTTTATAAGGAAATATTGAAATGAGTATAGATATACTTTCAGTAGCACCATCTTTTAAAGCTGTACATCACCTAAATGAAACATTTTCTTTACATGATGTAAAAGGAAAATGGATTGTCCTTTATTTCTATCCAAAAGATAATACAAGTGGTTGTACTGTAGAAGCTTGCGATTTCCGTGATTCTATGGAAAGCTTACAATCATTAAATACAATGATTATTGGTATAAGCCCTGATAGTGTTAAATCACATCAAAAATTTATTAATGATCATCAACTTAATTTTATGCTTCTAAGTGATGAAGACAAATCTATTTGTACAGCTTATGGAGTGTGGGTAGAAAAATCAATGTATGGAAGAAAATATATGGGCGTAGAACGATCTACATTCATCATCGATCCACAAGGTATTATCCAACAGAAATATTCTAAAGTTAAAGTACCTGGCCATGTATCAGAGATATCTAACTGGTTGAAATCACATCAATAAGCAAATATTATAGTTGTTTATTTATCATAAATACATTAGTTTTGCAATCTTTCTAATTTAGTACCAACCATAATTGTTCTTTTGAGAATATCTTTATGGCGGTTTTTTAAATATTGCGCGGGAAGACATACCGGTTACCCGCTGCTAGGTACATGGAGATTATATGAATTATACCGGCCCTAAAATCCGCAATTCCAGAAAATTGGGTATTGCACTTACACCAAAAGCCCGCAAATATATGGAGCGTAAGCCCCATCCACCAGGACAACATGGTGGTGCTAAGCGTCGCGGTAAATTATCAGTTTATGGACAACAATTATTTGAAAAGCAAAAATTACGTTTGCAATTCAATATCCATGAACGCCAAATGTCTAACTATTTCAAAAAAGCTGCTCGCTTAACCGGAAATACTGGAGATATTTTACTTCAAATTCTAGAATCACGTTTAGATGCTGTTGTCTTCCGTTCAGGAATGGCTCGTTCAATGGCTTCTGCTCGTCAATTTGTTAATCATGGTCATTTTTCAGTAAATGGCAAACCTGTTAATGTACCTTCATATTTAGTAAAGCCTAATGATACTGTAAGTGTACGTGAAAAGAGTCGTAAAATGGAAGCATTCCAAGAAGCAGTTAGAGCTGCAGTGCCTCCTCCTTATATTTCTCTTTCTAAAGCAGATTTTTCTGTAAAATTCCTTTATTTGCCACCAAGAGAAGAAGTTCCTGTTATTTGTGAAATTCCTCTTGTTATCGAATATTATTCTCGTTAATAATATCGAAATATATAGTAAAAGAGCTCTCCACATTGGAGAGCTCTTTTTGTTTATAGATATGTTTTCTATTATCCAATTTGTCTTATATTTTTACCTATAACTTTACTTTGATTGCTATGTATCCAATCAAAACCCTTATTAGATATAGCTTTTATTCCTTCTCCAGGGCAATTTAATCCCAATGAAATCATATCATAATCAACCATGATATGTACTAATTCTTCAAAAAGTACTCTTGGTTCCCAATGTAATTGACGCTTTGCCTTTGTAATGTCTGCTTGTAAATAATCAACTTCCGTAGGTCTAAAATATCTTTCATCAATTTTTACTAGAATATTTCCATTAGCAGGATTAACTCCTATTTCATCTTTACCAAAGCCTTTCCACTCGATTGTAATACCAGCATAAGTAAATGATAATTCTATAAATTGTCTTACAGAATAGCTTTTGCCAGTGCCAACTGTATAATCATCAGCTTTATCTTGTTGAAGCATCAGCCACATCATTTCAACATATTCTGGAGCAAAACCCCAATCTCTTTTTGCTTCTAAATTGCCAATATATAATGTATCCTGTTTTCCAGCAATAATTGCTGCAACAGCTCTGGTTATCTTACGAGTTACAAATATCTCGCCTCTTCTAGGACTTTCATGATTAAATAATATGCCATTACATGCAAACATATTATATGCTTCCCTATAATTTACCGTCATCCAATAAGCATATAATTTTGCTGCTGCATAAGGGCTTTTCGGATGAAAAGGCGTGGTTTCAGATTGTGGTGCAGGGGCAGATCCGTAAAGTTCTGATGAGGATGCTTGATAAAACTTAGTATCAATTCCACTGCGCCTTATAGCTTCTAAAATCCTTGTTGTTCCTAAAGCAGTAATATCACCAGTATATTCTGGCATATCAAATGACACACGAACATGGCTTTGTGCACCCAAATGATAAATTTCATTAGGTTGAATCTTATGCATTATCTCTGTTAAAATACCAGGATCTGATAAATCACCATAATGTAATTTCAAAGAAGACCCTTCGATATGTGGGTCAACATAAATATGATCTATTCTCTGAGTATTAAATGTACTGGCTCTTCGAATAATTCCGTGAACTTCATATCCTTTGCTTAATAAGAATTCTGCTAGATACGATCCATCTTGTCCAGTAATTCCAGTAATAAGTGCTTTTTTAGACATTATATATCTCTCTGTATTTCCTGTATAAATTACGCATTACGTCGCATCCTAGAAACAAAAAATCCATCTGTTCCATGAATACTTGGTAATAATGATAGATCACATTGAGTTTTTGTGATATCTAATGCTTCAATAGTTTTTTGTGGATATGCATGATATAATGGATCTGGTAAAAAATCTGGATTTTGCTGTAAAAATGAGTGTACTATATCTCCATTTTCTTCTTTTAGCAATGAACATGTAGCATATATTAATACACCACCAGGTTTTACAAATTCAGAAGCCTTTTGCAAAATATCACTTTGCTTTTCAACTATCTTTTGCACATGTTTAGGTTCTAATCGCCACTTGATCATCGGCATTCTTCTTACTGTTCCCATTCCTGTACATGGAGCATCAACAAGTACTGCATCACATGCATCTTTATAATATGATAATGTTTTCTGCTTCCTATCTTTACTTGTTTTAGATTGCATAGATACAATATGAATTGACCTTATTTGAGCTTTTGCCGACCTAAAATGCAATTCTCTTAATCTTGAATACTCTATATCTGTACTTATAATCTCACCCTGATCCTGTTGCATTGCAGCCAAATGTAATGTCTTTCCACCTGCACCTGCACAATAATCTAATATTCGCCAATCAGATTCGGGATTCAATGCTAATGATATTAATTGACTTCCCTCATCTTGTATTTCTATAGATCCATTCGTATATAAAGGAAAGTCTTGTAGCTTTACACGTTCTAATAAGATGATAGCATCAGGCGCATATTGTCCTACACGACATTGTATTCCATGTTGTTGCATTATCTGAAATGCAGTGTGAATCGAAATTGCCAAACTATTAACTCGTATTCCAACAGTTGCACTTTTATACAATGACTTACACAATGTCAAAATAGAATGATTGTTCATTTTTGATTGTTGCAATGATTCAATGATCCATCTTGGCATACAACATATGACAGAGAATGTATCTAAATCATTATTTAGATCATCAGCATATTGTTCAGCTATTAAGGATAATTGACGATATAGATTGCACACATTTTCAATCCAAAGAGTAGCAGCTTCAGAAGATATATCTGTTTTTTGCATTAATGTTTGCACAACACCTTCATGAACAGAGCTACAACCAAAAGCGGGCTGAATTAAATGTTCACAATTAAAATAATGTTCATTATTTCCAATAATACAAGTACATAGGCAAGCAAAGATTTCTTTTTGATAATCACTTTGTTGTAAAGGGTGTAGATGGTATAAATTATCTGAAATATAATCTATTAGGGATGCAGTTCTTAGAGAAGCGAACACTAATTCTGAGAGGAATTTTCTTTCTTTACTACCAATATATTTTTTACTGCGGAAATAATCTGATGCTAATGTTTCAGCACTTTGATTAGATTTCTTGATTATTTTATACAATTGGGCAGCATGGCCAATAAGCGATGGAAATTGCACGGTAGTATTAAATATTATTCGTTAGAAAGAGCATTATGGACAATTGCAGTAGCTTTGGCTAATGTTTCATGCAAATCATCATTAATGATAATATGGTCAAAATACTCTCTATATTCCATTTCCATAGCAGCACGGCTTAATCTTTGTTGAATTTGCTGTAAAGATTCAGTGCTTCGTTTAATTAATCGATCTTTAAGTATTTGTAAAGAAGGAGGAGCAATATATATAAGTAAGGATTCTTTTGGATATGCTTTTTGTAAAGATACAGCACCACGAACATCCACATCAAATAATATTACTGCATTTTCCTGAATTTTCTTTTGGGTTTGTGAAAGAAGGCTACCATAATAATTGCCAAATATTTCTTCATATTCTAACAAGTCTCCTTTTTCAATACAAGAAATGAAATCTTCAGAAGATAAAAAGAAATAATCTTTTCCATGTTCTTCACCAGAACGCATAGGCCTAGTAGTAGCAGAAACAGAAAATTTACATTGAGGAAAACTACCAAGTAGATGTTTAGCTACTGTGGTTTTTCCTGCGCCACTTGGAGCAGATAATACAATAAGATGTATAGACATTACAATGAGTAGAACAATAATGGAAAAAGATTATTCAATATTTTGAACTTGTTCGCGAATTCTCTCTAATTCTTCTTTCATTCCAACTACGATATGAGAAATCTCAATATCATTAGCTTTTGAACCAATAGTATTTACTTCTCGATTCATTTCTTGTAAGAGAAAATTTAATTTTCTTCCAATTGGTTCCTTTTCAATTGCAAGTTCATGAAAGAATTTAATATGACTTCTTAATCGAACACATTCTTCTGAAACATCTAATTTATCAGCTAAAAAGATAATTTCTTGTTGAATTCGCAATTCATCAATCTCATCTTTTTCGAAAAGAAGAGCAATTTTTTGTCGCATTTTTTCGCGTTCTTCTGGAATTCTTTGAGCAGATTTATGTTCAACAATAAGTAAATCTTGCAATATTTTATCTACTCTAGACAACATATCTTTGGCTAATTCTTTCCCTTCTATTCCACGAGAAATTTCTAAATCAATTAATGCTTTTTTTAGTGCTTCGCAAACAATTTCCCATTGTAATTCACTCATATCATCTTTGTCATTTTCTAGAAAATGCTGAGAGAATTGAAGCATATTATTGATTGATATGTCAGATTCAATGTGTAATTGTTTTTGCATCTCAAGTAATGAACTATGAATAGCCATTGCTTTTTCAAGATTCATTTTGGGAATTCTGATGTCACCTTCGGAGGATTCTATAACGATAAAAGCAGAGATTGTACCTCGATTAAGAGCTTTTCTAATCATTTCTCTGATATCAATTTCTCGATGTGATAAATTACGAGGTAATTTTACAGAAGTTTCTAAATAGCGACCATTTACACTTTTTAACTCTATAATGGCACTAATCCCCTTTTCATGATATTCTGCTTTACTATACCCGGTCATGCTTTTCATATATTGCTCTTATCAGAGAATGAATTGAACTAATGGCAACAAATGTAAGCATTTGACAAACAAAATATTGAAAACTGAATGCCAATATGTATATCATATGTCTAGATTGTTTAGGCCACAACATATTTGTTAATTTGCACATATTCTGCATTTATAGGTAATTCAATGAATCAGCATCAAGAAATGATGAATAGAGTCCTAAAGCTTGCTTTAAGAGGTTCAGGCAAAGTTAGTCCTAATCCTAGAGTGGGCTGTGTAATTGTTAAAGAAAATAAGATTATAGCCGAAGGTTGGCATAGAGAATTTGGAGGTATTCATGCTGAAGCAGATGCTTTGCTGCACTGTATTGAAGATCCAAAAGGAGCAATTGCATATGTAAACCTCGAACCATGTTCACATGTCGGTAAAAACCCACCATGTGCTCCTCTATTAATTGAAAAAGGGATTAAAACAGTTGTTATAGGAATGAAAGACCCTAATCCACTAGTATCAGGTAAGGGTATTGAATTATTAAAGAAGTCTGGAATAGAAGTCATTCAGGACATTTGTACAGAAGAATCATTATGGATTAATAGATTTTTTAATAAACATATAGTAAGTGGAATTCCATATATCATTGGTAAAATTGCTCAATCAATAGATGGATGTATTTCTACAAAAAGTGGAGACTCTAAATGGATATCTGGAAAAGAGAGCAGAAAAACTGTCCATAGATTAAGGGCAGAAGTAGATGCTGTTTTAATTGGTAAAGGAACTGCTTTGGCCGATAACCCCTCATTAACTGTCAGAGATGTTCCTGGTAGAAATCCATTAAGAATTGTATTAGACACTAACTGTAGCTTGCCAGATCATTTACACATATTTACTGATGATTATGCTTCTTTAACAATCATCTGTTGCTCTAAAGAGATGGAAGAATCTTCAAGGGTTGTGTCTTTACAAAAAAAAGGGATACATTTTTTATTCTGCGATACAGATGACTCTGGAAAAATAGACCTTATTTCTACTTTAAAATCTTTATATACTACTTTTCATATTGGATCTATACTTGCGGAATGCGGTGGGAATCTAATGAGTAATTTTCTTCAATGTGGAGTTTTAGATGAATTACATGTTTTTATTGCTCCCATAATAATTGGAAATGGAATTTCTGCTTTTAACTCGATAGAAAGTAATCTCTTAAGGGATTCATATACCTTTAGCAATCAAGCTGTATTAAAAAGCGATGAAGACTTACATATTATATATACTAAAAAAATATAAGCATGTATATTAATAAAAAAGGGATATGATAACATATCCCTTAATACATAACTATTGAGTCAATTTAGAATTTAAAGCCTTCTAATAATATTGATTCTAAAACTTCGGATGGCTTATCATCTTTTTTACTACCACCAGATACATATAATACATCATCAATTACTTCCATTGAATATTTTGCATTACCATTAACAGTAATAAATATTGAAGGTAATCCACGTAAAGTGAATTTATCTTTTAATGGATGATTATCGGTAAAAGACTTCATAGAATAAATCACAATATTAGCATCAGGAACGCCTGCATCTTTAAGAATTCGAATTGCATGGGGAAATGTCTTTTTTGTCCCATTACAAGAACAAGAAGGATTTACAAAAAAGTAAATCATATGATTTTTATTTTTGAATTCAGACGCAATATCTCTGATTTTAGAATCATCTGGTTTATATAATGTCTTTTCGGCTTCAAACCATGAATATCCCGCAGAATTATTTAAATCAGATAAAGATAATAAAGAAGCGGTTCCGGTAGAGGGGTCTGTTGTTTGATTGCATGAAGACATGGTTATTGTCCCTACAATCAAAATTGCCAATGCAATCGATGAAAAAAGTGTTTTCATAATATCACCTCCATAAATTATATAGTGGAACAAGTGTGTTTTAAGAGTATCAAAAATAGAAAATATTTAAATAGAATTATATTTTTTAACGAATGATTTTTGCCCAAGCATCTTTTTGCCACGGTTTTGAATCATTATTGCTTTTCTTTGCTTGAAGAATAAGTTGTTTATACTGTGACTGCTGATAAAAGTATTGAAGAACTTCGATTGCAGAACTTGATAATCTAGAATTAGGATTCCATGCAGCATCTAAAAGATGTAATATCAAAGATTCAGTTAAATAATTGATACGTTTTAGGGAATTCATAGCATTTCTTCGAGTCCAAAATTCAAATGCATTACTTGTATAATCGATTAACTTATCGAGGGCTTTTTGATCTCCCTTTCCAGCCTTAATCTCTAGTGATTTAATCGATATTTGTTCATATAAACCTGCTTCATTTGATGTTTTTTCTAGATACGAATCTGCAGAAGAAGGAAATTGATCGCATAATTTTTCAAGTGCTATTGTAATTATGGCATATGATTCATCTGTTAATAATTGTTCAACAGAAGATTTTAATTCCAGTGGTATGGTTTTTAATCCATTTAATGCTGCTTTGCGGACATCTTCTGATTTATCTTTTAGGGCATTTGCGATAAGATTTAATGCATTTGGAGTACCTAATTCATGCATTTGAACAATAATTTCATTTTTGATTGCATAAAATTGCTCTTTTTCAAAAACTTGTTGTAAAAGAAGCTCTTTACCATCATTATTCATATCCTTTAATGCAATAAGAGCATCATATCTATCTATCATATGTGGTGCATTGATTACCTGATATTTCAATTCATCAAATGTTTTTTTGAATGTAGCCTTTTTTAATACTCTACTGCCTGGGTCAAAAAGTACAAAAGCAATTTCTTTATTTGATGAATTTGGAATCAATACATTATGCCTTATAGATGAAATCCATTCTGTTTTTGAATCTTTCGTGCCATCTTTATAATAAATATCAAATTCAATTGGCATTTTGAATGGACCTGTTAATTCATCCATTGTATGTATTTGATCTACATGGACAACAGTTGCTCTTCCAGTTGCATTTCTGATATCATCATATTCAACTTTATAATGGGGTTCACCGCCATGATAAAGCCATTGATCAAAAAACCAATCTGGTGTAATACCTAATGTATCTTGGAATGCCAAATAAAGATCATTAGTTTCTACATTCGCATAATTATGATGTTCTAAATAGTGTTTGATTACTTTTCTAATTTCTTCTTCACCAAACACATACATCATCATATCGATAACTGCAGAACCTTTGGGATAAATTCTTGCTGAGCCAGAACTTGGATGAACTATTGGTAAACGATCTTTTTCTGAAGCATTTATTGCAGAATTATGTTCGCCTCTTAGATTCCATTCATACGCATCTTCTCCAAAGTTCTTTTTGGATTCTGGTGTAATTGTACCGGTATATTTTTTGAAAAAGTATTTTGGATAAAATGTAGCAAAACTCTCTTGCAACCATACATGTTTTTGAACACGGGCAGTGATAAAATCACCAAACCATTGATGAGTTAACTCGTGAACATTTGTGCCTATATAACTTCTATCTTTAAAACCTCTTGGATCAACAAAAGAGAAATCACCAAAAGTAGTTGCTGTAGTATTCTCCATAGCACCGGATGTAAAATCTTGAACCATTATTTGAGAGTATAATTCCCATGGATATGGAATACCTATAAATGATTCTAGAAAGTCCATAGATTCAGTTGAATACAAATACGTAGGTTCAACTCTATTTTTATATTCAGGATAATAATATAGATTATTAACGATTCCAGAAGAACTTTTACGAGTCTCTACAGCATATTTACCAATAACTAATGTTAATAAATATGGTGCATGAGGATGCGTCATGCGATAATGCCATGTTTTTGTTCCATCGCTATTTGATTGTTCATTTAGTTTGGTACCATTAGACAAAACATGATAGTTTTTATCGAATGTGACAATTGTTTCTGTGATATATTTATCATTCATTTCATCATACATGGGCACCCATGCGCGAGAGTCTATCCCTTGTCCTTGACTCCATATTTGTTTTCTGCATCTATTTGTTGTGTCATTCCATCCGATAAAATATAATCCTGAACGTGGCGAAGCTTCATAAACAAATGAAACACTATCTATAGATCCCCATTTCATTTGTTGCGGGTATACGGTAATACCAATATCTGTAACAGAATAACGAGCAGGCTTACCATTTACAGTTGCTTCAGAAATCTTCATTTTGATTGCATCAAAAAAGATGGAATCAACAGTTTTTCTTAAAGGTTTAAAAACATGGGTAACAATTCCCTTTACCAAGCCCTTTTCTGGTTCAAATTTAACTTTTAATGTCATTCTTTGAACATCTATAGGATGTTCTCTGGGCTCGCTATTGGGCTCATTAACATAAGAGTTTGTTCTATATGGTAATTGTGCAAGTATTGAAATTGTACTAAAAAGAAAAACGACTATGAAAGATACTCTGACCTTCATGTTTCATCCTTTGCAATTGTTAAGAAAGTATCTTACAAAATACGAAGAATCATGGATTTTTTCCCTACATATTGCTTGATTACTTGTTCTAATTGGCTTGCTTGCATTATACCCAATTGTCTCCACAGTACTTTGCCATTCCGGAAAAGCATTAATGTTGGCACAGATTGTATATAATATTGTCTTGCTGTTTGTGAATTTCTGTCTATATCCATTTTCATGATAATTACTTTATTTCCAATAGAAGATTTTAATTCTGCTAGAATTGGAGACATCATTTTGCATGGACCAAACCATCAGCGGAAAAATCGACAAGTACCGGAGTATCTGTTTGTATTAATTCTGAAAATGTTGGCATATTATTATTCTCTTCTTTTAATTCTTTGTATAAAATCTTATTCAAAAAAACAGATTTTTAATATCAATCACAGTTACAAAAGTTACATAAACATTTATTTATCAAAGAACAATGTTTTAACAGAAATTCCCATCAATAATAAAGCAAATATCTTTTTTAATAATTGTTGGGGGATTTCTTGGGCAAATTTTGCCCCAAAATATCCACTAATAACAAATGCTAAGGCTAAAATTACAGAAGCTTTTATATCAACATTACCAGCTTTATAATATTGCCATGCAGCAAGTAATCCAATAGGCATTACAAACATCATCAAAGTTGTCCCTTGGGCAATATGCTGTGGAAATCCTAGAATTAGAACTAATGCTGGAATAATAATCACAGCACCGCCAATTCCTAATAAACCGCCTAAAAATCCTGCTATAGTTCCAATCAAAATTAAAAATAAAGTTGTTGTATCCTGCATATTCTTACCTTAATAAATGAGTATAAGCAAAATTGCATTTTTACTGATAATAATTTGTAACTGATGTTACATATCAATGAAACAAATGCAAAATGAAACAGATAAACTATACTCAAATTTCGTATTTTCGTTCATGAATATTCCTTCTTCATCCTTTCAAGTACACATCAATGAACCAGCTTCGTGATTTAGATAAACCAAATTGTAATTGTGGCATTGTAGGTGTTTTTAATCATCCACAAGCATCTGTTATGGCATACTATGCTTTGCATGCATTGCAACATAGGGGACAAGAAGCCGCTGGAATTGTTGCAGCTAAAAAAAATGGTGATGATGAACCATATAAATTTTCTGTCCATAAAGGCGAAGGCTTAGTTCTTGACGTATTCTCTGATTCAGATATCTTAACAAATAAATTACAAGGCACTGTTGCTATAGCACATAATCGCTATTCTACCACTGGAAGTGGTGGATTAACTAATGTGCAACCATTTTTAACAAAGTATAAGTCTGGTTCTATAGCAGTAGCTCATAATGGAAATTTAACGAATACAAAACAGCTAAGAAATCAATTACAAGAAGAAGGATCTATCTTTCAGACAACAACAGATAGCGAATTATTTCTTCATCTTATTGCTAGAAGTAAAAAAGATCAACAGCTTGAACAAATTCGTGAAGCTTTAATGACTGCCAGAGGAGCCTATTCTCTTGTTGTTTTAACTAATTCATGTTTAGTCGCTGCAAGAGATCCCTTCGGTTTCCGCCCTTTATGCATAGGCCGAAAAAAAGTTGGTGATTCTATGGCTTATTTTGTTGTGTCCGAAACCTGCGCACTTGATATTATAAGCGCAGAATATATTAGAGATATAGCCCATAATGAGATTGTTGTTATCGATGATGATACTGTTAAAACAGGAAATATCAAAAGCTATACAATCGATGAAATTACTCCAGAGTCAAGACATTGTATTTTTGAATACATTTATTTTTCAAGACCAGACTCTAAAATCTTTGGACATAATGTAGACAAAGTACGCCGAAGACTTGGTAAAAATCTTGCTCTTGAAAGCCCTGTACATGCTTCTGAACCAGATGAAAAAGTAATTTGTATTGCAGTTCCTGATAGCGGGAATACAGCAACTTTGGGATATGCAAAAGTTAACAATAGAATGGGAATACCCACTAAATATGAAATCGGTTTAATAAGAAGTCATTATGTTGGAAGAACATTTATTGCTCCTGGCCAAGACAATAGAGAATTTAAGGTTAAAACAAAATTCAATACTGTTCGTGGGGTATTAGAAGGTAAAACTGTGGTTGTGATTGACGATTCAATCGTTAGAGGTACTACTTCAAAAGCTTTAGTTAATTTAATTCGCGAAGCAAAACCAAAAAAAGTTCATATGCGAATTACGTCGCCACCTATAAAATTTCCTTGTAAATATGGAATGGATTTTCCCAGCAAAGAAGAACTTATAGCAAATCACTATTCCAATGAAGAAGAAATTTCTAAAGCTTTAAATGCAGATACTTTACATTATTTATCAGTTGAATCTTTAATGGAATCTGTTCCACAAGAAGCAGGAACTGGATATTGTAATGCTTGCTTTACAGGTAATTATCCTGTAGAAATTGATATCCATGCTCATAAATTTTCTACTGAAGAATAATGTATGGCTAAATTGACTTCATTAAGCGATTTATCGACTTTGTTATCGCAAGATTATAAAGTTGCAGAAAAAATACAGAAGCAGTTAGGGTATGATGGAAAACCTGTCCAGATTAAAGTATACATTGAAAAAAAAGGCAGAGGCGGTAAAACTGTGACTATTGTGTCTGGTTTTCAGTCAAAACCAGATGAATTAGACTTTTTATGCCAGTTATTAAAAAAATCTTGTGGTTCTGGTGGAACTGTTCGAGATAATCTGATTGAAATACAAGGTGATCACAGATCATCAGTTACAAAAAAGCTTCAGAATATGAATTATTCTGTCAAAGAAATTCATTCATAAGTCATTAAAAGAACTATGATTTTTACGTCAATTAAACATATTCATTTTGTTGGTATAGGCGGAATTGGAATGAGTGGGATTGCTGAAATCCTTATCAATCTAGGCTTTACTATCAGTGGTTCGGATTTATCCGTATCAGAAAATACGGAATATCTTGCTTCACTTGGTGCACATATTTATACCGGGCATGCAGCTGAACATATAATTGGTGCAGAGGCAGTTGTGTATTCAAGCGCCGTTAAACCTCAAGAAAATCAAGAAACCATTGCAGCTTTTGAAAAGGGTATTCCAGTCATCCGAAGAGCTGAAATGTTAGCAGAATTATCCAGACTTAATTATACTTTAGCCTTAGCTGGAACTCATGGTAAAACCACAACAACATCTTTATGTGGTTTAGTATTAATGAAAGGTGGTATAGACCCAACTGTAATTGTAGGTGGAAGGCTGGATGGGCTTGGTGGCACAAATGCTAGATTAGGAAAAGGGCAATGGACAGTAGTAGAAGCTGATGAATATGATAGGTCCTTTTTGCAGTTATTCCCTACTATTGCTGTTATTAATAATATTGAAGCCGAACATCTTGATATTTATGGAACTGAAGAAGAAGTAAAAAAAGCATTTATTGAATTTGCTTCTAAAGTACCTTTTTATGGATTGATTGCTTTAGGTTTAGATGATTCTGGTGTTCGCGATATTCTTCCTCATATCAATAAAAAGATTATTACTTTTGGTTTATCTCGTCAATGCGATATACGAGCAATTGATATTGTTTCCCATGAACAAAGTTCTACATTTACAGTTAAAGCGCATGGTAAAGATCTTGGAAAAATCACCATACAAATACCAGGGCTATATAATGTTAAAAATTCTTTAGCTGCAATTACTGTAGGTCTTCATTTAGAAATACCATTTGAAACCATTAAAAGTGCATTAGAGACTTTTGGAGGTGTATATCGTCGTTTCGAAATTAAAGGTATGATAGATGATATATTAATAGTTGATGATTATGCCCATCATCCTACAGAATTATTGAATGCTTTGGCAGCAGCTAGAGCTGGTTGGAAAGACAGACGTATTGTATGTGTATTTCAACCACATACATATACCAGAACAAGAGATTTTTATAAAGAATTTGGGCTTTCTTTTGACGATGCGGATATAGTGTTTATCACAGATATTTATCCTGCAAGAGAAATTCCAATTGAAGGAATTACCGGTGAATTGATTGCTCAGTCTGCAAAAAAGGCAGGTCACCGTAATGTTCATTATGTGCAGAATAAAGCAGACTTAGAACATGTGGTGAAATCTATTATTCAACCAGGTGATCTTGTTTTAACCGTAGGTGCTGGAGATATAACAAAATTATCCGATATATTACTTGTTGGCAAATAATCGGATACAATGTTCCTTAAATTTTTCTGAGAACTTTGTAATATCTGCAAATGAATTATATAATGGTGCAGGAGCCAATCTTATGATATTGGGTTCTCTCCAATCCACTATTATTCCATATGATAATAGACTATCTATCAATTCTTTTCCATGTTTATGAATTAACATAGATAATTGAGCCCCTCTTTCTTTACTATTTTTGGGAGTTATTATTTCTAAGGGAATATGTGGATACTCTTGTAATAAGGAATGCAACATATATTCAGCATAACCTGTAAGCGCATCTCTTTTAGCAAATAATACGCGTAAATCGGCTTTATCAAATATATCTAAAGAAGCTCTTAATGCTGCCATTTGAAATACTTGCGCATTACTTACTTGCCAACCTTGAGCTCCGGGTTCGGGAATAAATCCTTTTTTCATTAAAAATCTTGACGATTCTTGATATCCCCACCAGCCTGCAAAACGAGGTAATTCATCAGAATATGCATGTTTTTCGTGGATAAAAAGTCCTCCAATACCACCCGGACCAGAATTTAAATACTTATAAGAACACCACACTGCAAAATCTATGTTCCAATCATGTAATTCTAATTCAACATTTCCTATAGCATGTGCTAAATCCAGGCCACAACAAGCACCTACATCATGGGCTGCAGCTGCAATTTTCTGCATATTAAATCTTTGCCCAGTTAAATATTGAACCCCGCTAAACATCAATAATGCTAGTTCTTTACCATGAAATGAAATTGCAGATAGAATGTCTTCTGTCCTAAGTGTGTATTCTCCTTCTCTAGGAAATAGTTCAATTATTGTAGTGTCAGGGTGAAAACCATGAAATCTAACTTGGGATTCGATAGCATATTGATCTGAAGGAAAAGCATTTCCTTCCATAATAATCTTATATTTTTGATGTGTAGGCTTATAAAATGAAACCAATGCAAAGTGCAGATTTGCTGTTAATGTATTTGTAGCAACAACTTCTAATGGTAAAGCTCCTACTAATCTAGCCAATGATTCTGTTAATACTTTATGATATGAAAACCAAGGTCTTTTGGAATTAAAATGACCCTCTACTCCATATTCTCTCCAATCTTTTAGTTCCTGTTCTATATAGTCTGAAACGCCTTTAGGTTGAAGTCCTAGAGAATTACCACAAAAATATAATGCTGAATGTCCATTATGTTGTGGAAAAAAGAAATCATTTCTGCATAATGCAAGTGCATCATTTTTATCTGCTAACGATGCAAAATCTGCTGAATAATGTGTCATTATATTCACCTTTTATGCCTTATTAGCTGCAAATTCTATTGCAGATAAGATAGCTTGTTTAGTGCTTTCAAAATGTGCGATATTCTTTCCTGCTATATCATATGCAGTACCATGATCGGGAGACATACGTATAATTGGCAAACCAACTGTAGCATTTACGCCTGAATAACCAGAAATCATTTTTAATGGAATTAAACCTTGATCATGATACATTGCTAAAACAGCATCATAGTTTTGATATTTCTTTTGTGCAAAAAAGGCATCTGCAGAGAATGGTCCATCAATATTGATATTGAGAGATTTACATTGATCAATTGCAGGAATAATACTGATTTGTTCTTCATTACCAATATCTCCTTGCTCTCCTGCATGAGGATTTAATCCTAAAACCGCTATTGTTGGTTGATCAATATGCCAATCTTCGCATAAAGATGCATGTAATATGTTAATTGTTTGTACAAGAGAGTCTTTAGATATCATTGAAGATACTTTTTCTAGCGGGACATGGATCGTGGCAAGCGCTACTCGAAATTGTTTTGCGAACAATATCATTAATGGTTGAGCTTGATTTGTATATGCTGATAACATTTCTGTTTGACCAGGAAAATCCCAATCATATTGTCTTAAAGATGCCTTTGATATCGGCAATGTAATCAATGCATCTGCTTTTTTATTATATACATGATGAATAGATATTTCTAGTGATTCAATAGCTAATTTAGCAGATTCTTTAGTTGCAATACCATATGTAATTGGTGAATACATTGTACATGGATGAATTGTAATGACATGATTACCACTTACTACAGTATTATTAATCAAAGGTCCTGCTAATCCAGACTCTTCAAGTGTTTTAGGGTGAATACATAAAATCAATTCATGATCAAATATATCCATTGATTGTAGAGACTTAAAGAAGGTTTCAAGTCCTATCCCATTCACATCACCGCATGATACAAATAGCTTCATATTATATATATATCATATAAAAAAAAAGGCAACTGAAATCAGTTGCCTTAAAATCTATGTCGATTAACTTATTCAGCGGATTCTTCTTTTTGCTCTTCTGAAGAAGTTTCCTCTTGTGGAATGTCTTCAGCTAAAGATTCTTCAACGGCTGTATCTACTTCTTCTACAATTGTATCGGTAGACATTACATCCACTTCTGCAATTTCTTCTTTTACTTCTTCTGCAATAATTGGTGCTACTGCGCTTGTAATAATTGCAGACTTTGTAGTAGCTTTCACTGGCCTAGCAGATTGTTTTTTCTTCAATCTTATAACACCATCTTGTGGAAGTGCAAAATCTACTAATTCAATAATAGCTTCTTTACCGCCATCACCACGACGTGGCCCAAGCTTAATAATACGTGTATATCCACCATCACGGGTTAAAACAGCAGGTGCTATTGTGTCAAATAGTTCCTGAAGTACTGCCTTATTTTTGATAAAGCGTCCAACTTGACGGCGTTGATTAAAGTCTGTTGTTGACTTAATTACTTCACCATTCTTATTAGGACGTGAATTTGGAAGAATACCATTTTGCTCATTGCGAAGTGCAATTCTGGCTCTTGTAATAAGTGCTTCTGCAAATGGACGTAATTCTTTTGCTTTTGCTTCTGTAGTTACAATTTTTTTATGAAGAAATAAATCAGTAGCCATATTGCACATAAGGGCTTTCTTGTGGCTCCATGTACGGCCAAGTTTCCTTCCAACTCTACGATGAATCATTGTTATTTCTCTCTATTCAAATCTAGATGATTTATGCTTCTGAATCAGCTGTTTTAGCTTCTTCTTTAACATATTTTTCTATGTTCATGCCAAAAACCAAACCATGAACACGAACAATTTCCGCTAATTCAGTTAATGATTTACGGCCAAAGTTTCTGAATTTGAGCAAATCTTGCTCATTTAATGATACCAATTCAGCAAGTGATTTGATATTTGCAGCCTTCAAGCAATTATGTGCACGAACAGAAAGTTCTAATTCATCTACAGGAGTAAATAGAATTCTTCTCATACGTGATTTTTCAGCTTCTTTTGCTTCTTCTTCAACTACTTCTTGAGCTTCTTGTTCACGACGCATTTGTTCAAAGTTTACAAATAACATCAAGTGTTCTTGAAGAATAGCAGCAGCTTCTTGTATAGATTCTTGTGCTGTTACTGTACCATCTGTATACACATCTAGAGTTAGTTTTTCATAGTCAGTTTTTTGTCCAACACGAAAAGGCTCTATTGTATAAACAACATTTTTAATTGGTGTAAAGATTGAATCTATAGGGATCATTCCTAATGGATATTCAGAACTATTATGTTCTTCTCCAGGTATATATCCTTTTCCACGACCAATTTTAAATTCAACATCAAACTCAGCATCATCAGCCAAAGTAGCAATATACTTTTCAGGTTCCATTACTTCTATATGAGGACATGCTTCTTGTATATCAGCTGCTGTCCAAATCTTAGGACCTTTAAGCTTTAAAGACATTTTACTATTCTTTTTATCTAAAAGACGAAAACGAACTTCTTTTAGATTAAGGATAATTTCACACATATCTTCTACAACACCAGGAATTGTTTCAAATTCATGCTGAACATTGCCTAGCTTAACACCAACAATAGCATGGCCTGGAATAGAAGATAATAATACTCTGCGAAGCGCATTACCTATTGTAACACCATAACCTTCTTCTAGAGGTTGAAGAACATAACGTCCCTTAAAAGCGATGTCAGTTTCTTCAATATGAACCCTTTCGGGCATTTGCATGGATGTATTCATTTTTTTCTCTTACTAATAGCGTCGCTGCAAAATAACAGCGGCTGGGTGAGAGCAATTATTTTATTTAAAACAATATCAGAGTGCACAATGCCTGCATTTGCAGGCATCTAAAATATAATCGAATAATTAAACTCTTCTGCGTTTAGGAGGACGACATCCATTATGTGGCAATGGAGTTTTATCCAATATATTCAATATTTCAAGTCCTGCTTGAGATAAAGCTCTGATTGCTGCCTCACGTCCAGAGCCAGGGCCCCTAACGATAACCTCAACTTTTCTTAATCCCATTTCATGAGCTTCTTTTGCTGCTCTTTCTGCAGAAACTTGAGATGCATAAGGAGTATTCTTTTTGGAACCACGGAAGCCATTGCGTCCTGCGGAAGACCAAGTAAGAACATTACCATATGTATCGGTTATAGTAACAATTACATTGTTGAAAGTTGCACGAATAAGTGCTTTTCCATGTATGTCACTAACCGTTTTTTTCTTAACACGCTTTTTAGCTGCGGCCATAGTATTCGGTATATGATGTTAACAAACTTATTATTTCCTAGCTGCTTTTTTCTTGCCTGCTACTGTTTTACGACGACCTTTTCTAGTACGAGAATTGGTACGTGTACGCTGTCCACGTGCAGGAAGACCACGACGATGTCTTAAGCCTCTATAGCACCCAATATCCATCAATCTTTTGATGTTTAATTGAATTTCAGAACGAAGCTGACCTTCAACTTTATAATCTGCAATAGCAGAACGTATACGTGCAATTTCTTCATCTGTCCAGGTCATTATTCGCTTTTCAAACTCAATACCTGCTTTGGTAAGAATTCGAGAAGAGGTTTCTTTGCCTACGCCGAAGATATACGTAAGCCCAATAATGCCTCGTTTATTTTTTGGCAAATCTATGCCGGCGATACGAGCCACAAGCGTTCTCCTTATTATCCTTGACGTTGCTTAAAGCGTGGATTTTTCTTGTTGATAATATACACTTTGCCTCTTCGGACAACAATTTTGTCGTCCGGGCTGCGTTTTTTTACTGATGCTTGAACTTTCATAGCTATTCTTTATTTATAGCGGTAAACAATACGGCCTTTTGCAAGATCATAGGGTGATAACTCTACTGTTACCTTATCGCCCTGCAAAATCTTTATAAAATTCATTCTCATCTTTCCCGATATATGACACAGTACTTTATGGTTATTTTCTAACTTAACTATAAACTGGGTATTAGGTAATGTTTCATCTATAACACCATCAATCCTAATAAGATCTTGTTTCGACATTAAGTTAATCCATCAAAGTAAGTATTATCGGTTTGCCCTCTTCTACGAGGACAGTATGTTCAAAATGTGCTGATGGTTTTCTATCGGCTGTTATAACTGTCCAGCCATCACTTAATGTTTTAACATTATGTGTACCAATATTAACCATCGGTTCAATTGCTATTGTTTTTCCTCTTTGCAATTTTGCATTGGGATAGTACGAACGTTGTAACAAAGGTGGTACAAAATTCGGAATAGCAGGATCTTCATGTAATTGTTTGCCTATTCCATGCCCAACTAATTGCCTAACTACAGAGAATCCATTATTTTCAACATGCGATTGAACAGCTCTTGCTATATCATAAACTTTATTTCTAGCTATAGCTTGCTGAACTCCTAGATCTAATGATTCTTGTGTTGTTTTTAGTAATCTTTCTATCTCAGCTGAAATAGTGCCAACTGAAAAAGTATATGCACTATCACCGAAATAACCATTATACTGAACGCCACAATCTATAGAAACTATATCGCCATCTTCTATCAATCTATCACTTGGTATTCCATGTACAACTTCTTCATTAACTGAAATACAAAGTGTATGCTTAAAATCTTTTCCGTCTACTTTATAACCTTTAAAAGCTGGTATTGCATTTTGAGTTAAAATGTAATCCTCTGCTATTTTGTCTAAATCAAAAGTTTTAATGCCTACATTAATACTTTTTCCGACTAGCATTATTGTTTCTGCTACTATTCGACAAGCCTTCTCAATATTTTTTATTGGGCTATCAATATGTAATGTTGCAGATTCCATTTCAACTAAAATCCGCCAGCACCTGAATTTGCTCTACCACGAATTTTACCACTTTTCATAAAACCGTCATAATGACGCATCAATAAGTACGATTCTACTTGTTGTAATGTATCTAAAGCTACACCTACAACTATAAGCAAACTTGTACCCCCAAAGAATGAGGCAAATGCAGGTTGTACTCGTAAAACATTAGAAACAAATGTTGGCATAATTGCTATAAGTGCAAGAAACATAGCGCCAGGCAAAGTTATTCTAGTTAATATATTTTCAATATAGTCTGCTGTTGGAGCTCCTGGCCTAACACCAGGGATAAATCCACCTTGTTTTTTCATATTATCTGCTACATCTTTTGGATTAAAAGCTACAGCTGTGTAAAAATATGTAAAAAACACAATTAAAGTAGAATACGTAAGAGCGTAAATATATGATTGTTCCCTAAACAATTGACTCGATATCCACTGCAAAGAAGTGTTTTCAGGGAAAAAGCTTAAAATTGTACTTGGAATAAACAATATAGACTGAGCAAAAATAATAGGCATAACACCCGAAGTATTTACTCTTAATGGAATATATTGAGTAGTTCCGCCATAAACCTTTTTACCAACAACTCTTTTTGCATATTGAACAGGTATTCTACGTGCTCCTTGAGTAATTAGTACAACTCCAGCTATTATAAAAACTAGAATTGCAAAAATAATCAAATGTACAAATAATTGAGGAGTAGAGTTTATATAGTTAATTTCAGCGAAAATTGCATCTGGAAGCCTTGCAACTATACCAATAAAAATGATAAGTGAAATTCCATTTCCTAAACCTCTTTCAGTTATTTGCTCACCTAGCCACATTAAAAATATCGTACCAGATGAAAGCAGTATAATTGATGTAAATGTAAACCAAACTACCATATCTGGAGCAACAGCAGAAGCTGCTGATGAACCTGGATTAGCAATTTTGATGCTTACACCCCATGCTTGCAAACATGCAATAAAAACTGTTAGATATCGTGTGAATTGGGTTATTTTTTTTCTTCCTTCTTCGCCTTCCCTTTGCAATCTCTGTACTTCAGGCATAACTATTCCAGCTAACTGCAGAATAATTGAAGCTGAAATGTATGGCATAATACCTAATGCAAATATTGAAGCATTTGATAATGCTCCACCTACAAAAAGGTCATAAAGTCCAAATAACGTGTTAGAATCGCCACCTTTTGATGCTTGTAAAGCAATTACATCTACACCTGGTAAAGGGACATAAGACCCAATTCTAACTACTAAAAGAATAAGAGCTGTATATAAAATACGTTGCTTTAACTCTTCTATTCTAAAGACATTGGCAATGGTTTGAAAGAATTTATTCATCGATTACAACACTGCCTCCGGCATGTTCGATTTTACCCTTTGCAGTCTCAGTAAATTTTGCGGCGGTAACATTTAACTTTGCAGTTAAATCGCCATTACCTAAAACTTTTACGGGTATACGAGATGATTTGATAACACCCAAATTACGGAGTACATCCAAATCAACTGTATCACCAACATGTATTTTATTATTATCTACAAGCTCTTGTAGGCGTGCTACATTAACTTCTTGATATTCTATACGGAAAGGATTTTTAAAACCAAATTTTGGCAAACGACGACTCAAAGGCATTTGACCGCCTTCAAAATTTCTTTTACTCTTGAAGCCGGAACGAGAAGCATGTCCCTTATGTCCACGTGTAGAAGTACCACCGTGACCAGATCCTGCACCTCTACCAATACGCTTAGGTGATTTATGTGAACCTTTATTTGGGCTTATATTACCGATATGTTTCATGGGATTTATTCTCCGTCTCTCAAATTGACTCAACTTTAACAAGATGCTTTACTACATTTATCATACCTTGAATCTGAGGATTTAACGTATGAACAACTGCGTAATTAGGTCTGCCAAGGCCAAGTGCATGAATTGTATCTTTTTGATACTGCTTGCATTTTATAATGCTACGTACTTGTGTAATTTTTACTTTGGAATCTGCGTTAGACATGTATATCTCCTTAACCATGAAGTACTTTTTTTAGAGAAATACCTCTGCGTTGGGCAGCTGATTGTGCATCTTCTAATAAAGTTAATGCACGAACTGTTGCCTTCACCGTATTATGAGGGTTTGAAGAACCCATGCTCTTAGTAAGTACGTCTTGTACGCCAGCTAATTCTAATACCGCACGAACACCACCACCAGCAATAACACCAGTACCAGGTGTAGCAGGCTTGATGAGAACTGAAGCTGCACCATATTTTGCTAATACTTCATGAGGAATAGTAGTGTTTTGAAGTTGTATCTTCACAACACTTTTTTTAGCTGCTTCAGTTGCTTTGCTTACAGCATCTACTACTTCTCCAGCTTTTCCAAGACCATAGCCAATATGCCCATTACCATCACCAACTACAACCAAAGCTGTAAAATTGAAACGGCGACCGCCTTTCACTACTTTAGCAGTACGGCCAACATAAACTAACTTATCTTTAAGATCAAGTTCTGATAATCTTACTTTGCTCACGGCATCCTCTATAAATTAGAATTGCAGACCACCCTCGCGGGCAGCTTCTGCAAGTGCTTTAACTCTACCATGGTATAAATGACCATTACGATCAAATGCTACACTTGAAATATTTGCATCTTTTGCTCTTTTTGCAAGTAAATCACCTACGTATTTACTTTTTTCAACTTTTGTTGAAATGCTATCAAGCGCAATTCGTACATCTTTTTCTATTGATGATACAGATACAAGCGTAAAGCCTTTCGTATCATCAATAATTTGTGCACTTATGTGATTTATTGTTTTATTCACACTTAAACGTAAGCGTTCTGGATTACCAAATATGCTTTTACGTATATGTTGCTTTCTGCGCTGTTGGCGCTTTGTTTTTGCTTTTTGTAAATTCATCTCGTAAAGTCTCTTTTGAATCAGCGATGAAAATTATTTGCCAGCAGACTTACCGGCTTTACGACGAATATATTCGCCTTCATATCTAACACCTTTACCTTTGTAAGGTTCCGGTGGACGAATCTTGCGTATTTTTGCTGCTATCTCACCAACATCATGTTTATTATCACCCTTTATCTGCAACGATGTAGGAGTTACGACAACAAATTCAATGCCTGTAGGTGGTATAAACAATATTGGATGAGAATATCCTAAATTTAATAGTAACTTTAGACCTCTCAATTCTGCCTTAAAACCAACACCTTCAATGGTGAGATTCCTTTGGTAGCCATTTGTTACGCCATGGATTGCATTAAATGCAAGAGCTCTGGATAAACCATGTAATGCTCTTACCTTTTTTTCATCATTTGCTCTAACAAATGTTAAAATGCCGTTTTCATTATTAAATGAAATGCCTTCAGCAATTGGAACTGTTTGTACACCCTTTGGACCTTTAACGGTTAGGGTTTCATTATTATATGTTAACTGTACATTATCAGGTACTGTTATAGGTTTTTTGCCAATTCTTGACACGATAAATCTCCTAAAATCCAGGGATTAGCGTACTTTGCAAATAATTTCACCGCCTACATTGTAAGCGCGTGCCTGCTTGTCTGTCATCAATCCTTTAGAGGTTGAAATGATAGATATACCAAGTCCATTACTAACTCTAGGTATTTTTTCTACAGGTGAATAAATTCTTCTACCAGGCTTACTTACTCGTTGGATATCCTGTATTACAGGTTTACCTTCGTAGTACTTAAGGCCTACTTTTATAAACTTTTGATTATCTTCTTCAACTAATGAAACTTCACCTATAAAACCTTGATCACTTAGGATATTGGCAATATGAAAATTCAATTTTGAAGCAGGGGCAACAACAAACTTGTGTCGTGCCTGACCCGCATTTCTGATGCGAGTAATAAAATCTGCAATTGTGTCTGTAACCGGCATAGTATTCTAAGCTTCTAATAGTTTACCAACTTGATTTACGAATTCCGGGTATTTTACCTTCTAGCGCTAATTGGCGAAAGATATGTCTGCATACACCGAATTTTTTATACACTGCTTTTCCACGTCCTGTTACAGAACATCGGCTACGAACACGCGTAGGAGCACTATTTCTTGGGAGTTTTTGCAAGCCAACATAATCACCAGCTGCCTTTAACTCTTCACGCTGTTTTGCATATTTAGCAGATAAGCGTTTTCTTTTTTCATTTCTCGCTACAATACTTGTCTTAGCCATATTAACCTTTGCGGAAAGGAAAACCAAATTCTTTGAGTAAAGCCGAAGCTTCCTCATCCGATTTGGATGTTGTAACAAATGTGATGTCCATACCAGCAATTTTATTTACTTTATCAACATCGATTTCCGGGAAGATAATCTGTTCTTTAATACCAATAGTAACATTACCGCGACCATCAAAACCATTATCCGAAAATCCACGGAAATCGCGAATTCTTGGTGAAGCAATATTTATAAATCTATCTAAAAATTCATACATACGTGCTCCGCGTAGAGTTATATGGCATCCAATAGGCATTCCCGCACGTAGACGAAAATTAGCAATTGCTTTTTTGGATTTGCTAATAGCTGGACGTTGCCCAGTAATTAGTTCTAACTCGTTAACAGCTGATTGCAGGATCTTTGGATCCTGTACTGCGGCTCCAACACCCATGTTAATACAAATCTTTGTGATTTTTGGAACTTGCATCACTGACTTATATTGGAATTTTTCTTTTAAGACAGGTATAACCTGACTTTTATAAAATTCATAAAGACGAGGGGCTGGAACTGTTCCTGAATATTCTTCAAGACGCTTGCCTTCCGGCTTTAAATCAAATTTTTTCGATTGTTGTAGGGCTTTTGCCATATATATTCTCTATTCAAATCTTTTAAGGCAGTTTAATTTCCTTGCCAGATTTAACGGCAATACGTTTAACCTGTGTTTTACCATCTTTTTCAATTCGTTCTGTACGAATTCTTGTTGCTTTTTTAGTTTCTGGATCAATAAGCATCACATTTGAATATGCAATTGGAAATTCTCTTTCCATAATGCCACCATCTGGATTAGCAGGGCTTTTGCGCATGTGGCGCTTGTGTATATTAACACCTTCAACCAATACTCTTGCTTTTTTTGCTTGGGTTTCGATAACACGGCCTTCTTTGCCTTTATCATCACCACTTATAACCTTAACTATGTCATTTTTTTTGATTAACATCTTCATGTAGATTCGATCCTTATAATACCTCTGGTGCCAAAGAAACGATTTTCATAAAACTTTTCTCACGCAATTCACGTGCCACAGGTCCAAATATACGAGTACCTCTTGGCTCACCTTGGCTGTTGAGAATAACAGCTGCATTCTCATCAAAACGGATGAAAGATCCATCTTTACGTCTAATTTCTTTTTTTGTGCGAACAACAACAGCCTTGCAGACTTCGCCTTTTTTTACACCTGCATTAGGAAGAGCAGTCTTGATAGACACAACAATGATGTCGCCTACACCTGCATAACGCCTTCCATGACCACCAAGTACACGTATACAACGAACACGTTTGGCTCCCGAATTATCGGCTGCTATAAGATTTGATTCTTCTTGTATCATCTAAGTGTTCCTATATTACTGCGCACGTTCAATAACTTCTGCCAACATCCAGCGCTTTCTAGCACTTAGTGGACGGCTTTCTATAACTCGTACAATGTCACCTACGCGGCATTCATTGCCCTCGTCATGGGCCATAACTTTTTTAGTCTGCTTATAGTATTTTTTATAAAGCGGATGAGCAACTTGACGCTCGATCGCTACAATAATACTTTTATTCATAGCAGAACTTATCACTTTGCCTTGACGAACTTTTTTTCCGCTCGTAGAGGGCTTTTGATCTGTTGCAATAATAGTAGCCATAGTTTCCATAAAGCTTTATGCGTAATTTGTCAGATTTTGACATTCCGCTCACGCAACACTGTTTTAATGCGCGCAATATCTTTTCTTAAAATTCTGATTTGAGAAGGATTTTCTAATTGGCTTAATGCCTTTTCAAAATTTCTCATCATCAATGCTTCTTGTGTTGAAGCTAACATTTCATGTAGTTCTTCTTCTGAGAACTTGCGAATATCCGACGCTTTTTGCGGTTTCATTACTGTGCAGCATCCAAGCGTGTTACAAATTTTATCTTAATTGGTAATTTATGCGAAGCTAAACGAACAGCCTCTTGCGCTAACTCTTTTGAAACACCATCGATTTCAAAAAGTATACGTCCAGGTTTAACTACCGCAACCCAGTATTCAGGATTTCCTTTTCCACTACCCATACGCGTTTCCGCTGGTTTTTTCGTAACAGGCTTGTCTGGAAATATTCTAATCCATACTTTACCATCACGACGTAAATAGCGATTAATCGCAATACGAGCAGATTCAATCTGACGATTTGTTATCCAAGCGGGTTCAAGGGCTTTCATACCAAAAGTACCAAAAGCTACTTGAGAACCACGATAGGCTTTGCCTTTCATTCTACCGCGTTGGGTTTTTCTATGTTTTACTCTTTTAGGCAGCAACATTGTGCTATATCCTTCTCTTAGTCCTTTGTTATAAGCTTGCCGATTACTTCACCTCGGCAAATCCAAGTTTTTACACCAATCAAACCGTAAACGGTTGCTGCTGTTGCTGTGCCATAATCAATATCAGCTCTTAATGTGTGTAAAGGCACTCTACCTTCTTTATACTGTTCAGTACGGGACATATCTGCTCCGCCCAAACGTCCTGAACACATTACTCTGATACCTTCCGCACCCATTCTCATTGCAGCTCCAACTGACTGCTTCATTGCTTTACGAAATGAAACACGTCCTTCAAGTTGCTGTGCGATATTTTCGGCTACCAATTGGGCTTCCACTTCTGGACGCTTTATCTCGTGTATTAAGATTTTTACATCTTTGCGTGATATCTTCTTTAATTCTTCTTCCAATAATGTAATATCTTTACCAGAACGGCCGATGATTACACCTGGTCTTGAAGTATGCAATGTTAAACGCAATTGTTTTGCAGTCCGTTCGATTATAATTCTAGCTACACCTGCTTTACGCAAACGGCTTTTTATATATGAACGTACCATCAAATCTTCAGTAAGTTTTTCTGCTACATTCTTTTCATCGAACCAATTAGCATCCCATTGGCGTACAATGCCAAGACGGAGACCGATCGGATTTGTCTTCTGACCCAAAGCTCTCTCCTGTTAATTACTGGACAACTGAAACTTCAATTGTAAGATGATGCGAGCGTTTGCGAATTCTATAAGCCCTGCCCATTGGAGCAGGAGAAATACGCTTCGCTGTAGGGCCTTGATTAACATAGACCTTACTTACATAAAGCTTTCCTTCATCAACACGCTCATTTGCAGCGAGTGCTTTTTCCATTACATTGGATATCGCAGAGCGAAGCACCATTTCTGCATCTTTTGCTGCCGACTTTGTAGAGAATTTCAGCGTCGCAATCGCTTGTTGCGCTGATTTTCCTCGTATCAAATCTATCACCAGGCGCATTTTGCGGGGTGATGAACGCAAATAGCGTTTTGTTGCACGAGCATTTAGCATAATCTAACCTTATTCAGCTACGGATTATCGTTTTCCGGACTTTTGATCTTTTCTGTTACCTGCATGCCCTTTGAATGTTCTCGTTGGAGAAAATTCGCCGAGCTTATGTCCTACCATATTTTCAGTTACATACACTGGTATGAACTTGTTGCCATTATGTACTGCAAATGTATGACCCACAAATTCGGGAGCAATAGTTGAAGCACGTGACCACGTTTTAACTACTACTTTTTTTCCTGAATCATTCAAGAGGTCTACTTTTTTCGCCAATTTGTAGTATATAAAGGCGCCTTTTTTGAGTGAGCGAGCCATACTTTCCTAGTTATTTTCTTTTACGAACAATAAGATCTGTTGACTTCTTCTTCTGTCTACGTGTCTTAAGGCCTTTTGCTAATTGACCCCAAGGTGAACGTGGATGCTGACGACCACCACCGGATTTTGATCTTCCTTCTCCACCACCCATTGGGTGATCTATAGGATTCATCGCCATACCACGTGTTTGAGGCCTTACTCCTAACCAGCGCATACGGCCAGCTTTACCATAGAGAATATTTTCATGATCAGAATTACCAACAACACCAAGTGTTGCCATACATGTCTGAGATACTTTTCTAATTTCACCAGATGGTAATTTTACCTGAGCCATTCCATTATCAAATCCAACAAGTTGTGCACCTGTTCCAGCACTGCGAACCATTTGTCCGCCTTTTCCTGGCTTTAATTCAATATTGTGAATAAACATACCTACTGGTATTTTTTCAAGTGGCAATGCATTTCCATCTTGTAAATCAGCTTTAGGACCGGACATTACTTTTTGTCCAACTTTAAGCTTATTCGGAGATAAAATATATGCTAATTCTCCATCTTCATAACGAATCAATGCTATACGGCATGTACGATTTGGATCGTATTGTATACTTAATACTTCTGCCGGCATATCAAACTTTCTTCGTTTAAAATCTATAATACGGTACTTTTGTTTATGCCCACCACCAATGTGACGAGATGTAATCCGACCTGTATTATTACGCCCACCAGACTTTTTCTTTGCTACTAGCAAAGACTTTTCAGGTTTTGCACCTGGAGTTAATTCAGAAAATGAACTAACTGAGTAAAATCTTGTACCGGGGGTAATCGGTTTTAGTATTCTTAAAGCCATTATCTTTCTCTATTTTAATCTTCGGACACGTTACCTTCACCGCCAACTAGATCAATTGTGTATCCTTTTGCAAGAGTTACATATGCCTTCTTGCGTAAAGGAGTTGTTCCACGCATAATCCCTTTCTTTGTAGAGCGGGTCTTGCTTTTGCCTTTTACATTTACTGTACGAACTGAACTCACTTTCACTTCATATAGCTTTTCAATGGCTGTTTTTATCTGAATTTTGTTCGCCACTGTTGTGACTTCAAAAGCATACTGATTCTTTTCAGATAGTTTTGCTGCTTTTTCTGTTAGCAATGGATACTTAATTACTGTTATCATTTTAGTAAGCCTACTTATACTTCAGTGTTAAAACGTTTGCACTAAATCCTGAAGTGCTTCTTTGCACAGGATGATTTTTCTATGATTCAATATGTCATATGTTGAAGCTATATTTGCTGGGATTGTAGAAATACCAGGTATATTTCTTGCAGACAAAATTGCATTTTTATCAGATCCTTTAAGCAATATCAATGCTTTTTGTCCTTCAAGATTAAGTGCTTTTAGCACTGTAATCACATTTTTAGTCTTGATTTCATTAAAAGACATATCTTCAATAATCAAAAAGTTTTGCTCTTGTACTCTTAAGGATAAAGCTGACTTACGTGCAAGCCTTCTCATTTGAGTAGGTAAGTATTGCTTATATAAGTGAGGACGTGGCCCATGTATTGTTCCACCACCAACCCATACAGGCGATCTATTAGAACCAGAACGGGCTGTCCCGCGGCCTTTTTGTTTCCATGGTTTTCTTCCACCACCAGAAACTTCAGATCTAACTTTTGTTTTGTGAGTGCCTTGCCTTTGATTTGCTAAATATGCTTTTACCGCAAGGTACATAGCATGCTCGCTAGGCTCAACATTAAAGACTTCATCAGGTAATTCAACCTGACCAGTCACAGATCCATTTTTTCCATATACATTTAAGAGCATATTATACCTTACAGCTTCACAATTTCAACAATCGAATTGATTGAACCAGGAATACTACCTTTAATTATAAGTAGATTTTGTTCTGGCATTACGTCCAACACTTCAAGATTACGAATGCTTATGGTTGTTCCACCCATTCTTCCTGCCATTCTCATACCCTTGAAAACTCGGGATGGAAAAGATGAAGAACCAATGGATCCAGGATGACGCTGTCTATCAGATTGACCGTGTGATGACATACCAACACCACTAAAGTGATGTCGCTTCATTACACCCTGAAAACCTCGGCCTTTGGAAGTTCCTGATACTTTTACTTTATCACCTTTTTGCAAAATACTATCAACTGTTAGTATTTCACCTGGGGTTAAAGTAACCTTATCAGATCTAAACTCCTTCAAATGGCGCTTAGGAGATACTCCGGACTTTTTAAAATGTCCGATTTGTGGTTGTGATACTTTTCGTTCAGGGATATCTTCAAATCCTATTTGAACTGCTGTGTATCCATCCTTTTCTTTTGACCTAACCTGCACTACTGCGCAAGGTCCGGCTTCTATTACTGTACAAGGAATATATTCACCTGTTTGGCTGAATATACTTGTCATGCCTAATTTACGACCTAAAAGCATCTTTACTTTCTCCTTAGACCTTTACCTCTACATCAACTCCCGCAGGTAATTCAAGACGCATCAATGCATCAATCGTACGCTGTGTTGAGCTGAAGATATCTATCAGACGCTTGTGAACGCGCGCTTCAAACTGCTCGCGCGACTTTTTGTCAACGTGCGGCGAACGTAGAACCGTGTACACAGTCTTTTCCGTAGGTAGTGGAATTGGACCGGAAACAACCGCCCCAGTTTGTTTAATCGTACGAACTATTCGCTCGGATGATTTATCAATCAGGTTATGGTCGTAAGATTTAAGTTTTATACGAATCCTTTGGGTTGACACGCTCACGTACCTTCAAATATTTAGACAAAAAAAACACAGCCCGAATGTATCGGCCCATGCCATTTGGTACATTTATTCAATAATTTTTGTAATAACACCAGCACCTACTGTTCTGCCGCCTTCACGGATTGAAAAACGTAAACCGTCTTCCATTGCAACAGGTGTGATCAATTCTACAGCAAAGTTGTCAAGATTATCTCCAGGCATAACCATTTCAGTTCCACTTGGTAATGTTGCAACCCCAGTTACGTCAGTTGTACGAAAATAAAATTGTGGGCGATATCCATCAAAAAATGGAGTATGGCGTCCGCCTTCATCTTTGTTCAACACATAAACTTGTGCCATAAATTTATGGTGAGGAGTCATAGATCCTGATTTCGCAAGAACCATGCCACGCTCAATTTCTTCTTTATCTACACCACGTAACAATAAACCTACATTGTCTCCAGCTACACCTTCATCTAATAGCTTACGAAACATCTCAATTCCAGTTACAGTAGTTTTCTTTTGTAAGCCAAAACCTACAAGTTCAACTTCTTCGTTTAATTTTACAATTCCACGCTCAATACGTCCGGTTGCAACTGTTCCACGACCTGTAATTGAAAATACATCTTCAACAGGCATTAAGAATGGTTTATCTGTTTCACGTGTTGGTGTTGGGATATAATCATCAACTGCTTGCATTAAATCTAAAACTGGTTTTAGTCTTGGATCATCAATAGCTGCTGAATCGGATGTTCCTGCATCCAAAGCTTGTAATGCAGAACCTTTTATGATAGGTAAATCATCACCTGGAAATTCATATTTAGATAATAGTTCACGAACTTCTAATTCTACTAAATCCAACAATTCTGGATCTGCAATATCTACTTTGTTCATGAATACTACAATACGAGGTACACCAACTTGGCGTGCAAGCAAGATGTGTTCGCGGGTTTGAGGCATTGGGCCGTCTGTACCAGCAACTACTAGGATTGCGCCATCCATTTGTGCCGCACCTGTAATCATGTTTTTAACATAATCTGCGTGGCCTGGACAATCTACGTGTGCATAGTGACGTTTTGCGGTTTCATATTCTACGTGGGCCGTATTAATGGTAATCCCACGAGCTTTTTCTTCCGGAGCATTGTCAATTGAATCGTACGAACGCTTTGCAGAAAGACCTGTTTTAGCTAAAGCCATAGTAATGGCTGCTGTCAAAGTTGTCTTACCGTGATCAACGTGGCCAATTGTGCCAATATTAACGTGTGGTTTCGACCTGTCAAATTTCTCTTTTGCCATAGTGCACCTAAAGTGATAACTATTTTTACAAAAATATTAAATATTAAATCTTTCTTTTTTTGATCAAGCGTCCGTAGGCTCATAATGTGAGAAAATCATCGTATATGATCCTCTGCCTTGTGTCATTGACCTCAGTTTAGTTACATAACCAAACATTTGGCTCAATGGTACGCTGGCTTTTACACCTTGTGAGCTACCCTTTTGCGTAATCTCTTCAATCCGACCTTTCCGAGAGTTTATATCAGCTATTACATCGCCTATATATTCCATCGGAGCTATTGCCTCTACTGCAAATATTGGTTCCAATAAACTTGGATTAGCTTTTGCAATTGCTTCTCTAACAGCATTTGATACTGCTACTTTACATGCTATATCAGTTGTTTCGCCTTCTCTAGTTCCTACATCAAGTATTTCTACTTCTATATCTACCATAGGATATCCGGCTATAGGGCCTACTGCTAATGAACTTTTTGCACTTTCTAATAAGGCATTCATTAATACAGCTTGTAGTTTATTAGAATTTTCTGACATCTTTACAGAGTTACCAATACTCTTCTCTGATGGTCTAATTTCTACTTTTACCCTGGCATATTGATTCTTTGTACCTATCTGTTTTTCAAATTCATATTCATGAATTGCAGATTTTAATACAGTTTCTCTATATGCTACCTGTGGTTTACCAACTCTGGTTTGAACAGAAAACTCTCTTTTAAGTCTATCCACAATAATGTCTAAGTGAAGCTCTCCAACACCGCTAATAATTAGCTGACCACTTTCTTGATCATTCACAAATTTAAATGTTGGATCTTCATCTGCCAGTCTTGCCAAAGCCTCAAGCATTTTCTGCTGATCTGATGTAGACTTTGCCTCAACCGATTGATTGATAACAGGTTCCAAAAAACTGATTTTTTCAAAGAGCACTTGATTTTCTTGGATACAAATTGTATCACCTGTCTTTGTAAACTTTAGCCCAGGTATCGCTACTATATCTCCAGCCAAACATTCTGTAAGTTCATCCCTTCTGTTTGCCTGCATTCTTAGTATCTTTTGAACTCTCTCTCTCTTACCTTCTGTTGGATTATATATCATATCACCAACTTTTAATTTACCAGAGTAGATTCTTACAAAAGTAAGCCTACCTACATACACATCTGTTAAAACTTTAAAGGCTAATCCAGAAAAAGGTTCATCTTCACTTGGCTTTCTTTCTAATAGTATCTCAGAATCTTCAGGGCTAAATCCAGTAACTGAACCACGATCAATTGGAGAAGGAAGATATCTTACTATACTATTTAATAATTCTTGAACACCTTTGTTCTTAAATGAAGAACCACATGTTACTGGCAAAAATTTAGAATGAATTACAGATTCTCTTATAGCTTCATATAATTCCGATATTTCTATCTGCTCATTGCCTAAGTACTTTTCTAATATTGAATCATTATTTTCTGCTATTGCTTCAATCATTTGATTTCTTTTTTCTTCAGCTTCTTGCTTCATCGACAAAGGAATGTGCTCAATCAGATAATTTTCAGACTCTTCAGTATCTATATATTTGATATATTTCATTTCTATCAAGTCTATAATTCCAGAAAAATCTTCTGAGCTTCCAACAGGTATATATAAAGGAACAGGCCGAGCATGAAATGTCTCTTTGATTGACAATAGTGCTTTGTAAAAATCAGCACCAATTCGATCCATCTTATTGATATATACTATTCTAGGAACATTGAATTGATCAGCTTGACGCCAAACAGTTTCCGATTGAGGCTCTACTCCAGCTACTGCACAAAATACAGCAACCGCACCATCTAGAACTCTTAAAGATCTTTGAACTTCTGCTGTAAAATCAACGTGTCCGGGCGTATCTATAATATTAATCTGATGCCCTTGCCAATAGCAAGTAGTTGCAGCTGATGTTATTGTAATTCCTCTCTCTCTTTCTTGGTCCATATAATCCATAAAAGCAGTGCCTTCATGAACTTCCCCCATTTTATGAAGGGAACCTGTAAAGAAAAGAATACGCTCGGTAGTTGTTGTTTTGCCTGCATCAATGTGGGCTATTATACCTATATTTCTATATTTTTCTAGCTTAATTGTGCGCGACATAATTTACAGCGCTACCAGGGTTAAATTGACAAAGAACAAAAATATCTTACCATTTAAAATGTGCAAATGCTTTATTAGCTTCTGCCATTCTATGTACATCATCACGCTTTTTTACAGAACTTCCTTCACCATTAGAAGCAGCTAATAATTCTGAAGCTAGTTTTTGTGCCATTGTTTTATCACGACGCTCTGAAGCATATTGTTTTAACCAACGAATTGCTAATGCAAAACGACGATCTTCTCTAACTTCTACTGGCACTTGATATGTAGCACCACCAACACGGCGTGAACGAACTTCTATAGCAGGAGAAATATTACCTAAAGCTTTGCGAAAAATTTCGACAGGATCTGTCTTCGATTTTTGCTCTACTATATCAAAAGCATTGTAAACTAAATTGCGAGCAGTATTCTTTTTACCTTGAATCATCACTTTATTAATGAACCTAGATACCATCACATCGTTAAAACGTGAATCAGGTACTGCATATCGTTTTTCTGCTCTTTTCTTTCTCATACTCTATCTCTTTTTCTCTTCTTTTCTTAAATTATTTTTTCTTAACTGTTCCAGGTTTTACTCGCTTTGCACCATATTTAGATCGTGCCTGCTTGCGATCTTTTACACCTTGAGTATCCGCAGCACCACGTACGATGTGATAACGAACACCAGGTAAATCTTTAACACGCCCACCACGAATCAATACAATTGAGTGCTCCTGAAGATTATGTCCTTCACCTGGAATATATGCAATCACTTCAAATTGATTTGTTAAACGAACCTTCGCTACTTTACGTAATGCAGAATTCGGTTTTTTTGGTGTAGTCGTATATACACGAGTACAAACCCCACGTCTTTGGGGACAACTTGCAAGAGCTGGAGACTTACTTTTCTCCACCAGCTTCTGGCGACCTTTTCGAACAAGTTGACTAATTGTAGGCACTTAATTTTCCTGTATATATCTCGTTTTACTTTTTTGCTGTCGTTGACAGAGCTTGCAAAACTAAGAAAAAAGTTATTCACATCCAAAATATATTTTAATTTCTTCCTTCAGCACGTTTAGCTTGATATACTTTTACCATTTCTTCTTGTACATTTTTAGGTACTGGAGCATATCTTAAGAATTCCATAGAGAATTCTCCTTTTCCTTGAGTTACTGAACGAATATCAGTAGAATACCCGAACATTTCGCTTAGCGGAACATCTGATTCTACAACAACATAGCCTGCGTCCATTGTAGTACCAACAATAACACCGCGTCTTTGATTAATTTGGCCAATACATACACCTTGGAATTCTTCTGGTACGCTTACTTCCAATTTCATAATTGGTTCAAGAATAATTGGCTTAGCTTTCATGTATGCTTCTCGGAAAGCAGATATAGAAGCTACTTTAAATGCCATTTCAGATGAATCCACTGGGTGATCAGCACCATCATTAATCGTTACACGAACACCAACAACTGGTTGTCCAATTAAAGAGCCTTCACGTATTACTTCGCGGAATCCTTTGTCACAAGCTGGAATAAACTCTCTTGGAATTACACCGCCTACAATATCATCTACGAATTCATAATTTTCAATTGCATCTGATGGTAATGGCTCGATAAATCCACCAACTCTAGCAAATTGACCAGAGCCACCAGTTTGTTTTCTATGCGTATAGTTGAAGTCTGCTCTTTGTGTCATAGCTTCACGGAAAGCCACTTTAGGACGTCCAACATTTACTTCACAACCATACTCACGCTTTATTCTTTCAATATAAATTTCAAGGTGAAGCTCGCCCATTCCTTTGATAATTGTTTCGCCACTTTCTTCATCGCGATATACTTGGAATGTTGGATCTTCTTTTGTAAAACGATTAAGAGCTTTAGAAAAATTAACTTGACCAGATTTATCTTTTGGGCTCACCGCTAACTCAATAACAGGTTCTGCAACAAACATAGATGTCATTGTAATATTAACCCTGCCATCAGTAAATGTGTCACCACTGGCGCAATCGATACCAAATAGCGCAACTATTTGTCCTGGGCCAACCTCTTCAATATCATGCATTTGATCTGCATGCATCCTAACTAGTCTTGGAACTTTAACACGCTTTCCATTTGACATATTAGTGATCATATCGCCTTTTTTAATTTCACCCTGATAAACTCGCACATACGTTAACTGGCCAAATCTTCCATCTTCTAACTTGAAAGCTAGGCCTACGAATGGTTTTGTACTATCTGATAATAACTCTATTTTTTCTTCATTGTTATTTTGGTCTAAACCTTCATTCTTAATTTCAGATGGTGAAGGTAAAAAATAACCTACTGCATCTAATAAAGTTTGAATGCCTTTGTTTTTCTTAGCAGACCCAACATATAAAGGTGTAATTTTTAAATTTATTGTTTCACGGCGGATTACAGGCATTAATTCTTCTACTGTAACTGGTTCTTCCATAAGGAATTTTTCTGCAATTACATCGTCATAATCAGCCATTGTTTCAACTAATTTATGACGGCGTTGTTTTGCTTCTTCTACATATTGCGCTGGAATTTCTTCTTCACGAATATTCTCTCCATTATCACCATCAAAATAAACTGCTTTCATCTTTAATAAATCTATAACACCTTCAAAACGATCTTCCAAGCCCATGGCAAATGTCATGATTAATGGACGATGATGAAGTTTTTCTGCTAATTGTTCTGCAACTCTGTCAGGATTTGAACCTGCACGATCTATCTTATTGATAAATGCAAGTCTTGGAACATTATATCTACGCATTTGACGGTCTACTGTGATTGATTGGCTTTGTACACCAGCTACACCGCAAAGAACCAATACAGCACCATCTAATACCCTTAATGCACGCTCTACTTCTACAGTAAAATCAACGTGGCCAGGTGTATCGATAAGATTAACTTCAAAATCCTTCCATGTACAATACGTTGCCGCAGATTGAATCGTAATACCTTTCTCTCTTTCAAGATCCATAGAGTCCATCGTGGCTCCAACACCAGACTTACCCTTTACTTCTTCAATCTTGTGGATTTTGCCAGTATAAAATAAAATTCTTTCAGTTAATGTGGTTTTTCCCGAATCAATATGGGCTGAAATACCAATATTTCTTACTTTTAAGATTTCTGACATTGTTGTCTTAACCTAATGCATGTAAAAAGTTACTATTATCTAATGTTAATTTTCACTTAGTAGGGCTTGCCTGCTAAAGCGAAGACCACAAATTTAGAATATAGATAGTATAAAACAAAATTAAATCTTGATAAATCAAAATTTTACAGAGTTATCCACATCTATTCATTTGCTTATCTTCTTACTTTAATTATAGTTAAGTATGTTATTATTTGCGGATTGTTAATAAGATGTGGACAAGTGAAATGGTGGGATTTCTATTTTACTAGAAATTTTCCATGAATTATTTTCCCTTTATACTCTACTGTGAATACATATACTCCCCTTTCTAATGTTTCAGCCTGAAGGAATTTGATTACCAATGTATTTAATCCATAATGTGCTTTATTTTTTGGGTCTATTTCTATCTGGAGATTATCGGAATATACTTTTTTTCCACTTGGTGTAAATATTGCGAGCAAAGCCATATCAGCTTCATTTGCCATTTCTGGTAGCGGAAACATCAATTCTTGGTTTTGACGTAATATAAAAGGATTGGGATATACCACTTGATTGGATTTAACTGCAATTCCTTTACTAAACACTGCATAGGAGCAATATTGCATTCCTTTTGCATCAAGATTCCAATAATATCCCGAGGAGCTTATTGCATTTTGTGTTATTTCTTTAGAAACTGAAAAAACTAATGGATTTTGATTTGTGGATATATTGTAAAATGGATTTGGTGACACAATTGAGCACATAAAATCTGCTGTATCTGCAATGGTCTGGTTATTTGGCAATACACAAGAAAACAATCTAAATTCATAAGGATAGATAGATTGTGAAAATAGTAGTGATGGATTTACCGAATCAGTAATTGCTTTCATTTCAGGTAAATCTTCAGCATCCATAAATTTATTAGCATCTGATATACCATATGATTTTGAGCCAGTATGATACATCCATTGCGCTAATTCACACCACATATCATTAAGTGAACTTCCTTTAGCATTTAATGAAAGCTCTAAAGCCCTAAATGGTAAGGCCCCTTTTCCTATATTATCCCACATATCTTTAGAGACAGATTTGCCAAATTTGTGATGAAGAAATTCAAAGAAAATACTCCAACCATAGCCAGTATATATGTCACTTGTGCCCCTTCTTCCAAATCTATATTCTTGCGGATTTGTAAACAATGATTTGGCATAATTCATATAGTCTTTTACAGCAGGATATTGAAGATATTCCATCCAAGTACTGTACATCTCATAAATTGCTAAATCAAAACTTTTATCATTAATCCCATAGCATCCAAATTGAATTGCATGATGAAATTCATGCGCTGCGGTAATTTTTAATGCATCAATGCCAAAAGTATTATAACTTTTAGTACCATTAGTATTTACACTATAATTATTATCAATAGAAATGAATGAAGTAGATTTTGGCTGACTATTAGTACTTGCGACCCTAAAATCTTGTTCTGTTAAACCATAATATCCTGTTTCTTTCATATTCCGCACATAAATATCATATGCTTCAGATCCACCACCATTTTGATCGCTTGGCGGAGAAGGATATCCCAAAGTATTAATTTCATAAGAATATACTTCATCAAAATAGTAGCAAACAGAATCAATATAATCTGGTATGGAATTTTGATTTTTATCCGTAGAGTCTACTCGATCATTTCCATATTTGGTATAATGTATAAGGAATTTTCCACTTGGCGAGCCAATTGTCATTTCTTGTGGACTTATAACTGGCCTGCTAGCAAGTGTTGATTCACCTTTAGCTGATGCAGCATGAAACTCTTTAAATGAAGCTGATACAAAAGTTCCACATTTATGTTCTTGAGCATTAGTATGTGTATATGTGCACATACCAATACATAATAGAACGCATATACAGTGATATTTGCTTGAAAATGTACTTGTTTTCATTTAGAAAGTATATAAAATCATCTAAACATTTCTTTTATCATACCCCAAGTCCGGCGAATTCCACTGATACTATGCGCAACACTTACTGAATTTGAAACTGAAGAAGAATTATCATATCCTATTGCCCTTAATCTATAAGAATACACATTCCCAACAATTTGCTGTTTGTCTCCTTTCATTAATGCATCTTCATCTACAAAACGATAAGAATACATTTGTCCACGAGCATCAATTGTAGCTATGTTCCGATATAATTGGTCCCCAGATGCACGTTCTACCTCATAATGATGAATACCTTTTTCTGCTGAAGCACGCCATTCTATGATAATAACCTTACCATCAGACTTAGCAGTTAAGTATTCTAATGCTGTTTCTGCAGCATATGCTGTATATATTATACAGCAAGACAATATGATATAAAGAAGATTTTTCATTGCGCACAAACTTACTACTTGAATATATTCAACACAAGTAAAAAAATATACTTTTATATAGTATTATTTTATCCCTCTAAAAGAATCCCATTTTTTCTCTATGGATTCTGGTCCTTTACACCATATCCTATAAGCATCAAGCTTCTGTTGATGAATATCATTGGTTAACATATCCATTTGATTCGTAAGCTTTTCTGTAAAATAAGCTGTCCATTCAGATGATTTCTCTTTATGTTCCCAATGCAATAACTCTGGCTTTCCTACACTAATATAACTTTCGGGTTTTTGCTCTTGTAAAAAGTCATATCGAATAGCAATAGGGGCAAAGTATGCCGTTTTCAATAATTTTAATAGAGTTGCTTGGCCAGAAAACAAAGAAATAGGGCGAATATCCTGATGAAATAATTCACCTTGAGGAAATATCCATAATGTTTTATTCGAATTTTGCAATATATCAGCTGCATAATGTAGGCTTTGCAATGCAGACTTTGCATTTTGCCTATGAACAGAGAACATACCTACTTTTGTAAAAAACATATACTTTTTTAATTGTTTTTCTTCCATCATGCCATAAGATTCTAAATGCAGATATGAATTAGATAATGCAATAGCAATGGTAGCATCCCACCAGCCACCATGTGAACTATATAAAATCAGTGGAATTTCGGAATGAACACTAGAATCTGACATCCATGGTGAAAGATATTCTTGACCTGAGATACCACATTGAAAAAATTGATTTTTAACAGATCTAAAAAAATATTTACCTAAAATGGAACGCCACAATGCTGATGATTTTGATTTTATCATAACTTTTAGAAAAACCTAAAATTCTGTATGCCTTTTTTACTAAATTAACAATCAAATATGCATTGTCATCTATGTATTTGGATTTCTTCTACCAATTCCGATTCTTTTGAAGTGATTATTCAATGAATTTCAAGAATATCAAACACACATTACTATCAAACGGCATACTAAGTACATTAATACTATTTTTATATAGTATGCTCTTTTATTCTTGTACAAATCCATTTGCACCAAAATTATCGGACAAGCCAATAAATGCTGGAATGTATGGGGATCAAAGAACAATAGAAGGTGTCTTTCAAAATTTTAAGACATCATATTTATACAAAGATACGATTGCTTATGGTAGATTATTAAGTCCAGATTTTGTTTTTATTTATAGAAATTACGATAAAGGAGTAGATGCATCGTGGGGAAGAGATCAAGATATGATTTCTACGGCTGGACTTTTCAATGCATCACAAGCATTAGAACTAGTATGGAATGATATTATCGTTTCTTCGGGTGATAGTTCTTTAATGGATATATCGAGGGGTTTTAATCTTACAATTACTTTTAATCCTTATGATATCATTCGTTTACAGGGAAGAGTGAATGTAAGAATCAGAAGAGATTCTACAGATATTTGGAGAATTATTAGATGGCGTGATGAATCAAATTACTGATGTACAATCAGCGAAATAAATACATTAATTTTAATTTCCATACTAAGAATGCTGCTTCGTATACTATATTTTTACTCATTTTAGACACACCAGAGCGTCTATCAATAAAAATAATTGGTATTTCTATAAGCCTTGCTCCGGCCTTCCATAATCTAAAATTCATTTCAATTTGAAATGCATAACCATTCGATTTTATACTAGAAAAATCCATCTTTTTTAAAATTGAAGCTCTAAAACATTTAAAGCCTCCCGTAGCATCTTTAACTGGCATTCCTGTAATGATTCTAGTGTACATATTTGCAGAATAGCTAAGAATAAGCCTTCTCATTGGCCAATTAACAACATTAACGCCTTCTGAATATCTAGATCCTATAACTAAATCATAATCTTGTATTTTTTCTAGAAAACGGGGTATATCTTTAGGATCATGCGAGAAATCTGCATCCATTTCCATAATAGTATCATAGCCCAAGTTTAAAGCTAAGGTAAAACCTTCGCAATAAGCAGTACCTAAACCCATTTTACCGGCTCTTTTCAATAGATGTATTCTATTATCATGTTCCTGAAGTTCCTGAACTCTGGCCCAAGTTCCATCTGGAGAATTATCATCAACAATTAAAATATGAACATCAGCAGCCTGCAAAACAGCCTGAATGATATTGTCAATATTGTCCAACTCATTATAAGTAGGTATAACTACAATCGTTTTCACGATAATCTCTAGAAAGTGTAATAATTACATGTTGATGTTCTGTATTTTTTACATAACATAGATACATGTATGTTGATTATGCTTGGCCTTGTCCTCTGAACACTCTAATTACTGTTCTGATAATAATTTCGACATCTAATTGCAAAGACATGTTTTCAATATAATAAAAATCATGTTTAAGCCTATTAGTGATTTCTTCTAATGTTTCTTCATAATCTCGATAATGAACTTGATTCCATCCTGTTAGTCCTGGTCTTATAACAAGACGTCTAAGATAATATGGTACATCTTTTTTAAATTTTTCTACAAAAAATGGTCTTTCTGGCCTTGGGCCAACCAAACTCATTTCACCTTTTAAGACATTCCAAAATTGTGGAATTTCATCTAAATGTGATTTTCTCAAAAATCTACCTAATCTGGTAACTCGTGGATCGTTTACTGATGCCCATCTTGGCCCTTCGGCTTCTGCATCTGTTATCATTGATCTAAATTTATACATAGTAAATATCTTACCATTTTTTCCAACTCTAATTTGAGAAAAGAAAATTGGTCCTTTTGAATCTAGTTTTACCAGAATAGCAGTGATAAATAAAAAAGGTAATCCTAATAGAAGCACGATTGTACTAAAAACGATATCAAATATCCTTTTTACAACTCTTTCCCATGTTTTTAATAATTCGGGATTGATATCTATTAATGGCATTCCATGAATAGCCAATAATCTGGCTTGGCCTGTAAATATCTCATATAAATCTGGTTGTATTTTAACGCTAATTCCAAGTTCTCTGCATTGCATCACAATATCTAATAACCATCTATGATCAGTTTGTTCCATCATTACAATTACATCAGATGGTGATTCTTTTGATAAGATTTGCTGAGCTTGATTAGAATAACCTAAAACAGGAAGTGTTGTTGATGGAACTATTCTTTTCTGCCAGTCTATTAAGTCTGTTTCATGTGTTAATATAACTCCTTGTGCTCTATATCCCCACGATGGATTTTGGGTCATGGTAATATATAAATCGGCTATTTTATCTGGATTTCCCATTAAGATTGTTTCTACTTTAATAATTCCTTTTCTTCTTAATGCTCTTTGAAATACTCTAATGATAATTCTAGATATAGATACAAGAATACACAGTATTATGGCATATAATATAATTTTTAGACGAAATCCATGAAAATTAGCACTTGTAAAAAGAATAGCTAAAAAAACAAATAAGCTTCCCAAAGCTATTGCTCTGATTACTGTAAATACTTCGGTAAATGGTGACCTTACAAACCAATTTCTATAAAGCCCTGCCAACCAAAACATACAAATCCAATATAGAATTGTTGCTGGAAGTATACTTAAAAAGATAGAATTCAGTATAGATTCATCATAAAGAGGAAAGGAAATACTATAAAGTCCTGTAAAAAATCCCAATTGTATAAATACAGGTAAGGCTAAACCTATAGCAATTGCATCCCCGAACAATTGAAAAATTGCTGGAGTTGAACGTGCTGCTAAAGATGCAAAACGTTTTTTTAACGATATAAATCCTGATCTATTCATATATCTAGATTATGCAGTTGGCCTTTCCCACACTGCAGATTGCTTTTTATGTATTGTATGAAGCCAAGCCATTATCAAACTGATATGTAATCGTATAAAAATATAAGCACTATGGAATGGTTTAAATGAAAGGCCTATATTCCATCCTAATGCACCTATAAATACTAATGTCCATATACTAGCAGAACATAAACCAATCGTTGAAGATTTTACTACACTTATACTTGTTAGAATCAAAAGTATGATACTAAAGAATGGCAAACACCATCGAAGCATTTTTCTTGACCACAAAAAAAATGAAATCAATCCATATGTAGGTGATAATAATCTTTTATAAAACAATAGTGATGCAATTCCACATGCAGCAAAACGCTGAGCTTGTATAAATTCCATCCCTTTGATTGATTTCCTTACTTCATACACTGATGCTTTGGTTTCTACAACTACTCTTTTTTTATCTGCTAATATTGATAATAATGGAGTATAATCATCACATACTGAATCATTCGGCAAGGGTTTTCTATATCTTCTACGTAATGCATAAAAATGGCCAAGGCTTGTAACCGTAGAAGCTAATTGAGATTCCCTAAGTCTTGTAAAGTATTCTAATGATCTATATGCTGATTGTTCTTTTTCTAAAGTCTCATGTTCATACACATGACCATTAAACTCTATAGAATTTCCAAGTACAGCTCCTATTTCAGGATCTACAAATCTTGCACACATAGCATGCAATGCATTGGGAACGATTCTGCAATCAGCATCTATATGGACAATAATCTCTGATTGAGAATGTGCAACTAGAAATTCATTTATCCGATTTTTTCCTCTTCTTGATATATCATACACACATAAAGAAGGATATTTTTTTTGTAATTCATAAAGTAATTCTACCGTGCCATCATTAGAACCATCACTTCCAACATGTACTTGTATCTTTGGATACTCTTGATTATAAATTGTTCCTATTGTTTCTTCTAAGGTATCTACTTCATTATATGCTGCTATGAGTACTGATATTTCAGGTAACTGTTCAATCGAAATGTCTGATATTGACGATTGAAAAAGCTTGTTTTTACGGATTCTAACAAGTAATTCTAATATCAGTGGATAGATAATAAAAGGATAGAGAATCAATAGATAGCAAAATAATATGAAGTAATCTTCTAAGAGCATAATGTTTTATCAGAAATCTTCAAATCGTAATGATACTTGTGCTATATGCACATTTTCATTTCCTGTTTTTCTAAACTGATATGATGCTTGAACATTAAATCCTCTTATTATTTCATAGCCTAAAGACATCTGAGCTTTAAATGTTTCAAGTACAATTCCTGCTAGAAAAGGAGCATCCATCGAATCATTTGGTCTTTTACAGTATAATGCATCTCCACCATGATTAACAAGTAATGTATCTTTTCCATTGATTGTTTCTACTTGATTTGCACCATGCCTGCGATAAGAAATCAAGAATTGAATTGGATAACGATTGCCATACCACAATGATCCAAAAAGGGAAAGTTCATCGCTATTTGGAGCTAAAGATCCAGTTATAATTTGTCCATCACTTGTCATTGAATTTTGTACATTAAAATGCGAATATGTATACGGATACACTTTGGCATATTCGGCCCCTATATTCCACGATGGGAATGCATATAATGCGCCTAAAGAATATGCTGCTTTATTTCCCCAATAATCTGTTCCAATTTTAGAAAAAATTAAGTCATCTAATAAATAAGATCCTTTTATCGATAGTCCTTTAACAGGTCTAATAGTAAAATCAAATCCCATAGCACTATTATCTCTATCTCTTAAAGAATGTTCTACGGATTTTAAAAAACTTAATGGATTTAGATATCCAAGATCTAAGCTTCTATTTTGATAAATAACGCTTTCCCACAAGGCTATTTCGCCCCATTTTGGACGAAATGCTGCCCTATGCATAACTAATGTTTTTGATGGGAGATATTTATCAGAACCAGCTATTATTCCCATATTAGGGAATATTGGTTGACCATTTGTATCGATTGCCAATGACATCAAAGAAGCATATGTAAATCTATATTCAAATTGCTTAAAACGTGCTCCAGCAAAAACAGCATCTAGTGGCGGCGCATTTTGTCCTAAAAATTGATGATGTCTAAATCCGGCACCTAATAATCTAGATTCACGGCCAATTCCGATATAAAACCAATCATAATCATATCGTATATGTGATTCCGTGAAATCAAAATCACTATTCAATACAGCAAATTTGATATTTTGTTTTAATCGTATATCCTCTAAAGCAAGTGTTCTATCTCCGCTAATTAAAGATCCATTTGTTACTTGCATAAAATAACCAAATCGATTGCTTAATGTTCCATGTACTCTTATGCCAGCTTGAACAGAAAGCATCGAACTAGATTGTGTATCTAATGATCTAAATCCAAAATCTGCTGATGCAAGTGGAACAGCATGTACATTCACATTTTTTTCATCTTGAAAATAAATGCCTTTTTCATGTTCAGAAAACAATCCAGAGCTAAAAAATGACAAAGTATCTTTTCGGGGTACATCGCTTGAAAAAACAGATGAATTAACTCTTAATTCTGGACAAATCTCTTGCTCATATAATTCTAATGTCTGTTTTTCGGATACAGTTAATTGTGGAGTAGCACTACAAATCGATCTTAGCGCTTCGGCTACTTCACCCCTTTGTAATGGCAAAGATGACAAGGAAAAATGTTCTAAAAGTCCTTTTGCTTCGCAATGTTGTAAGAACATATACACAGGATGAGAAATTGGCAGATGTTCAACTTGAGCTTTTACATTATTGGGATTGATACATATACCAATACTTATTATTATCGCCATCGCCATAATAATATGATATTTGTAAACCTGTTGAATTATATTCACTTTATATTCTTTCCTTATCGTATAAATGCATAGTAAACAACATTTAATGTTGCAACTAAACCACCAATTATAGTAATAAGAAAGCTATAATATTGATATTCATATCCTGGGGGCCTTTGAGAAGGTGGAGCGCAATATATCTCGTCCCCAGATTCGACAAATACGTCTTTTTTATCACCTTCCACCCATATTTTAGAGCGGCCTTTGATAATTCTTGTTAGATCTTCATCGGCACCTGCAGCATATCCACCCGCTTGTTGGATATACCAATCCATTGTTTTTCCAGCAACAAATGTTACATAGCCTGGATTATTAACTTGTCCATAAACATATACTCTTTGTGGATTCTCCGGCATAACAATGATATCACCATCTTCAATTAAAACATTATCTTTTTCTGAACCAGAAAATGCTTTTGTGAAATCGCATGCTACAGATGGTTTTCTGTACATAGAATGCATTAAATATCGCATTGTATCTTCAGCTTTTAGATCTGTAAATTGCATTCCCATCATTGCACGAAATCTTGGTTCATTTGATGCTGGTTCTTGGTTTTCGCGTCTAACAATATAAGCCAAAGGTAAATATGCCTTATCTGTAAATCCACCTGCTTGCTCTACGATATCTTTTAATGTTGTTATTCCTGGTTTGATTGTATAGGCTCCAGGATTTTGAATTGCGCCTGTTAGCTCTGCCACACCTGTTTTAAATCCTGTTGCCGAGATATTTTTAGACCTCACAACTATTACAGCACCGGGCAAAATATCTATATCTTCGGATAAAGTACCATCAGATTGAACATTAATCTTGGTTTGCTGTCCACCCTGATCAAGATATACTTCATTCACATTGGCATCTTCGGAAAATCCATATCCAAGTTTTAACAACATAGAAGCTTTATCACCTTGTTTATAAGCAATTGTGATTGGCCTTCTTACAGCACCAGCTATTGCAATAGTAGCATGTCCTGGTTTTTCGAATGGCACATATATTTGATCTCCTTCTCTAAGTGTTGGGTCAAAATTATATTGCATATCTGTTATCGATTGTTCTAAATCAGCATTATTAGCACTTCCATCTGCATGTAAAATGCTGATATTTCTTGCTACATAGGATGGTAGATCTTCTCCAGCGGACATAGACCCAGCTTTTAGTACTGATTTTTGGGCTTCTATTGCATTAAGTTCTTTAGATTGATCTATTTGTGCTGATGTTCCACCCATTGTATTTTGAATAGCCGATTTTGGTGGTTGATTGGCCAATCGTATAATTGTTGATACTCGCATTGAGGCAGGAACTGTATATGTTCCTGGAAATCTCATATTCCCCTTGATGCTAACATATAATGATCTACTTTTCCTTAACATGACTGTTATTGTAGCTTGGGGATTTCTATTTTTCATTACTTTGATAATTGTATCTTTTGCTTGAGACAATGTTTTGCCTAATAAAGATACCTCACCAATTCTAGGGATTAATACAGAGTTTTCTGGGGTAATTGATATATATTGTTCGGTTGCATTTCCCGAAAGTATTTGAATTGATAATACATCTCCGGGGCCAACTCTATAAGATATTGGATCTACGATATTATCAGAAGGTAATAATTCTGTTCTTAATAATTCCGAACCAGAAGGAGCATTTTGCTGCATAAGCTTAGTCATATCAAAATCACTTGAAGATCCCATTACTTGTGATTCTGCCGTATATCCAATACATAATAACAGTATAAGGTTTAGTATACTTTTATTGATTAAATGTTCTGTTAATCGAGTAATCATTGTTTATACAGGGAGTGTGATACAATTATCGATGCTATTCTTTCAGCTGCTTTTCCATCCCATAATGGGGGTATTTGTCCAATTTTTCTTGGCTCATTCATCATCTGATGAAGTGCTTTATGAATAGACTCTGGAGATGGATCTATAAGAATATTTGTTCCTAAAGATACTGTACTTGGTCTTTCTGTGGTTGTTCTGGCTGTTATACATGGGATGCCAAGAACAGTTGTTTCCTCTTGAATGCCACCTGAGTCTGTAAGAACAAAGTCTGCATTGTTCATTAATGCTACAAAATTAATATATCCTTGTGGTGATATTAAGTGCAAATCAGGATGTGTTGTCAAAATATGCATTATGCCATATTCTTCTAATTTTTGTTTGGTTCTAGGATGTACCGGAAACACTATTGCTTTTTGATTAGATAATTCTGCAAGTATGTTCATTAATGCTGATAATTGTTCTGGTTCATCTACATTGCTGGGACGATGCATGGTTACCAATGCATATTCTTTTTTCTGAATGCCAATTTCTTGTAAAATCGTTGAATTATGTACCATTGGCATTGCATAATGCAAAGAATCAATCATTGTATTGCCAACAAAGAATACTTTATCCTTTTCACAGCCTTGTTGAAGTAGTGTATTAGTGCCACTTTCTTCTGTTGTAAACCAATAATCACAAATTGAATCTGTAGCTATTCGATTAATTTCTTCGGGCATTTTTCTATCATAGCTTCTTAATCCTGCTTCTACATGTGCTGTTGGAATTCCTAATTTTACAGCAGTTAAAGCGCATGCTATTGTAGAATTTACATCTCCAACTACAATTACCAAATCTGGTTGTAAGTCTAGACATGTTTTCTCGAATTCTACCATTATTCTGGCTGTTTGTTCTGCATGTGTTCCACCGCCTATGCCAAGGAATACAGTTGGCGCAGGCATTGCTAAATCTGTAAAAAATGCATCACTCATAGCTGCATCATAATGCTGGCCAGTATGCACAATACAATGCTCGAATTCTGGAGAATATTGCTGAAAAGCTCGGTGTATCGGAGCTACTTTCATAAAATTGGGTCGGGCACCCACAACAGATAGTATTCTTTTCATGTATATTCTCTTAAGATCCGCTGCCAAGAAGCACTACATTCTTTTTTGTGCCTTTTACCTTTTTACATGCATTTCTGGTGTCTATCACTACCTTGCTATTTTTAACTATCATCTCATAATCATAACAAGAATGATCTGTAGTTATCACAACAATATCATAATTTTTTAATGTTTCAGCAGTAAGCGACTTTTCAGATTTTAATATTTTATCATGCACTTGAACAGTTGGTATATATGGATCAAAGTATTTTACATTTTTGATTCCATCTTGTATCATTAATTCTGCAACTTTTAATGCTGGAGAATGCCTTAAATCATCGACATCTTTTTTAAATGCCATTCCAAGTAATAATACTTTTGCTGTAGATAATGTAATTGGTTGGCGTGCTACTTCACGTTCTATCATGCTGCGAACATAAAATGGCATAGATTCATTTACTTCTGCAGCCAGAGTAATAAAATTTGTCTCAAAATCGTATTCTCTTGCCATCCATGAAAGATAATATGGATCAATCAATATGCAATGTCCACCAATACCTGGCCCAGGGAAAAATGGCATAAAACCAAATGGTTTAGTTCCTGCTGCTTCTACAACTTCCCAAATATTGACTCCAATTCTATCACAAAGCTGGGCTAATTCATTTACTAAAGCAATATTGACACTACGGAAAATGTTCTCTAATAGTTTTTCCATTTCAGCTACATTTGGAGATGAAACTGGTATTACTTTACTAACGATTAATCCATGGGCTGCACATGCCAAAGTGGTACACCATTTTGTGACACCACCTGCAACAATTGGCGTATTTCCTGTATGCCATGTTGTATTACCTGGGTCTATTCTTTCTGGAGAAAATGCCAAGAAAAAATCCTTACCAATGATTAATCCCTTTTTTTCTAATATTGGCTGTACATATTTGGTTGTTGTACCTGGAAATGTTGTACTTTTTAATATGATTAGTTGTCCCAAGCGTAATGAATCCGCTACTGCTTCTGAAGATTGAATGATATATGATATATCGGGATCTTTATTTGGTGTAAATGGCGTAGGAACACATATATATATCACATCGCATTCCGCCAATCGACTAAATTCTGTTGTAGGTTGTAAATTTTTTTCTGCTACTACAGAAGCAACTAATGTGGAATCTATATCCATGATATAATTTCCACCAGATTTAAGTATATCAATTTTCTTATTATCTATATCAAAGCCAATTGTAGAAATCCCCAATTTTGCATACTCTACAGCTATTGGCAATCCTACATAGCCAAGGCCAATAACTCCAACTGTAATAGTATGTTTATTGATTGATTCTAGAAATTGTTCAGTAGAAAATTTCTGCGATTGTTTTTTTATATTCTTCGCCATAATATCCAAAGATGTATGTTCTAAGTGTTAATTTCTTTATTGCTGATACTGCTTTTTATAATATTCTAGATATTCTCCATTTACTATACGAGAACACCATTCCGAATGTGATATATACCATTCTACCGTTTGCTTTAACCCATCTTTAAATGTAATAGTTGGCTGCCAACCCAATTCTCTCAGAGCTTTTGATGCATCTATTGCATATCGTTGGTCATGCCCTGGACGATCCTTAACATAAGAAATCAATGATTCGGGTTTATCAAGCAGATTTAATACCAATTTTACTACATCAATATTTGCATATTCACTATTACCTCCAAAATTGTACACTTCACCAGATTTTCCATTTTGATATGCCATCCACACCCCTTTGCAGTGATCTAATACATGAATCCAATCTCTAATTTGTAAACCATTGCCATAAACTGGTAATTGTTTATCTGATTGTGCATGTAAAATCATAAGTGGTATTAACTTTTCTGGGAATTGCATTGGACCATAATTATTAGAACATCGGGTAATTACCGTATGCATTCCATATGTATGATGAAATGCCCTAACAAAACAATCTGCTGAGGCTTTTGCTGCAGAATATGGAGAATTTGGAGATAATGGTGTTTCTTCTGTAAACTTTTCTTCTGGATTGTTGCTCAATGAACCATATACTTCATCAGTTGAAACTTGTACGAATTTTTGTAATCCATATTTTTTTGCAACTGTTAATAAAGATAATGTTCCATTAATATTGGTATCGATAAATGGCTTTGCATCTGCTATAGATCTATCTACATGTGACTCCGCAGCAAAATTTATTATTCCCTCTATTGCGTAGTCTTTACATATCTTGCTAATCAAATCCTTATCTTCAATAGAGCCATGTACAAAAATATGATGCGGATTATCTTGAATGTCTTGTAGATTTTCAAGATTACCAGCATATGTTAATGCATCCAGAGTTATTATTCTAAGCGAATCAGGATATTCTTTTAGCAGATAATGAATAAAATTACTGCCTATAAATCCTGCTCCGCCAGTAATAAGAATAGTTCTTTTTATTGTTTCAGACATCTGGTCTTACTATTTTGATTTATAATGGTCAAAAATACGCAATGAAGACGCCGTGACAAAACAAGTGTCTGTTTTTACACTTAAATTGCATATAATTATTATCTTTATGACGCATTCAAATGGAACTTAGCGTACTGTTTTAAGCGTTTTTTATTTTCTATTGTATTGTGTTTTCTTCCTTAATTTTATACTCTTTTATAATGAAAGTTCTAGTTGTCGGAAGTGGATTTGGTGGGTTAAGTGCTGCTATCAGACTTCAAGCCAATGGATATGATGTAACCATAATTGATAAATTAGATAAACCCGGTGGTAGAGCCTATACGTATAAAAGAGATGGTTTTTCTTTTGATGCAGGACCAACTATCATTACCGCACCTTGGTTAATCCATGAATTGTTTGAAATTGCCGGTAAAAAAACATCCGACTATGTTAATATTGTCCCTATAGACCCATTTTACAATGTCCGTTTTGAAGATGGTTCTGTTTTTAATTATAATGGCAATAAAGAACATATACTTAAACAAATAAAAGAATTCAATCCTCCCGATGTAGCTGGTTATCATAGATTTATAAAATTTGCTGAAAAGATCTTTAAAACTGGTTTTGATTTAATCGATAAGCCTTTTACTGATTTTTCCTCTATGCTGAAAGTATTGCCCGATCTCATTGCTCTTCAATCTCATAGATCTGTTGCTGGCCTTGTAAATACATATATCAAAGATGATAGACTAAGACAAGTCTTTAGTTTTCATCCGCTTCTTGTTGGTGGTAATCCTTTTCAAACTACTTCTATTTATGCCCTTATTCATATCTTAGAACAACGCTGGGGTGTATGGTTTGCAATGGGTGGTACGGGCGCATTAGTAGATGGTTTAGCAAAACTATTTACTGATTTAGGTGGATCATTTATCTTTAATTCTGAAGTTTCAGAAATCTGTATAGACAATAATACTGGTAAAGCTACAGGTGTAAAAACTGCCTCTGGACATACTTATAATGCAGATATCATTATTAGTAATGCAGATTTAGCAAATACATATAAGCATCTTATTCCTTCAAAATTCAGAAAGAAAAATACTGATAAAAGAATTGATAATTTGCAATATTCAATGAGCCTTTTTGTTTTATACTTTGGTACAAATAAAAAGTATGATTCTATTGCCCATCATGAAATTCTTATGGGCCCAAGATATAAGGATTTAGTAACAGATATATTTAAGAATAAAGTATTATCTGATGACTTTTCATTGTATTTACATAGGCCCTCAGCTACAGACCCTTCTCTAGCACCAGAAAATTGTGATTGCTGGTATGTTTTGTCTCCAGTTCCGCATTTAGGTGGTAATATTGATTGGAATATTGAAGGTCCTAAATACAGAGATAAGATTGTTTCTTATTTAGAAGAGCACTATATGCAAGATCTATCAAAGCATATTGTGAGCGAACATTATGTTACCCCTCTGCATTTTAGGGACACCCTAAATAGTCATTTAGGAAGTGCATTTTCTGTAGAACCTATTTTAACGCAATCTGCTTGGTTCCGTCCACACAATATCAGTGAAGATATTTCTAATCTTTATTTTGCAGGTGCTGGAACTCATCCTGGTGCAGGCTTACCTGGGGTTATGAGTTCTGGTAAAATTGTTGCAAATATGATTTTAGAGAAAAACTAAAAAAGTCTTTACTTTGATGAACTTATCATTGTCCTAATATAATAAAAGCCCTTCCGAATTTCGGAAGGGCTTTTATTTTACCTATATTTTAGCTTTTACTTTGAAACAACAATTGATGTTGATTTAGTAAATAATTCATTAGCAATACGTACTTGATAAGTACCGCTTGGTAAATCACTTACATTAAAGCTTGCTGAATATCTATCTGCATTGAACATACCATTAGTAATATCGGTAACTTTTTGTCCTAATGTATTGTATAGTTCTACTGATACAAAGCCTTGAATAGGAACAATAAAGTTGACAGTTACATCGCCATTTGCTGGGCTAGGGTATACTTCAAGAAGATTAGAACCGCTAACAGCACCTGCAATATCTTTTGTGAATTGAGTACCATTACCAGCACGGAATACACCTGTACGACGTTGTGATGATGCATTTGCTACAAATCCATCATCATCTGCATCATCAATTGATGCTTTAATATCTGTAGCGCGAACTGTAGTGTTTCCAGAGCCTGTAACAAGAGTTAAACTAGCAAGAGTTGTTGCGTGATAACGGTATGTAACAGGGCTATCAGATGATGAAGAACCTAATTGTAGATAAACATCGCCTTTATCATTTTGTGTTGTGCCTACTTTACCAGTATTTAATGAAGCCAATGCATTAAACCTAATATTACCACGAACGTCTTTGTTTTGACGGCCAGTTGTTTGTACAGAAGCACCTGTTGATGGTGCAAGCATTTCAACTGTATAACCAGAACCTGCAGGTCCTAATAATAGAGCTCGCTTATCAGTAAAAGTAAAATCTTCTGACCAATAAGTAGCACCAGTATTTTGTATATAACCTGCTGTTTCACGCATTTCAAGGGTATTATGTGCTGAATCACATGTAACACCTGTATTTAAACTTGTTAGTATACGGCTAATACGAACTGGTTCACCAGTATTCCATGGTTTAGCATCTTTTGTACGAGACATTGCTACAGTATAATCTTCAGGACTTCCTTCACCTGTTAAGATAGTAGCAAAGCTAAATGTATTATTACCAGAATAACCATTACCAGCAGTTTGTGCACCTTGATAAGTAGTTGGAGTTTGATAACCAAACATATTACGGATATTAGCACCAGCATTTGGACGAGCATCGGCAATATCATATTTATTGGCAATTGTTTGTGCATCAGTTCTAAAGGTATTAACTCTTACATCAATAGCTAAATTATTAGCATTAGTAGATGTAGTAACACCGTCAGGAGATGTTCCTATGGCTAAGTCCATAGAATTACCTTCACCACTTGTAGTACCACCAACTGTATTATTATTAATAAATACACTACCAGAAGATGGTTGTTGTCCATATACGCTTGTAGCTATTTGAATAGCAGCACCTAGACTTGCTGTAATGCCATTATTTGTATTTGCAGCATTTCCACCTTTAATAGTATTATTTGTTATTTCAAACTCATTAATACCTTTTTTAATTTGGCCTGAAGTACCACCAACATAGATAGCACCACTTGCACAACCGCTATTATTATCACCAATAGTATTATAGTTTATAGCAGCTTGAAGATTTACAGCTCCACCTGCTTTATCAAATACTTTAATACCATAACCTAATTCTGGATTTACTTGTTTATCCTGGAATAGAGATGTTGTTAAAGCAATACTATTAGCAAAACCTGATGTTCCAATTTGAACAAAATAATTTGTGCCAGTTGCTCCATCTAATACAATGCCATTATTACCACGACTATTATCTTCATTTCCACCATTAAGGTTATTGGTGAACATAGTTAATCCATCGGCATTTTTGATATAGATAGCTGAACCTTTTGCTGCATCAGCAAGAACTGCTGCTGTATTAGCGGACATAAAGCGGACATTATTACTTGTCACAGTTCCGGTAGTTACATTATTAGCAAAGATTTCAATACCTTTACCCCATCCGCTATTAGATAGATTAGTTGATACAGCACCAACACCATCATGGCCAACTATATTAGAATTTACAGTAATGCTTGCTGAAGCCTTAAAGTTACTTATAGTAATACCTGTAAATGCATTGATACTGTTAGCACCTCGCTCTGAAGTCACTTCATTAAATGAAGATGTTAAAGAACCTTTATTAGAGATAGTATTAGTAATACCTGTATATGTAGCACCACCACCTCTAATAATATTAGATGAGTGAAGTACTGTTGCATTTGTTGGTGTTGCACCATTTACATTTATACCTGTAAATGATGTTAAAGCATAAGTTAAACCACTGATATTATTAGAACTTATTGTACTTGTAGAAGTAGCAGCAGCATTATTTAATTCAATACCTTTTACAATATCCATAGATGCTCCATCATATGCTATTGTATTAGTTGATGATATAAAGCTAGGACCACCATTTGTTATTGATATACCTGTTAATGCAGGTGCACCAGCAGCAAATGCTTCGCCACGTATACCATTATTACTTACTCTAAATAATGTAGAAGCATTAGAACCTGTACCAATAACACCAGAATAGGTTGTTTTAAATTCATCGGCAATATTTCCAATGGTATTATCTGTAATATCTACTCTTTCTGGATTAGCAGAATTAAATGTACCTGCATCAATACCAACAAATATTTCAGGAGTTACAGCTGAGCTATTTGAACGAATACTATTAGCACCGACAACAAATTCATAAATCTTTGTAGCAGCAGATTTAATACCATAGAAGTTTAATCCTCCACCAAGTACAGAATTGTTGCCAGCTGTTAATGAAGCACCATTTGATATACCATCAAAATAAATACCTTTATAAGTACCTGTAGCACCACCGGTATTATTAATGGTATTTGAAGATGTATTTACAGCATTACTGTTTGATATATTATCTACATAAATACCGTTAAAGTTAAACTGTGAACCAACAGGTTCAATAGTATTTGTCAGAACCATTGTATAAGCAGCACCAGTCATTGAGCTGTGAACACCATAGTATGTGTCTGAACCACCGTTTATAGTATTATTTAACACATTTAATGTAACTGATGTACCTGTGCCAAGTGCTTTCACGCCATATAATGTTCCAGTTGCTCTATTTGCATTTGAAAGACTATTGAATTGAACCAACATAGTTGCTGAATTCTTTACATTTTCTACAGTAATACCTGTTGTATTAACTTGAGAAGTAGATCCAATTAATGTATTGGAAATAACTGAAGGGCTTGCACCACCAAAGTTATTAGCTACTATACCCAACCATGTTAATGATCCTTCACCATCAACTGTATTTGATGTAATATCTGCATCTGTACTATTGCCAGAAGCAACAACTTTGATACCTGTAAATACACTTGATACAGAATTAGCATCAATATTATTAGATGTAACAGCAATAGTTTCTGATCCAGGGAAGCCTGATGCATCAATTCCACTATAATTTGTTGATTGCGATGATGTTAATAGATTATTATGAATTGTAATACCAGTACCTGCAGAAGTTACAAGTATACCTTTAGCATTTGTAGTAATGATACCTGTGTTAAATCTATTATTGCTGATATTAGTTGTACTTGCAAGATTAGAACCTGCAATGCTAACACCTGTATAATTAACAGCTACGATAGAAAGAGTTGTATCATTTTCAACTCTGAATCTACCATTAGAAGTACCACTGTACTTGATACCTGTATATTGATTAGGACCAACACCACCACCATGTGTAAATACACAATCATGGATATAATCATCACCACTTGTATTTGCAAAATTAAATACAGTAACTGTAGCAGCATTACTTTGATTTTCTACGTCTAGATTATCAATTTCAAATCCTGTATTACGGCTACTAGAAACACTAATCATACCTGAATTACCAGCTTGAATAATGCCTTTTCCACCTAAATAACCACGGATTGCTCTTGGTTCTACAACATCAGTAGGATCTGTTGGATCTGGGAATGTTACTGGATAACTTGGTTCAACACCAGAATAACCAGTGATATTACCATTATCTGTACCTAATACCCAAATTTCATCAGTTGCTAAACGATTGCCTAATGAATAAGTACCCCAAGAATTATATTGGAAATTACTATTATCATCACGAGCTGCTGTTATAGTATTATAAGTACCTTTTATCTGTGTTCCAGCTGCATTCATACGCAATACTGGACCCATAACATCTTTTGGTTGCCATCCACAAGTACCTGATTCTCTATCTGTAGATGAAATTACTACAGGTAAAATTGAGAATTTAGCACCTGGATTATTTGCACCTATAGACATCCAACTAACATCTTGTTGTATTAATGAACCACCTGCGCTTACAAATGGATAAATAGTATTTGATGGATAAGTTCTATCAGGTAGATTATTAACAATAGAATTTATTCTTGGACCCATATTATCATTCCAGTAATTAAACTTTACTGAAATTGCTGCTGTAGCTGCAGCTATACCATTTAATATAATACCATTAGTACCTTCTATTCTATTTGAATCAATATAAATACGATTTGTAGTCATACCGCTCATATTTGCAATAGCTATAACCCAATTTGCATTGGAAGTTTTGAACACATTATTATTTACAACAATCTTTGCATTACCTGGGTCAACGCTTCCAAGATTCACATTTAAAGCACTAGTTCCAAATGTATTTATAGAATTACCTTTAATTAATAAACCACTTAAAGGATTTGTTGGTACGTCTGCTGTTAAATTTATTGCACTCAATCTTGCAGAATTTACATAATTATTTAAAACTTTTATTTTAGATTCTGCACTTCCTCTTATATTATTTAATGCTATTACAGATTCTCCAGAAGTGCTTGGATTAATAATATTTTCAGAAATTAAAAGTGCATCTTCTGAACTGCTACCAGACATCAATGAACCGCCGTTCCGAAAGTCTATTAATGGACAAGTATTATTACTGAATGTCGATGAAATTACTCTATTATTATTTATTGTCCATAGGTCCTTGCTTGATGTAGTATTTGTAGCAAGTACTAAACCAGGAGTATTCGTTGGCGCGCCAGTTATTGAAATAATATTATTATTAACTGATATATTATCATAACCATTATTATCTGTAACCATAGCTCTTGCATTAGCATCTGATGCTCTAATATTATTGAATTGGAATCCAATAATACTTACATTATCACTTTGAATATCAAAAACAGGATTTGTGCCTACAATATATGTGCTACTTCCAGAACCAATAACAGTTTCTAAATTTGAATTTCTACTTGTATTGTAAACTGGCTCTACATCAATATTGATTGTACTACAATTTGAGAAGTTTGTAGCACCATATAGGTATTGTTGACCCCTTAAAGCAACAGCTTTTGTAACTAATAGATTGTGAAATCCCCATATACCACCAGCTGAACTTCCTGTTAACGGAGCACCTGCATTATCTGTAGTTCCATATCCTGCTATTTCAATAAAGCTACTTCCACCTGCATCAGATCTTACTATAGTCATAGCATCTACTGGAGAAGGATTTGTTGCTCCTGTCCAAGATGATGATTGATTCATATACACGCCCATAGAGAAGCTTGACAAACCTGTTGGTGCAGCACCACGACGAAGTGTTACATAATTTCCAGCAGATAGTGGTTGTGTTGCATTTGTAAATGTTACTGATTTAGCAATTTCTACATCTTGTGAATATGTAAGACCTGAAATACTTACAGTTCCACCAGAACCATTAGATGAAGATGTACCAATACCTTGATTGCTTTGTGAAGCCGCTTCACCTAATGTAGTTTGAATACAGTCATTAATTGAAGCAACAACCATATTTGAAACATTGATGTCTACTAATTTAGAAGGAGAAGCACAATTACCAGAACCATTAAGTGTAATAGTACCGGTTGATGAGCCTCTATTAGCTAAACCATACATATACACTCTTTTATTTAAAGTAGCGGTTTCTGATGCATAATTTGAAGTTGTAAGTTTTAATATACTACTACCTGTATTGCTATTAATAAGCAATAAAGACATATCAATTGCATTACCATTAAAATTGGTAAGTGTACCACTTGTTGCAGAGAATGATAATTGTACTTGATCATCACCATTACCAAATGAAGTACCTTTGGTAGAAGTAAATGTACCTGCATTTCCTTTAGAAATATCAGCACCAGCATTCAATTTAATGATACCACTAAATGTTGCATTACCAGCACTTGGAGTTGTGCTACGAACACTTGATTTTAAGGCACCCATAAAATCAAAACGTTTTGCAATGACTAATTCATTTGTTGGAGACTCAGAAAATGCTAATGAAGCACTTGAAGAATTTCCATCAGCAATTGAAAGAATTGAACTTGCATTATTATCTATCAAATCAACAGCGTTTTGAAGACATGCTGGAGGCCATATATTAATACGATTAATATTGATTGTATTAGTTGTAAGATCTTTTTGAAAATCACAAACAGCAAGACTACCACCACCGCCAGTAGTGCCAGAACCATTTAAATCTAATGCTTGAATAGTTAATGTTACTGCTGTTGGTGTTAACTGTGCTCTTAAACGAATAGTAGCAATATTATCAACATATATAGTTGGACATATTAAAGTAACAGTATTAACGATTGTTGTTGGCGAACCAACTTCAGCTGCTGCAATCGCATCTTGTAATTCATTACATGATGCAACGTATACAGTATTGTCAAACATAACCCTAGCAATAATAGAGTTATCATCAAGTTCATAAATATCTGTACCACTAACTATAGTAGAACAATCTAATCTGTATAAATTCTTTGCATTTACTATAGAACGTGCCTGAGCAGAACTTGCATATCTTAATGATGTACTTGTAGCATTTTGTGTTGTTGAAATTGCATAACCACTAGCAGCAACAAAATTTGGGTCTACTGCCATTCCACTTAATCTAGTACCCAATGGAGTATTTAGTCCACTACCAGCACCGGTTACAAGAAAAGCATAACCAGAAGTAGAATTCTGAGTATTATTTTTAATAATTCTAAAATTATCAATACGGATACTATCGGGAGTTCTATTTATTGGGTCACTACTTGTAGTATTTAAGCCCATTAACCAAAATGTTGGACCACCTACTCCATTAGCTAGCTTAATTTCCCATCTTGATGCACAAGCGGAAACAGTACCATTAATTCTAATTCTTTTGTGAATGATAATTGTACTGTCTTCTGTGATATTAGAAGAAACTTCAATTGTTGCAGGACTACCAGTACTTGGAACAACCGCTGCATACACAGCATTTCTTAAAGAATTAAAGTTTGAATATCCATAGCTAAGATTAGCATTCATTCCATTAAGAAAACCAGCACCTGATGGTTCTGTTCCTGGAGAATAACTACTATTAACAAGCATTGTAGTAGCAACTGGAGAACTTAAAGGAGTAGTAGCAGAAATATTATCCTCTTCCTTTTGTCTCCAAAAAGCAACTTTAGTAGTATTATAGCTTGCATTTGTATATTCACCTGCCCCTGTAGGAGAAATAGAGTAGAAACTATTTGCTTCTGCATTACCCCAAGCATTACTTGCTAAAGCCAAAGTTTGGGATGTTCCTGGCTCATGTCTAAATCTAACGGCGCCATAAGTTGTCCAATCTGAAGCTTCTACAGTATAATATGGTTTTTTACCACATGGTGTCATATTACCATTATATACAATTGTATTTTGACGTATAGTATATACAGAAGTTGGGATTGCACTAGATGTTATTCTTACATATAAACCGATTTCATTATCAGTAATCAAATTACCATTTGATTTTGAAGATGAAACATCGCCGATTGTATTTGAACGTGCATCATAGCAATATATTCCATATGCAAAGCGTCCAGTTGCATAGTCTGCAGTTCCACAACGATTTTTCCAAATTAAATTTCTACGAGTTATAGATCTACCGCCATTAGCAACCAAAATACCAGCTTGAATAAAGTTTTCAGAAGTTGTTCCTGAAAAATTTGAACCAGTAATAACATTGTCTTCAATTGTAGGATTTGGTTGATTAGCCACAGTAGAACTTAAGCTTGAAGTACTGTTACCTAAAACAGCAATACCAGCATTACGATAGTTATATATTCTTACATGAGACATTACAGGTGCTGCTTTGCCAAAGAAAACAACTCCAATACCTAGGTTTTTAGCATTATTAACAGCTGCTGCTGATTTAACATTAAAAACACTTACACTGTCACTTGCAGAACCACCAATTCCACCTACTGCTGTTTTAAAAGCAATACCAAAAAACGTTGTTGTTCCGGTTTGATCTAATTGATTATCACCGTTAACATCAATGCCTTTAAGATAAACTTCTGTTGTATTAGTATTTGCATTTACAAAAACTACTGCATTAAAAGTACTTGACTCAATTTTATCAGCTCCGGTCCAATTGAAATTTGTACCGTCTGTTTTTGAAGTCATCGTACCCCATGCTGGAGCTTTGATAACTGTTCTGGATACACCAGAACCAGCATCTTGACTTCCCTGAATTGTTAAGGTTTTATTCACAATTTCTACTTGTTCAATATATGTTCCACCTTCAACATAAATAAAATCACCATCATTAGATGATAAAACCGCTTGGCTTATTGTCTGAAAAGCAAGTGCCCAAGAAGCACCACTATTGCCATTATTACCAGTGGTTTTTACATACCAATTAGAAGCAAAAACTGAAGTAGATAATAATAATACAAACGCCATAGTAAATAGGCGTATCAAATTTCGGTACGATAGTTTCATAAATGAAGCCTTACAAAATGAATGGGTTTTAAATATATTTATAATTAAAAATCTTATGTATTTAACAGAGACGGAATATTACTCATTAAAAGAGCAAATATGTATCACATTATAAATTGCAATATAAAGGACTCAAACTTATATACGTCATAGACTTAAGTACTTGAATTCTATATAGCATAGACACTTATCCACATTATAATAGGATTGCAATATATAAATTATACGACAAATCTCAAAAATTTAGCTGAGATATATATCAATATTTCTAATTAGTAATACAGTATTTGTGTTAAAAAACTATTTATCAGGCAAAAGAACTTGTCTATTTCCTAGACTGTCATAGATTGTAACGAATGTTTTGCCATTTGGAAGTACTCCAAATAAGCCTTGATTTTGCTGTTTTTCATTAAAAAGAGCAAAGCCACTTGGCCCGTTTGACGAATAATACCATTTTGATCTTATTTTACTTTTGCTATCAGCAAAGAGGATAAATGGATTATAATTATCTTTTTCATCTAATGCAATAACAGTTCTATTTACATTAGCAGAATCAGTTAAATGAATTCTTGAAGTATATATTGAAGATATTCCTCCGATATTAAAATAACCTCCAGATACTTTTCCATTTTTATCATATTGAAAAGTAAAACAATTGGTATCGTTTTCAACTTTTACAGTATATTTTGGTATTGACTTAGAATCATAAAAAGCAATTGCTGAATTATTACCCGTTAAATCGGAATTGATCAGTATAGCTGGTATTCCTGATTCTTTTCCAAAAATGGATATAATGCTAATTTTTTGATCAGCACTCATTCCAATTTTCATTCTTCTTTTACCACTTTTATCAACAATATCGATATTATTAACAACAATATTATCTGCTTCTATATTATCGATTGACAATATTTTATCCTTTCCGATAAATCCATAAAACAGTATACAACTGCATATACATATCAATAGTATATTACTTAAACGCATTCTTTTTAAGGATGTTTCCAATAAATGTAAACGCTTGTGTATATCTTCTGTCTGTTGCATAATTACTTGTTTAAAGAGTATTATTCTATGATGTACATCATAATGTTAAAGATGAAGAATCATCTGTATATAATGCCGCTGTGCTTAATTCTGCAGCAAAACTTTGCGGTTGAAGTTCTATCAGTTCTTCGATTTCTTTCATTTTTGGCAAATCTTCTAGAGCATTTAAGCCGAAAACCCTTAAGAATTCTGATGTAGTGCCGTATAATAATGGTCTGCCAAGTGATTCAGATCTACCTAACATTGTAATCAATTCTCTATCAAGAAGTGAATTAACAATATCACCAGAATTTACTCCACGAATAGACTCAATATCAGGCTTAGTTACAGGTTGCTTATAGGCTATAATTGCTAATGTTTCTAAAGCAGCCTGAGACATTCTTTTTTTAGATTTAGACTTCAATAATCTTTGTATGTACATTCCATAGCCATTTAATGTTACAAAGTGATAACCACCTGCTATCTTTATTATGGTATATGGTCTTCTATATTCTGATAATTGACTATTTATGGATAATATTGCCTGTGCAATTGTATCGGCATCTGCAAATTCCCGAAATTCAGATTGTTTTAATATGTCTGAAATTACTCCTATCTGTAATGGCTCTTCAGAAGCAAATATCAATGCCTCTAATACAGGAAGAAACTCATCAAATGATTTATTGTCTTGCATATCTGACAGCAAATTGGCTTCAGACATAATATCTCCAAATTATATTATCATGTTTTTGATATATATGTACTACAATAGGTAAGTAAAATTCGTGCCAGAATAATGAACTTAATCTTCTGTTATTCTTACAACTATATAATCAGATGATATAATGTTGGATTTCTGCTTATTAAAAAAAAAGGCGACATATAGTCGCCTGTTTTAATCTCATTTCTTATTTATCATCAACTATGGTATAATCTGCTTCTTCTGCATTACTTTGGTCATCGGATTGAGGCTCTTGTTGAGCAGAAGGTTCATTTGCGCTTGCATTTTGATACATTTGGGTTGAAGTTTCGCTCCAAAGTTTATTTAGAGCATCCATTGCTGGGCGTATATCATCGGCATTATTTTTAATAGCATCAGCCAATCTCTCTTTTGCAGATTCAATACTTGCTTTTGCATCTGCAGGCATTTTATCTCCAAGTTCGGATAATTGTTTATCTGTAGAATACACCAAATTATCTGCTTGATTGCGTAGTTCTATCTCTTCTTTACGCTTTTTGTCTTCGGTAGCATGTTCTTGAGCATCTCTTTTCATTTTTTCAATTTCATCTTTTTCTAATCCGCTAGATGAAGTAATTCTGATATTTTGTTCTTTATTTGATGCTTTATCTTTGGCCGAAACATGTAGAATTCCATTAGCATCAATGTCAAATGTAACTTCAACTTGAGGTATGCCACGCGGAGCTGGAGGAATTCCATCTAAGTGAAATCTTCCAAGTGAGCGATTATCCTTCGCCATTGGTCGTTCGCCTTGTAGAATATGAATTTCTACTGATGTTTGGCTATCGGTAGCTGTAGAATATGTTTCTGTTTTCTTGGTTGGTATTGTAGTATTAGCCTGAATCATAGGTGTCATTACTCCACCCATAGTTTCAATACCTAAATTTAATGGAGTAACATCTAACAATAATACATCTGTTACATCACCTGCCAATACACCACCTTGAATTGCAGCACCAACTGCAACTACTTCATCAGGATTGACACCTTTAGATGGTTCTTTGCCAAAGAAATTTTTCACAATTTCTTGTACTTTAGGCATACGAGTAGAACCACCAACTAAAATCACATCATCTATCTGTGATGGTGTCATTTTTGCATCTTTTAATGCTTGTTCGCAAGGAGTTAATGTTGCGTCAAACAAATCAGAGCACATTGATTCAAATTTAGCTCTTGTGATTGTAACATTTAAATGCTTAGCACCATCGGCATTTGCGGTAATAAACGGTAGATTAACTTCTGTTTGAAGCATTTGAGATAATTCGATTTTGGCTTTTTCAGCTGCTTCACGCAGGCGTTGTAAAGCCATAGGATCTTTTCGTAAATCAATTTTCTCTTGTTTGTTAAATTCATCTGCTAGAAAATCAATAATTCTTTGGTCAAAATTATCACCACCAAGATGAGTATCGCCATTTGTTGATTTTACTTGAAAAACACCATCGCCTAATTCAAGGATGGAAACATCAAAAGTACCACCACCAAAATCGTATACTGCAATTGTAATATTTTTATCTTTTTTATCTAAGCCATAAGCAAGTGCAGCAGCAGTTGGTTCATTTATAATACGTTTAACATTTAAACCTGCAATTTCTCCTGCATCTTTGGTGGCTTGGCGTTGAGCATCATTAAAATATGCTGGCACAGTAATAACTGCATCAGTTACTTTAGTTCCTAAATAATCTTCTGCCGTTTGTTTCATTTTTTGAAGAATCATTGCAGAAATTTCAGGTGGTGTGTATAAACGACCATCAATCTCTACATGCGCGCCATTGTTTTCACCAGATTTAACTGTATAAGGCACAAGTTTTGATTCTTCACCAACTTCATCAATTCTACGTCCCATAAACCTTTTAACTGAGTAAACAGTATTTTTGGGATTAGTAACAGCTTGACGCTTGGCTTGTTGTCCTACTAAACGCTCACCATTTTTTGTAAAACCCACTACAGATGGGGTTGTACGAGTTCCTTCACTGTTTGCAATAACGATTGGCTGTCCGTTTTCCATTACCGAAACACATGAATTTGTAGTTCCTAAGTCTATTCCAATGGTTTTTCCCATGGCGATTTCTCCATTTATAAAAAATATGTAAAAACTCTAAAGTATTCGGGGTTAAGGATTAACAGTATCTCTGCAATCCCTAAACCTTAACACTTTTATGCTATCTCAACCGTAATCTCTTTTGGCTTAATTGGTTCGGATTTAGGTAAAGATATTTCTAAAATACCATTCGTAAAATCTGCTTTAATCGAACTTGATTGTATATGATCTGGTAAAGTAAATGTTCGATGAAATGTTCCATAAAAGCGTTCCATACGAACAAAGTTTTCGTCTTGTACCTGCTCGGATTTTTTCTTTTCACCGGAAATAGATAAGATTTTATCCTCACTTATCGAAATTTTAATGTCTTCCTTTTGTACACCAGGTAATTCAGCATGTATAAAATATGCTTGCTCTGTTTCTGAAATATCCATTCTAGGTGAAAATTCTGCCTGATTATTAACAGAAGCATTCTTTTGTAAATCTGTGATCAAAGTATTCACATGACGTGAAATCGCATCAAAACCGCTAAATGGCTCATATTTTACTATTCTCATTGTTGTATCCTTTAATGTATTATAAAATCAACTCTCCGATTACATTGGTGAAAAGGTAATCAGGAGAAATAAATGAGAACTTGCGCAAGTTCAAAAGCCTCTTATACGAAATACGTGCCAATCCATAAATTGGTGTTTATTTTGACATCTTTGCAGATTTCATGGCAGTACTAAGACATTTTGCCAAAACATTTTACTAATCTTGTCATTATCGATGTGTCATTATGGCATTACAATCAGACATTGTGTCTTATTTCATTTATCACTTGAATTGATATATTCTCAGTAATTTTGCACAGTTAGTTTTTAATATGAATCATCAGGCATACATATGGTAGGCATTGGTTATGATGTCCATAAATTACAAGAAGGTGAATCCTTAGTATTAGGTGGAATAGATATTGATTCTCCTTTGGGTACTATTGCCCATAGTGATGGAGATGTTATTCTTCATGCTTTGTGTGATGCTTTATTTGGTGCAGCTGGCCTTGGTGATATTGGCGAGCATTTTCCAGATACTGACCCACGATTTAAAAATGCCCCAAGTAAGGTATTCTTAGAATATGCAATAGGCTTATTAAGGGAACACGGATATAAGCCTGTGAATATTGATATTTCTTTGATATTAGAGGCTCCAAAAATTAAGCCGTATAAGGATGCCATGAGAAAAGAAATAGCATCGCTATGTAATCTACCATATCAAAGAGTATCTGTAAAAGCTACAACCAATGAAAAAATTGGTTTTGCCGGTAGATTAGAAGGAGTAGCTGCTATGTGTGTGTGTATGATTGAATCTATTCATGAGTAAAAGAATGAACCCTATAAAAATTGCTGTTATTGGTATTGGACATCTTGGTTTTATACATGCTAAGCTATTAAAGAATGTAGATTATGCAGAATTATCTGGATTTTTTGAACTTAATGATGAAAGAGCTCAATATATTGTTCAAGAATTGGGTATTTATAGATTTGAATCATTACAACAAGCTATAGATAATAGTGATGCAATCATTATAGCTTCTCCAACTTCAGTGCATTTTGACATTGCATATAAAGTTCTTGAAGCTAATAAGCATTGTTTTATAGAAAAACCAATTACCGCTACTTATCAAGAAGCAGTTGAATTAATAGAACTTGCAAAAAAGAAAGGAGTAATTGTTCAAGTAGGTCATGTAGAACGATTCAATCCAGCATTACTAGCATTACAATCATATTCAATTGAACCATTATTTATAGAAGCTCATAGATTATCACAATTTAAGCCAAGAGCAACGGATGTATCTGTGATTCATGATTTAATGATTCATGATATTGATATTATTCTTTGGCTTGCAGCATCAAAAGTTAAAAACGTAGAAGCTAATGCAGTATCAGTACTTACAGAAACAGCGGATATAGCCAATGCACGTATAAGTTTTGAAAACGGATGTGTAGCAAATATAACTGCATCAAGGATTTCTGCTCAACCAATGAGAAAAATGAGAATTTTCCAGAAAAGCGCATATCTGTCTCTCGATTTTGCAAAACCATCTGTTGATGTATATAGATTAAAAGAAGATAAAGAAGACCCTGATTCCAGCATTCCAGCAATGATGTTAGGCCAAATTGATTTAGGTTCAATAAGTAAATCTATTGTCTTTGAACAACCAACTATTCCACAAATAAATGCCATTGCAGAGGAACATATAGCATTTGTAAAAGCAATTAAAGGAGAAATACCAGTGGCAGTTAGTGCATTTGATGCAGCAGAAGCATTAAGAATTGCTGAATTAATTGTAGAAAAATCTACTCAATAATCTCATGCATACATATCTGGCCTACGATCTAAAAAGATGTCGTTTTCGCTATTAAAAGACTTAACTCTTGATTTTTCTGGACTTATCATAGCATATAATACTTCTTCATGCTCAAGTGATGCTTTTGCTAATATATCGCCCGAATAATCATATATGGCCGATTCACCTCTAAATAGCAATTCTTCTTCAGCATTATGCTCTATACCAGTTCTATTAGCTACAATCATATATACTTTATTTTCGATTGCCCTAGCTGGAAATACTTTTCCTGATAATGTTGTCACTAAATTAGCAGGACATATAATCGCATCGGCTCCTTGCAAGGCAAGGGTTCTAGCAGATTCAGGAAAACGCCAATCATAACAGATCATGATTCCCAATCGAATATCCATGTTTTGTTCATAAACAGTAAAAAAACCTGTATTTCCTGGTAAAAAACAGTATTTCTCTTTATAAAAAAGATGTGTTTTTCTATATACTTTAGATTCTTGTGCTTTAGGCATAAATATACCCGCAGAATTATATATACCCTCATTTGTTAATTCTGGAAATCCCAAGACAATAATCCTCTTTTCGGTGCTGGCTCTCTTCTGGAGTTCAAGCAAATCCTTATGTTTATTCCATTCCATAGCATGGGGAGCTAAAGAATGACTATCAGTAAAAAAATACCCACTTGTTGCTAATTCAGGAAACACAATAATATCTGATTGTACAGAATCTAGATATGCGTGTATCGTTTCAATATTAGAAATTGTATGTGCAAATTTTGGGGCAAATTGAATAATTGAGATAGAAATCATAAGATGCTTTTTTATGTATTCAGGAAATAAACTGCATGACAAATATCATTGTATTATGATACTATATCATAGATTTTTGTAGCGATCATAATGGATAATGCAATGAAAAAAACTGTTCAACAATCAATACTTCATATATGCTCACATTGCGGTGATATGTACAATGATAATGCAATTTATGATGGTAATGTATCTTTTTGTTGCCAGGGATGTAAAACTGTGTATCAACTGTTACAAAATAATAATCTTTGTGGTTATTATGCTGTAGATGGATCAGAAATACATTCATTAAAAAATTATCTACTAAATCAATAAGTCGATTTGCATATTTAGATGATATCTATATTGCAGAAACAATAATGGAAGTATTATATCTTATAATTGGAATAAGTGTACTAATTGCTGCGGGCTTTTTAATTGCTTTTTGTTGAGTGGTATACAACGGACAATTTGATGACAGAGTAAACCCTTCTATTCGGATATTGTTTGAACATCAAGCAGAAAAAAAAGGGGTCTGACCATAATCAAACCCCATCATCTTAAGGCTTACTTAATTCTTCAACTGCTTTTAATAATTGTCTATCATAGCCAGTTGCACAATCTTCAGGAGTGTTTTCTACAGTAATATCTGGCTCTAACTGATTGTTTTCTAGATATTTACCATCATTTCCAATTGTACCAACCTGTGGAATACCAAAATACAAAGTTGGATCTATCAGTGTTTCCCACCATACTGCTGTTGCAGTGCCTGGTACAGGCATACCGATTAATTTTCCAATTCCCAATTGTTTATATGTCCAAGGGAAGAAATGGGCATCAGAGTAATTTCCTTCGCTCATCAGGACAACTGATTTTCCTTGCCATTTATTTTGTGGTTCACTTCCTATTAATTGTCCGCGTGGCACTAAACGAACATATTGTTTACCTGATAATAAGGTAGCTAAATCATCATGAAGCCATCCGCCTCCATTAAATCTAGTATCTACGATTATACCTTGTTTATCGGCATGACGGCCTAAAATTTCAGAATAAGCTGTTCTAAAACTTTCGCTATTCATACCTCGTACATGAACATATCCAATTATTCCTTTGGATACACTATCAACTGTTTTTCTACTATTTTTAACCCAGCGTTGATATAATAATTCTTCTTGTTCACCAATAGAAATTGGCTTTATTATTTCCTCGAATCTTTTATTTTTTATAGGATCAAACATGGATAATAATACAGGTTTACCAATTTTTCTATTCAATAAAATTGATGGATCAATTGAAGATACGATGTCAATTCCATCAATTTTTTCAATAATCATACCTGATAAAAACTTTGAATTTGGTTTATCCAATGGTGATTTTTCTATGATTTCCAATATTTTCAGACCATTTACTGAATAATTTTCATCATAGAATGCACCTAAAACTCCAGATTGATCTCTGATTTCATCAGAATATTGAGCTCTATATCCACTGCCTGTATGTGATGCATTTAACTCCCCTAATAATTCACTTAATAATTCAGCAAAATCATAATTGTTAATAATAGAAGGAAGGAATTTTTTGTATTCGGCCTTCATTAAATCCCAATCGACACCATGCAAGTTTTCTACATAGAACTTTTTTTGCACTTGTCTCCAAGCATGTTCAAACATATAGTTTCTTTCTTCGGCAGCATTCAATTCCATTTCTGCTTTAAAAGGAATCACTTTTTGAGTGCCAGATGAAGTATCTATTCTTGTAATTTTTCCATCAGAAATTACAAATAAATGTTTGCCATCGGGGCTTTGTTCTAATCCACCACCACCAGCCCCAAGTTTGGCTAATAGTTTTGTTTCTCTTTCGCGGAATTTTTGCACCCAAATATCATAACCTTTTTCAAATCTGCTTAAATAATACAGTCTTTCTCCGTCTGGCGACAAAACAAAATCTGCTAAATCAGAAGAATGTATGGTCATTCTTACATTTCTATCTTCTAAACCATTAAAGTCTATTGTTATTGGATCTGCAGCTTTAGGTTTAATATTTCCTTTATTTCTTTCGGATTCCAATGAATCTTTTTTACGTTGTTCTTCCGGACTTAATCTTTCAGCATTCTCTTTTAGTTTTTGCAATTCAAATTCATCTTTTGTCATTCTAAATCTATCGAATGCTTCTTGAGTAAGAAAAGTGCCATATACATCATTTTGCGATCCCCATGATCCATGGCTTCTTAAACCTGCTTTATCACTTGAATAGGTAAATAATTTCCCATTTTTTGCCCAACGGGGTCCACCATCATTATAACCACTTTGTGTAATATTTTTGATTGGCCCTTTACCTTGTGCATCAATCAATCCAACTTCATCAACCCATCGTGATTTATCTAAAATTGATAATAAAAACCATTGTCCATCTGGAGACCAATCATACCACTGATCGCCATCTGAATAAGAATAATTATATGTACTATCTACGATAAGTCTAGTTTTCTTTGATATTAGATTATATACTTTCAGGACAACTCTATCTTCTAAATACGCTATTTCATCCCCAGAAGGAGAAAATTTTGGCTGAAATTCTTCTTTTGTAGATGAAATAAGGGCTTCTTCTTGTAAAACGGTTGATTTAAAGAAAAATGGTTCTTCTTTTCTTAGTAAAGAACTTCTATAAATATTCCATGATCCATCTCTTTCTCCGGCATATATAAGAGATCTTCCATCTGGAGAGAAGCTTACAGATCTTTCTTGTTCGGCAGTATTTGTGATACGCTTTGTGATTTCATAATCTACAGATGTTACAAATACTTCCCCACGGATTACAAAAGCAATTTCTTTTCCACTTGGTGATAATGACATTTCGGTTGCGCCATTTGTCATTAATTTATATGCTATTGGATTATTCTGAAGATCATTCACTATTTGTATATCAACTTTTTGCGGCTGTTTTCCTTGTTTGATATCCATTGTATATATATCGCCATGATAGCCAAAACAAAGAATTCCTTCCATAGAAATTGATAAAAATCTAATAGGATGTGTAGAAAATTTTGTTATTTGCTCTGTATTTTTAGGAGTATCAATTGGAAATTTCCACACATTAAATGTTCCAGAGCGCTCTGAAAGAAAATAGCAATCTTTATCATCTGGGCTTAATACCGGATTTCTGTCTTCACCAGCATATGTTGTCAGTTTAGTATGTTTTTTGCTTTGCATATCAACCATCCAGATATCCCGTGCAACGGCAGAAACATGGTGTTTTCTCCAAGAATTTTCATATCCCTTTTTATCATGATAGAATAATACTGTCCCCTTTTTATTACTTATAATATCTTCTGCTGGAGTAGTAAGAATTTGTTTGGGTTTTGTGCCATTTATGGGAATTGCATATAATTCGGACATAGCACCAGAGGGAAATTGAATATTCTTAGGGCTATCCATTCTATGCATTGAAACATATACTGATAAGCCATCAGCACTAAATCCCGAAGGATATTCATTTGCATTATGGAATGATATTCTTTTTGGAATACCCCCAGCTGATGAAACAATATACACATCAAAATTTCCATGTCTATCGGAAGCAAAAGCTATTGATTTACCATCTGGAGACCAATTTGGGCTAATATCATAGGCATCATTATTTGTTAATCTTTCTGCTTTACCACCCAAAGAAGAACTTATCCATAGATCTCCTTGATATGAAAAACATATGCGAGAACCATCTGGAGATATAGATGGATATCGTTTCCAAGCATCATTTGCATAGATGTCTTGGAATGAAAAAACTATACAGATAAGGAAAAATAAACGTGATATCATGATACAAACTCTTAATTAACAATGAATTGGAATGCAAATTAGTAAATGGATAATATCTAAAACAGACTTATGCTTGATTTTTAGATTTCATCATAGTTAGAATTTCTCTTTTTTTCATTTTCTTTATCACTTCTGCTAGATAGTGATATTGTTCATCTGTATTAAAAACTTGAACTGAAATCCTAATCCATATTGTGTTAGCAAAAGCTATAACAGGTACTTCAATTGTATAGTTTTCCCATAATACATCGTGCAAAGCTTCGCCATAGGCTTGATGATCTTGTATATCTGGCCATAGATGAGAAGGTATTTGCTGAGCCGCTAAAGATCCAATCATCGAATCTGGAGAAGCCAAAGGAGTATTCCACGCTGAACTTAAAAGATTTCTTATTTCAATTGCTTTTTGAGATTGATATGCTCTTAATGTTTCTGCACCAGCAGCAGCATAAAAATCTAAAGCAGTAGAAATACTTAAATATGCACTAAAATCATTGGTTCCTGTCCAATCGAATTCTTGAATATATCCTTGTAAATATCCATGAGAAATAACAGTAGGATGAGTATCTTTTTGATGTTTGGGATGTGTCCATAAAAAAGCACATCCTTTTGGTGCAAAAAGCCATTTATGACAATTCCCAGTATACCAATCAGGTTGTAAATCTTCAATATGAAGATCTATCATTCCAGGTGCATGGGCCCCATCAACAAGAATTGGAATACCTTTGGAATGTGCTAATTCAATTATCTGCTTAATTGGAAAAATGATTCCGGATGGTGAAGTAATATGATCGATACATAAAAAAACAGTTTTATCTGTTATGGCTGATTCTATTGCTTGAACAATCTGTTGTTCATTCATAATGGGAAATGGTATGGATGCTTCTATCATTGTAGCATGACTACAAGAGGCAGCATAAAGCAAAGTATTTCTTACGGCTCCATATACATGATTTGTAGTTAGAATTTCATCGCCAGCAGACCATTTCATCATTTGTGAGCGAATAACAGCATTCATGCCCGTAGAAGCATTCTGAACAAAAGCCATAGACGATACATTTGCATGTAAAAAGTTAGCCAATAAGGCCAAAGCACTTCTTTGATAGATAGGAAGTTCTTTTGTCATAAACCTGATGGGCTGCATTTCCATCTTTTCTCGCCAAAATTGCTGTGCTAACAATACAATACGAGGCGTAGCCCCAAAAGATCCATTATTTAAAAAGTTGATATTATCTTCTATCAAAAATAATTGTTGAATGCGCTTACTACCAAATTGAGAAGAAGAAAACACAGTTTCTATTCTATGTATTTCAGAGTTAATTACTTCAAAATCTCTTCCTTTTCTCACATTATTATATGGCATTTCATTACCTAATTATATGTTATAGTTTGGGTATATTTGCAAGTAGAATATCAAACAGCTACAAAGCTACAATTTCATCTCTGTTTTTTTTCAAAACAATGAACTTTATTACAATTTCTGAACAAAAAACTATTGCAAGAATTACGCTAAATCGTCCAGAAAAAAGGAATGCTTTAAACCCATCTGTTCTTAAAGATTTAACAGATGCATTTATTCAATTAGGCAATAGATCTGATATAAAGGTTATTATCTTAGAAGCAAATGGTAAAGCTTTTTGTGCAGGTGCAGATTTAGAATATCTTGAACATATGTCTACGTATTCGATCACAGAAAATCTAGATGACTCACTACTTTTACAAAAAACATTTCATACCATTTTTACATGTCCAAAACCTGTTATTGCTAAAGTTCATGGAGCCGCTATTGCCGGTGGTTGTGGATTAGCAACAGTTTGTGATTTTATTATTGCCGGTAAATCTGCATTATTTGGTTATTCTGAAGTGAGAATTGGTTTTATTCCTGCAATTGTAATGGTATATTTAATTAGAAAAATAGGTGATACAAAAGCAAGACAACTTTTACTATCTGCCGAGAATATAAGTGCTACTGATGCAGAAATAGTAGGATTGATTTCTGAATGTGTTTCTGATGATATGTTAGAAACCAGAACGATGGAGCTTGCACATATTTTATCTAGCAATAGTTCTTCATCTATGGCTTTAACTAAAGAAATGCTTAATAATTTGCATGGTATGAGTTTAGAATCTGGTTTACGATATGCTGCTTCTATGAATGCATTTACCCGCATGACGGAAGACTGTAAAGCTGGAATACATCATTTTTTACATAAGTAATTTTATTTGGAACTTTTATGCGTTTTCTATTCGCAATATGTGTTTTTTATTGCTTTGCATTTATAACAATTCATGCTCAAAATACATCAACTATTTTACTAAAGGGCATCATTCGTGATATTCAATCGGGTGCTGCAGTTGGGACAGATTATGAAATCACAGATGAAGCTGGCAATAAGGTTGCAAATGCAAAATCACATCCTAAAACAGGAATGTATTCTGCAGCATTAAAACCTGGTGCTTCGTATACGATATTATTTAATGGATTTGATATCGTAAAATCTAAACAAAATATAGTGTTAGAACCTGCTGAAAAGTATCAAGAAATCACCAAAGATTTCACTGTTCAAAAACTATATACAGGTATGGAATTATATAGCTTAAAAGCATTTGAGTATAGCGGAAATACACTATCTGCAGAGGCTATTCAAGCATTAAATGATATAAAGGAAATGCTAAAGAAAAACAGAAATCTTAGTATCAATATCACATTATTACCAGATATTGCACCACCACCTGTACAAATTGCTGCTCCGGTAATAAAATCAAAGAAAAAAGGTAAGAATGAAGTCCCAGTTCCTGTTGCAAGCCCTATTCAAAATCAAAATCTTAGAAATGAAATAGACCCAACATTAACTGCCTCTAGAGTAGAGGCCATAAAATCTATTTTTACTGAAGTGAAAAACCTTGATTCTAAATTAAAAATCAATACAGAAAACAGAAATGATCTAAAGCATGATACATTAAAAAACACACTTATTATAAGTGTAGGAGAAGTAAAAAGCTTATTTGAATAAATAATCCATACATATATTGATATATCATTTATAGGAGACCTTTCAAAGTCTCCTATTTTCATTTTTATCAGATCTTAATGGATTATGTCATTTTCTTTATACATGCTTATTGTTAGGGAAATAATGTAATAATGTATACACAGTAAGTTTGCGATTGATTTTCAATTAGTCATCATTTTAGGTTTACTCTATGAAGAAATTACTGTACTGCATTAGTATTGTGTTTTTTGCCTGTTCAGGATATAATCAGGCATATTCACAAACAATTTTCCCAGCATTAGATACAAATTTTAATGCAAAAACAATCATTGTACCACAATCACCAATAAGTTCAAAATTGATATTCATTGGTGGAAAAGATACAGTTATTGGAGCGGGTGGAAAGAAAACTCTCGCAAAACAATGGCATGATTTCATAGGTTATACTCCTATGAATCTATCAGCACCTAGTGATTCAGCTTGGATTACTATTAATCATGAAATGCGTGTAAAAGATGATATTCTTGGAGATGGTGGTGGAATGACTGTTTTTAAAGTAAAAAAACAGTTAAATGGTGATTATATGGTAGATGGTGGCTATAGGAATGTAGATTTCTCTGCAGTTGGTAATACTTTAGCAAATTGTGGAGGAATTAGCTCTAGAAATGGTAGAATTTGGACAGCTGAAGAATGGGTGCAAGGTTCAAATACAGATATTTCTATTGGGCTTTTACCTATTGAAGGTAAAGACACTTCTTTTTCTGCAGCAGGTAAAGGTACAGGCCAATTACCTCTTTCTGGCTATGGGATAAGAGACACTTCAGACTGGAAAATTCCAGCAAATGCTGCTTTTGCAGGTAAAAGTGTTAAAAAATTCCAAAACTTCAATTGGTTAGTAGAAATAGACCCAGCTAATGCAAAAGCAATACGCAAGATGTATAATTGGGGAAGATTCGAGCATGAAGGTGGTGTTGTAATGTCAGATAATAAAACTGTCTATCTTACTGATGATTCCCAACCTTCTGTATTCTTTAAGTTTGTTGCTAATGAAATTGGTAATTATAATACCGGTACTCTTTTCGCATATAAACAATCAGTAGATGGAAAAAGTGGATCATGGGTACTTATTGAAGAATCTTTAGATTCTATGTTACAAACCCGTAATGTAGCTTTACGCAAAGGTGCTACAATGTTTACAAGATTTGAATGGGTTGCTGAAATTGATGGCAAAGTATATATTACAGAAACAGGTAGGGATAATTCTGGATCCTTATTTAAAGATGGGATGAAAATTGGTGGAACTCTTGCTAAGCATCTTGCAGACCGTGATATATATGAAGGGCCATTTTCTACAACTGCAGATAAAGTAAAAGATTCAATTATCGTTGATTATTATGGTAGAGTTTTAGTATTTGATCCAGCTAATAATTCTATGAATGTATTATTAGAAGGTGGCAAGGCAAATAATTATGCCACAAACAAAGTTCATTTATCAAATCCTGATGGTTTGGTTGATTGGAAACTTAATGGCAAAAAATACCTGATCATTCAAGAAGATTTAAATGGACGCAGCAAAGGTAGAGTAGGTAATCCAGATATTGATGGCTCAGGAAATAATATTTGTGAATTATATATTTTGGATATCAGCAAAACAAATCCAACTTTAGATGATTTAAAAAGATTAGTTATTACTCCAAATGGGGCTGAAATTACTGGTGCAATACCTACACCTGATGGAAAAGCAATGTTTGTAAATTCTCAGCATCCATCTATTGGAAATACCGGAGATTATGCAAATTCTTGCACTATGTTAATTACTGGTTTAGATAAACTTGTTTCATCAATCTATGAAGACCCAACTTTTAATGATAATTCTGATTTTGATATTTATCCTAATCCTGCAACAAGAGTTCTTCATTTAAATAAAGAAGCAGACATATCAATTTATTCTATACATGGTGAGCGTGTTAAAGTTTCAAGAAACTCAACTTCTATTGATATTTCTGAACTTGTTTCTGGTACCTATTTTATTCAAACAATTCAAGGCGACATTAGAAAATTGATTATTCAATAATTTTCTAAAACAATATAAAACCTGTCTTATCAAAAAATAAGACAGGTTTTTTTTTAAGGTAATCAGTATGAAATTCTACATTATTCTCGCCCTACTATTGAGTTGTGTTTTATGTACTTCTTTTACTCCAAATAGTACAAATCCCCTTGATATGATAAGGTTTGATGTCAAACAACAAACGTATCACATTGTAGCTCTTTTAGATGAAATGATTGAAATAGCTGGAAGTTCTAACAAAACATCAAAACATCAGCAGACAAAATTGATACAATTATTAAAAAAAGTGAGAATACATTACAAGACAATAGAGTGGTTGATTTCATATATAGATAATGAATCAGAAAAATTAATTATTGGTCCACCTTTATCAAAACTAGATGAACATATTCCTTCTACCATTATTATGGAACCAGAAGGAATTCAAGCTATCGAAGAAATAATTTGTAATGATTTTCAAAACGAAAATATCTCGACAGTTAAGGCTTTAACTAATCAGTTAAAACAACATATATTAGATATTAATGGAAATATTCAAAGTGTTTTAATTACAGATAGGGAAATTTTAGAAGCACTAAGAAACAATATCATTAGAATTTATGCAATTGGATTAACTTCTTCTGATTCACCGTGTTTTGATCAACAATTACAAGAAGCAGTACAATCATGGAATATTACAGAAAAATATATCTTATTATATATACCAATGATTCAAAATAATCATGCTTTACAGAATAAAATAACTAAGATAATAGACAAGGGGGAAGCATTTTTACATAGATCTAGAACTATAGAAGATTTTGATTATTGGTCTTTTATCTCGCAATATGCAAATCCACTTTATGAACAGATATTATATCTTCATCAACAATCTGGTATCGAACTAGATCATGAAGTATCAAGAAGAAACAGAATTATTAATTATGCTGCAAAAACTATATTTCATTCCAATGCAATGAATCCAATGGCCTATTCTAGAAATCAATATGAGGTCTTTTCTGATGAAAAAAAGGAATTAGGTAAGATTCTATTTTATGATGTAGCACTTTCTAAAAATTATAAGATGTCATGTGCTACTTGTCATAATCCCTCAATAGCATTTACAGATGGAGAAATAAAAAGTAAGGGTTCCCTACCAGGTACGCACACTCAAAGAAATTCTCCAACTTTGATTAATAGCGCTTTATCTACAAAGTATTTTTATGATATGAGCACTTCATATCTAGAAGAACAAATTGAACATGTGGTAAATAATTCTATTGAATTTAATACTGATTATATGGAAATAAGTTCTAGATTATCACAAAATCAGAACATTAATGAGCTTATGAAAAAGATAGATCCGAAAAGTAGTAATCACACTATAAGTTCTGGGTTAATTTCATCTGCATTAGCAATGTATATACGCTCATTAATCTCATTTGAATCTCCAGTAGATTCCTTATTAAGAGGTGATACAATTGCTAATAATTCTTTATTTAACGGTAAGCACCTGAAAAAAGTAAAGGATGGTTTTAATATTTTTATGGGAAAAGCACAATGTGGAACATGCCATTTTCCGCCTACATTTTCTGGTTTAGTACCTCCATTATATAATGATAATGACTCCGAAATCATAGGTGTTCCAAGTCATTCTACTTCTAAAACTTTAGATCCAGATATCGGAAGAGCAGGTGTTTACAAATATTCATCTATCATTTACAATCATGCTTTTAAAACGCCTGGAATTAGAAATATTGCCAAAACTTCACCATATATGCATAATGGTGTTTACAAAAGTTTACAACAAGTTGTAGATTTTTATAATAATGGTGGTGGGATAGGACTGGGCATAAAATTATCTAATCAAACATTACCAGACAATACGTTAAATCTAAATAAAAAAGAAAAAGAGAATTTAATACATTTTATGAATGCACTTAATTCTCCAGTTTCTGACTATTGAGATAACTAACAATATACTTTATTGTAAAAGACTTTGATAGTGTTCAGGTACTTCAATTTCCATTAAAAGCATTGCTGATGCTATTGTTTTACCTTGTGCATCTAATTTAAGTGAAACAGTTCCACCACCACCTAATGTATCATGTAATACAAAATTGAGTGCCCATAAATTTGGAATTTCATAACGCTCAACTTTACCAAGTGTTAAACCGGTAAAATATTCTTTGACTTTTTGTTCTGTTAATACTTCTGATAAAAGTGGATACCATTCTTCTTTAAATGCTATTACACCACAATTAGCAGCATTGCCTTTATCGCCACTTCTGGCATGTGCTATGTTAGAAAGTAAAATTTTCATAATATTCTATTCTATTGCAATCATCTATATAATGATTAATAATTATTAAATATAGCCTTCTATCTCAGGGAATAATACATTTTTCATTCTTAGAGTTTGCGGATTAGTTGGTGCTAATTTGTAGAGATATTCATAGTATTCTTGAGCTAATTTCATATCTCCAATCGCAAAGAAATACAATCCTACAAAACCTACAAAAGAAGTTACTTCAGAAACATGAAAGACATTTCTTTCTGGATAAAGAAGTTTAGGATCCCATAAATTTTTAAATACTTTAGGTATTTCTTCTAATTTATCATGTAAAAGACAATATTCCCCATACATGATTTTGGAAAATATATAGTCTGGATATTCTCTGTATAATTCTACTATTCTAATTTCAGCTTCTTCATCTTGTCCTGCAGATAATAAAGCAGAAATTAAATTATTTAATACAGGAAGTACAGCAGGGTATCTTTGTTCTAAAGCTGTTAAGATCTTTATTGCTTCTTCTGGATTTGTTTGAATCAAAGGAATAGCATTACGAAATTCCTTTTCATGCTTGGGTGATAAGATTGATAAGCTTGGATGTTGTATTGGTCTTACAGTGACTTCAAATTCTCTTGTAAGAGGTTGTACAAGCTTCATAGCCAAAGGGTTTCTAGTAGCTGAGGTGACTTTTGGTTTCATGTTCTTTTTGTAATTCTAAGTTCAAGCCATAATAAATTCAAGATTATCATAACCTAAATAACAATAATCTGGTAATATATTTTCGCAATCTTTATGCCTGATTTGATGAGCTATATGAGTAAAGTACGTTTTTTTTGCTTGTATTTTTTTTGTTTCAATACATGCTTGTTCTATCGTAAAGTGTGTGGGATGTTTTGTATACCGTAAAGCATCTAAAACCAACACATCCAGATCCTTTAATAAGTCATATGATTCTTCTGGTATATGGTTTGTATCTGTACAATAGGCAAAATTACCTATTCGATAACCATTAACTCTTAAAGATCCATGTTTTAAAGGGATTGGTTGTATGTGAATATCACCAATAGTGAATGTTTTATTATCAATAATGGTAAATGTTGCATTTGGTAAGCCACCACCAACTTGAGCGTTTTCATCAAATGCATATGAAAAAACTTGCTTCATATTATCTAATGTTTCTTGCATAAGATATACATTTGCCAGTATGTTTTTGCCAAAAAAACTAAATGGTCTTACATCATCAAATCCACTGATATGGTCATAATGATGATGAGTATAAACAATCCCATCGATTTGTTTTATTGAATGCCTAAGCATCTGTTGTCTGAAGTCTGCCGATGTATCAATTATTACTGTAGTTGTTTCAGATTGAATGAGCAAAGATGTTCTTAATCTTGTATCTTTTATATCTTCAGATATGCATGTATCGCATTCACATCCAACACAGGGAATTCCTGTAGATGTTCCGGTTCCAAGCAATACAAATCTTATCATTAAATATGACGCTCTGCATGATAGGAACTTCTCACTAATGGACCAGACTCTACGATATCAAATCCCATTTGCAAACCTATTTCGCGATATTCATTAAATTCATCTGGATGGACAAATCTATCTACTGGCAAATGATTTTTTGTAGGTTGAAGATATTGTCCTAATGTTAATACATTCACACCAACTTCTCTCAAATCTTGCATTACTAGTAATAATTCTGTTTTTTCTTCACCTAATCCAAGCATTATTCCTGTTTTTGTTCTAAGCCCTTGGGTTTTACATTCTTTTAGTACGCTTAATGTCCAATGATATTTACCTTGTGGACGTACTTTTTTATACAAACTTGGAACTGTTTCGGTATTATGATTCAGCACATCGGGTCTTGCATCTATCACTTTTTGTAAGTTTTCCATCTTTCCTTTGAAGTCTGGAATAAGTACTTCTATTGTTAATCCTGGATTTAATTCTTTCACTTTATTAATTGTCTCAGCCCAAATAGATGCCCCGCCATCAGCTCTTTCATCTCTATTTACAGATGTAATTACTGCATGTTTTAAATTCATTTGTTGAATTGCTTCGGCTACATGTAATGGTTCATGTTCATCTAATTGCATTGGTCTACCTGTTTTCACGGCACAAAAACCACAAGATCTTGTACATGTATCTCCCAATATCATGAATGTTGCTGTACCTGCATTCCAGCATTCTGAAATATTTGGACACTTTGCTTCTTCACAAACGGTATGCAAAGATTTTGAGCGCATCATAGATTTTAAATGTGCATATGTTTCGCCGCCAGGGGCTTTAACTTTTAACCATTCTGGTCTACGATTAGTAATAATCGGCATTTCTTGCTGAATCACCGGCAAGGTAAATACATTTTCTATTATGGCTTCTGTATCTTTATACATATTCTTTCTCTTAATTTAGGTACGATGCAAAACTACCGATTTTGATATCATATAGCTATGATATTATGCTGTGTGCATTGCTTTATAAGGCTGATAATATCCTGTAGATTCTTGCATTCTGAATGTTTTAGGATATTCTTTTTCATATGTAATATTTGGTGAAGTACCTGCAGCCACAAATACTGTTTTGGCTGGAAGTATTATTTCTTTATCTGACCTTGTAGAATCTATAAACCGTACTGATTCTATAGCATTGAAATCATTTAATATACATTCTACTGGATTAAGATTTTCTATTATCTTAATTCCTTCTTCTAATGCTTCATTTATTTCTTCATGATTCAATCGATATGCTGGTGAACTTTGTAGATTTTTACGATAAACCAAAGTAACTCCACCCCATTCTTTCAAAAAAGGTAAAAAATCTGGTTTTTCATTGTTTTCTTTTGCCTTTTTTCTTGTTTCATGAATAATCTTACCATGTGCAAAGAATATGTTGGCTTGTGATAATTCTTCTTCATCAAATGTATTGATTAAGTAATCTTTATCTATTTCTAACAATGTTTTGGTATTTTCATAAAACTTTTCAACTTGAATTGGATAATATGCCAACGTTTCTGTAGCTGTATCTATTGCAGTTAAACCACCACCAATTACTATTGCTGGCAATGATATTTGTAAATTTGACAGAGAATCTTTTCTTGCTGCACCGGTTAATTGTAAAGCCATTAAAAAATCAGAAGCTTTTCTTAATCCTCTACTTAAATTGTTTTTTAAGCGTATCAAGGTTGGTTTACCTGCACCTGTAGCTAAAGCAATATGGGTAAAACCAATTTTCCATGCATCCTCTACTGTTATTGTACCACCAAATCGAATTCCATCTAATACCTTAAAATTCTTACGTCTTTCTAATAGTAATTGTAATACTGTTAAAAAGTTCTTATCCCATCTTGATGTAATTCCATATTCACTTACACCTCCAAATCCAGATATTATTCTCTCATCTAATTCTTTCTCTATCACATCTTTAAATGAAGGTAAGTTTGACTCTTTATTGAGATTATATATGTCTAAAGCTGATTCTACTTTTAAGCCTTCGGCTGCTACAACAGCAAAGCCTTCATTCAATAGATAATGCGATAATGTATATCCTGCTGGGCCTAATCCTACAACAAGAACTTTTTTACCATTATAATCTAATGCATATGGTCTTTCTACTTTAAGTGGATTCCACTGCATTAAAAAACCATATAGTTCTAATCCATCTTTTAGATTTAGAATATCAGATAAAACAGATGTTTCTACATTAGGAATATTTACGGGATCCTGTTTTTGAAATATACAACCTTTCATACAATCATTACAAATTCGATGTCCTGTCCCTGCACACATAGGATTATCTAACATTATCATTGCTAATGCAGCAATTGGATAACCTTCTCTTCTTAAGAAGTGCATTTCACTGATTTTTTCATCGAGTGGGCATCCTTTAATTTCTACTCCTAAGGCATTTTTCTTTATAGATCCATCTTTTTCATGTAATCCTTTAGAACAAGAGTCTTTTTCTCTTTCATGACATATCACGCAATAGTCTATATGCTTTGTTATGTCGCGAGTTGGTCCTCTTCGATCTGTTAAAGCAAAACCATCTCTTTTACGATGATGAGTTGAACTATAACTTACTATTCCATCTATGTCTTCTATTTCAGCTTTTTCAAGATGTTCATAATTTAATTTATGAGCTGCAAATTCACTTATCCAATTACTTATTTTCCCTTTTTCTCTAAGCGAAAAGTAAATCTCTTCAGCTTTTTTAATTAAATCCTCTTGTTTGTCCTCTGATAGAGTTAGTATATACAATGCGATATTGGAGAAATCTAGTTCTTTATCTGCTGTAATAGTAATATGCAATTGTTTACATAGACTTTCCAATGTATCGATTGGATTGTTTAAAGCTTTATCACCTAATAAGATACCTCTATTTCTAATCAATGCTTTTTTTGTAAAATCTGTCTTAGCTTTTATGATTGATTTTTCTACGAGTAGTTTTTGTTTTAATGCATCATAACCGATTGTATCTTGTAAAAATGTAGCAATATATTCCTCAATAGTTATTGCAATATCTATTAAGGACTGTGAATATTCATTCCCCTTTTTAATTCTTTTTTGTAAATCTACATAGGTATTTACAAGTAATTCTGACTTCTTTGCCATGAAGGTTAAAAAATCAGTTTGATGTTGTGATGGATGTAATTTATTCATTTCTTTCAGAAATTTCTGATTTTCAGTATTTGTGTAGGGGATTGTAAGATATATAAGCCGTTTTGCATTTCTTGTAATATAACAAGCATATCATCATATTTGACATGAGACAAAACACAGTGTCCAAGTAATGTATATACGTTAAAATATTCATCTTTACTTGCTTCTCTTTCTATGGAATTCACTGATTTACTTCTATACATGATTACATAATAGTTTTCAATTGTAATAGCACCTACCCCAAGATCATTTGGTTTAATTATTATGGATTTGCTAGAATTTAATGTAGTCTTAAATGCAAAACCGCCTTTATCCATAATTACAATAGAATCTAAGCCATTATCTAGAGGCCAATTCCATGTAAATTCCATTTGTTTTCTATCTTGTGTCCAAGGTGATAATGCAATCCAAAACGTGTCAGCTGTATTAATAGGTTCCATACTTCTTATATCTTTATAAGCATATAGATCTATAGAACTTGAATATGTCCTGCTTTTATCCAAATCCATAACTAAAACTGCATGTCCAGTACCTACGGGTTGAAAAGGAGGTAATTCTTGCTCTCCATAAACTGTATCTATACCAAATGTCGCACCTGATCTAAACCCCATTGTTAGAGTAAGCGGTTTTGGACTATTATTATCTACAAATGTTAGATCTAGAGTTTGAGATACACCCGTTTCGCAAAATATTAAAAACAGTATTATACCTATTAGAAATTTATTCATAATTTTCCTACATAAAAAAAAAGGGCAACAGAGATGACTCTGTTACCCTAAATAATCAGTTAACCTGAAGTATTAGCGATTGATAACTATTCTTTGTGTTGTGATAACTCCATTAACAGAAATTGTTAATGTATAAGTACCATTTGCAAATTCATTTGTATTAATTGTCAATGCATTACCATTGATTGATGAAGTTGCTACAGTATTACCAAAGATATCTAGCATATTTACAGATACTGCACCTGTTGTAGCTGTTCGTACATTTAAAGCATTTGTAGCAGGGTTAGGATATACCTCAACATTTGCTGCATCTGCATTAAGTACCTTAGCTAATTTAATTGTTGATACATTAGAATTATTAATTACTAAAGCATTTGATGAACTAACAACACCTAGAATTTCACCGGTAGCTGCATTAATAGCAGTATAATTACCGACTAATCCTTGTGAAGTAAGAGTCATAGGGAATGTAGCACCTTGAACGCGGATTGTCATGTCATTTCCATTTGCTACATAAGAATTATTAGCAAAACGTACATCAAACATATCAGAAGCGAACACTGGTGGTAATTCGAAACGATTCGTATTTACTGTATTTAATTCAGAAACTTTTAATGTATTTGATTTACCATCTGCATCTAGAACAGTTACAGAAGAGAAACCATCGAATTCATTAGAAGAATTAGAAATTACCTTTGGTAATCCTGAACCTTTTGCACGATAAAAACCCTCATTCTGAACTTTAATCCAATATCCTAAACCAGGAACAATTTCTGATACAGATGTATAACCACGATTTGTAGTATATCCATATACATCATTCTTTAGTGTTTCAATAGCACCAGAATTTAATTCATAGGTAATATCAGCAACATTAACTCTAGAAGATGGAGTACCTACTGTATTCCAACCGCCAAATAATCTTACTTCATTAAAGTTCTTTCTGAATTCAGATACTCTTGAACCAATTTGTGTTGAATCAATAATGTCACCAAATTTTACGAAATATCCAATACCTGGTTTAAGGATTTGTTCATCTTGGTATTGATTATTTGAAAATAGAAATGGCTTATTGATTGCATTTGGAAATACGACTTTATAGTTAGGATTTGATGGACGTAGAGGTAATGACAATAAATTCCAGCCTTTTTGAACAACTGGGAAACTTGCTGAACCTGGTAAACGATATTCAATAACGAAAGATTTAATCTTAGCATCACGAATAGTAAATGAACGACCATAATCTCCATCTGGTGTAGCTTCACGCATGTTCACACTAAATATTCCACCATTTAAAGTATCTCTAAGATATAAATCTGCACCATCTGGGAAATCACGTACATCCCATGTTAATACGATTGGATAATTATTCACACCATTTGCATCAAAACGGCAAAGATAGAATAATGTAGAATCTACCGAATAATCACGAATGTCTCTTGAACGAGAATCTCTTCTATAAGGTTTATCATCAGAAGCATCAACTTGCATATCACCTAAACCATTAGGAGATACTTCAACACCATTTGCATCTTTAACCCATGGTGTATACCAACGAGCATAAAAACCTGTAGCTATATTTAATGGATCATATGCATATTCACCAAATAATGTGTCAGGACCATCTGTTGCTCTATGACCAGTACCAAATACTAAGTTTGTTGTATCACCAATAGCACCACGAGAATTACGTATTGTAAGTTTCATACCCCAATCTAAACCAAATTCTGGTGATTTTGGACGTGCAAAACTACCTGGTTCTACTGGGTTTCTTAAGTGAATAAATGTCACTTTCAATCTAACTGGAGAAACTTTAGCACTATTTGAAGTTAAAGTGATATAACCAATATAAATACCAGCATATTCTGCATCACCATTACGTAATTCGCTAGTTCTAGCAAAAATACGGAAGCGAATAGGATCTTGCCCTGCAACTATTTGATTACGAGCATCTTTTAGATTCGGTGGAACTGGACCATTAATACCATTATCGATAAAATCAATATCAGCATCTCTAGAAATATTTCTAATTGGCTGAAAACCAGGTGAGACTGTTTGGAAGAATAACCATGGTGAGTCTGAACGTATATTCAAATTTGTTAGACGACTTCTTACTGAAGAGTTTAACAAAATAATGTCACGTCGTGCATCACGAGCATTAGTTGCAGAATCAATTACCAATGGTGTTGTTAATTCCCATTTAGAACCATCTGCAGCTGTTGGATCTTGACGTACTTGATCAAATCCATTACCTTGAAAATCTTTAAAAGATATTTGTGGTAATTCACCATAATTAATCCAGATCACGCCTGGACGGCTTGGATATTCTGGCAAAAGATCAGAAGACATAGAAACGCCAGCTAAAGCAATAGAGTCACGTTTATCTTTACGATATGACTTATCTTTATATGGATTTGTTTGATCACCATCGGAAACCAATGGGAATGGATTATCTATACCTACTCTAAAATCATTAAATGTCATAGAATCATTAGAGATATAAAGAGCTGATTTATCAGATCCATTATATTTTGTTGGATCATTAACAAGATTATTCTTTGTTAACGTAACCTTCATACGGATATACATTAATTCTCTAAATGTACCATCTTCGTCTGTTACTGGCAATGGTTTAGTAGAACGACCTGTAACATAAAGACGACGTCCATATTTTGTTTCAGCACTAATAGAACCGCGTATATACACACCATAACGTGTTGTATCTGGAATATCATCAAATTCTAATTCAAAACCTTGTGCTATACCTACTGGATCTGTTCTTTTAGAACCTGTAAATTGTGCACCTAAAGCTTCAAATACTCTACCATCATATAGTATTGAGTATGTAAAACTATAAATAGGGAAACCACTATAACGCTTGTCTGTTACATTGGTTGAATCGTACCAAAGATTCTTGATATAAACAGGTACTAAAATCTCGCGAATACGAGTATCGGCATAACCAAGCCATATACGGCCATCTGAATAAACCGCATTGTTATAGCCGTTTTCCCGTCCTGTTAAGCTTAACATAGGAATGTCAGCCTTTGGTATTGCCGCATAAACTCTAAATGAGCTTATAAGCGTAATGCACAAAGACAGAAAAAACAGAGCCGTAAATCGTCTCTTAATTCTTGTGTCTGAAGTTTGCATTTGTAACTCCGTTTGATGATACATCAATAAATGTTATTAATTGTTATTTCTATTCTAAGTATTTAATAAGGTTTGTGCCTATTTTGAGTGCTTTCTTTCTTTTAGTTGTTGGTAGTAATGCTATATCTGCAATACAATCGGTTTCTATAAAACGACCCATCACATCATAAAAGTCAGTACACATTTCTTGCTTTCTATATTCTTCATGAACAAAATTGATAATTGTATCAATTTTACTTTTTCGAAACAAAGCAAGACTTAAGAGAGAAGTATCATTTATAATTAAACAATCACATTTGAGTCCTTCTGTATATAATAACCACTTTGAAATTGTAAGAGTATCTTCTATTTCTTGGTTAATTATAAGTTTCACATCTAATAATGCTGTCTTATATTTTTCAATCTTTCTAATTTCTATTTCTGAGCTGTCTTTACTAAATGTATACACTATATTTTCTAGTGATACAATATTAGGACTTAATGTGCTTGTTGAGTTAGGAGTTAATTGTTTTGTAATCAATTTAATCCCACTATTTCCTGCATATTTATCAAGCTTTACTTTTACAGTATAACTTGTATCATATTTCAATTTTTCATATTCTATTGAATCTACTACATATTTTGAGTCAGTTAATTCAATAGAGGAAGATAAACTTTCTTTTGTTCTATTAAATAATAAACATGTATTATTTAAAACTATTGGTCTGTCTTCTGTTCCAAATTCAAAAGCTGGTATAAACTCAGCTAACTTTACAATAGTAGAATCTGTACATAAAGGATTTTTCCAAAATCCAGACAAGACTACTAAAATCGAATCTCCACTTAAATAACCTTCATTATAATCTAAGAAACCTATTACACTTGCAATTCCTGGCTCTCTTATTCTAAAAAAGAAATTTTTTGAGGCAATTTTACTACTCATTGTATTGACTTTTAGTATTTGGTCTATAACTACTTTTGATGTATCAAAAGATATATCAATTTCATAACCAGCAAGACTATCTGTCGTATAAAGTGTCGTTTTTAAAAGTACAGTAAACCTAGATTTTGTACCAGAACATATATCATCATCAGGTATCGCATCTAAAGTTAAAATCAGCTGTCGAGGAAAGCTACCGAACATCGCTGTATTACTCATAAAAGAAATGAATAATACAGCATATGTTAAGTATAATTTCATGAACGATTATTAGCGTTTTACAACTACATATTTAGATGTATGTGAACCATTAACCATTGATATTGTATATACACCTGCTGAGTAACCAACGAATGTATTTATTAACATTGTTTCTTGATTGATATTCATTGTTGAAATAACTTTACCTGTAACATCAGATACTGTTAACATTCCACCTTTGAATTCAGCTGGGACATTTACCATAATCTCATTTTCGAATGGATTAGGATAAGCAGCCATAACACTAGATAAATCATTATTTTCAATAATTTCTTTACCTAATACTATATCATTTACAATTTTAGTTGTTGCTTGTAAATCACTTTCATTGTTTACAGTAATAAATGCAATTGGAGATGTAATATCTGTAATGCTAGAAGAAGCAAAATGAACTGTCTTAGAATCATTAGTAATGATATTACCTGATTCCTCATTAGAAGTTTCAGCAGATTTTACTTCTGCATTTAATGTAACACTAAATGAGAAAGGATTATTTGTTTTTGCATTTGCATATACTGGAACTACTTTGTTGCCTTCTGCAGAAACAAAAGGCTTACCAAATGAAATTCCATTAGATACCGGATTAACTGATTTACCATAAGATGGAATTGTGTCCCATATCCATGGTAATGATGGAATCCTACCTGCATTGTAATGTAAGATATAAGCTGCATCTAAAGGTGTTGCTTCAAAATAAATTAAGCGCAATGGACCAATATCAGCAGGTAATCCGGATAAGCTTTCTACTGAATCGTAACGTACACGTGTACCAAAAGTATCACGATCAATTGGACGTCTCCAGCTTAAGGTATCTCTTTGATCATCAAATGTACGTGTACTATAATAGAAACGTCCATTGTGATTTACGTCAGCATGATATGAATTACCATATTGAATAGAATCAACTTTATAATCATTTGTCAGTTTAGAATCATTTACTAACCAACGCATAATTAATCTTGCATCATTTACAGTAACAAAACGATTTTGTTGAAGACCTGTATGTTTTCTTGTTCTAATTTGTGATAAATCAGCATCACCGTCACCCCAACCTGCTGTATAATAGCGTGGGATAGCACGGAAGAAAATACGACGACCTTCTGAAGATGATGCTCCACCACTTGGGCGCCATCCGTCTGTTAGTAATTTTGATGAAAATGCAGTTCTAATATTATTATAGGTTAAACCATTGATGAAATCAGCATTAGGAGGTAAAAGACCACCTAAATTACCTTTTAAACCAACTGAAGAACCTTTAACATTGATCGCTTTAGCTGTAGTTAATGTATTATTACCAACATCACCATATGCAAATTCGATTCCACCTGCATAATTTGAAGGATAGATTTCATCTACACCTTCATAAAATACAGCTTGAAAATTAGCTACTGAATTTGGTAATGTTTTATCATTAACATTTAAGTTCTTCCATTGAAGAATTAAACGTCTACTTGGATAAGAACCAACTACTACATAAGAAATTTCAGAACCTAAGTAGAATCCTGCAGAACTTGGCACTGCTTGTTCACCACCACGACGATAAATGTGGTCACCCCAGAATGGAGCTACTACATTAAATGGATAAGATGAACTATTAATATACAATGCATTCGGATCTGCTGAAACTATATGTGTAAACACTTCAGGATCTGAAAATGTCGAATATCCATTGATATTTATCCAAAGATTTGTTTGCTTTAAACCAGCAAATGTAAAATCAAAGTTTAATCGACTTAAATCAACTTTATAATACCCATCATCTCTGTCTGATCCCATTGTGAATCTTGAGTAGAAATCATCAGGATTGATTGGTGTTGAACGTTGATAAGTTTCAAAGCGAATAGTTTTACTTGTTGTTCCAGATACTGGCCAAAAAGTAGTAGTATTCATTGATGTTGTTGTTGTAGCTGGATTTAAATAACTTAAGCCATTCATAAATTGCTTAGCTGAAGCACCATTAATACCAACCGAAGCGCCATTCATTGCTGTTGGTGAAATATTACCATTACCACCAAATGCACCATATGCAAATTCAATGTCTGGAGCCTTATTATTTGCTGCTAAATTTACACCAACTGTTGTTGGCACATCTCTTTCATAAAAGGAGACTTGAAAATTCGCTACGCTAGTAGGATCACCAACACCGTTTTTTGTATTAACATTTAAATTTTTCCATTCAATTGTCAATTTACGCTTAGGTATAGATCCAGATATCTGATATGAAATAGCAGATTTCAAAAATCCACCAGTACCATCTGTGTAATTATGATTACCCCAATATGGAGCAACTACACTTGTTAAAGAATCACCACGGAACAATGCCATAGGATCTAAGCCATTGCTTGACGGAAATGCATTAAAAACTACAAATCCATTTACTGATATTGAAATATCGGTAGTTGCAGGATATGTTGAGCCTGCATATTGAATTGTAAATGGTAGTTTTAGTGAAACATAACCATCTTTTTTATCATTAGGAACTAAAGCTATAGCTCCTGCACCATTTTCTGTATATTCTAAATTTACATTATATGGTGACAAAAATCTCTCACTAAGTGTAGCAGGTGTTTTACCATAATCAATGTATAGTCTTCCCTCTACAACTGTTGGAGCGTCGAATTCATCATATACTCGTTGTGCTGATGCATACTGAAACGCAGAAGCTAGCAGAAGCGCAACAAGCAACGATGTATATTTTGATATAAAATTTTTCATTGTATATTCCTTAATTAAATACTGCCATCCCGCTTTATTACGGGATGACAGAATCGTAAATCTTATCTTGCTACTACTACATTTCTGTTAATTATATCTGATCCAACAGTTAATCTTACATTGTATACGCCTGTTGCAACTGGTTTGCCACTTGCATCATTTGTATTCCAAGAAACAATAGATGTTCCGATTGTAAGATCGCTATTGAAGCGGTTTACTAAGTTACCAAGCATATCATAGATCTGAACTTCAACATTTTCTCTTGAAGATGTAATACTAAAGTTTACTGTTTCATTTGCAGGATTTGGTACTGCTTCAGAAACAATTGATTGACCCATAACTGATGTTGGTTGATCTTCATTTACATTACTTGCATGATCGTATAAGATAACAAATGAATTAACTACATCTTGCTTGATAGAGATTGTATATTCATCTCCGCTTGATGACGTATCGATTAATTCACTCTTCTTACCTGAGCCTGTTGCCATGTCCACTTGGAAGTAGTTAAATGATCCACCATCCATAATTCTCCATGATCCACCACTTGGATTTTTAACAGCATCTCTACGAGTAGGTACTGTTGATTTTTTCCACTTAAGTTTCACAGGGAATGTAGGCGATGTATTACCTAATTCAGCTCCAGCTTGGAAACGACCTTTGTAAATAGATCTAGTTGAATCACCTTTAATTGCAGTTGGGAAGATGTTTCTATGAATACCGTTAGTTTTAACGATAGTCCAACGAGCATCAAACACATCTGTTGGTGGGAATGGAGGTAATTCAAATTCACAGTAGTTAGCGTCTAACTTACCTTCATCAGGTAATTTTTCACCTGTAGTTGCATTTCTAGCTGTACCGAAGTATAGATCTTGGAATGCACCAAGTGAATTTTCTACTCTAATTGATGTAGTAAAGTCTGTAACATCTGATACATTTACTTTATACTCAGTATATGTAACTGTATCACCGTCATCAAACTTAACTCTGATAGTAACTTTACCATTATTGATCAAGTTTGCAGGAATATTTAATACTCCATTTGACTTGATGATAATATTATTATTCATTGCAGCATTTGTATCAGCTACTGAACCTTTGATTTCAGAAGGCTCAACAGTTACGTTTCCAATTGGAGGATCAATAGAAATTTTGATAACTTCTTTGCCTTCATTTGGTTCTTGACGTAATAAGTCAATATCAGATACAATCATACTATCGATATAATCGACACCATTAGCAATACAACGTATTGATGGAGAAGCTTTCGCTCTTGGTGCATGATTTGTACTATCAACTTCTAATACCAATGTCTTAAGATCTGTTAAACCACCTTTGTCTGTAATTAATACTGTAACAGTATCAGGATTACCTGTTGCAATTTTACGTGGAGCATCTTTTACACCTGGATTACCAGATAATAAACCGCTCTTAGGATTAATGTGCAACCAGTTTGGTGTAACTTTGATGTCTTTCAAATTCCAGTAGCCTGCTTCAGGGAAGCATGGATCTTTTGCAATACTATCGCGTGTCTCAGCAGCATAAATTAATTCAAATGTTTGTTCCTGACCAAAGTTAGGATCTTCATATGTAACTGCTTTTGCTGGATCTAAAAGTGCTGGATTATAATCCACACCTTCTTTAGCTGTTGGTAATGGATTTTGGTTTGTTATTGTTGGAGATACGTTAATAAAGATTCTTTTAGTTAAATAACTAACACCTGAATGTCCATCATTTACTACGATTGTCATCATTGAATCTGTATTTAATGCTCCATGAGGTTGATCAACATTTGCACCTGGCTTAAGTAATGCTAAAGCTTCTGCTCTAGGAATACGTACATTTAATACACCATATGATGTAAAGTCATAAGCAAAGGCATCTACTTGAGTATCACTTGCATCTTTGAAATAATACTTTTCTGTTAACCAATTTGGACGTACCATTGAAAGTTCATCACTTGATGTATCATCAGTAGGACGAATTGTTTTTGATAAGAATGAATATGATGTTCTTCCATATCGGAAATTCCATCCTTCATTATTCTGTGCAATTGAATCTTCTTTTTCATCATCTGTATTCATGTCAACAAAGAAACGGAGTTTGTCTGTAACATTAGCAACAAATAGATTTTGATTTGCACCAGCAATTGCACAATTAGCACTTGTTTGTGTAGTTGTCAAATATACAGGAACACTATCAATTACATGAACTGAGAAACGATATGTGATTTTTCCATTATTACCAAAGTCAATTGTATCTTGATTCAAATAACGTGCATTATTTGGTGAATCATAAGCTTGAGCATGGAAATAAGAAGGATATAGATAGATAAACTTTGAAACAATTTCTTTTTGGAATGTTTCTTCTAGTTTAGAAGGATCTGTTAAATATGAACCTAATATACTTTTCTTAAATGCTGAATCAGCAAGTAAAATGCTATTTAAAGCATCAGCAGAACGATATGTAGGAGCATAATTACGTGCAGAAACTTCTACAAACTCTCCACCAGGAACTACATATGGATTAGAAGGCTTACCTTTTAATTCGATACGTCCTGTAGCACCATAATATGGATGAGAAGTTCTCTTAATATAAGGCCATACTGTATCAGCTTTCATCCAACGGCGTAAAGCTGTTAATTTAGTAACTGATGTATCTGGTGTAAATGAACCATTAGGATTTTGGAATAATGGGAACCATGCATATTCTAATTGATTGTATTCCTTTAATACTTTATCAGTTCTAACATTACCGTTCGCATCAATGTCTAATGCCCAACGTGGATCATAAAACTTATTAGAATCAATAGCTGTAATAACAAATAGTGTATCACGACCTTTATTATTGCTATTTGGAGCACGATTATAACTTATATCTTCATTAACAAATACTTTGTTTTTGAATGAACTTAAGTACTGTGGGCTTACATTTGGATTTTCTACAGTCACCTTTGTACCAGTAAATACTGGAGGAGCTACTGTACTTCCAACACGGAAACCAACACCTTTTGCGATAGCAGCATCAACACCTTCTCTCCACAATGTTGTACGTGAAACAACACGTACATAATCAGTAGGTCTTACAGGTAGTGTTCTGAATTTTTCACCAGCGAAATAAGTAACCTTATTATTAGTACCATTCTTTACTGATGCTGGTAAATCTGAACGATTTGAATAAACAACATTATTGTTATTATCATAAACCAATTGATTACCAGAGAATTCCATTTCATATCTTCTTCCTGCTAATGCTGAGCTATCTTCACGAACCGCATTGTCTGCAATAGCTGGTAATAATGAATTAGTACCACCATAATTTGCAAGACTTTCATAGTTTCTACGAACACGTGATGTTGTACCTGTTCTTGTTGAAGAGTCAGCTACAAAATCGACACGACCACGTAGATATTCACGAGGATATACATTATCATTATCTTTTGTAGGAATATCTGTCATTTGACGCATATTCATACGGATAAAGTCACCAGTAGAATCATTAATAACAAAGAAAACAGATTCATTTAATGATAAGGCATCATCATTAGATTGATTAGCATCTGCACCATTATATGCTGCGCGTGCTTCTAAGAATAATGGATAACCAATTGGATGAGTATATTCATTTGTTCTTTGATCGATAGCAAATTCTGATTGTAATTTGCGCATTGATCTCCACAAGAGATTTTCTTTATCTGTAGAATAGTTCATAGAATCTGTTGCGAATGGATCGCGTGTTGTTCTACGAATTTGTTTTCCAGAAGATTGAGTACCACTTGTTGGATATAATTGAAGATTTGCTGGAATACCAACTGCAAAGTCTTCGATTGGAGACATTCTACGGTTTGAATAATCTGCAGTATTAATATCTGTACCTTTATCAAAGATATCATATACTAAACCTTGCATTAACAATGTATCAGGAATTGTTCCTACTGTTAATGGCTTATATGCATAATCAAAACCAGCTCTACCTGGAGCATTAGTACCATTATATTCAAATGGACCTTGCTCAGTTAGATTTATATATGTACCAGCTGCTTTATTGATAAAGCGTAAGTGTGTTGCACCATTGCCACGTACAAAGAATGTTTCTTGAATACCACCATAACTGAAACCTGGTTGTAAAGTATTTAATACTGTAGTAACATTGGCTTCTGTTTTGCCCCAATAATTACCTCGTAATGTATCAACACCACCAATACCTGTTCCATATCCACCAGCTAAAGTACCTTTAGTATTAGCAGCATCTGGTAGCCTAATTAAGAAACGAGCTTTATTATCGTAGAATGAATTACCTGAAGTAGAACCATTTGTGATATCAACTTTAGTTGCATCATGTCTAGCTTGATCTACTAATGTAGGATTTGCTGGTAGTTTAAATGAGTTATAACCTGGGCCAATTATTTCACCATATAAAATTGCACTTGCTAAATCACTAGATGCAGGATGACTTGGATTAATATATGGACCACCAATTACATCTTCTGAAGTACCTACTGTTGAGGTTGCTTCATTACCTGTAATTAAAGAACGTTGGAATAAGAAACGTAAATTATAGTTATCTGAATACAATGCTGCACCAGTATAAGCCATGTTATTTTGAATTCTTACACGGTTAAAGAAGATTGTATCATCACGGAAAGCTCTGTTGCTTGTAACACTATCTAAAACATAGATAGCACCACCTAAACCAACACCATTTTCACGTAAACCAGCTCTTGTAGCATTTACTATATAACCTGGGTGATAACGTTTAATATCTACATAATTCGCTGCACTTTGTGTTGTACCTGTACCCATCAATGATGGATCTGGATTAATATCTGCAGAATTATTTATAAATCGTGTTAACATTCTTACATCAGCAGGAACTGCTGAAACTTGCTTATTATTAAAGATAGAGTCTGTTGCTATAAATGATGCTCTGTCGATAATACCATTGTTAGGATTAATAACAAAGAAATCAGCATCTGATATAAATAGACGGTCAGATGAAGTTCTTGGATGAACCATTGCAAGAGCACCACCATTTGAACTTAATGCCTTATTGTTTTCAAACAATACTGCTTTAACTAGGTTCAAATCTGCATTCATTGAATAAATACCACCACCACCACGAATGAATTTTTGTTCTTCTATGGTTGGGTTAATACCAATTTGCCCTACAACATTTTCACGGAAATCTGCACGTACAAAACGGCAAACTCTTTGTGAAGCTGGTACAGGAGGTTCGATACTAGGTAAATGAATTGCAACAGCACCACCTGAATAACCTGCACGGTTTCTCAAGAAGTTAATGCTAAATCCAGGACCATATGATTGTGCAAGAGGTAAATCATTTATAAATCCACCAGCACCATATACTGTCATATTTCTTTTTGTAAATATTGCTCCACCATGTGCTAATGCAGCATTATTTTCAAAGTTAATTCTACGACCATAGTCACGAATTAGGGGTCTGTTTAAATCAGATCCACCAATTATAGGTGAAAATGTAGAATCTGTATTACCATCAACATAGATAGCTCCACCAGAACTTGCTCTGTTATTAACAAAGTCTGTTCCTTGAACTGAAGAGCCACGTACTTGTAGACGACATAAAGAATTCTCATGGAAAATAGCACCACCTAAAGCATAATCTGCACTGTTTTTTGGAAGTAAATATGGCGTTGTTGCAGAGTTATTTCTAAACTCTCCATTTATAATAACAGATGTATAAGCACCTATGTATAAAGCACCGCCTTTAGCACCTCTTGATAACAATCCATCTTGACGATTTACAACTTTGTTATTTATAAATTTTACAAAGTCTTTTTCATTAAAACGAATTTTTGCAAATGGATTAGAACCATCAACTCTTATTGAGTCATTAACGCCTAAACCAATTTCAATCTTTCTATATTCATCTGTAAAACGTCCACCGATATACATCGCTCCACCAAATGCTTGGTTTTTCCAGTCACTAATATTAGCGCCATCATAATCTAATGGAACAATTCGTGATGTATCATCAACCAATACTCGGCGAGTACCTGTCTTTAATGTATCTACTAAAGATACAAGAACGCGATTATTATCAAATGTTAAACGACGAACACGGCCAAGAAGTACACCGATACGAGGATCGTCTACACTTTGGCGTGCTGCATTATTTCGAGATATTGTTGGTTCTGTTGAAGGAACTGCATCAATATCCAATTCATCTAATTTCAATATTCTTGAATTGATCTTACGGAATTCAGTAGTATCAAAATATCCTCCACCTTGATAACCTAATAAGGTACCATCTGGATTAGTAATATTTGGATTTTTGTCCAACATATAATTACCAATTCCAATACCTGTTGTATCAGGATATGCACCTACACCAAATGGTGGTTGAACCATTTGAAGCGCACCTGCACGAAAACGTGCCATATTATTGATAAACTGACAATCAACTAACCATGTACGTGCTGAAAATGATGTTAAAGCACCACCAGCACCATTTGTTAGCTTAAGAATATCTTTATTTAATTGGCTAATTGCTGCTGAAACACCTGGTGCTACATTAGCTGTATCATAATAGCCACGATTATCAACAGTTGTATCTTTGCGGAAATCTTTAAATACTACATTTCTGAAATATGCTGCTCTTGCACCAGGTAATACTATAATATGACCCCACTCACGTGAATAGTCATTAACAGCTTGACCACGAAACACAATTTGAGCACGTGAAATGTTAGGTGTTAAGCCACCTGCTCTTCTCCAAGGTGAGAAACGAACAATGTCATCATCAGAATATAGCCTTGACATCAAATACATCATTGCTTTTTCTGGTGAAACAACATATCCAGCATCACCTTCAGAATTATAAACAGAATTTTCAGATCCGTCAACCATATTTTTTAGGTTAACAATCTTACGTTTTACTGTATCTACAACTAAGTTGAATACAATATTGCGCTTTCCAGCTGCAACTGTTAATTCTTCTTTAGTGTTAACACTGACTACATTAGGTCTGGTGAAATAACTCCAAGAGTTATAAGGAACACCAACACCCGGCGCTGCATTAGTATAGGAAGCTTGCATTTCACCGTCGGCTAGAAGTCTCCCGCCAACTGAATCAATTAATCTTCCATTGTCCAAAAACACGACTTCAGTTCCAGGCTCTATAAGCAGGGTTCCGGCAATCATGTAAGTGCCACTAACCTCATATACAGAGTCCTTTGTAAAGACGCGCACATGATTTGCCGCTATCCTTCCGGAAACCTGTACGCGCGGCTTTTGCGCATAACTGGCCCCAGCCATTAGCATTATCGCTAATAGAAGGGTACCCAGACGAAGCAAACGTCGCATAATACCTCCGTTTGTAAAATAAACTATAAAAACTGTATTGTTAAAATCAAATTTCATATTAATCTCTTAGTTATCAGATTTATGCTAAATCAATTATCATGCCAATTCAGACGTGTCAGGCCCATTTTGGCTTCATTAATAAATTCAGATCCTGAATTCTTTAGTACTATATTCTTATAAATCTCTATTGCTTTTTCTTTGGAACCAGATGATCCACCATTCAGAGACATTTTTTCATAATTAATTGCAGCAAAGAAAATGTACTTTTCGTATAAAGAACTATTTTTATCGCCAGAAGCTTCTAAATATAAACCAGCAGCTTCTTCATATTCTTTTTCGTATTCCTTACATGCAGCTAATCCAGCCTTGCCCCCAGCAGAAACATATGGATCTGCACTTTTAACTGCCAATTCAAAATATTCAACTGCTTCTTGAAATCTGCCTTCTTCTAATAAAACAGATCCTGCTTGCAATCCTGCTATCCTACCAGCATCTGTTCCACCATACTCTTCAACTATTGCCTTTAGGCCAATAACCTGTCCACCGCGTATATTTCTAGTTGGGTCGCCTTCTAAAGCTTTTTTAGTATCACCACTATCATAATAGGATGATATCCTTGATAATGCTGTCATAGCTTCTTCATTTTTGGCAGTATTCATACCATTATAAAAATATAAGGCCGATGCAAATACTACAGCACCCACTACTATATATCCAATAGTTTTTAACTTCTTAACAGTAGGATCTACTTCACTCGCTTGAACTACAGCATCATTATTTTGATCTTCCATCTCGCTCTTTTCAATTTCTGACATATATATATATCTACAATATTATCAATGAGTTATTGCGCGCCCGAAGGGAGTCGAACCCCCAACCTTTGGAACCGGAATCCAATGCTCTATCCGGTTGAGCTACGAGCGCAACAGCAATTAAGTAATCTATGCATTACAGCAAAGATAGTATTCTTTAGAATAATAAACAATAAATAAAAACTGTAATAAAGATATAAGTAGAAAATATTCTTTCTTGTAATAAGTCAACATTCAACATAATCATATGTATTGTGTGGAAAATAGTGTCAGGTAGTTTACACAGTATTTATTATGTGTAATTAGTATTACATGATTTAAACACAAAAAAAAGTCCGTATCAACTTTTTTGTCAATACGGACTCATATATTGATATTGTATCTGAGCTAGAATTCTATAATTTTTATAATTGCATTTTTAATGTCTTCTGTACTAAGTAAAGTAGCAGCTTCTAGATTTTTAGCAAAACCTACTGGAACATCTTTTGAAGCTACTCTACCCACAGGTGCATCTAAGCTTAAGAACAATTCGCTATTGATGCATGATGCAATTTCTCCGCCTAAACCAGCAGTTAGATAATGTTCATGAGCAACTAAGGCTCTATTAGTTTTTCTAACAGAGTTAAACACTGTTTCTTTATCCCATGGTTTAAGTGAGCGTAAATCTATAACTTCACAGGATATACCATGACTATTAAATAATTCATCTGCTACTTTAAGGACAAGATGAATTGCATTACCATAGGATATTACTGTTATATTATTTCCTTGTCTTCTAATACGGGCTTTACCAAATGGTATGATAAAGTCATCTGCAGGCAGAGAAGTTGAGCTTGGTCTATAATTATATAGATACTTAGGCTCCAGATACATAGTAACGCCTTCTGATCTAATTGAATTACGCATTAATCCTATTGCATCATCGGCAAAAGCGGGGCATACTACACGAATTCCAGGCAAATGAGCAAAAATTGAATCAAGAGATTGTGAATGATATAATCCACCCTGTATATATCCAGCACTTGCTAAACGTATAGTAATATTTGGAGAGAATTGACCTCTTGTTCTCCAATAGTCATGAGAGCATTCAATCAATTGTTCCATTGCTGGCCAAAAATAATCAGCGAATTCAGCACCTTCTACAACGACTCTAATATCTTTACGATATCTACTAAATCCATTTGCAGTACCAACTATAAAATCTTCCGCGATAGGAGCATTAAAGATTCTATCATTACCAAAATCGTCTAACATACCTTTAGGTACATTAAAAATTCCTTGTTTCTTTACTGATGCAACATCTTGTCCCCATAAAAAAGTATTGGGATTTCTAGTAAACTCTTGTTTCATAGCAATATTGATACCTTCTCTAAAAGTATATTGCTGTGCATTAGGATCATTTACAAATGCATATTCAGATTGATTATTATAATCAACTGCATCGGGAGGCATTAAAAATTCAGTATAAGAAGAACCTTCTGGATCTGGGGCAATTTCGGCAATATCTGCTGCTGCAAATATAGCTTTTGTATTTTCTTTTTCTATTGTAATAAGTTCTTCAACGGTAGCAATCCCCTTTTCAATTAAGATAGAACGAAAAGTCGTTAATGGATCTCTATCTTTCATTTCTTGGATTTCTTCGGATGTGCGATATAGCTCATGATTATCAGAATTTGAGTGAGAACCAATTCTGTCACAGTCAGCATGCACCATTGCAGGGCCCGCGCCAGATAATACATAATCTCTAGCTTCTGATAAAGCTCTATAAGAATCAAATACATCTCTGCCATCACAATTGATAATTTTAAGATATTTAATACCTGTATAATTATCAGATACCACAAGATTAGCAGTTTGTTCAAATAATGGGACTGATATTCCGAATTTATTATTCTGAATTACAAATATTACTGGTAGTTTTTCTCTAGAAGCACCATTTATAGCCTCATAAAAAAAGCCTTCCGAGCATGCCGAGTCTCCACCTGAATAATAAACTACTTCATCTCCTTTATATTTTTTTACAGCCCTTGCAAGGCCTGCCGCATGTAGTGAATGATTTCCAGTGCAAGAAGAAACATTTTGAATACCAATTGATGGTTTTGCAAAGTGATTACTCATATGGCGTCCACCACCAGCAACATCTGCTGATTTACTTAAACCATTTAATATTATTTCTTCAATTGTTATGCCGGCTGATAAAGAAGTAATGAGATCACGATAATATGGAAAAAGATAATCTTTTCCCTGACGAAATATTTGCCCTAAGGCCACTTGTATGCCATCGTGTCCTGCTCCAGGCGCGTGATAAGACCAACCTTTAGCCATTTTTAGGTAGAGTGCAGCTTTATCATCTAATTTTCTACCTAAATGTTGGATACGATACCAATTCATTATGGTTTCTCTGTCAAAACCACTCATATCAAATGTGCTATAATGTGCTGATTTCTTAGATTCTATTTTAGAAGCAGTTTTAGATGCTGTTTTGACAACATTTTTTGGGGTCGATTTTACGGCCACTTTTGCCATAACTTTTTTATCCTCAATGATACATATCAATTATTCAATTTTCGATTTAGTGTTCTTCTTAAATGTAATCTAGCCAGCCATATGGATCATTACCATGTTCTACGATATCATAGAAAGCTTTTTGTATGCTTTTGGTAATTGGTCCAGCTTTACCATCTCCAACTTTTATTCTATCAACAGATCTTACAGGTGTAATTTCAACTGCAGTTCCAGTAAAAAATATTTCATCTGCTGTATATAAAATAGAACGTGGTATTGATATTTCTTTTACTTCATAACCTAATTGTTTTGCAATAGTAATTGTTGAGCTTCTAGTTATACCCTCTAAAATTGAAGAATCCATTCCAGGAGTATAAATAACACCATCAATTACAAAAAACATATTTTCTCCGCTCCCCTCACTTACATTTCCATTATGATCTAAACCTATACCTTCTGTATAACCGTTTTGTATAGCTTCCATTCTGATTAATTGAGAATTAAGATAATTTCCGCCTGCTTTACTGATTGATGGCAGAGAATTATTATGTAATCGTTGCCATGATGAAACGCAAACATCCACTCCTTGTTCTAATGCTTCTTTACCTAAATAAACTCCCCAATGCCAAGTAGCAATTGATATATCAATAGGGCAATTCAATGGATACACTCCTAAATCTTCATAGCCTCTATATGCTACTGGGCGTATATAACATGATTCTAATTCATTTTTTCGTATAAGTTCTTTCGTTGACTCTATTAATTCTGATACTTCATATGGAAGCTGTCCACGATAGATTTTTACAGATTTAGCCAGCCTTTGTATATGCTCTTTTAGTCTAAAAACGGCTGTGCCCTTTGGAGTTTTATAAGCCCTAATGCCCTCGAACCAACTAGAGCCATAATGTACAACATGCGAAAGCACATGGATTTTGGCTGAATCCCATTCTACAAATTCGCCATTCATCCAAATATATTTTGTTTTTTGAAGTGCCATTTCTATGCCTTACATTAGTTGTTGATTTAGTAAGTCGTTAACCATTCTAGGATTAGCTTTTCCATTGGAAATCTTCATAACCTTACTGATAAAATATCCCATAAGATTGGATTTTCCAGAACGATACTTTTCTATATTTTCTGCTTCTCCATTTAGAGCGGAATTTACAAATTCTGCAATAATTTGTTCATCAGATATTTGTTGTAAGTTTTTACTTTCTACATATTGTAAGGGTGATTCACCAGTTTGTACAATATGAGAAAATACTTCTTTTGCAATTTTACTGCTAATTTTCTCATCTGCAAATAAGTCTACTATTTCTGCAATACCTTTTGAAGAAATTGTTATTGCCTCATTAATACTGATTTTTTTATCAGATAGTATTTTTAATATTTCTGTAAGAATCCAATTACAAACTAATTTATATCTTTCTTTATCTTTTACAGATAATTGCAAACAAGTTTTCTCAAAAAAATTTGCTAAAGATTTGTCTTCAGTTAATATTCCAGCATCATAATATGGTATACCATAATCATGAGATAATCTCTGCTTCATAGCTAAAGGCAATTCCGGTAATAGCATAGCAGCATCATGCAACATATCTTGTGTAACAAGTATATATCCTAAATCAGGTTCAGGAAAATACCTATAATCATGTGCTTGTTCTTTAGAACGTAATTCCTTTGTACTTTGGGTAGAAGCATCCCATTGCATCGTTACTTGTTTTACAGTTCCACCACTTTCTAACAATTCAATATGACGAACAATCTCAAACTTTATAGCCTTTTCTACATTACGAAAACTATTAAGGTTTTTAATTTCGGTTCTTATTCCAAAAGCTTTAATACCTTTTTTTCTAACTGATATATTTGCATCACATCGCAAAGAACCTTCTTCTAAATTACCATCACATATACCCAAATATCTTAGAATTTGTCTCATGGATACCATGTATTTATATGCTTCTGATGCAGAATGCATATCAGGTTCACTTACAATCTCAATTAATGGCATTCCTGCACGATTATAATCTACTAAGGTATCAATATCTATATCGTGTAAAGACTTACCTGCATCTTCTTCAATATGAATTCTAGTAATACCAATATGTTTAACAGACCCATCTTCTTGTTCAATTTCTACCGATCCAGCATAGCAAATTGGGTCTTCAAACTGTGTAATTTGATAGCCTTTAGAAAGATCAGGATAAAAATAATTTTTTCGTGAAAAAGCAGATCTAGTTCTTATTGAACAATGTGTAGCTAAACCCATCAATAATGCCATATTCACATGCTGCTTGTTCATAACAGGTAAGGCACCAGGATGCCCTAAACATATAGGACATACGTGAGTATTAGGAAAATCACTCATTGCTGCTTTACATCCACAGAATGCTTTTGTTTGCGTTAGTAATTGTGCGTGTATTTCTAAGCCAATCACTGGTTCATATTGATCAAATATATCAGACATTATACCTTAAATAACTTAATTATATAGACTTATTATTAAATTATAATAGTCTAAATATTTTTCTAAAATAGATTTCTAGGCAAAATTAGATTTTTTTACGCATATTTGCGCCCTTTGAAGCAAACAAGATTTATTTATCATCATTAACAATACTGAAAGTTAATTATGTTTTGGACACCCGAACTCGCTTATACACTTGAAGATGCTCCATGGCCGGCAACCAAAGATGAGTTAATCGATTATGCCGAAAGAACTGGAGCACCCAAACAAGTTTTAGAAAACCTCTATGAATTAGAGGAAAACGATGAACTTCATGAGGGCATAGAAGACCTTTGGCCCGAATATGAAAATTCTACATCTGATCTTTTTTACGATGAAGATGAAGATGAAGACAGCTATTATTAATTAATACTATAGAAGCTAATAGTAAGATTTGTAACAATTTAGCTGAATATTCAGCTCTTTTTGCATAAATCCGGGAATTAATTATGCAGACGGTTTTGGTTTCATTTCGATGTACTATCCTATGCTGTTTCTTTGCTGTATTATTTGTTATTACTGACTCAAAAGGTGCGGAAACGCGCCTTTTTGCATTTAAATCCGTAAAAATCATCGGAAATTCCCGTATATCCTCTCAACAGCTTTTCAAGACTTTAGGGATTACTATTCCTACTCAAAGCGAATTAAGACAAAATATGGATTTTCAAGGGGTTCTTACTCCTTCTCTATTTTCTTATTATTTTCCTTATGCTACAGTTGGTAATAGTACTGTATTCCTAGATTCAATTATCCTAAATAACAAATTAGAAAATGTTTTAAACCTATATCATAGAAGGGGTTACTTTAATTCTGATACAAAACTTACTATTGATATTGATTCTGCGGATTTTGGTGATATAACTATCACTTGCAATGAGGGTGTACAATATCATATTGCGGACTTATTGATTTCTGATTCTCTTATTGCTCTGTCAATTCCATGGCAAAGAATACATAATTCTTTTATTCAAAATACCTCTCGTTTATACGATGAAGATTCTTTACAAGCCTTTATTTCTCGTTCATTACATACTTTACAAGAAGAAGGGTATGCTACCTTAGAATATACAATTGAAAATGTTTTTATTGATACTATCGAAAAGCAAGTTGTCTCGCTCATTAAGCTGAATAATACCGAACGCTTCAAAGTACAAGCTATAAATTTTGAGCATTCTACTGATTCAACTCATTCTGTCAAAAATGATATTTTAGCTCGTTTTATTCCTATCAAACCAGATCAGTGGTTGTCTCCAAATGCTGTAAATAGATCTAAATCTATGCTTATCGGTTTGTCTTTTTTTGATGAAGTTAATGCCCGACATATTCCTTCGATAACACCTATAGATACTCTTTCTACTATAAATTTTAGACTCAAATACAAAAAGCCTCAAGAAGTTGTGTTTTCTATTTTTTTAAATCGTACAACAAATGACAATTTCTTAAATATGGGTGCAGAGGCTTCGTATTCAGATTTAATGACTTCCCGCACTGGTATGTCTTTTTTAGTGTTTTCTAGGCTTTTAGCCCAAGATATTTCTCGAACTCTTTTCTCAAGTCAAAGAAGTATTGAATTCGAGTATTCTCTTGGTACTACAATTAATCAGCCTTTTGCATTTTTTATCAATGAACAAAGAATTCCTCTTACTTATTCTGCTCAAATATCTTTAAGAAATTTACCAAGTAACTTAAAATTATTAGTTCCTTTAATTAGGATATCGAATTTTAATACTTTTCCTGAATGGACTTTATTTTCAAATTTAAATTTTGATATTACATTTGATTTTTCAAGACTTATCAATTTTACAACTATATCTCGTGATTCTTCCGATGATTATTTACGGTTGATTGCACCCTATATTTCTTTAAGTGATTATTATAAAAATAATCCTTTTAAGCCTGCTTCTCTTACTTTAGGAATTACTCTTACTGGGGATAGAAGGAATTCCGTGATTGCTCCTACTTCTGGCTATTTTGTTACTCTTCCGCAAGTAGAATATGCTCCTAATATTGGTTATTCTAACTTTTTACGATTTCTAACTCAATTCAATACATTTACTTCTTTAAATAAAAACATTGTTTTAGCAACAAAACTGAAGGCCGGATATATTTTTAATTTTGGATTTTCTTCTTCCGATCAATCTACTCCTCCATTTGAAAAGCATTTTTTTGCTGGTGGTGCGAATTCTGTAAGGGCTTGGCCTTCAAGAGGTTTGCTTGATGCTCAATCTTCAATTTCTGATTCTTTAGAAAATCTTGTTGATGAATTATCTTATATAATCGGAAGCGCAGGTTTATTAGAAGGTTCTATAGAATTAAGAATTACAATGGCAAAACCAACAAATATTGGTGAGTTTTGGGCAGATAAAATTTCTAAAAGTGGTTTTGTATTATTTGCAGATTGGGGTAATTCTTTTAATAGATTAACTCCTGGTACTTATCAAAAAGCAGATATTAGCAGGATATTATCCCCAAGTCATTGGGGCCTTGGTTATGGATTAGGATTTCGCTTCGAAACCCCTGCTGGACCTTTCAGATTAGATGTAGCTTTTCCTCTTTATGATCCTAATTCTGCCGCTTTTTCACAGCCCAATTTTGCAAAAGCTCAATATCATATCGGACTTGGCCATGCATTTTAATACCGATGATACTATTTGCTCTATTATCACTCCACCTGGTCTTAGTGGTGTAGCACTTTTACGTATTTCTGGTAATGATGCATCTAACATTATTAATAAACATATTCATTTCGATATTACTGAAAAATCCTCGCATTCAATTAGCTATGGAATATTTTATAAAAATGATATTCCTGTCGATACTATCACTTTATTTTGGTACAAAGGGCCTCATTCATTTACTGGTCAAGATATCATTGAAATTGGTTGTCATGGCGGTTTTATTGTTCCTGAACAAATACTACAATGTCTCATTAGTTCAGGTGCTAGGCGTGCAGAACCTGGCGAATTTTCTTTAAGGGCTTTTTTAAATGGCAAACTAGATTTAACACAAGCTGAAGCTATAAATGATATTATTCATTTACAATCTCCAGCGGCTCTTGAAAGTGCTTCCAAACAATTAATTGGCTCATTCAAAAAAGAAATTATTTCTTTAAAAGATAAAACCGAGAAATTATTTAAATATTTAATATTGGATTTTGACTTTTCTCAAGAAAACATACAATTAGTTTCTCATGATACTTTAGTGCAAGAATTAACAATATTATATACTGTTGCTCAAAGCTTTATTAGGACATTTGATTCTGCAAAAACATTAAGAAGTGGTTATAATGTTTTATTATTAGGACACCCTAATGCTGGTAAGTCAAGTTTATTCAATGCTTTACTAGGATATTCAAGGTCTATTGTTAGTCCAATACCGGGTACTACCAGAGACTTTGTTGAAGCTTCTTTACTTATTGATGGATTGCATGTAAATTTAATTGATACTGCAGGTATTCATGAGAATACCAAAGATATTATAGAAATCGAGGGTATTTCTTTATCTATGAATTTAATTAATAAAGCATCTATTATTTGTATTGTGAATGATATTACATGTGGCATTCATAATTCTAATCATTTATATAATATTGCTAAAGAATTAAATTCAGATGCTGATATATGTTTTATTCATAATAAAGCAGATCATATTAATGATGAATATAGTAATGATTCACATAATATCTATTCCTCTGTGATCAGTAATTATGGTTTACAAAATATCCTAAACTACATTAGTTCTTGCATGTCAAAAACAGATATTCATATGTCTTTTTTACTTAATCAAAGACAAGTAGACCTATTAAAAGAATATCAGAATCATATTTATTCTGCTTTAGAGGTTGCAAGGCAAGGTGAAACAACCGATATGTTAGCAATAGATTTGCGTTCTGCTTTAGATTCTTTAGGATTGATTATAGGCACTATTTACAATGAAGATTTATTAAACGATGTATTTGCTTCAATGTGTATTGGAAAATAACTTTCAAACATGTTTTACTGATTATTTTTATATTTCTCTTTTAGAATTGAACATATACATGAATATATTTCCAACGGATAAATCTAATATATTATTAAAGCTAAATTCCATAGATCCTATTCAATATGGTAAAACAAGAAATTATATCGATGGGAAGATTACCTATTTATCTCCATATATATCAAGGGGTATTCTTACTACTAAACAAATATTTAATCATATTATTAAACAATCGTATTCATGGGAAGAAATAGAAATATTTGTAAAAGAATTAGCATGGAGAGATTTCTTTCAATCTCAATGGAAATATTTATCTCATTCAATTAATAATGATATTAAGCAGCCACAGAAAGATGTAGTTAACCATGGAATACCTTCTTCAATTGTTAATGCAAATACTGGTATAGATTCAATTGATGAAGCAATAAAGCTTTTATATTCTTCTGGTTATATGCATAATCATTGTAGAATGTATACTGCTTCTTTAGTGTGTAATTTTGCTCATTCTCATTGGAAATATCCAGCTAAGTGGATGTATTATTATTTATTAGATGCAGATTGGGCAAGCAATGCTTGTAGCTGGCAATGGGTAGCGGGTAGTTTTAGTAATAAACAGTATATCATTAATCAGGAAAATATCAATCGCTATACATATTCACAGCAAAAAAATACTTTCCTAGATATGCCTTATGAATTGTTGCCTGTAAACTCTATTCCTGAATCACTGAAAGAAACAATCCATCTTGATTTACATACTATTTTACCGGAATCTACTGCCAGTTTTAGTATTAATGTATCAGTTCCAACTCTTTTATATAATTGAACATGTAACAAGGATAAAGAATCTCTTAATGCATGAATTACTGGTAAATAAGCACCCCAAATGCCACCAAAAGCAGACATTCCACCTTGCACAAATGCTGTTTCTGGAGCCATTGTCAACAATAAACTTTTATTATACTTGGTGTGATAATCTTTCATTATCTGCTTTATAGCATAAATAAGATTATTTATTTTTTCATCGATTGGATTTGCAATTGTTCCCCCACTTACCATTACCGAACTTCCTTCTAAATCAATATCAATTCCATCAAATCCATATTGATCTATTATTGCATTCATTGTTGTGATAAATGTATTGCGCTCATTGATATTATCTAAAGATATTGGTGCTGTCGCTCCACCAATACTAATAATTATCTTCTTCCCCTGATTTTGTAGGGCTACAATATAATTTTTACATGTTGCTTGTGATATGATCTCTGGAATAAATTCCATCTGATAATCTGTCCCAGCATGTGGAACAGCAAATGCAAAATCGATCACATTATATCTTGAATCTAAAGCATTTAACTGAATATATGGCGCTTCGGACATATTCCAATTATGCCAATAACCTATCAATGCTTTTTGCGGAATTTGTGCTTGTATGTGTGCACAAACACATAAACAATAGACAAGAATATAGAGTATTGTGGATTTCACTAAAAGATCTTTAGTTCAATAATCAATGAATAATAATGATTGGAATGCTTTGTGAAATTAAGCGTAACATATACATGCCCGAAGGAATGTCTTTGCTAGAAAGAATCGCCTTTCCTTCAGCGAACTTAATATCTCTTATTGATGCACCAAATATGTCGAACAATGTTGCTTGTCCTTGTTCAAAATCAAAGCCTTCAATGATAATGACATTATCTGCCGGTTGAGGATAGATCTTGAATCCGGACAATTCCTGGACAGAACTCATCTTCTTCATGTTTAGCGTGACTTTTTGTGAAATCAATGTATCACATATATTCCTGATCACAGCATGATATGTTCCTTCATCACTTGAATCCATCGATACGATATTCAAAAGTATCTCTGAGTTCAATCCTGGAATTTCTTTAGAAATTGCTATGTCATTTCTATACCACTGATATGTATACTGCTCAGCATCGATAGACATGTTCAGTACCGTATCACTTCCTGAAGACAATTCCATATTTTTTGGTAGATCTTTACTAATCATTGCTTTAGATATGAATTGTATGGTTGTAATTTGTGATGTGTCTCGACCACATGCTCCAAAAATTATGCATCGTATTTTCTGAAAAGATGCATTATCACTTTTTTGTATTGCAATAGTATTCTTATTCTCTCCGATTATTGGCTTTCCATCAGATTCAATCCATTGATATTGAACATTTTTTCCAACTGCTTTGCACGTTACTGTCATTGTCTCATCATGACATGTCACATATGATGTGTCAATATCTTGAATGATTTCTGTTTGTGGATTGATTGTTAATCGTACAGGGCCGAATATTTGTTGAAGTGTTCCTTCAGAAAGATCATCACTCAATACTTTCAATGAGTATGCACCTGTATCTGTTAGTGTGCAATTCATAATATTCAATGTATTGGTATTAACTCCACTTGTTTTTCCTCCATTGATAAGTTTTACTCCATTGTTAAACCACTCATAAGTACAATTGAGAAAACTTGGATTTGTTTTGATTATAGCTTCAAGTTTGGCATCTTCACCAGTACAAATAGTATCATTTTCTGACATGTTTTCAAGTTTTATTGATGCATACATTTCTACACCTTCGGGAACACTAGCACTATCCAATACCAATTGCTTTACCATTTGAAAAGTATTGCCATTATCGGTACTTTCAGCATATTGAGTTTTATGTCCAACGAGTTGTTGCCCACCATTCGCATTGAAGCCTTTTACATACATGCGCAATCGATTCCCAACTTTCGATACACTTGGATCACCCACAAATTGTTGATAAGCCAATCGAACACCTTGTTCTTTTTGCCATGTGGCTCCACCATCTGTTGAACGAGAACTGACGATCCCACCAGGTCCATTAAAGAATAATCGAATTGATCCATCATTTAATACCATTAATTCCGGTATGCCTGTGTTTTCGACTGTTGTTTTATAGGTAAAAGATAATCCATCAGGACTTGTTGCTATTACTGTATTGACAGTTGTACCAATCATGTTGGTGCAACCCATAACATAGCTTCCATTTGGAAGGCGCGCAACTGATGGGTCAAATACATTATTATATTCAAACACTTTTCGCTTACCTGTGAATCTAATACCATCTGTAGAAACTGCACTATAGATTGAGTTTGGAGTTGGATTTTGTGGTGGTGGTGTTACAAAATATCCCTGAAAATAATATAGGCGCAAAGACCCATCATCCTGTGTGATTATGTCTGGATCAACACCATTTCCATCAAACACCCCATCAATCAATACTTTGTCACCTCGAAACCATGTTTCATTAGCTTTTTGTTTTGATACCCACATACCATGTTCTCCAGGTATTGCGGATACATAGTACATCAGATTGACTGTTTGTGCGCTTAATGAAAAACCACAGAACAAGAATATATAAGTGTAGAATAAAGAATTTCTCATAATGTTTTAATGATGTATAATAAATGGAATATAGCTCTTTATACCCTTCTGATCCATGATCATATAATAAGATCCATTACTTAATGTTGAACAATCATAAAGAGAAGATGATTGTACTTTGCTGATTCCGGAACCAATCAATATTCCATCCATAGAATAGATATTCCACTTACTATCATTTGTATCGTTTTCTGAAGAAATTGTTAGTGTATGATTAGCTGGATTTGGGTAAACTTTTGTATGTAAAGGATTTAGAGCATTATCTGACAAAGAAGATAGATTCAATAAATAGTATAAATAATTACTCAAGAGGGTTTGTCTAATAGCTAAACCTGATGCTCCAGAACCTGCACATTCGGTTGGAAATCCTTGATATATTGCTCTTGTACCTGTTGAGCTTTGAATTTTAACTGCTGCAATATTGAGTGGTTCTTGTAAGACATCACTATTAAAATGTAATATTGGTTGAGCTATTGATGAATCCAACACTTTGATGCAATCAATCCATATTGATTTATATTCATTTGATTCCTCATTCACCATAAATGATATACCATTTGTAATCTTAGAATCCCCAGTTCCTTGTAAGCCAAATGGAATTTCTTTTCGATTTGTTGCATCCCATAATAATGGCTGCCATGGATATTCTTCTCCGGTAATTCCAAATGTTTTATTCCATACATTTTTTATACTTGTTGATAGTATTGGCGGATAATTATCAGCAACTAGCCATAAATTCATAGGAGACCACATCAACATTGGTGTGCCAGCTTTAAAAATAGACTCAAAAAATGGTAACAATTTTTTTGTTCCATAAATTAATGATGTTCTACTATTATATGATTCACCGATAATAAATGCTTCTGCTCCACTAAAATCAAATGATGAATAATTACTATCATTTAATGAAACAATTGCAATTCTATCTTTAAATACTTCATTCGATTTAATATCGTTATATGTTGATAAAACTGCATTTTTATCTGTTGCATCAAATTTTACCAAAACAATCTTTTGTTCTTTGGATATAACTGATGTCCTAGTTGATGTTGGTAATCCACGAATATTATCCTTGGGAATAACTAATGCTGATACTACATAATTTGCCGCCCCAATTCCTGATCCAGCTATTGTTTGTAACTCCGCATTTGCTGAAGATTTGGCTGGTATTTCAACAATAGATGGGTTTAAAGTATATTTCCAATCTTCTGTTATCACACTTTCATTTTCATTGATAGACACTGATACTGATATTGGAAATTCTCTTTTATTGGTAAGTTTTATCGTTTGTTTATGAACAGTACCAGGTAAAATCTGAGTAGGTGGATTCATACATTTAATATCAACTGAAACATATTGAGATTTTGGTGTAGCTGGTTTTCCTGCACTTGCTGCATTCAGAATTTCATATCCACTAGATGTTTCTTGAACCCATCCTGCAACCCAACAATTGGATACATTTGAAATCTTTACTGTACTTAAAGGTATTGTAAATGTATAGGTATACTTATCTTGAAAAAATACTCCCGTCTCTGGTAATGTTCCTGCTATGCCTGCTATACCAGCTCCATAAGCTCTTAGTACATTTATATGAGAATAATTCGTTATTGATGATGGCTGATAATAGTATGGATGAGCCTCATAACCAGATGCATTGCTTACATAATTTGATTGATCATATAATTTTCCAGTCCCAGTAACTCCATCTTCTATAATTGCACAATTAAATGCTAAAGGACGATTAATATCTTCGAAAAACTCTGCTTTGACAGTAATTTTAATTTCTTTTGCAATTGTGTCAATTTTCCAACTTGTAATACTGATATCCACCGGAGCTGTCTGCTTCATTGAATTTGAATCAATAATCGATGTCCAAGAAGAAGGATGAATACCATATCCACTGTTTCCATTTATTGTATAGCTTTTTCTGTTTATTACCCCACTTGGATATCCTGTAATTGCATGTTCTTTAGCTAATTGTTGTTGTATTGGTAAAGACATTCCATCTTGATTATGTACAGCTATTGGAATTACCCTATCTGCATAGTCAGCATGTAAATCCTCTAAAGCTTGATTTCCTAATACACACCATCCGCACCAAGCGCCTGTGTGATCTTCTATAAGAAAATTCTTTTTGGGAAATTGAGCTGATATTGTAGAAAATATACTTATAGTAAAAATCAACAGTAAAAATTGCTTCATTTCATAAATCCTAGTTAATGAGAAGACAAATTAACATTATTTTTTTCATCACTAAAAGATCTTTTATAAATCGTATTAAGTATCATAAAAAACAGTGTGTCCTTTTTAATCTTTGATCAAACACAACTCAATATTTCCTAGTTTACATTGGTTTTATAAGTGATTTGATAAACAACCATACAAATAGATAGATAAAGTCATTTTGGCTTCATACAAAGCATTTCTGAAGGTTTTTCCAATACTCCTAACATATTGACACAAGTCTATATATTTCAATTACTTAACCAATTTTTATATGTTTCTCTGTTGTTTTCGAAATCTATTGATTTCACTTATGTGTATAATTAACTGTTATGCTTACACAACCACATCATCATATTCAGATGACATTCATAATTCTTCAATTCAAGTTTCAAACATTAACATGTTAATTCAATATGTTGGAAAAGGATTAATTTCAGATATTTTACCCTTATATGCAGATTCAGTTTTATATACCTTCTCAGATGGATCCTCTTTTAAAGGTAATAAATATGAATGGATCTCTTTCTTACAGAAATGGAGATCATCTAAAGATACTCTCATCCAAAACATATGTTCTATGATAGTTTCTAAAGATAGTCTTTCTGAATTTGTAGAGGTCCAACATTCATGGATTTCTTCTTCACAAGGAAAACATGATTCCATTATCAGAACATCTGTCTTCAGGTTTAACGATAATAAAATACAAAGCGTATCTCAATTTGACAGACCTTTCTTTTCTTCATATGAACAATTACATTGTAGCAAGCCTATTATATATGCTGATAGTTCTGTAAATGATTTAATACACAATATTCTTACTCAATTATTGACTTGTGAGAATACTTCTTCTTGGACAAAAAATAAACATCTCTTTAATGATAAGTCCCTATCTGTATATCATTCAAATAACAGTATACATGCTGGAAAAACCGAAACTGTTCTTGATGCTCTAGATGCATCATCTAGAGGTTTTACTTCTATAAACAGTGTGATGTCTCATTATTATACATATTCAATAAACAATTCAATATATATATCCCTTTATGGTTCTCGATCTACAATGGATGTATCTATGAAAATGCAAAAGAATTTTTTTCATAGAATCATTGCATTAGATTCAAACAATAGTATCGTCTATATATTAGCAAAATCACAAAAAGACAAATAATCTGGGAATGAACTCAATACAAATCACAATAACATGTATTTTTGTATATATAATTTTAAAAACGTTTCACGTGAAACATACATGACAAATTCTTTTGATGTAATAGTAATTGGTGGTGGCCATGCAGGTATAGAAGCTTGTATTTCTGCTGCAAAAATGGGTTGTAATACAGCACTTATTTCTATGAGTGTAGATACGATTGGTAGATTATCTTGTAATCCATCAATTGGTGGTTCAGCAAAAGGACATCTGGTAAAGGAAATTGATGCTATTGGTGGGGTTATGCCGTTGATTGCTGATAGAAGTGGTTTGCAATTTAAAATGTTGAATACATCTAAAGGACCTGCTATATGGTCGCCTAGATCTCAAAATGACAAATATTTATATCCATATTATGCACAACAAATATTAAAAGAAACAAAAAACCTTACATTAATCGAAGGTACAGTTTCAGATATATTATGCGATAGCAACAATATAAAAGGGATTGTCTTGCAAGGTGATACAATATATTGTAAAGCATTAATTTTGTGTGGTGGAACATTTTTGAATGGAAAGCTTTATACTGGAAAAGAAGTTACAGAAGGTGGAAGAGTTCAAGAAAAGTCTGCAATAGGATTATCAGATTCTTTATCGACATTTGGATTAGAAATAGGAAGATTAAAAACAGGAACACCACCTAGAATATATTCATCAAGTGTAGATTTTAGTAAAACCAATATAGAATGTGGTGATGATCCACCAATTCCATTTTCTCATAAATCTCAACGAGTAAAAAATAGTATTGTATGTTATTCCACACATACAAATGAAAATACGCATGAAATACTCCAACAAGGATTTATAGATTCGCCAATGTTTACAGGGTTGATAACAGGCAGAGGCCCGCGCTATTGTCCGTCAATTGAAGATAAAATATATAGATTTCAAGACAGGACTTCGCATCAAATAGTATTAGAACCAGAAGCATTACAATCAAATACAATATATGTAAATGGATTTTCTACAAGTCTGCCAAAAGACATCCAAGAAAGAGCCTTAAAAACAATTCCTGGTTTAGAACATGCAATTATTGAAAAATATGGATATGCAGTAGAATATGATTTCTTCTATCCTTATCAATTACATTATACATTAGAAAGTAGGAAGATAAATGGTTTATATATGGCAGGACAAATTAATGGTACTTCTGGATATGAAGAAGCTGCATCTCAAGGGTTAATAGCTGGAATAAATGCTGCATCAAAAATAAAAGGACTCCCCGAACTAATTTTAAGTAGAGCTGATGCCTATATTGGTGTTATGATTGATGATCTGGTAAATAAAAGTAGCAATGAGCCATATAGGATTTTTACTTCGTTGGCTGAGTATAGATTATTATTAAGACAAGACAATGCATTTGAAAGATTATATGATAAAACAAGTGTTTATGGACTACATAATGGTAGCCAAGTCCATGTCTTACAAAGACTTACCGCAAAAAACAAAATGTTATCTGAAATAAGAAATGTCAAAATAGACAGGGAAACAGCAAATAATATTTTTACTTCTGTTGGGGAATCAATAACGAAAGAATCTGAACAGTTAATCTCAATGTGTAAAAGACCAGCTATAACATTATCACTGATTCGTGAAAATTCTTCTGCTTTAAATCAGTGGAAAGGCACGACTTTTGATAGCATCTTAAAACAAGCAGAAATTGAGATCAAATATGAAGGTTATATTGCTAGACATTTAGTTGAGATTTCAAAATTCAAAGAACTTGAAAATAAGCTAATTCCTGACAATTATGATTTTTCACGGGTACATTCACTTTCTAAAGAAAGTAAAGAGAAATTAATGAAAATTAAACCTATATCAATAGGACAAGCCTCTAGAATACCCGGTGTATCACCAACAGATATATCTCTATTGGTTATAGCATTGAAACGTTAGTGTTTCAAATAAGTCCATTTCTGCATTCAATCACATAGCAATTATTGGCATACATAGTGAATAACAATTACACAGTTATTGGTATTGACGGCGGTGGTTCTAAAACACGCGGTCGTTTAGTTTATGGTGAACAACAAGTTCAAAGAATTATTGGGTCTACACGAGTTGGTGTGGTTGGTTTTACCGAAGCATGTGAAAGAGTTGTACAATTATTGGTGGATTTAACCAATGATGCTGGAATTGACAAATCCGAAATTGATGCAGTGGTAGTTGGTGTTGCAGGTATTTGGTTAGAAGAAGAGAGACAAAGATTTGCGCATTTACTAAGAATTATTGCACGAGATTCTGGTTTTAATCTTCACGACTTAATAGCAACCAGTGATGCAGAAATTGCATTAAGAGGTGCATTTGGATCGGAAGCAGGAATAATGTTAATAGCTGGAACTGGTACAATTACACTTGGTAAAAATAAACAAGGTGATTTGATAAGATCTGGTGGTTGGGGAATAGAAATTGATGATGAAGGAAGTGGGGCTTGGATTGGTAAGAAGGGTTTATCTGCTTGTGTTAAAGCTATAGATGGAAGAGGTATTCCAACATCATTATTACAAAAGTTAGCAGATCGATATCCTCAAATATCTTTAATGTTTCCAAGAACCATAGTTTCAGCTTTTATGGATAAAGTATTTGAATATCATCATTTAACACAGATGGTTCTAGAAGAAGCTGAAAACGGTGATAGTGTTTGTTTAGAAATAGTTAAAGAAGCAGCAGATCGTTTACATGAAAACATTATGGCTGTTGCAAAGAATATACCCGGTAATCATTTACCAGTATCTTTTCTTGGTGGTTTATTAGAAAACAACACATTAATTGCACGCGAATTACTTAATAAAATAAAAGAAAAAGATAGTTTTAATGTTGTAGACCCAAAAGGTACAGCTTTAGATGGTGCAATCGAATATTGTTTTGAATTAGTAGCAAAGTCAGAGGATATATAATGAAAGTAATAATAACACTAATAGTATTATGTGTTTTGGGTATAACTTTATATGCCCAACCAAATCAAAACGATGTAAATATAGAAGTAACAAGAAGAGTTAGTTTGGAATTATTGGGTCCTAATAGTGGTCCATTTATGCAACCTTTAACAGAAACCTTAAATGCAACAGCAAATGCAAGGTTTTTTAGGACAGCAGAAATACCGGATACTGGTTTATATATTAGGGCAAGTTTAGGGGGAATGGTTGGTTTTGTTAGAGACAATCAAAAAACATATACACCTGTTGCACCTGTCATCTCTGATACTGCGTTTCTTAATCTAATTAGTAGTGGAAATTTGGTACAAATTAATCTGTTTAATCCAGCTGCTACAGCAATTAAAGATACAACAGGATTAGTTGTAGCAATTATGAAATACTTGTTTTGGAAAGGCTTAAAAGACCCAACAAGTGGTTTTGATTTTCCTAAAGATGCTGCTACTGTCTATGGAAACTTAGATAGAAAGTTTGTGATTGGAAAAGAATATCTAACAAAGCAAATAACTGCTCCTGTAGATTCGGGTGGAGATATTTACCTAAGCAATATCTATAAATTATTATCGCCAGCACTTCAAACAAGTATTCTATCTACGGTTACTGGTTTACCTAATTATCTTACTCTAGCTAAAGGAGCTAATGTTAATACGGTAATGGCTGGTGTTCCACAATTTGAAATCGGCTCTTTATATGGCACAGAATTATTGGTTCGATTTGTACCACCAATTAAATATGACACAGTAGTTGGAAAGTTTGCGTTTTGGGGTATTGGATTAAAACATAGTATTAATAAATATTGGAAAAATGCACCAATAAATTTGTCTACACAATTGGTATATCAAGGAAGTACAATTGAAAACTCTGTAGGTGCTACTAATTCTCAATTAAAAGCATTTACAAGTATTTATGGGGTAAATATCCAAGGATCTAAAGAATGGAAGGGCTGGAATTTCTATGGCGGTTTTTCTTATGAAACAATAAAGATACATACTGATTTTACATATTATCTGCCTAAAGAACTACAAAGACAATTAGGATTACTTCCTTTGGATTCTGATGATCCAAGACCTCCAATGTATCCAGGCGATCAAAAACCGCAGTATACTAATGTTAAATTTACAGATAATGCAGTAAAACTTACGATGGGTGTAAGCCGCAAATTTGGTCCATTTGGCGTCTTTTTAGATTATAGTATCACAAAGTTTAATATTTTCACCTTTGGTATAGATTATGCAATCCTTTAATGAGGATTCGAAAGAGTGTCTTTTATAAACTTTTTATTATGAAGGCTTAATGTAAATGTTTGTTCTGGCATCTTAGCATTACTTTTTATAACAAAGTCTATCGTTAATAAAGAATCTTCATCCATCCTATCTGTATTTACAGATAATGATATCATTCCTTTACCCATTGGCCGTATATCGGCATTATGAACAATAACAGAGGCACAAAAACAAGAAGGTTTTACCTCTGTGATTTTTAAGTTCTTACCACCTTTATTTAGTATTATTATATCTTTCATAATACTCTCGCCAGGTGAAAATGTAACAACAGGTTTATCTGGTCTTATTATTAACTCAGGTGGATTTTCTGCTTTGGTATAAGTAAGAAAGACAAAAGTTAAAATAAACGCTAAACGACTTAATAACTTCATTATATCAATTCCGAAAATTCATAAAACCCTTTTTTATTTGCTATTTTTTCTGCTGCAAGAATAGCACCTTGTGCAAAACCTCTTCTGTTTTTAGCAGAGTGAATCAATGTTATCGTATCTATAGAAGAATCTGCCAAAATGGTGTGTTTACCAATAATTTCACCATTTCTAATTCCTGCTATTAACAAAGAATGAGGATCTAAAACAGCATCTTGGGGATTATGTGTGATAGTAGTTTTTTCAGGAAAGCTGCTTAAAACTTCTGCCGCTAACTGTAAAGATGTACCACTTGGAAAATCTATTTTGTGTCTGTGGTGTTCCTCTATAATAGAAATATCATATTGCCCTATAGAAGACAATAATAAAGAAAGTTCTTTTGTCACTTTTCTCATTACATGAACACCAGGAGAAAAATTACCACTATATACACAACCAATAGAATTATTAATCATACTAGATATAGAGTGTATGTTATCATACCAACCCGTTGTACCAATCACTATGTTTTTTTTACACAAGATTGCATGTTTTATATGTGATTCTACTTCTGTTGGGAAAGAAAAATCTATTAAAACATCACAGTTTGGCGACATATCAGCAAGAAATAGTTTATCAGAAGTATATATTGCTGTAATTTCATGGGAAGTTTCAAGAATTAAATTCTCAATTTCTTTACCCATTTTTCCATAACCAATTAAACCTATTTTCATATAACACAATGAATTTTAACAATTTACATAATGAGTGGTTATCTAAACCACGAATAGTTCTGGGTATGATGAGTGGCACTTCTTTAGACGGAATCGATATTTGTGCCAGCAGTTTTTCTGTCTCTCAAAACGGAAAACACCAATTTGAATTGTTATGTTGGAAAACATATCCAATGGATCAAGAGTTAAGAGAAAATATAAAACACTGTATTCAACATGAAATTTCAATCAAAGATATTTCTTTTCTGCAAAAAGAGATTACTCATATTCATGCACATATTGTTAATCAATTTATTGATGAATTCTCTTTAGATAAAGATTCTATCGATTTAGTAAGTGTTCACGGACAAACCGTATGGCATTCTCCACCAAGTGAAAATAATAGTTATTCAGGACACACATATCAATTAATTTCTATACCTGCTCTTTCTGCTTTAACTCAAATTTGTTCTATTGGTGATTTTAGATCCGCAGATATAGCTCTTGGAGGCCAAGGCGCACCTTTGGTACCTGTTTTTGACAAAGAGTTTTTATATGATAGCCAATTGGATACTATAGCTATTAATATTGGTGGTATGGCTAATATTACCATTATTCCAGCTGATACAACATTACAATTATCAGCTTTTGATACTGGGCCAGGTAATATTTTCATAGATGAAGCAATGATACGTTTTTTTGGAAAGAAATATGATAGCAATGGTTCTTTTGCTAAAGATGGTCGTAGACTAAAAAGATTGTGGGATAATCTTTGTGAATTAGAATTTATTAAAGAAATACCACCTAAGTCTACAGGAAGAGAGTTTTTCAATAAACAGTTATTACAAGATATTTTAGAAGTGTCTTTTGTTAATACATTCCCAGGTGAAGATATAATAAGGACATTAACCGATTATACAGCATGGAGTATAGCAGAAAACATCAGATTGTTTGGTCCACAAAAAGGAAGAATTTTGATTACCGGAGGCGGGGCACATAATCCTGTTTTAGTACAAGAATTAAAAAATCAATTACAAGGTTTTTCTTTCTATACATCAGAGGAATTAGGAATTCCTGCAGATGCCAAAGAAGCGCTTTGTTTTGGTTATTTAGGATGGAGATCTTTGGGTGGATTACCTGGATCGTTAAAAGAAGCAACAGGAATTTCAAAACCACAAATTCTAGGTTCTATCGCTTTTACTTAACAACCAGTATTTGAATGTATTTTATTAACTCTATTTGTATGACGTCCACCTTCAAAATCAGTATTAAGAAATAAATGTACTATAGATAAAGCCTTTTCTTTATCTACAAGACGTTCTCCTAAGGTTAATACATTAATATTATTATGTTGTCTAGCTAAACATGCCATTTCTTCAGTTAAGCAATTTGCAGCTCTAATTCCTTGGATTTTATTGGCTGTGATAGAAACACCTATACCACTACCACAAACAATAATAGCTTTATCAGCTTTTCCTTCTGAAACCAATAAAGAAGCAGCTTTTGCAAAATCTGGATAATCAACCGAGACTAAAGAAAATGTACCTACATCGATAATCTTAAATCCTGTCTTTTGTAAATAGTCTGCAATTTCTGTTTTTCTTGTAAAACCAGCATGATCTGAGCCAATAGCAATTACCATTATGTAAACCTATGATATAATTGAAGTTATAGAGTTTGTAATTGTACACATATTTATCCACTCAAGGTGTAAATATGTGGAAAAACAAAGTTTGAATATTGGATTTTGTTAATAACTAAAATGTGTTTTTATTTTATTAACATAGGTGTTAATTAAAGACAACTTAATTAACATATTCTCCACATCAAAATAGAGAATCGAACTTAATATAAATTAAGAGTTTAAGTAGAAATTTATTATTTCACACAGGTTTTTCCACTTATCCACAAGGTATATTACTATTAGTATTATTTAATGATAAACTATAAGATATATAAGAGGGATTATATGTGGATTTCTGGAATCAAAGGAAAACGTGCTTCACAAAAAAACAAAAGTCTTCCTGAATGAATATGAATTTCTGGAAAGAAATCAGATACTATATTTCTTGCACCTTCTCGAATACTAAGTTCTAACACTTCTTTTTGAAGATTCCATGTTAATCCTTTTGTAGTAATCAAAGCAGAAGGAGAAGGAATTAGAGAAACAATTTCTCCAATTTTGCCAGATGAAAAAGTAAAACTCTGATCGAATGGAATACCTATTCGATTATGTAGATCGGCTATAATAATACTTGAAAAACGAGAAAAGAGTTTCCATAAAACACTAACATTGTTTAGAGTATGTTCTAAATCTCCTCCTTGAAACCCGACAATTAAGATACTATTAAAGTGATTTTTAAGAGCATATATCAAGGATTTTTCGAAATCATTTATCTCTTGATTGATTTCTTTAATTATAGTTGTATTGCAGAAATCTGGTAATAAAGAAGGAGTAAAGGAATCTAAATCTCCAATTATAACAGAAGGGATAATACCCTGTAATAAAAGGGTATTAGCTGCTCCATCAGCAGCAATAATAGGACAATCTGGAAAAAAGGTATAAAACTCTGCTTTAGGTAAAGAACCATTTAAACATATGATAGCAGATGGCAAAGATTCAGAAAAATGTACATGTATCATATTAAATAAAATATATATGGTTTCTCATTAGATTCTATGAAGCTTCTAAGGGCATAAATTGAAAAGATTATGTTAAATTTGCTGAATTATTTAACACAGTATTCTATAGTTCGAGATAGAAAGGAAATATATGTCATTAATACCAAATAAAATGTCTTTCTCAGATATTCCATATACCAGACCAGATATGGAGAGTTTAAAGTTTAAATATTCTTAATTACAAAAATATTTCAATCAAGCACAATCACCTGAACAACAATTAGATATTCTAGATTCATGGAATGAATTCAGAATGGAATTATCTACTGTATCTAGTTATGCAAATGTTCGCTTAACACAAAATGTTAAAGATGAATGGGCAATATCCGAAAAAGAATTTTTAGATAAACATTCACCTACTCTTAGTGAATGGAATACTGAATTTACAAAAGCGATTGTTGATTCAAAATTTAGAAAAGAAATAGAAAAAGTGTGGGGATCATTATTTCTTGAAAAAATCGAATTAGGTTTACAAACATTTAAACCCGAAATCAAAGAAGATATGATTGAAGAGTCTGAACAAACCAAAAAATATTCAGAAATATTGGCTTCAGCTCAAATAGAATTTGATGGAAAAATTCATAATATCTCTTCATTATCACCCCTGATACTATCTCCAGATAGAGAAACAAGAAAAAGAGCACAACAAAAACTATATAGTTTTATTGGTGAAAAAGCAGAATCTCTAGATACTATTTATGATTCTCTTGTTCACATAAGAACTAAAACAGCTAAAAAACTGGGTTTTACTAATTATACAGAATTAGCATACAAAGAGCTTGGAAGGACAGAATATACAAGAAATGAAGTAGCTGTCTTTAGAAAACAAATACTTGATGTAATAGTACCGTTGGTACATAGATTTAAGAAAGAACAAGCCGAAAGATTAGGACTTTCTGAATTATTTTTTCATGATGAAAACTTGTTATTCGCAGATGGAAATCCTAAAGCACAAGGAGATCCAGATTGGATTATAGAAAGAGCATCTGAAATGTATAAAGAATTATCACCAGAAACCGATAGCTTTTTTACGATGATGCGAGAACAAGGTTTGATGGATTTGGTAAATAGACCAAACAAATCACCTGGAGGATATTGCACAAGTTTTGCTTCTTACGGAATACCATTTATATTTTCAAACTTTAATGGAACTACTCACGATATAGAAGTATTAACTCATGAAGCAGGACATGCCTTACAGAGTTTTATGAGTAGAATTCATAAGCCAATGGAATATCGTTGGCCTTCCTATGAAGCTTGTGAAATACATTCTATGAGTATGGAATATATTACATGGCCTTGGATGGAAAATTTCTTTGGTCCAGACACAGATAAATTTAAATACTATCATATCGTAAAATCTTTGATATTTCTACCCTATGCATGTGCTGTGGATGAGTTTCAACATTGGATTTATGATAATCCAGAAGTTACCGCACAACAAAGATTAGAAAACTGGAAATCTATGGAACAGAAATATTTACCATGGAGAAAATATGAAGATAATCCAGAAGCAAGCCAAGGAAGGGTTTGGCAAATGCAAGCTCATATTTATAAAACACCGTTTTATTATATAGACTATGCATTGGCACAAATTTGTGCTTTGCAATTCTGGGTAAAATCAAGAGAAAACCAAAAAGAAGCAATGAAAGATTATTTACATATCTGTGAAATTGGAGGAAGTAAAACCTTCTTAGAGATAGTAAAAGAAGGAAATTTACAATCCCCTTTTAAAGAAGGAACTGTAGCAGATATTGTAAAAGTAGCAGATACGTGGATAAAAGAAAGAACACCCATGTTTATAAAACATTAACTATAAACAATTAAAGAGAAAAAATATGAATGTGGAATTTGAACAAATCAGTTTTGACAATAAAAGAAAATCTTCTGAAGAATTGTCTGTTATAGCAAGAGAAATAAGAAGAGATATCATAAAAATGTTGGTAACCGCAGGCTCCGGACATAGCGGCGGCCCATTAGGATCATCCGATATTTTTACTGCTCTGTATTTTAATGGAAATATGAATTTTGATAAACATAATCCATTCTATGAACATAGAGATCGTTTTGTTCTAAGTGCTGGACATATGTGCCCTGTTTTATATGCTACCCTAGCAAATGCAGGTATGTTTCCTAAAGCAGAATTAGCAACCTTAAGGAAATACAATACTCGTTTACAAGGACATCCAGGTAGAGATATGGGTTTGCCAGGAATTGAAACATCCTCTGGATCTTTAGGGCAAGGTTTTTCGATAGCCGTAGGAATGGCTATGAGTGATAAATTATTAGATAAAACAGAAAAAAAGGTGTATTCTTTAACAGGTGATGGCGAATTACAAGAAGGGTCTATATGGGAAGCAGCAATGAGCGCTTCTCATTTTAAACTAGATAATTTTTGCTGGATAATAGATAATAATGATTGTCAAATAGATGGCAGAATAAAAGATGTAATGGATGTGTATCCAATTGATGAAAAGTGTCGAGCCTTTGGTTTTGACACTGTTGTCTGCGATGGACACAATTTTGAAGAATTACAAGCAGCTTTTGATGTGTTTTTGAATAATCAAAAAAACAAAACAGGACGTCCAACAGCAATTATTGCAAAAACCTTTATGGGCCATGGCGTTTCTTTTATGGAAGACAGTTATAAATGGCACGGTATGCCACCAAATGAAATACAAGCTATTCAAGCATTAGAAGAACTCTAAAATGAAAAACCTTTTTATTGTTCACATACTTGTACTGATTGTAATGTTAAATTCTTGTGTCACAAAAGATTCTCCACAAGAAGAAACAAAACAAACGGTTAATTCTTTACCTTTATCTTTTGGTAAACCCGAAGAAAATCAACAAAAACCAACAATAAAAGTTGATAAAAAACTATTACAAGGTATACCAGCTAAAGAGTTAAAAGCATGTTTACCATTAAGTATACATGGCGTTTCAATGTTATCTCCTTCTAGCGGAAGATCTTTGGTAGATGGAATTACTATTACAAAAACATCTGCAGAATATGTGTTTCCTAAAGGAAATATGAAGATTACATATATGGATTATGCTGGACAAGCATTCTCTGTTGCAGATAGATATATCGTACCGAAAAACACCGAAATAGGTATGGATATACAAAAAATTATTTTACCTCATGGATCTGGCTATAGCAGATATAGTCCAAATGAAGAAATGTTGAATATTTATTGTTTATTAGAAAACCGTGTTGCTGTAGAAATAGAAGCAAATGGAATAGAAGAGTGGTTTACAAATCAATCAAGTATTATAGAACTAATACAAGCTGATTGTATCGTTAATAAACTAAAGAATACATACTAAAGAAAATTATACTTATATCTTAATTAGAGAAATACTGAAATGGAAGAGTTAAAACAATATGGATCTAAACCAACTCGATTTGGTTTTGGTGATGGTTTAGTAATATTAGGTGAAAGACATAGCAATGTTGTTGTGTTAGGTGGTGATATTACAGGTTCTGTAATGACATCTTTATTTAAAGAAAAATTTCCAGATCGTTTTTTCTCTATTGGAATAGCTGAACAAAATGCTACAACAATAGCCGTTGGATTAGCTTTATCTGGAAAAATCCCGTTTTTTGCTAGCTATGGCGCCTTTTGTGCATTAAGAAATGCAGATCAATTAAGAATATCTGTCTGTTATAATGAAGCAAATGTAAAAATTGGTGGTGGACATTCTGGTATTAGTGTTGGGCCAGATGGCGCAACCCACCAAGTATTAGAAGAAGTTGCATTTTTACGTACACTTCCACATATGACACTAATCGTGCCTTGTGATTATGAAGAAGCAAAAAAAGCAACCATTGCTATTGGTGAAATGATTGGTCCTGCATATATACGTTTTGGTCGTTCACCAGTACCATCATTTACTACTCCAGAACATCCATTTGAAATTGGTAAAGCACAAGTTATTCGCCAAGGTAATCATGTAGCCTTGATTGCATGTGGTTCTATGGTATGGGAAGCAATGATAGCAGCAGAAAAACTAGCAGAAAAAGGTATTCAAGCTAGAGTTATAAATTGTCCATCTATAAAACCATTCGATTTTGAAACTATTACCACTGCTGCCCGCGAATGTGGAGCAATCGTAACAGCTGAAGAACATCAGGTTCATGCTGGTTTAGGCGGAGCAGTTGCAGAAGCTGTCGTAAAAAACCATCCGGTTCCAATGGAATTTGTTGGGGTAAAAGATTCTTTTGGTGGTAGCGGCGAACCAGAAGAACTGATGATTAAATTTGGTTTAACATGGCGAGAAATATATGCTTCTGCTTTAATAGCAATACAAAGAAGAGACGGCGGCTCTTTAACTGTCACAAGGGCAATTAAAGAAGTAGCCGAATATAAAGGATAATAAAAAGTATAAAAGAAAAAAGGTGACATAATAGTCACCTTTTTTTGTAGTGTATTTGGTGAGAAAATTCAATGCATATTACTTTTTTAGATTTTAATAAATTGTGTTTGTAATAATTCTTTAATAGGGGCAAGAAGTTTAACAATTTCAAGGAATTCACAATGTCACGATCATTGAACAAAGTAATGTTGATTGGCCATGTAGGTAAACAACCAGAATTCAACTTTACATCATCAGGAATGGGGGTTGCTACATTTAGCTTAGCAACTACAGATTCATGGAAGGATAAAAACGGAACATTACACGAGCACACAGATTGGCATAATATTGTTGTTTGGAATACCCAATACAGAAATCTTGCCGATATAGTACACAAATTAGTGCACAAGGGTTCTAAGTTGTTTATAGAAGGTAAGATTCGCAATAGAAGTTATGATACAAGAGAAGGAATAAAAAAGTATATAACTGAAATTGTAGCAGATAATATTATGTTATTAGATCCAAAACCGCAGCAATCGCAATCAGATGAGCTTCCCGCACCTGAACCAATTGATTTTAAAGGAGAGTTTTCTTCGAATATTTCAGAAAACGATATTCCGTTTTAATCGCTGCATAAAAAAAGCCATTCAACATGTGAATGGCTTTTTTTTATTTAATCTGTGATAATATTGTCTGTTTATCAATAAAACCCATATGAGACCAAGCTATACTTTTTTGCTTATATAATTGAAGATATGGCAAACCATCAATGCCCAATTCTCTGCATAAATCAGGGTTTTCATCTGCATTTATACGGATAATTTTGAGAGTGGATTTGTTCTCCAAAGCAATTTCTTCTAAAATTGGTTGTAATTGTTTACAAGGTTTACACCAATCAGCATAAAAATCAATTAAAACCATAGAATTTGCTTGAAGTAAAGAATTAAACTGTTCTTTTGAATATCCCTTTTTTTGTGATGCTTGTTGCATAGAAATAGGAAGATTCGCTGCCCTCCAAGACATCATACCACCATCTAATTCCAGAACATTAAAATATCCTGCAGATCGAAGATATGAAGCAGCAGCAGAACTTCTTCCGCCACTTAAACAATACACCATAATTGTCTTTTTTTTATCGAGAGATGATGTCTTTTGTTCAAAATCACCATTATTCCAATCTATATTAATAGCATCTTGTATATGCCCACCAGCATATTCAGCGGGCGTTCTTACATCTAGAATTATCTTATCCTGAATACTTGATAAAGAATCAGAAAATTCCTGAGATGATAGTAAATTTTTAGCATTCTGTGTTTGTGTTTTAGAGCAACCAAATACCATTAAAACACCAGAAATAAATAATGCACTGAATATATTTTTCATAATTATAAACGATAAATTTCTAAAAATAGATTGATAAACAATGTACTATTCTATTGTTTTACATTATACCAACTGCCACCATTATGGACATTTGTATATCCCTGAGACTTCAGAAAAGATTTAGCAGAAGAGCTTCTTGCACCAGAAGCACAACATGTGATGATAGGTTTTTCTTTATCTGGTAGCTTTTTTAGATTATTTCTTAGTGAATCCAAAGGAATATTGACAGAACCTGTACTATGTCCACCTGCATATTCGCCAGGAGATCTAACATCAACAATAATAGCACCTTGTTTCAATAGAGATGAAATATCGACCTTAGGTCCAAAACCCAAAAGCTCTTTTAATGCATTAAACATTGTTAACTCAATTATGTGAACAATAAGAATTTACTTCCATCCAACCACCAGCATTTACACAATCTATTCCTTGATTTTGTAATATATGTTGCGCCATACCGCTTCTTCCTCCCAAAGCACAACAAAGAATCAAAGGGGTTTGTAAAGAATGTATTTCGTCTAATCTAGACTCTAGTTCTTGTAATGGTATATTTATCGATCCGACTACATGTCCACCCATAAATTCACCAGGTGTTCTGACATCGACAATAGTACCTTTTTTTTCTGTGATTAGTGTTTTGATATCCATTAAGAATCCTTTTTATATGTAGGAGAATGAAAAGTAGAGAAAAAAAGTCCACCCATTATAGCACCATACAAACTGCTATGTAATGGTTGGGACTTAATCATACAACCATTGGTACAAAGCCAATAAACATAGTATAGGTATCCAGCAAGTGCGCCTAAAAGTATACCACTACTTGTTATTAATATATTCTTCATTATCATATTCTTTTTCTTCCAACAAATCGTAAAACTTGTGCAATTCCTTGATGTAAAGGCCCTTCATTCAACACCGTTTCTTCTTCAGATAGAATGATGGTAGAAAGATCTTTAAAATCAGACATCATCATTTGTTTGGTATAGAGCATAGAAATGTCTTTGGGTCCGCCGGAAGTATAAGGAATTTGTAAAGGATTAAAAGCTTCCAAAATAAGTGTTCCGCCAGGTTTAAGCCATGTAGTCATTTTGTGATGAATGGTTGATCTAATTGCATCGGGAAAATGTGCAAATATTAAAACAATTGCATCAAAAGAATCTTTAGGAAATTCTATTGTTTCTGCATTTCCTAAAACATAGTGAATATCTACCTTTTTTTCATGAGCCAGTTTTTCAGCTTTTTCTTTACCTTGAAAACTGCCATCAAAAGCAACGGTATTCCATCCTTTTGATGCTGCATACACTGCATTTCTGCCTTCTCCTTCGCAAGGAAACAATATATTTCCAATCGGTAAAGATTCAAGTTGTTCGGCAAAAAAAGTATTTGGATCTGTTCCATATACATATTCAGAACCACTAAATCGTAAATCCCAATGATTGTTCATTAAAAACCTATGGATTAGAAGATATATTACAAGAATTAATTCCCAACACTGAATATAATGGGCAAAAATTAATAAATGACGTTATAGTTAAAGTAAAAGCCACACCTAATAAAACCATATCCACAATACCATCTGCGAGATTAGTAGAATTTAGATATACTAATATGGCTGATGCAGTTAATCGAATGATCTTGTCAGTAGAACCAATATTTTTTTTCATAGAATAACACCTTTTTTAATAATACAAATATGATATGTTGAAACAGAGATTTTCGTTACAAATGTTACATAACAGTAATATTATTTCTACCTAGCTTTACAGACCCCATTTCTTCTAATTGTTTTAGCAGCCTAGACACAACAACTCTTGCGGTACCTAATTCTGTAGCAATTTGTTCGTGGGTAATAGATAAAACATTACTTTTTGTGATTTCAACTTTTTTGTTGAGAAAATCAATTAAACGTTGATCCATTTTTTTAAATGTAACAGCATTAACTACATCTAAAAGCTCTTCAAAACGCTTATGATACAGAGAAAATATATATTCTAACCACTCTGGATACTCTTTTAATAACATACCAACGGCATGAATAGGGATAAATAATATTTCAGAATCTTCTTCTGCGATAGCTTTTACTTTGCTTATATCTTGGTGAATTCCGCCCAAAAAAGACATAATACAGCTTTCACCTTGTTTGATATAATAGAGGAGGATTTCTCTTCCATCTTCATCTGTGCGAAGCACCTTAATACTGCCACTTAGTACTATTGGTATCGAATTAAGATATGCATGTTCTTGAAGGATAATATCTCCTTCTTTTACAGATTTTTTAATACCAAGTCCTTTTAAGAGATCGGTAAAGGAATCAGACAGAACAACATTGTTTAATTTCATTGAAAGTCTATAAAATCTTAAGAATATATCATGGTAAATAAGGAATTGAAATGAAACATATTCTACATTTTTTAACACATACAATCAAGTAATCAGCATAAAACAGTAATTTTGTCTCATTATAACAATAATTGTATCATATTTATCTAAGAGAAATCATGGGTATTGCCTGTGGAATTGTAGGCCTTCCAAATGTAGGAAAATCAACATTATTTAATGCTTTAACCTCATCGGTTCAGGCAGAAGCTGCAAATTATCCATTCTGTACTATCGATCCCAATGTAGGAATAGTGAATGTTCCTGATGAAAGATTAGCAGTATTAGATGCTTTGTATTCTACAGAGAGAACAGTGCCAACAACGATAGAGTTTGTTGATATTGCTGGGTTGGTTAAAGGTGCCGCCTCTGGCGAGGGATTAGGTAATCAGTTTTTATCTCATATACGCGAAGTTGATGCAATTGCCCATGTGGTACGTTGTTTTGAAGATGAAAATGTTGTTCATGTATCAAATCAGGTGAATCCACTTTCTGATATTGAAACCATTAATACCGAATTACTATTAAAAGATGTAGAATCGGTAGAAAAAAGAATAGAAACAGCTACTAAAAAAGCTAGAGGGCAGGACAAAGAAGCAAAAGATGAATTAGAAGTATTGATTGAGCTTCGAGAATTTTTAAATACCGGAAAAACTGCTCACTTATTTCCAGTCACTGAAAACTATAAACCATTGATGAAATCTTTGTTTTTGCTTACAGATAAACCCGTGATGTTTATTGCAAATACAGATGAACAAAGCTTAAAAACAGGTAATGCATATATTGATCAAGTAAAAGCTTATGCTGCATCTCAGGGTTCTATCGTGGTTCCTATTTGTGCTAAAATCGAGGCAGAAATTGCACAATTAGACAATGAAGACAGAGACTTGTTTTTACAAGATATGGGAATGGAAGAACCGGGATTATATCGTGTAATCAAAGAAGCATATTCTTTATTAGGTTTAATAACATATTTAACAGCTGGAAAAAAAGAAGTAAGAGCCTGGACTGTTAAAAAAGATTCAACAGCGCCACAAGCTGCAGGTGTAATTCATACAGACTTCGAAAAAGGATTTATTCGTGCTGAAGTGATGAAATATGCTGATTTACAACGATTAGGTAATGAAGCAGGAGTTAAAGAAGCTGGCTTATATAAAGTAGAAGGCAAAGAGTATATTGTTCAAGATGGTGATATCATGTATTTTAGGTTTAATGTATAGGAAAGAATGCTGAAGGGATATTATAAGATCAGGGGAATTTTGTTATCAGGGGAATTTTATGAATAGTGAATCAGAAGATGCAATTATAAGATTCGAAACATGGTTGTTGTCAAAGCGATACAGCAAATCGACAATTAAAACATATTGCGATGCATTGCGAGTATTTTTTACATATCACAAAAATATCTCGATTCAACATATCACAATGCAGCATATCATTCAGTTTAACAATGAGTATATCATAGGAAGAAGCCTATCAATTTCCTATCAGAATCAATTTGTCAATGCATTAAAACTGTTTTATTTGATCATACAGAATATGAATGTAATCATAGAGAATATTGCAAGACCAAGGCGTGAATATAGATTACCGAATGTGTTAAGTAAAGAAGAGGTGAAGCTACTTCTGAACACTCATAGGAATCTTAAACATAGAACAATGCTTTGCTTACTGTACAGTTGTGGTTTACGAAGTGGAGAATTACTGAATCTACAACCCATTCATATAGATTCAAAAAGAAATATCATTCTCATTAAACAGTCCAAAGGAAAAAAAGACAGAATTGTTCCTTTGAGTTCAAAGATATTAGAAATGTTGAGAGAATATTATCGATTATACAAACCCAAAACATATTTGTTTGAGGGGCAGAAAATAGGAGAAAAATACGATTCCAGAAGTTTACAATTGGTGCTGAAACAGGCTGTCAAGAAAACAGGCATACAAAAACCGGTTACATTGCATTGGCTGCGTCATAGTTATGCAACACATCTACTGGAAAGTGGTACTGACTTGCGATACATTCAAGAATTATTGGGTCATAATAGTAGCAAAACAACAGAGATCTACACCCATGTTAGCACCAAGAATATTCAACACATAAAAAGTCCATTTGATGATTTATAAAAAACATATATTGACAAAAAGTGATCTTACTTCGTATATACATCTAACGTATATACAATTGGCGTAAGAAAGTATCGAGTATAAGGTAGTTACAAGCAAGTGTTTAATAACCAACAACTCGACAACAAACCGACAGATAAACAGAAATTAAAAACGTAACATTGCGACACAAACGAATTGACATATTAAATGGCACATAAAGATTTATCCAAAGCTAAAAACGGAAAGAATGATGAGTTCTATACGCAGTATCATGACATAGAAAAAGAAATGTCAGCTTATTTGGAATTTAATCCAAAGGCATTTAGTGGAAAAACCGTTTTATTGCCCTGTGATGACCCCGAATGGAGTAATTTTACAAAGTTTTTTGCTCAGAACTTTGAACGCTTCGGACTTAAAAAGCTTATCAGTACAAGCTATGCTGTGGAAAGTAAAAATTACAAAAGCAATTACCAACCTACTCTTTTTGAAGTTAACGATCCGCAATTTGACGAATACAAAACAAGAAAAAACGGAAAAATATTTACTTTAACAAGAGATAAATCTGGAGATGGAAAAATTGATGTAAATGATTTAGAATGGACATATCTTAAAGGTACGGGAGATTTTAGAAGTGAAGAAATAAAGAAAATCAGAGATGAGTCTGATATTATTATTACCAATCCGCCATTCTCTTTGTTCAAAGAGTTTTTAGCATGGATTGTTGAGGCGAATAAACAATTTATGATTATCGGAAATATCAATGTTATTACATATAAAGAAGTTTTTCCATTAATTAAAGAAAACAAAGTTTGGCTAGGTACAGGAATGGGAAGATGGATTTCAGGGTTTTTAGTTCCTGACACATATGAGTTGTTTGGAACAGAGGCATCTATAGACAATAATGGAAACAGAATTGTTGCCACAAATAATTGTCTTTGGCTTACCAATATAGACCACGGTAAGAGACATCAACCTTTGTCACTTATGACAACTGAGGATAATTTAAGATTTAACAAGAAATTGAAAGGTATCGCTTCTTATAACAGATATGAGAACTACGATGCAATTGAAGTACCTTTTACAGATGCAATTCCAAGCGATTATAAAGAAATAATGGGTGTGCCAATTACATTTCTTGACAAATATAATCCTGAACAATTTGAAATTCTTTGGACAACAGACAGAGGTGGTGATGGGATGCTTGAGCATATCAAATTACCCCATTCAAGATATGATGCACCAGTTGTAGATGGAAAAGGTCTTTACAAAAGAATATTTATCAAACATAAAAAAACATCTTAAATGCAAACAATACTAAGAACAGACATTACAGTTAGAGATATTTGTGATGGCTTCGTATATAATCAGCTTGAAGGTAAAGGGCTTTTTGGTTTATCAGGTAAATTAACTATACAACCTGAATACCAACGTAATTATATTTATGCGGATGGAAAAAGAGATGTAGGTGTAATAGAATCAATGCTTAAAGATTATCCTTTAGGCTTAATCTATTTCAATACTGTAAGTGCAGAAAAATTTGAAGTGCTAGACGGACAACAACGGATAACAAGTTTCGGTCGATATGTAACGAATAAATTTGCAGTTAAAGTTGACGGTATGGAGCAATATTTTGACAGTCTTGCTCCAGAATTGCAATCTAAAATCTTAGATACAAAACTTACCATATATCAATGTGAAGGTGAGGAACCTGAAATTAAAGCATGGTTCAGGACAATTAATATAGCTGGAGTTCCACTAAATAATCAAGAACTTAATAATGCAATATATTCAGGTCCATTTGTAACTCTCGGAAAAGCAGAGTTTAGCAATAGTCAAAATGCCAATATACAAAAATGGACCGCTTATGTTTCAGGTAGTGCTAACAGACAAGAATTTCTCGAATGCGCACTTGATTGGGTGAGTAAAGGTAAAATTGAAGATTATATGGCTCTTCATCGCAAAGATGATAACATTAATGAACTAAAAATTTACTTTACTAGTGTTATTGAATGGGTTTCTACTGTATTTACAGATGTAGAAAGTGAAATGCGTGGACTTGAATGGGGACGGCTTTATGAATCATACCACAAACTACCATACAATTCAAAAACATTATCAGACAAAGTAAAGAAACTCTATGCTGACCCTTATATTAAAAACAGAAAAGGCGTTTTTGAATTTATACTTGGCGGTTCAACAGATACGAAACTTTTAGAAGTTCGTGTTTTTGACGAAGCAACTAAAAAATCTGTTTATACAAAACAAAAGACAGAAGCGGAGAAAAAAGAAATTTCAAATTGTCCACTTTGTGCAGTTGGAAACAACACAAACAAAACTAAAATATGGTTACTAGCCGAAATGGACGCAGACCACGTTTCAGCTTGGAGCAAAGGTGGTGCGACAGACATCAAGAATTGTGAAATGTTATGTAAAACTCACAATAGAGCGAAAGGAAATAAGTAAAATATGGTATACCAAAGCACTTCAGAATTAACACCAGCTTGTAACAGCGTGCAAGCGCCATAACCCTGCCGCAGGCGCAACACAGGGTTACGATCGCCTGCACGCGGAACGTTAGTGGCAAGTGTATCGAAAAATTGTAACAAATAAAATTTAAAATGAAAAATTGGACAATAACATTAGACAACATTACAAAACAAACCGTAACTGAATTTGGAACACTGACAAATGAACAAATCAATTGGAAGCCCAATTCAATCACTTGGAGTATAGCCCAAAATTTAGACCATTTGATTGTAGTTAATGAAACTTACTACCCAGTTTTATCATCTTTAAAAGAAGGGACTTATAAAACACCTTTCACTGCAAAAATTGATTTTATAGTTTCATTTTTAGGTAAGATGGTATTAAAAGCTGTGCAACCCGACAGACAGAAAAAAATGAAGACGTTTCCGATTTGGGAACCAACTACAAGTAAAATGAGTAAGGACATTCTTAAAAAGTTTGAAATTCATCAAAATGAACTCAAACAAAAAATAGAAGAAGCAAAAGAACTTATTGAAAAAGGCGTGGTTATTTCTTCGCCAGCAAACAGAAATATCGTTTACAAATTAGAAACGGCATTTGACATCATTGTTTCCCACGAACAAAGACACTTAGAACAGGCAAAGGAAATGTTAAAACTAATGAAAAATAACACCAGCCACTAACAGCACCTACAATAAATTGGCGGTTCAGTGGTTAAATGAAGTTTTGTGCTTCGTATCAAGTTCAGTGGTGACAGACAGTTTTGTGCTTCGAAATCGCCAACTTCTTGTAGCTGCAAAACGTTATGGGCAAGCTTGAAATAAATCCATGTATTTTTAAAATAGAAAATTATAAGTAAAATGAAAAACATCTCCCTGCTTTTATTATTATTATTGACATCAAAATTGTTCAGCCAAGGTTATCCATGGGAACGGCCCCTTAAAACAGCATGGTCTAATGACGGTATTACTTTTACCACTCCAACTATTTTTCAGGACTCTTCTGGAGTGCCCTCCATAATAAAATGGAAAGGCGATACACTAATTTGTGCTTTCCAATGGTTCAGGATTCCTAATCCTTCTGCGAGTTGGGATAGAGTTGCAGTAAAATTCTCGTATGATAACGGAATAACTTGGACGCAACCAACTCCAATTGTTGTAAATGGACTTCCGCCAAATTACCAAAGACCATTCGACCCAACTCTTGTTATTTCTAATAGCGATAGTATTCGAATTTATTTCTCTTCAAGTAATGGATTTCCAATTGGCGGTTTAGATTCAACAGTAAATACATATTCGGCAAAAAGTATTGATGGTATTAACTATACTCTTGATACTGGTGCAAGAGTTGATGAGCTAAATAACAGAGTAATTGATCCTGCAGTGATATATTTCAAAAACGCTTATCATTATTTATCACCAATAGGCAGCCCGCAGCAAGGCGCATATCATTATGTTTCTCCAAACGGGCTAAATTTTATGAAGGTGCCAGATATTCCATCTAACAATAACCATAATTGGACAGGCAATTATATGATTAACGATACCAATGAACTTCGATTTTATGGAGCGGGAGGCACAGGGGTTTGGTTTAATTCAACTTCCAATGGAGGTGTATGGAATGGATATGTAAATACAAATATTCAAGGCGGAGACCCTAGTGTATTAAAAGTATCAGCTACTAACTATCTAATAGTATTTGTTGGCAACCCATATTCAACCGGTTTTAACAATGAAGTATCCAAGGAGGAAAGTATTGCTATTTATCCAAATCCAGCGAGCAATCATATTAATGTAAAAGCAGCTACTAAATTATTGAATTCTGTTTACACTGTTTATGACAACACAGGAAAAGCAGTATTAGCAGGAAAAATAAATTCAGAAAACACAATCATTGAATTAGGTAATTTATCGGGTGGTATTTATTTGTTTAGTGTTGGAGATAATTTGAAACAAACATTTAAATTGATAAAAGAATAAAGCCAGCCCATAACAGCACCTTTGAGTTATGGCGGGGGAAATGCGAATATAAACAGTTGTGCAATTAATAAACATTGTGCGTTCAGACAGATTAGTGCATCTAATCCGCCACAACGCAAAGCTGCAAACCGTTATGTGCAACCCTAAAAGACAGATTAAACTATCGTAGGAAGAATTAGTCAAAAAAAATAAAAAGACATGAAAAAAATATTTTTACAATTCATTTTGTTTATTTCA
>Ga0114966_10000014_pt1 | contig 164820 bp, 132 predicted proteins | sample M_130207_XF_Meta_FD_87029 | JGI IMG/M metagenome (GOLD analysis project Ga0114966, IMG submission 87029) | Freshwater microbial communities from Lake Montjoie, Canada to study carbon cycling - M_130207_XF_MetaG | ecosystem: Environmental > Aquatic > Freshwater > Lake | place: Lake Montjoie...
ATGTTAAGCCAGGTGTTTATTTTGTTCGCTTAACTATTGACAATACAACAATTTCAAGAAAAATCATCATTAACAAATAAATCTTATATAATGATATAATGCATATATCTTAATGTATGAATAGGTTAATGTATAATTTATAAAAGTATGTAATAAAGCAATTAACAATAAAAAACCGATAATTATATCAAGTAGTTATCGGTTTTTTCATTGGGGTTTGATATTCATACTGTAGGTATAAATATTTTACTAACTGTATAGTATATCAAGGTTTGAGACTAATTCAATGATACATTGGACATAATAGACAACAGAAACGATAAAAACAGTGAAACTGAGACTGTTTCAACTGTATATCAATGACACCAATTCTTCTGTAACTCTATTATTTTCAATGTTGTGTCTCTGATTTCCACCCACAAAAAAACCGATAACTACATGATGTAATTATCGGTGAATTGTGTCCTAACAACCAGAGGGTTGTGGAGATGGCGGGAGTCGAACCCGCGTCCGAAATGCTGCAGCCGAAGCCTCTCCATGCTCAGTCTATTAATAATTTTAGTATAATCGTACACCAATAGACAGGCCAATTATACGATGAATCATAATCTTAATTCAGGTACCGATTCAATGTCCTGAAAGCATCCCTTTAAGAAGTTACACCCGATTCATCGCCTAAGGGCGGACGATGGTCGAATGGATTAACGGCTTTATCCTGTGGATTAGGCGGCTAAACGGTAGTTCATAGTGTTGCCACTTATGTGTTCCGCCGGTTGTATTAACGAGCTCCACCAGCGTAGCTCGGCATGCTTCTTCGTACTACATTCACCCCGTCGAGACCATTTCATCCCCATGGGCGCGCTCCATAGACGCCTTGCCTGTATTGATATTGCTAGCAATTAAAATAAATTTATGTATTAAAAATGGACATTTCCGATTGTGATTCTAAAAGGATAAAAGAGATTAAACTTTGGGCCTTCTTTATCGCTAAACTCTATAGTTGGTAATGGTAATAGGATATAATTCAATGATTGTTTTATCCAATTCCAGAATGGGGGACCATCAGGTAAAACCATAGCAGGTGTAATATCTAAACCCAATAAATATTTTCTATCGCCATTTTTAAAGATCAAATTTCTTGCAGTATATCCAATCCCGAGATTTAGCCATTTAGGCCAATATGAGGCTATACTGTTAGGTAATAAATTGTGGATATTAGCACTCAACATAAAAGTATACCCACTATAATCATCGATAAAAGATGAGGAAGCTTGTCTGCTATTTGAACCAAACCAAGATGGTGGAAAATAATTACCTTTTGGTGTAAAATTTTGTAGAAATGGCCAATAATGTTGTCCTAAAAAGAATCCAATTCCTGCTATATTTGATATCATGTCAGAAGGGCTAAATCCCCAATTGGTTCCGAAGCCATCTAATATTTCTACATATGCTTGATAAGTAAAAGACATTGCAGCGCCCCAATTTGTTGCTGCTTCATGGCTTAATCCAGAACCCATTAAAAATTCACTTAATATATATGCATTCAAATATCCACCCCAAAAATGTCCTAGTTTATCTACATATAATCCATAATTACCGTCTTCTATAAATCTAAAAGAAGAAGTAGAATCCCAAATTGTATTTACTTGATAGATATGTAATGCAGTAATTGCTGCAGCATAAGTTCCTGTTAATACATAAAAAGGTGTCTTTTTAATTGATGTTTTTTTTAATGCTGCTGTACCCATTAATGTTGTTCGTGGATACCCAGCATATGTAAATTCTTGAGGGGATAAAGTGTCAGGAATATCATCAGAAAATGGTATTTCTGATTCTGTATACATAGTAAGTTCTAAGCATTCTTCTAAGCAGGGATAATCTACCAAAGTCTCTACTGGTGGAGAAGTGACACTACCTTTAACACTTACATATTCTACTTGTTCAGTACTTTGTGCACGAAAAGCAAAAAAGAATAATATGATCAGAATGTACTTCTTCATACGCTTTAATTCTTATCAACAGGTAATTGTAATAAAAATCTATGATAAGCCATATGCTGAGTAAAAAAGCCCTCGCTTAAATTAGCATCATACCATTCGGATAGAGTATGTAAAAAGCCACCTGATTTTCTCATAAAAAGTTTTAGAAACAGACGAATAATAGGAGAGAAACCCATAAGTAAATCTTGAACAATATGTAATGTTGGTAACATATAGTGTCTAAACAAAGATTCAGTAAACCTGAGACTCGGTAATATTTTATGACTTGTACATTCAGACTTTATGACAGCAATTCCTCTTTGAGCACATTCACTCTCTAAATCAGACGTATACACCATATTGGTATTAATTAAGGGATGATTGGAAGTTCGATAAAATCCAGAAATAAGAATATATCCACCTGGCTTAACACAACGTGTTGAAGCATCTAATCCATCTTTCAGAGAGAAATAATTATTTGATTCGCTCATCAATAACATATCAACTTGGTGTATAGGATAATAATCTTCAATCTTAGAATGTATAAATGAACTACCAGGAAGCGTATTTTTAAACATCGAGGCATGATTTTTTTCAGGAGAAATGCCTTGAACTATTCTACCTGATTTTTCGAATGCAAAAGCAACATCACCAATGCCACAACCAACATCAACAATAGATTGCACATCAGATGGCGTCCAATCTAATAAACTTTGAGTATATCGTTGTTGAGCACTACGAAGTGTGTCTAAAGAGTCGATAATGTCATTCTGATTATCTGAATATCCCAAATGAAGAGACTCCAGTTTGAGAACTTCGACACAAAAACGAAGTTCAAAATCAACAGAATTAGTAAGTAGGGGATGAATAGCCATAGAATCTTAGTTAACCATAAAAGCCAAGAGCATTCGCAAAATTACTGCTTAAATTTAACTCAACAAGCACCATATAATAATTTTAATTGTGCACTTTTTATCACAATCTTAGAATACTTCCATCTAATTTGTAATTTTGTTTAAGTTGAATTCTGATTTATCTCTTATTTCTTTTCAAGGAAATTGATTCATGGCAATCCGTATTGCAATTAATGGTTTTGGTCGCATCGGACGTTTAGTATTTCGTGTTGCGAGTGCGCGTCCTGATTTATTTGAAATCGTTGGTATCAATGATTTAACAGACGCTCCTACTTTAGCACATTTACTAAAATATGATTCGGTTCATGGAAGATTTAATGGTGAAGTTAAAGCTGATCAATCTTCAATACTTGTAAACGGTGTATCTATTGCTATTTCTGCAGAAAAACAGATAGAAAATATTCCATGGAATAATCTTGATTGTATTATTGAATCTACTGGTGTTTTTAGTTCTAAAGACCAATTATCTAAACATTTAGCACATGGAAGAAAAGTTGTTCTTACTTCTCCAGCAAAAGATGCATTAGATAAAACAATTGTATTAGGTGTGAATGATCATACATTAAATGGCTCTGAAGTGATTCTGTCGAATGCTTCTTGTACTACGAATTGTTTGGCACCAATGGTAAAAGTATTGCATGATTCTTTTGGCATAGAAAAAGGGTATATGACAACAGTACATGCTTATACTAATGATCAAAGAATTCTAGATTTACCTCATAAAGATTTACGCAGAGCTAGGTCTGCTGCTGTTAGTATTATTCCTACAACAACTGGTGCAGCTAAAGCAGTTGGTGAAGTATTACCTGAATTAAAAGGAAAATTAGATGGCTTTTCATTTAGAGTTCCAGTCCCCGATGGATCTGTGACAGATTTCACAGCAATTCTACATCGTGACGTAACAAAAGAAGAAGTAAATCAAGCTTTAAAAGCAGCTGCTGATTCTTCTCTTAAAGGAATTATGGAATATTCTGAAGATCCTTTGGTTTCTGTTGATATTTTAGGTAATCCTCATTCTTGTATTGTAGATTCACTATCTACAATGGCAATGGGTAATTTAGTTAAAGTAGTTGGTTGGTATGATAATGAATGGGGCTATTCTAATCGAGTTATTGACTTAGTTGCAAAAATTTGTAGTTGAAATATATCAGCTTAAGCAAAAAATAAAGGCATTCATTTTATTGAATGCCTTTTGTGTTTTAACTAAGAGTTTGATCTATTTTATGGAGAACTTCTCGGGCAGCATCCAATACATTTGTTCCCGGACCAAATATAGCCTTAACTCCAGCATGATAGAGTTCTTCATAATCTTTTGGTGGAATTACACCACCGGCAATGACAATGATTTCAGATGAACCTTGTTTATGTAATTCTTCAATCAAAAGGGGAATCAAGGTTTTATGTCCTGCCGCTTGACTAGAAATCCCAATTACATGGACATCGCTTTCTATGGCTTGTCTTGCAGCTTCTTCAGGTGTTTGGAATAATGGTCCTAAATCGACATCATAACCAGCATCTGCAAAGCCTGTAGCAATAACATGCGCTCCGCGATCATGTCCGTCTTGTCCAAGTTTGGCAACCATAATTCTTGGACGTCTTCCATATTTTTGTTCAAAAGCGATTATTTCATTTTGCACAGCATGAAATCCTTCATTATGTTCATTATAATGTGCATATACTCCACTTACTATAGATACCTGTGATTCATATCGTCCAAATGATGAAGCCATTGCTTCGGAGATTTCTCCAAGAGTTGCTCTTAATCGAGCCGCATGAATGGCAGCTTCTAAAAGATTCCCAGAATTACTTTCAGCAATATTATATAATGTAGTTAAAGATTCTTCTACTGCTTTTTGATCTCGATTTTGTTTTATAGTCTGTAATAATTCAATTTGAGATGCTCTAACAGTTGTATTATCGATATCTAATACATCTACTTCAGTTTTTTCATCTGGCACATACTTATTTACACCTACGATAATTTCTTGTTTTTGATCGATTAAAGCTTGTTTTCTTGCAGCAGATTCTTCGATAAGCCTTTTGGGAATTCCCATTTGGATTGCTTTTGTCATACCACCAATGGATTCTATTTCTGCAATAATCTTTTTAGCTTCTTGATATAATGATTCTGTTAAGGATTCTACATAATAAGAACCACCCATTGGATCGGCTACTTCAGTAATATGTGTTTCTTCAGCAATGATTAATTGAGTATTTCTGGCAATTCTGGCGGATGCATCTGTAGGTAATCCTAAAGCTTCATCAAATGAATTCGTATGAAGTGATTGAGTACCACCTAACACAGCAGCCATAGCTTCGATTGTAGTTCTAATGATATTATTATAAGGATCTTGAGCAGCTAAAGACCAACCAGAGGTTTGACAATGTGTTCTAAGTATTAAAGAGCTATTTTTTTTAGGTGAGAACTGTTTTATTAGTTCTGCCCATAAGCGTCTGGCAGCGCGCATTTTGGCAATTTCCATAAAGAAATTCATACCAATACCCCAAAAGAATGAAAGTCTTGGGGCAAATTCATCAATATCTAAACCCTTTGCTAAGGCTATGCGTACATATTCTAGTCCATCTGCAATCGTAAAGGCCATTTCTTGAACAGCACTTGCACCGGCTTCATGCATATGATAACCGCTAATACTAATGCTATTGAATTTGGGCATATGCTTGCTAGTATATTCGATAATATCAGCAACAATTCGCATTGAAGGTTCTGGAGGATAAATGAATGTATTCCGAACCATAAATTCTTTTAGAATATCATTTTGAATTGTACCAGATAATTGATGTTGTTGAACTCCTTGTTCTTCGGCAGCAACAATAAACATGGCTAATATTGGGATAACAGCGCCGTTCATTGTCATGGAAACAGACATCGTATCTAAAGGGATTTGATCGAAGAGAATTTTCATATCTTCTACGCTATCGATTGCAACACCAGCTTTTCCAACATCACCCACTACTCGTGGATGATCAGAATCAAAGCCACGATGAGTTGCTAAATCGAAAGCTACAGATAACCCTTTTTGTCCGGCAGCAAGATTTCTTCTATAAAAAGCATTGGATTCTGCAGCAGTAGAAAAACCAGCATATTGTCTGATAGTCCAAGGCCTATTTGCATACATTGTAGCATATGGACCACGAGTAAAAGGGAATATACCTGGCATAGAGTCTTGAATAGCTAATGATTCTAGATCAGCTGCTGTATATAATGATTTAATAGTAATTCCTTCTGCATTTACTTTTTCAAGTAATTCAGGAGATTGATTTTTCAATTCTTTCTGTGCAATAGCTTTCCAAGAAAGATATGCATTCTGTTCAAGTTCAGACACGCTATTCTCCAGTAGAAGAAAATTATTATTTATAAGGATTTTGCAAATATCTATTAGCTTCTTCATGTGAATTTTGCCTTTCTTGCCATGCTAATACTTTTTTATACTGCTGAATTGCTAATTCTCTTTGCCCTCTGATATCATATATATTGCCAATTTTTAGATTTACTTTGACTGTAAATCCAGAAACATCTTCATCCAAAAATCTTCCTGCTTCATCACATTTATAAAAATATTTTAATGATGAGTCTAATTCTTTTCTATTCATTAATGCTAAACCAACATAGTACATGGCTTCTCTGGCGGTTTGTTGATCATATCCTACTTTTTTATCAATGCATGCCTGCACTGCATTTCTCCATGTTTGTTCCATCTGTGGATACATTCCCATCATAACTTGACATCTACCAACATATCTGTGAAAATATGGGTTTTGGGGATATTGATTTAATAAGTCTTGTGCAACTTTTAATGCTTCTGATGGATTTTTTTCAAATTGAAAATATGCTTGTAATAATGAAACTTTGGCTTCTGTTTTTGCATATTTGGCACTTCTTCCAGCTGCTGCTAATTGCATGAGACCCAGATTCTTATCTCCTTTAGGCAAAAACATCATCACACTTGCTAACACTGGATATTGTTCTGGTAATACGGCTGCATAATAATTATACAATCCAGTTCCTAACATGATATCGTGATTTCCTGGGGCAATTTGATGACATCTTTGTAATATTTCAAATGCTATATGTCCATCATCTGCTGCTTTTAACCACGATTCTCTGCCGGCATAAAATCTTCCTCTAAATCCTAAGGCTCCACCTTTAAAAAATAGTGCTGATAAATCATTTGGATTGGCTTCTAATAATTCATCACATAATGTTATTACTTGAGCACATTTATAGAGGAACTTTTCATCATTTTGTTTGCTTTTTCTGTCTGCTTGAATTCGCCACCATTCTACCATTGCATCAAGAAAATATCCTGCAGGATTTTTAGGATATAGATTGATAACTTTATTAAACAATGCACTTGCAGCATCAAATTCCATATTATAAATCATTGTTGCGCCCATTTGAACCAATGTATCTGCATCAGATCTCATCATTATCCATTGGGCTTTCAATGTACTTGTTGAACACATACAACAGAAAAATAATACTAGTAAGATTTTCATAATTAATAATTATACTGAAACAAGAATATGATTAATGATGATCATGAAGATTGAATGTTTGGATACATTAATCTGAACAATGTGGCATGACGAATTGGCGAGTTTCCTAATGTATATGTATATGCAATTAAAAGAAGCAAAACAATAGTACAATATCCAGTTCCTTCAATACCATATGGGCCTATAAAAAAAGTGGCAAGTGATGAGTCCTGTATTGTTGTTTTTAAAAAGCCATCCCCATATTTTATTCCACTGATCTCTATTCCTACAGCACTTTGGGTAAAATTCCAAGATGCATGATACAAAATTGGCAACCAAAGTGCTTTACTACGATACCAAGCTATACTCATAAAACAATTAGCCAAAAACGTATTTATTGTTGATATCAGATCTGCATTGGGATTTGATAGATGCAATAATGAAAATACAATAGAAATAATGATAATAATTCTAGTTGGAGAGAATCTATCTGCTAAAGCCTGAAATATTGTCCCCCTAAAAATACATTCTTCCAATAAAGCTGAAGAAAATATAATCATCATAGTTGAAAAAGAAATACCTTTTCCATACTCTATCGATAGCATACCAGCACTGAAAAGGATAACTATTGCAAGTAGTATAGGTATAATTCCGGACAGAGTTCCTATCACTATTTCTTTTATTGTATAAGAATCTAATGCAAAACCAGCAGTGCTTGTATTACCACCGCGCATATACTCAATTGCTATCATACCAAATGGAAGAAGCCAAATACCAAATAGTTGAAAAGCAGGAATAAGTAATGAGATTCCTATATATATCAATAGAAGCAATACTCCTGCAAAAAGCCTTTGATACCAATGATTGATATATATATTTTTCATTAATATGCGATGTGTAATGAATGAGAATATACTATTGAATCATCTACATGAATCGAGACTGTATACATTCCATTAGAGAAACCTGATACATTGATAGGTATTATTTCTTCATTACTTCCTTGAGTCGAATATGATTGTCTAAATAATTCTTTTCCTTTAAGATCATGAATCATTACCCGATAATTCATTGCAGGTAATTGAGCTTGTTTATAGGCTAAAGTAATATATATAGTAGGAGAAGACACTGGATTTGGAAATAATTCGGACACAAATTCATGAGAATTTTGAGGTCTATCTTTGATATCACTCATAGAATCTTGGAATCCAAGAATCTTTGCATCACGAATATAAAAACCATCAAATTCTGCACCTTCATCACTTAACACACCAAAACGAAGTTTGATTTTTTTTCCAATATAATCCTGTAAAGATACAGTTTGATACTCCCAATCAGGGAAATTTCCTTCGAAGCCATAACTTTTGGGGTCTTGTTTACCACCTCCAATACCTGAACCAAGCTTCATTCTTGAAGTTTGTAAAGAATTCCATGTTCTACCTTCATTATCTGATAACTGCACTACTGCAAAATCTGATCGAGGTTCAATACTCCATTTAGCAATAAATTGAAGTTCTGCAGCACGATATTGTGATAGATCAAATAATACAGAGGATTCGGTATATGAATCGACTTGTGGTACATAATTCTTGGTTGGACTATCGGTTAAAGCATATGAATTTAATTGTTTAATATAAATTGGCTTCCATGAATTTAATATAAAGTTTGAGGTATCTTTTATCGTTGAAAAAACAGAAATAATTTCTGGTTTATATAATCGCATAGATAAAGTATCAGACCTTATTACGCCATATTGATTTCTTGAAACGATAAAAGGAACAGTATCGCCATTTCGAAAATTCTTTTGTAAACGATAGGAGATTGAAGCTCGAATAAAATCACCTGATTTAATATATTTCATACCAAATGATGTATCACTTTTGATTATGTAATCATTTAAAAATCTAATAGAAATCAGCGTAAGTGAATCAGCTGATAACCTACCAATATTTTGAAAATCTATATCTATGATTCCACCATCATCTTGTAATGTTGCTATATTTTGAACTGCTTGTCTTAAACATATATTATCGGCAGAACTCCATAATCCTTGATAATTGCAATGAAGATTCTCTGCAGCAAGTGGTATAATTCTTTGAATTCCAGGCCAAAATCCTTCGAATGGATTTCCCACTTCTGGAGTAAATGACATTGCTCCAAAAGTACTATATGCCCAATCATCAGAATTTCCTCTTGTAGTATAACCTACAGTTTCTAAATCTCTACCAGCTGAATATTTATTATATCGTGTTATATCAGCAGCAAAGCCTCTTAAAAGGGTAGAATCAGGTGTTTCTTGAGATATCGCAGCAAATGGATAAATAAATAAATTGCTATAAGTATGATAATTCATAATGAAGCCAAATTGATATGTTTCGCAAAGTTTTTTAATTGCTTGCGTTTCGGGCTCACTAAATGGTTTTTCACCTCTGTACACATCAGATTTGGGATCTGTAGAAGAACCACCATTATTGGCATTCCAATATGATTCTGGTCCATAATTACGATTAAGATCTACTCCTTTTTCTGCATCTATTATGCGTCTATTTTTTCTCCAAAGTCCACCACCTTGTGGTTTTTGTTCTTGATTAAATGCATAACCATCCGGATTTAAACAAGGTATCATCACTAATAATCTATTAGCCAAGAGATATTGTGCCTGGGCATCTCCTTTTTTTCCTTTTTCTAATAAATCCCAAAGAAAATATATAAGTGTAGTTGCACCTGCTGGTTCTCTTGCATGGTGCAATGCGGTATACAATGTTTTAGGTAATTGTTTAAATGGTTGCGAGGTGATTTGCCAAGAAAGAATTGGTCTATTTTCACCTGAATATCCAAGTGTATCGGGCTTCCCAATATATTCCGGGGCAAATTCTTGCATTTTTTTCATTTCATTATAGATTTCCTCTAGCGTATAATATCCGCCCATTGATCCTGTATTGAAATTATCTGGTTTTATTAGATTTTTAGGAATTAATTGATCTTTTACTGCTTGATTTTGTGCTGATTTAAGCTTCTCAGCATAATATTCTTGCATATCAGGCACAGCAATATCTACATTAATACCATTGTTTTTCAAAGACTTATATGATGAATGAGAAAGAATACATTCTATCGTTTTACTTTTTATCTCCATTCCATGATCTGCATCTAAGCCATACTGAATAAGCTGAGGAATTCCGATGCCGTCGGGATTATGAATGATGACCTTATGATATGTTTCTTGTGCATGAATAGATATCATACATATAAGATATAGGCAAATAAAGAGCAATTTTTTCTTGATAAACATAAGGACACTTAATTAATAGTATAACGATACAAGAACAGAATCCAATAGGGAATTCATTCTCTATAAACACGTATAAGTCTGAGAGAATATAATGCTGTAAAGCAATGGCAAATTTACGCTAAATTAATGTAATTTTGCTGAGTGATATACAATTCAGAATCTTCTTTCACCTTACTTTATAGAGAAACAATGAGCACGAATACAAGCACAAATCCTTCGGATTATGATGTTCTAATAAGACGTTATGATAATGATGCTAATTATGCATCATATTGTCCACAACTTGCACATATGATAAAAGGAACTGCGCATGAAGAAGTAGAAAATGCAATGAAGGAATATATTCTTGTCTATATTGAAGATATAAAAAAACAATTAGGTTAATTTCCTTGAAAACCGCTGATATGCTTCAATATCGTGATAGATTTCCAATTCAGATTATACTTTTTACTGAATCGCATGAAATATCAATAGGATTAACTAGCATTGCAATTATGATAATGGCAGCTATGTTATATCCTAAGATCCTGATATATCTGATACTCATTTTTTTATTCTTTATTTCAAAATCAATACATCCTGCTGCAATTGGATTTTCTGCAATGCCAGGTTCAAGTTTTCTTCCGGCATTAATGTTAAGAGGTTTTTTATGTGGTTATGGATATAGTCTTATTTTAACAGATTACACCTATGCATCATTCATTCAACCAGAACAAGTACAATTGGCAATTGCCTGTATTATTTTATGCATGGGATATTTTGTAGAATTTATGAATAGAAGAGGATTTAGTGCATGGATAGGTATACAATGTAGTAGTATTCTCTCTCTCGTTTTTTTTAGTTTTATCTTAGATAAAACAATACTAACTGTATCCATATTAGCTTGTATATATATCATATCACTTTTTGCAGCGCATCTAAGGAATGTTACCCGTAATTCTTGGGATGCTGTCCTTTTTTATTTTCTATGTTATATAACCTATTTGCATGCCGATGAAATACTCATTTATTTACATTCTATTATCGGATAAGATATGAGTTTATTACGCATAGATTTGATTTCTGCTGTCCCTGATATCTTCATATCGCCCTTGCAAACTAGTATTCTTAAAAGAGCTCAAGACAAACAATTGGTGGAAATTCATGTCCATAATTTACATGATTATGCAACCGACACATATAAGCATATAGATGATACTCCTTTTGGGGGTGGCGCAGGAATGATATTACAATGTGAACCTATTTTTGCTTGCATAGAACAATTGAAAGCAGAAAGAACATATGATCATATTATGTATATGAGTCCTGATGGACAAAAATTTCATCAAGAAATGGCAAATTCTCTTTCTTTATGTGGTAATATTATCTTTTTAGCTGGACATTATAAAGGCATCGATCAGCGCATTAGAGAGCATTTAATCACATCCGAAATATCTATTGGAGATTATGTGGTTAGTGGGGGAGAATTACCTGCTTTAATGATTATTGATGCCATTGTACGATTAATTCCTGGGGTATTAGGTGATGCTGAATCTTCTTTAAGTGATGCATTTATGAATGATGGTTTATTGGATTGTCCACATTATACTAGACCAGCTAGGTTTAGGGATTTAGAGGTACCTGAAGTCTTAAGAAGTGGCAATCATGAATTAATAAAGAAATGGAGATTGGAGAAGTCTATAGAAAAGACGAAGCGATTAAGACCTGACTTATATAAACAGTATATGTAATCATAAAAAAAGGCCTTTGAAAATATCAAAGGCCTTTTACTTTTTAATTCAGATTGTTTAACGAATACATTGCATTGGAAGAATCCAAGATGCTGATCCATATTCAATATGTATATAGATAATTTCAGAATTATTTGGACATTCTATATTCATAGATTGTGTGTGATTATTGCTAAAGAGTGTTTTTCCTTCAATACTATAAGCAGAAATCTTTAAGGCTTTAGATGAAGAAGGAGCTATAAGAGAAATACCATTATGTGTGTATTGATAGATTATTCCCGCAGATTTCAAATCATCTTCTACAGAAGACGGATCGGTTATCTTAACGGTTCTAGTCTCACCAAATGGGCCTTCTCCCATTTCATGATGGGCTTTTAAATGCCAATAATAAGTAATTCCTGACTTCATATTACCAATAAATTTGGTAGAATCTTTGGTAGCTGTATCTCTTACAAACATTTTTGAAAATCCTGAATCCTCAGCTAATTCAAACCAATAAAAAATACCTTTTGGATAGAAAGGATTATCCACAATGATTTTTTCCATTGGATCTTTATTCCAAGTAAAGCGGATATTTTTATTTGATGTAGTAAATCCATTAGCTGGTGCAACTAATTGGATTCCTTGAGGAACTTGCACTGTGTAAAAAACGCCAGGTGAACTAAACTCATTCCAAAGTTCTCCATTTCTGGAACAAATACGCCAGAAATACGATCTATCATATTCTACATTTACTTTTAGTGAAGTTGCTGATCCAGCAATTGAGGAATCATCAATCACATTTGTTTCAAACCATTCATCCTCACACATTTGCACCCAATATTTGATTGCTGTTGTATCGGTTCTTGTCCATACAAGAGTAGTTGTATCTCTTAAAATTGCAGCATTACTATCTGGTGAAATAACCTTTACATCTTTTGGATAAATGCGAATTTGGAACATATTAGCAGAAGCAAAATCACCCCAACCTGCTTGAGTTTTAGCTCTTACTTTCCACCAATAATCTTTAGCATTTTTTAATAAACCCTTTACAGCATTTGATGTATCAGTGATTTCTACATTGATTAATGGGGAAGTAAAGTCTTCAGTTGCTGATAACACAAAATTATACATCGAAACTGTTCCTGGACTTTTATACCAAGTAAATGTAATATCTTTAATTGCTTCAGTACTTTCATTAGAAGGATAAATCAGAGAAACTTGGCCAGGTAAAGCAGAAGTAAAATCTACTTTAAGATTTGTACCTTGTAAGCTTGCATTTTTAGTAATTGTACCACCTAAGCCTGTTCCAGATGCTTCTAAAGTAACCGAACCAGTAATGCCAGTAACAGGAATAGCATATCCACCAGCAGAAGATGTAATTGCAAAATAATTCCCTTTAGAAACCTTAATAGTTATCCCAGGAAGTCCTTCACCCATATCATAAAAACCATTATTATTATTGTCTTTATATGCAACGCCTAATAGAAATACATCACCACGCTTGCCAAAATCATGAGTAACAATATATTTACCTACTTGGGTAGAGGCATCAGTATCTTCTTTAACTCCAACACCTACTTCTGTGTAGACATAATTTCCAAAATTCATAATATTTTCTCTATGGCCTAATTGAGCTTGATTGTCTGGGCCAAAGTCCACATTGAATCCTGCATGCGCATGCCACATACTTTGAGCATAAGAAAAAACATTCTCACCACAATTTGACCAACCAGTATATGCTGCTTTATCTAATCTTCCAGATAAAACACTTCCATTTGAACCAGTATGACCCTGAAAGTCTTTTTCTTTCATATCTTGAGAATGATCTCTAGCGGCCTTAAGTAACTTTTCATTAAAAGCTAATGGTGGACGAGAAGGATATGTATTAAATTGACTAGTTACTAATGATTTAGCAACATTAAAATATGTGAAAGAATTTTGAACATCTGGATCGGCTGTAGCAACTAAGCGTTGACCTTCTTCTTTTGGATTTGCTCTGGCCCTATTCATTAATTCTAGAGTATATTGCTCTTGAACTGTTGGGTCACCATGGCTATATTGAGTTAATACAGTTTTTAGTGTTTTAGGATTATCATCTTTTGTAATCTTAGATGTTAATCGTATCGGATTTGTAGCTGGTACATGTGTTTGAGCCGATACAAAGTCTGTACTAAGTAGGCCAACAATTGATAAACCAACTATAGCTTTTACACTTTTTTTCACAAGAAAATGCGTAAAGTGATGCATGCTATTCCTCTCTTCTGTAATTTTAAAATAATTAATGCTGTTTAAAGCTCAAAATTAAAGATAGTTTTTCTCATGCACAAATTACTTTTCAAATGAATGCATTCTGTTTTAAGAGTTTGATTCATAAATGATTATGAGAATTTTACAATTATGTCCGCAATTTCCATTTCCACCTACTGATGGTGGAAAAATTGGTATGCTTTCCATTACGAAATCATTAGTAGAAAATGGAGCGCATGTTCATGTACTGTGTTTATCTAGAACCATACCTTCAGATAAATACATACAAGGATTTAAGGAATATACTGGAGCAGACATTACATGTATTCAACACAATACTAAAAATACATTGAAGAGTATATTTCTCTCTTTATTTAATTCCACATATCCTTTATATATAACAAAACATCGTTCTGCGCATTTCAAACATGCAATTGAGGACATGTTAAAGAAATGTACTTTTGATGGGATTTTTTGTGATCATTCATGCATGATTGAATCAGCTTTATGGGGAGCTACTAAACAAAAGGGAATTCCTGTATTTGTAAGACTTCATAATATTGAATGTAAGATTTGGGAACGGTATGCTGATAGACTCTCTAGATTCAATCCAGTGCATTGGTTTATTGCTTCTCAGGCTAAAAAATTGAAATCATTTGAAGCTACCCATTATGATAAAGTTTCTATGTGTTATGCAATTACAAATCATGATGCAATGATAGCTAAACACATCAGCCCACATGCTTCAATATCTACTTTAACTGCTGGTGTTTACTTTAATACACTAGTTCCTGATTATACAATAGAGAAAATTCCACATAGAATGATTCATGCTTCTACATTTGATTGGATTCATAATCGTGAAGCATTGTATTGGTTCTTAAAAGAGGTTTTTCCTGCTATAAAAGCACACATACCTTATGCTGAATTAGTTGTTTTAGGCAAACATATTCCTGAACGAATTCTGAATATGAAAAATCAAGATATTTTTGCCAAAGGTTTTGTTCCTAGCATAGTTCCTGAATACTCAGAAGCTTCTTTTTTTGTAGCACCATTATTTGTTGGTAGTGGTATCAGAATTAAAATTTTAGAGGCAATGAGCCTAGGTTTGCCTGTTCTTGCTTCTTCTATAGCTGCAGAAGGAATTCTCGCTACTACAGATCAAGGTTTGATTATTTGTGATAATGCCGAAGACTTTGCCAAACATTCAGTGTTCTTAATGAATCATCCCCATATTGCACTAACATTAGGTATAGAAGCAAGAAACTATATCGTTCAGAATCATTCTTGGGATGAAATTGGGAAGTCTATTATACTTGATTTTCAACGACTTACTTGATTTCTTTTCGAGCAAAGCACAAAGCTATTCTAATTTCAGCATAATCATAAGAATCACCGATTTCTTTTTTTATTTCTTTCAATAGTGCATAAGGAAACTTAAGAAGATAGGTTTTTATTGCATGTAAAAGGGGAGTAGATACAAATTGCGAAGGTTCTAGAACTAATCCATTTTCTATAATTACCTGAATATGATGCGCAATCGTACCAATAGATAAAGCCCTAATTTGAGATATATCATGAAGAGACAGACCATTCTTTGCTAATTTATAAGTGATAAGTATTGTCTGTGTCATTCCATTAATTTGATCTTTTTCATCTTCCATATGAGACTTCAGATTAATCAGGAACAGATTCCCATATTTTTTTGTGATTTCAGGTGGAAGATTACACAATTTGGCCATTTCATCGGTGGTTTCCGGCAACATTGAAGACATCATTACTAATACATTATCAGTAAAATAATCATGTACTTCAATTGCCCTTTGTCCGATTTCAGTACGAACTTTCTGTAGTGATTGTAGTACTTTTTTTGATTCATCAATAGTATATTGTATCATCAATGGCTTTACTTTTTCTTTTAGGGCTTCTTTTCCTTTAGTTTCAATCATCAACATAGGGAATTGTCCTGCAGTAATATGCAAAAGCCCTTCACCCACTAATGCAGATGCAGCATCATTTATTGAATATAAAGCTATGCCTTTAAGCCTACCAAAAGATTGTGCTTTATGAAGTTGATATTTTTTGACATTAGTATCTTTTATATCTCCTATAGCAACAGCAATGACAGTTTTTTTGCCAAACTTTCCATCTAATTCAGCTGCAGCAACTAAGAGGGAATGTCTAATAAATTGTTCTTGATGAGAAAATGCAGGTTTTTGTGTAGATATACTCTGATTCTTACAAGAAGAGCATGTTAGACAAGGCTTATTATCAATTGGAGATATATCTTGAAAATATTCCAATATAAAATTTCGTTTACACCCAAGGGTTTCGGCATATCTTTGCATACTATTTAGTTTTCTTAAAGCATATTGATATCGGGCTTCAAGTCCTTCAAAATCAATAGGTATCGATTGAACAGTATTTCGTTCTAATAATAAACTTATTCCACTTCCATATTGAGATTTTGTAGTACTGATCATTCTAGCCATTTCGAACGATTGCATAGCTTTTTCAAACTGAACTGCTGTAATTTGATATGTTCTGAGTATACGATGAATATCACATTTCACAGGACGTATAAATGATTCTGCTCCAAGCATTCTTAATACTGCAAGTAATACATTTCTTTTTTCTTCTGATATTCTATCTATATAATTCTTGATTTGTTCTTCATTTGCTATGATCTGAACCATCGTAATTGATTGCTTAGAATTTCCTATAGTTATTATAGCATTCTTTTCAATTATCTGTAAAATTGTCTGTACTGTATTCTGTGTTATGCCACATGCATTACCTATCTGCAATGCAGACATATACACGGACTGTGTTTGATAAAAACCTATAGGGCATTGGGCATATATAGTTTCATAAACTGAAATAATATCCTTTTTAGATGGATACGTTTGCCTCAGGAAATAATCCATTAAGTCTCTATCACTAGGATGATAAAGCATAATGCACTGTGACTCTTTACCGTCTCTGCCAGCACGACCAGCTTCCTGATAATATGCTTCTAATGTAAGAGTTAAATCACAATGAATTACATATCTAACATTTGATTTATCCACGCCCATGCCAAATGCACTTGTGGCTATCAAAATAGGATGCTTTTCTTTTATAAATTGTTCCTGCATATTTTTACGCTGAATATCCGGCAATCCAGCGTGATACATCAGAATCGGAATATTCTGTTGTTTCAATGCTAAAGTAAATTCTTCTGTTCTACGCCTAGAAGCACAGTAAATGATAACCGATCCTTGTTCTGCATCAGGATTGGAAAGATATTCTTTTAAAAAAGATATCAGCCAAGTTGACTTTTTATCTGTCTTAACTACTTGATAATGAAGGTTTTTACGATCAAAACCCCCAATATGACAATATGGATTATGAAGATATAATTGTTTGATGATATCATGTTGAACTTCGGGAGTAGCAGTTGCAGTTAATGCTATTAATACTGGTAGTTTATTTAATTGTCTTAAAGAAATTGAAATTGCCATATAAGCAGGCCTAAAATCATGCCCCCATTCAGAAATACAATGTGCTTCATCGATTGCAATAAGGGATATTGCAACATGAGACAAGAATTCCATAAACTGTTGATTTTGAAGACGTTCAGGAGATATATACAATAATTTTAAATGTCCATTTAATACCAATTGTTGTATATGATATTGTTCTTCGGTGCTTAATGTACTATTAATTAATGCTGCAGGAATACCACGTTGTATTAATCCATCTACCTGATCTTTCATCAAAGCAATAAGTGGGGAAATCACAATAGCGCAACCAGGAAGAATTAAAGCTGGAATTTGATAACATATTGATTTACCGCCACCAGTTGGAATAACAACTAATGTATCAGTATGATTACAAACAGATTGAATTATGTCTAATTGACCTTCACGAAAAGATGAATATCCAAAATAATGTTCTAGTATAGAATGAGCTTGTTTATGTATTTCAGATGCATTCATAGTATAGGGGAGATTTCCTTTTTAATTTACTTTACATAATGCAAATTATATTGCAATAGTATATATAATGAAATACCTCGAAAAAGCTGCTAATACGCTTGAATCGAGGTATGTTCTCATATAGATAATGTTAATGGTACATGTGATTTCTTTAATCATTACCAAGTAAATTACTGTTTTTATATTATGATATGACACTTAATATTATCATGTGATAAATTTATTTGTCATACATCAATGTTAAAATTCAGATAATAATCTTCTGCGAATAAAACTTGTATCAGACAAAGTGTTCAAAAAAGTAAGCAATTGTTTTTTTTGTGTATCACTAAATTGTAATCCTCTTTTTATTGGATTATTAAGTGAAGTGTCTACTGTAGGATGATCAATGATTCCATTGGAATAATGATTGATAACTTGCTCTAATGTCTCAAATCTTCCATCATGCATATATGGTGAGGTCCATATTGCATTTCGCAGCGAAGGAGTTTTGAATTTATAAGCATCATTCGGGTTTAAAGTAATATTTTGTCTTCCAAGCTCTTTTAGATCCATAATCACAATACCATTATTATGAAATTTACTATCAGTAAATAAAGGCTCTGTATGACAAGAAGCGCAATGAGCTTTAAAAAGTGTATATCCAGCCTGTTCATCTGAAGTAAACTGAGCACCTTCTGAACGCTTTACTTTATCATATTTAGAATCAGCTGAAATACACATTACTTGAAATTGTGATAATGCTTTAATCATACGCTCAGCAGTAATTTCATCTGTACCAAAAGCTGCTTTAAATAAAGATGGATATTGTGGATGCGCTGCTAATTTCTTGACAACATTAGCTAATGTTTCATCCATTTCAATATGAGAAGTAATAGGATTTACTGGAAAGTCATCTAATTGTAAAACGCCACCTTCCCACATAAAAGCTTGATTCCAAGCCAAATTTATGACTGGAGGTGCATTATACTCTGTCTCTCCATCATCTACTCCATGGCTTTTGGCATGTCCCATTTGTGTGAAAGATGAATTTTGCAAATGGCAAGTACCACATGAAATTAATCCTGTGCGTGACAAAATTCCATCATAAAACAACTTTTTACCTAAAGCAAATCCATCCTTTGTAACCGGATTTGAAGCAAAAGCATAACTAGGTTGTGGGAAATTTGCAGGAGTATAAAAACCTGGGAATGTATCTGTTATGGGCTCACTAATATCTTTACACGAAGTAAGTATAATCATTAAGACAAATAATGTGACATATTTGAAGCTTATACTCATTGTTTTCTGGAATTCTTGATTTCTCATATATGTATCCATTTTTTGCAATTACTTAATAGTGTATTGTAATGATGAGAAAGACATCATCGCTGAATAATTATCAGCAATATCTGTAGAGAACGGAGAAAAAGTAATTATAGGATGGTCTACAATCGTTATCTCTTTTTTTCCATTAAATACTTTAGAAATGTCAGCTATTAAATTGATAGTAAGTTTTTTATCTTCAGAAACTTCACATTCGGTTGATCCTAAAGGAATTGTAATAACCTTGATATTATTCAAGGATGATCCATTATTCCCAAATCCACCTATATGATATGTGTAATCATCGTTTTTACTACTAAAATCGGTATAAATACCTTCCATTTTAAAGAATATATATCCTTGATTCCATGTCCAATACATATCTTGTCCTAAGCCTGACATATCAAGAACACCTTGTCTTTTCTCTAATGGAGCCATTGATTTAGCAGAATCTACGCCTATCACTAATCTGATAGCCAAATACTTTCCTATCTCAACTTGAGGTAAAGAAAGAATCATAGAAGCTGAATTTGATTCATCTACTAAAAAATAAGAACTATCTTGTTGTAAAGTAGTTACACTGCCATCACTCTTCATAAATTGAATATTACTTATATAGTATTTCAATTTTTTAATTGTATATTTTTCACCGCTTGCAATTGAATAAGATGTATCATATTTAAGATTTTGATTTCCTATAACATTATCAATATTAATTATTACAGAACCACCTTTTTTAGTAATTGGGCTAACATTATCATTAGCGCAAGAAGCTAAAAAAAGACAAAGACAAAATATAGACAGAAGTGTATGTTTCATAATAGTAAATGAATATTTAAATATTAATGAATAATATCGAATCGAGATTGTAGAATTCCTCTTTTAGATTGCATTCTTAAGAAATACAATCCATTATTGAGTGTAGATATATTATAAAATACTGAATGTTCACCAATTGCATAATTAGTATTATTTATAATATTAGTGATGGTTTGTCCTAAAGAATTAACAATATCAATGGTTATCTGAATATTTTCAGCTAATCCAAATGAAATGTGCAAAGTTTCATCTGCAGGATTGGGCCTAGATGTTAGTGAACTGATTGTGTTTCCAGGTATATAGAGTCTTACTCCCCCACTATCACAAATATCCTTTACTGATACAGAACCATCAATCCGAGTGACTATAGTTGGCTTAGTAGTTTGCAACCAATCAAATGATAGCAATTCAATAGGCGCTCTTTCTGTAACTCCTACTGTCAATACACTTGGAATCCTTAATAAAGTATCTTTATCTTGGGCAAATCCACTAAAAACTAATTCAGAATGATATTGATCAAGCTTTGTTTGATTGCTTGAATCATTTACAAAGAGAATTGTATTATTCAGCTTAATTGATGCTCTAAATGGTCTATTTACTGGTAATAAATTATAGTTTTTATGGCCTTTCAGATACATGATAATATTTGTTTTTTCGCCAGGTTTGCCAATAATATCTTGTATGGCAATTGTCGTTGAAATAGTATCAATTGTATTTTTTCCTTCAACAATAATGTCACTAAATACAGTTCCCAAACATGGATATGTAGAATTCCAATCTAGTAATGATTGCTGTTTACCTTGAATACCTACACATTCTATGATAAAATGAAGTGAATCTCCAGGTAAAATCATGGAACCTTTGGACGGATTCATGCCAATAAAACTAAAAGGAAATTGTAATAGTGTAGGATTATCAGCAATGATGATTCTGCCGGAAGCGTTCACAGCACTTATTGTAAATTGTTTTGATATACCAATTGGAATCGAACCAAGATCATATGTTTTTTGTACAGAAATAGTTGGATTTCCAATAAATCCCTTTAGTACTACTTTACGTTCAAGCAAACAATTTGTGTCTTTAATGGTTATTGTCTCATAAAAATACCCATTAATTGAGCTACCTTTAAAATATAAAAACACTTGCACAGAATCACCTGGCCATACATATGTTTGACCCATTGCATTAATATTCTGACTTTCAATAAAGAAAGTAAATGGAATTGAGCCTGTATTTTTTACACGAAATGATGTGTCTTTCTTTTCATTCGGACAAAGAATCCCGATATCAATTGTATCAGTAGAAAGTATAAAATCAATCAATTCCTTTTTTGCTTTTATAGGCAATACATAAGTAGGATTCAATTCTGAATTACTATAAATTCTAAATTCAGCTGATTTATTTCCAATATCTATAGGTTTAAACTCAAAAACACATTGTACACTTTGATTACTTGGTATATTGAAAGGTATAGTAGATAGCAATGAGAATTCTGATTTATTAATTCCTTCAATACTAATATTAGACACTTTAAGAGTGTCTAACCCTTTATTTTTAATATACAGTGTATCAGTAATCATACTATTACACAGTAATTGTAAAGGTTGTGTCTGGGCTTCTAATAAGGCACCCAATCCATAGCCTTCACCAAATAATTGTACAATTGCAGGACTTCCAATTGCATTATAATCAAATGATAACTGACCACTTTTTCTACCAATTGATTGTGCAGTATATCGTAGATTCAATCGATTAGTATCACCAGGTTGCATTGTGAATGTTCCTGGTGGAGAAAGAATTGAAAAATCTGAATTATTTGGTCCTGAATTTCTAATATTCACAATAGTTATAGGAATTGAACTTATGTTTTTGATGGTTATCGCTTGAATTGAATCTTTCCAATCACCTATATGCACGGAATCGAAGTCTATAATATTCCCGATTACTTCAATAGATGGTATAATTCCCTCTCCATCAATGATATGCTTCAATGTATCTGATTGGGTAATAATGAACATCTCGGCTTTATGATATCCAGCATGTAATGGCGTAAATCTATATTCAACATCTTGATTTGAATTTCCTTTTAACATAAAAGGTGGAAAGCCAGAGACAAGTTCAAAAGCAGCAGAATCAATTCCTTTAAATTGAATAGATTTTACTGTAAATGAAAAGCTACCTAGATTTGTTACTTCATTAATGATTAATGAATCTTTAGATGAACCTAATAAACATTGCAGCATATGCACATCTTGTCCGGCTGGTATTGGTTCAACTATAGAAAACTCAGCATCACTTATGTCATTTTGAAGATATGGCATATCAATATCCCATATTTTGACAGTTTTGTCTGCTCCACAAGTAGCAATTCTAGTTGCGTCTGGACTCCATTCAGCATCTAATATAGAACCGATATGACCATATAAAGGCATAAGTTCTACGCCAATAAATGAATCATATAGGTGTAATGATCCATCTGTAAAACCTGCTGCTATAGTTGATCCATCTAATGAGAATGTTACTGTTCTTGGAATTCCAGTATTGGTTAGAATTGTCCTAATTACTCCACCACTTCCAGCATCCCATATCTTTATAGTTTTATCTATAGAACAACTTGTCAATCTTCCATCTGGACACCAACTTAATGAGTTAACTTTATTGGTATGGCTTGTTAATGTTCTTAAAATAGTGCCACTATCGCTATGCCATATTTTAATTGTACCATCATAAGAACCACTAGCAATTCTTTTAGAATCTTTACTAAAACCTATAGATGAAATAGAATCTGTATGACCTATCAATGTATATTGCTCCAAGCCAGTTGAATCCAACCATATTTTGACAGTTTTATCATAACTAGCACTTGCTATTTTAATACCATTAGGGCTCCATGCTATATCTGAAACAGGTTTAGAATGTCCTGTATATGTTTTTAATAATACTCCATTCGCAACATTATATATCTTTATACTATTATCTGGGCATCCAACTGCTATTCGTAAGGCATCTGGACTAAATGATAATGTATAAGCACCATTGGGCAAGCCACTTATTGACCGTAATTCTAATCCTGTTATAGCATTCCATATTTTGATTGTGCCTGCTCCATTAACTGCACTCGCTAATTTTAATCCATCATAGCTCCAGGATACACTATTAACAGGAGCACTATGGCCTGATAATGTCTTTATTTTTAAAGGAGATGCACCAACTCTGAGAGGATTTTGACGAACACGTACCAAACATTGATTACTGGTAGGTCTTGGCACTTTATTCCAAGAGTATTCTAAATTTGAGGCTTTATCTGTTAGCATTGTCCATGTATTACCATTGTCTTTACTTAGTTCAAGAATTACAGTATCTTTTTTTCCTATACCTGTCCATTGTATCAAAGTATCGCATCCTACAACGAATATTTCTCCTCCATTTGGGTGAATTAATCGTAGAGTTTCTGATGATGACCTTTTGCCTGGGAATCCACATGAAGCAGAAAAATAACCTGGACAATAATCTGATTCTAATGTAAAAGGAGAAAAATTCAAAGTAGAATCTAAAGGATAGCATCGTAATGTTAGTGTTTTACTCGTATTTTTTGGTATAATCAGTGGGAATGAATTACCTAGAACACTAAAGCATGAAAACTGATTTTCCTTTTTGATTGCATTGATAGTAAAGTCTGCATTTTTAACTGAAATTGTAATCGTCGTATCATAAAATTTACCTGGCTTTTTTCTGCCAAATGCAATAGTAGAAGGTATAACAGAAATAGATGGTAAAGGTGCATTTGGATTATTATAAAATCCATCATCAGATGTATTCTGAAAATCTAGTTCAACATCAGTTACTTGTTTAGCATCTTCTTGGCATATTCTTCCACTTTCCCATATAATTTCACAAGGATCTCCTTGTTGAGAAATAAAAAGAATTTTTTTATAGATTTCTTCTGCTTCTTGTATGGTGGTAACTTTTTCAAATACAAGGCCACCGGTTTGATTTGCGATATCTTTTAAGCATTGTGGAGCAGCCATTCCTAATGTTACACAATAGATGATACATTGTTGAGCTTTTGCTTCTGCAACCATAGAGGCTACATTAGGGGGTCTATTAGGGCCTCCATCTGTTAAGAATACTATGATTTTTTGATATTTGCCTCGCTTTGTAATCTGTAATCCACCTGCAGGAGGATTTAATAAAGCCATATCATAATCTGTTCCTCCTACTGGCTGCAACTGAGACACCGCCTGTAAAAGTACATTCCTATCCGATGTAAAGTCCTGATTAAGGAAGTTCTTATTATCAAAAGATGAAATTGCACATTCACTATTACCTTGTGGTAAACCCTGAATCCAAGCATTTGCAGCTGCTTTTGCTAAATTAATATTACTTACAGAACCTGCTCCCCTTTTCATAGAGCCAGAAATATCAATTACTAATGCTGAAGATAATACTTTAGGTGGAATTATAGGCGGACATATAACTGAGATAATATTCCTTGGTATGCTGTTTTCCTTAATGATTATCTCATTAATATTTGGACTTATCCTATTGCCAGAATTATCAAATGCCAAGAATTTTGCATGAATAATTGGATACGATGAAGGATCAATATTAAACAGTGAAATTATTTGTCCACTAGCTATACAACTAATTGAAAATATTATACTTATATATGTTATTATATACATAATGTAGCTCATTTATTCATTCACTATTGGTGTTTCTATTATGACATCAACTGTCCTTGTATATAATCTGCCTTCAGGATATTCTGGTGAATATGTATCTGCATTACCTTGAGAATATACTGAACCTGATGACTCACTAAATCCAAGTGCTTTTGCAGTACTTTTAGCACGTTCATCTGCTAGTTTTTCATTTTTTTTGATATCACCATATTTATCAGTAAAACCTTTTACTATAATTGATGAATTTGGCTTTATATATGTTTTTATAAGCTGAATTATAGGTTTATTGATAGCATTTATATCAGAAGATCTAACATCAAAGAGAATTAAGCTAAATCTATTAATCTCTTTATCTGCAATACGTTCTGTTTTTTTCTTTTTTATTGATAAATATTCTACTGGTATAGAATCTTTATTAATTGTAGACATTCCCTCGATATCATCAACGATTAATGTATAGTCCAGTTTACTTTGTTTGAATGCAGCCTTACCTTTTTGTTTATCTATATTCCATTCAAGAATTGCAGGAACATCCCCTACTCCTTTATATACCTGTAAGACAGAATCTGTAAGCCTTGATTTCAAGCTCCATTTTTCTAATGGATTATCGTGTATCACATGCGATTTGAAGCGCACTATGGGAGGGTTAATCGTTCTGATTGTTTCATTTGTTATAATTGGTGCATTTATCTCTGGTATAGAGCCTATAAGCTCTACTCGTCGGTTTTCTTGTGCACCATCTTTTGTTTTAGCATTAGCAGCTTTTTCTGGAAGATTTCTATATTCTAGTGTAAGTCTAGTAGATTCTATCCCACATTGATGTGTTAAATATTGCTTAATCGACTCAACTCTTTGTTTAGATAGAGAAATATTATCTTGTTCTTCCTCTATATCTGCATTACATCCTATTAATGTTAAGGTTGCCTTAGGATAAAGCTTCATTCTTTTAGCAATGATATTCATTATATGATAATAGGTTGAAAGCCTATCATCACTATTGACGCTATCTTCAGAAAATGAGAGTAATTGTTGATGATCTAGTATTTGATAGCGATTTGGAATGGAAGCAGACCCTTTATCAAAGAAAACATAAGGCAATAATGGCGTCATAAGAACAGAAGTAAATTCTTCATCGACAATTTTAATCAGTGGCTCTTCCCTATTATTATCATATACTGCCCATGCAGAAATATTAGCCTGCAATTGCTTTATGTTTCCATATTTGATAGTATCTGTTCTCTTTTGAATTGTTAGATATACGATGCTATCTGGAGATATTAGTGTATCAACAGAAAGTGCAGAAATACCTCTTGTAAATTCTGTAAAAGGTGGTTTTACTGAAATAGTAATTGTATCTATTAGAGTGATATCTTTATATGTTTTATGAATATCTTTATGAGGAGAAGGAGAATAACGAATTGAAAGTCCACATCTATACTGGTGAATATGCCAATCATTTTGTGAAACAATATCATTTAGAGGATAATACACTTGTAGTTCTGGCAATACAAATAATGTTTGTAAAGCATTTAATGGTAATTGATAGGATAAGCCAAGTACAGGGCCAAAGCTATTAGATTGATAAAATGGAATAGATTGATCAATAAATTCATTTCTAGATCTACTACCATTTGGGAATGTACCTACTAAAGGTTTAATAAGTAATTCTTTTTGAGAGAATGTTGGATGTACATAAAATGCATAGCGTAATCCTAATGCTATATTCAATTGCTTATAAGGTGAGTATTGATAATAAGATTCTATGCCAATATTCTGTAAAGAAGCTTCTATGATATGTTGATATTCCCCTTGTATATTACCACTTAAATTTACAAACTCTGATGTGGTTAAAGTAGCTTGATAATCATTATAAGATATTCTTGTAGAAAATGATGATGTGTTTGTTACTGGAAAATCATAGAAAATGCCAAATATTGGTGCATTCCCTTTTCCATGTGAAAATTGTGGACAACAATTGGGATATTGCGGAAAAGACCTAAAATCTGCTAGATGAGCATTAATACCATACCCTGCTAAAATTCCATATCCAGATCTTTGTTGAGCAAAAGAAAAGGATACCATCATAAAGAAGCAAACTAGAAAATATGTAATTGAAGTGCTCATACATGAAAACTATGAGTAAAAAAAGAGTTCATATAATCTCATTGCATCAAATTATAATTTTTTAGAATATCAACCTTGTATTAAAATATGAATGAGATTTTTGTTACTCTTTAAATAATAGTGTAGATGGATTGATACCGATTTCATGCGAGTATATATATCTATTTGTAAGTAGATCATATATTAGTATTTGACCACTCACCATGAAGTTTCTGGCATTTAGTATATAGAGATTACTCTGATTTCTAGCTATTCCATACATTTGATTACCAATTATTGCAGGTATAATAAGTGAATCTTTGAATGTAGAGTTTTGTGATTGAATGTGATGTATACCCTTTTTTGAGATTGCATATAAGATATGAAGTGAGGTATCATAAAAACCTTTACCAGTAAATGTTTCTTTATGATCCCGTATAGGATATAATGAATGTGCTTCAATCTCTGTAATTCCACCTACAGAATCTTTCATACTAGTTATATGAGAATATAAAACAAGCCACGTATTGCTCGGTATTGAATAGTAAATTGATTGAGGATTAAGGCCAGTTTTTACGCTTGTATACTTATTAGTTTTGATATCATAAAATAGAACTGTTCCTGCATATGCTTCTTTGTAACGAAATATTCCATATCCAGAATTACAAATAGCAATCGTATTTCCATAGATTGCAATGCCCTCTGGAGCACACAATTGTTGATTGATCAATGGAGCATATTCAGAAGAATTAATATTAACTTGATAGACAATATCTGCATACAGATCTGTAACAAGTAATATACTATCATGTAAGATCACACCCTTTTTTAAAAAATGTCCATTACCTTCAATAACAATAGATCGTATAACTTTAGCAGTTTTAGAGTTAACAATATGAATTTCATTGCTTGTAGATATAATTAAAGCCATTAATGAATCATTGATCTTTATCATATCATTAGCAGTATCGCCTAAAATATATCCATTATTTTTACAAGGGAATATATTAATTGGAGGGCTTGACAGATCAGAATGATACCATAAAGAAGAATTATTATATCCATATAATCCTTCACACAGAATAAATACACCCGTATTTTCATTGATAATGCAAGTATCAGGGATTGGTTCTATCTGATTAGTGCAGCTATGTAATAAGAGAAATAAAATGATACAAAATGAAAAAGGGTGTGCCATATGTGGTACACCCTTTTTAAGATTTTTATAACATATTGTCAATGTGAACATTATGATATTAAGTCTATGGATTCTTGTAGAAACGGATCATTATGAGCTATTCCACTAATGCTATTCATTCTTTTAGCAGTAAAAAATAGCAATAGCCCCATAAAGAAGAGAACCATACCACCTGCTGACATCAAGGCAATTATATCAAAATGTTCTATGCCATGTTCACGATATCCTGGAATAATAATCCACGATAAATCAATAAAATGGGCAAATAATATAATAATTGCAGCAGCTTTTACGATGGTTAAATTACGCTTAACATCTTGACGCAATAATAGCAAGAAAGGCACAATAAAGTGAATGAACAATGATGCCCAACCAAGAATTTCCCAACCATTTTTTGTTCTATCAATATAATAGAAAGTTTCTTCTGGAAGATTACTATACCAAATCAAGAAATATTGAGAGAAATGAATATATGTCCAAAAGATTGTAAAGGCAAACATCAATTTACCAAGATCATGCATATGCTCTTTGCTTATAAATCCTTTTAATTCACCAGAATTATATACAGAAATAAACAAAAGGGCAATCACAGAAATGGTTGAAACAAAATTACCAGCAAAATAGTAAAGTCCAAAGATAGTACTAAACCAATGAGGTTCAAGAGCCATCATCAAATCAAAAGCAGCAAAAGTAATTGTTAATGCATATCCTAGAACAAAAGGTGCTGACCTTTTATAATTTTTTATAGTTGGGGTATAATCGCCTGGCAATGAATCTTGCTTAATTGAATTGCCTACTATATAACGATGCATCCAAAACCAAAACAAGCAATAGCCAATAACTCTAGCAATAAAAAAAGGAGTATTGGTATAAGGAGCCTTCGATGGGATATTCTCTATGCCATGATAGAAACTATTTCTAAAGAGTAAGATTGGTAGTAGAATGATGAGTGCAAACTGTGCAAACCATCCTAACATTTCAGGAATACGGCGTATAGAAGCACTCCAACCTGCACGAACTAAATACTGTAAGGCAGAGAAAAACAATGCAGTAACGCTAATACCTATAACATACATTGCACCAACTAAATAAGCTGGTAAAATGGATGCTTGATTCATAGCCATTCCAGCTATTGCTAAAACAATACCGACACCAATACAGATAATTGATGTTTTATTAACATTTTGTTGAAACTGTGTTCCACCGAGATTGACGGGCTTCATATTTCCTCTTGAGTCAACGATATACTTCTGTGGTACATTAGAAATTAAGGCTTAACGCCTAGTTTTTGCATTTCGCGTACATAGGCAACTATTGCCCAACGATCATTTGATTGAATTTTATCACCATAGCCATTCATTATGTTTTGTCCAGCAGAGATGATATGATAAAGATGAGCATCAGACTTAGCTTTGGTGACTTCGTCTCTAAGATTTGGTGGATTTTGGAAGCCACGAGCAACTACACTACCATTACCTTGGCCATCATAATTATGACAAGGGGTACAAAATGCTTCAAAACGATTCTTACCTCTAGAGAGAACATATTCTCTTGTAGAAGTAGTAGTTATGTCCAAAGGATTTGCACCTATAAGTGAATCTGCTTTATCAAAATCTGGTTTATCTAAAGGATAAGCTGAGCCATTTCGAGAAACAGTATGTTCTACAGGATTTCTTCCGCTTCTACCATCATTAAAAAAACTAGATGAAACTTGAGGTTTAACTTTAAATTGGTCATCCATATCATTAATAACCATAACTGGTGTTGTCTTTGAAAACCAGGTATAATTGCCACTCAATACTAAAACGATAAATCCTGCAAGAAATATGAGGATAGCAGTTTTGAGATAGAATCCAAATCCACGATTATTTGTTTGTTGTTCCATTGCTGGTATTTCCTCTTAAGCTTCTATTAGGCGCACATCATCTGCACCAATTTCATTCATAAATTTGGTAGTAGTTTCAAGTGAGAAACGTTGATCAGTAGCAAAGATGCTTAATACAAATGTATCATCAACTGCAGACTTAAATCCTGCATCATCCTGTAAATCTGAATACCACTTTGGTAAACCACATAATGCCCATAAGGCAACGAATGTAGCTAAAGATGTTAATAATACTGTCAATTCAAACATGATAGGAATACCAAATTGAACAGAAAAGAATGGTTTTCCACCAATATTTAATTTATAGTCCACAGCACCTGTCCACCACATTAAAAACACTGCATTGCCCAATCCAAACATTGCTCCAGCAAATGCGATATAAGGTAAGATTGACCTTTTAACTCCCATTGCTTTATCTAATCCATGAATAGGATATGGAGTATAAATATCAAAATCTGTATATCCACTTTCGCGTACTTTGTTTGCAGCATGCATAATCTTATTAGGATCTTTGAAATTACCTAATACTGCTATATTTTTTGAATCACTCATTTTTTTTATTTCCTTAGAGGTTCTTTTCTAATTAATGGTGATGTTCTTCATCATGATGATGAACTGGCTGAGATCCTGGCATAATTCCTTTTATCTCAGAAATCGCTATAACTGGTAAATATTTAGAGAACAATAAGAATAATGTAAGGAATAGCCCTATTGTTCCTACAAATATTCCTACTTCTACTATTGTTGGTGTATAATAGCTCCAACTAGATGGTAAGAAATCGTGATGTAATGATGTTGAAATGATTGTAAATCGTTCAAACCACATACCGATATTTACAAATATTGATATCACGAACATCAATGGAATATTTCTTCTCGCTTTTTTAAACCAATAAATCTGAGGTGATAAAACATTGCAAGAAAGCATAGACCAATAAGCCCACCAATATTCACCAAAAGCTCTATTAATGAAAACAGTTTTTTCATATTCATTACCACTATACCATGCTATAAAGAACTCCATTGAATATGCATAACCTACCATCATTCCTGTTGCAAGAATGATTTTATTCATGTTTTCAAGATGCTTTAATGTGATATAGTCTTTTAATCCTAAAATCTCTCTTGCTATTACAAGCAATGTCATTACCATTGCAAAACCAGAGAAGATAGCTCCAGCAACAAAGTAAGGAGGGAAAATAGTTGTATGCCAGCCAGGTAGAACAGATGTTGCAAAGTCCATAGAAACGATTGTATGAACTGATATTACCAATGGTGTAGACAAACCAGCTAAAATCAAATAGGCAATTTCATAGTGATGCCATGCACGCATGGAACCAGTCCAACCAAAACTAAAAAATGTATACAATGATTTTGCAGTTTTACCCTTTACATAATTTCTGATAGTTGCTAAATCCGGTACCAATCCGATAAACCAGAACAATGCAGATACTGTTAAGTATGTAGAAACAGCAAATACATCCCATACAAGCGGAGATCTAAAGTTCACCCATAATTGCATTTGATTAGGATATGGTGTAAGCCAATATGCAAACCAAGGACGCCCAGTATGGATAACTGGAAATATTCCAGCACACAAAACAGCAAATATTGTCATCGCCTCTGCAGAGCGGTTAATGGCAGTACGCCATTTTTGACGGAATAAATAAAGAATAGCTGAAATCAATGTTCCTGCATGGCCTATACCAATCCAAAAAACGAAATTTGTTATATCCCAAGCCCAACCAATAGTATTATTAGAACCCCATACTCCAATACCAGTAGTTACAGTTTCTCCAATTGCCGCAAAACCTATACCAGCTATAGAAGCACATATTAATACTGCTACCCAATATTTAGCATTGGCTTTTCCTTCTATAATACCTGCAATTTTCTCAGTAACATCATGTATTGATGGATTTCCAAGAACTAACGGCTCACGCTGTGAATCAGGTACCGGATAAAGGTTATTCTGATATGAAGCGGATGTTAGATGTTCCGGAGAACTTCCTTGGGCCGTTTTTGTGACATTTTCAACCGACATACTTAATTCCTGCTTAAAATATCGTTGTATTATACTTTCGGTACATCATTTGTATTACGAACCTTTACCAAATAGGTAATCGATGGCCGCACATTTAACTCACTCAATACCTTGAAAGCACCATTCTTTTCTTTATATTCTTGTGTATCATTACCACGTTTTATATTTGATGCCTGCGCAACTTTACTTTTTGGATCATTGATATCTCCAAATATAATTGCACTAGCAGGGCAAGCCTGCTGGCAAGCTGTTATTGCTTCACCATCATGTACCCTTGTACGGCCAAGATCTTTAATATGCATTTTTACTTCATTTAATCTCTGTACACAGAATGTACATTTTTCCATAACTCCACGCATACGAACAGTAACATCTGGGTTAAATGCTAAATCTAATGGTGTCTTTTTATCTTTATGCCAGTTTAAGAAATTAAAACGACGCACTTTATAAGGACAATTATTTAAACAATAACGTGTACCCACACAGCGATTATATGTCATTTCATTTAAGCCTTCTGGGCTATGTGTTGTAGCTGCTACAGGGCATACATTTTCGCATGGAGCATTTTCACAATGCTGACATAACATTGGCTGAAATACTGTTGTTACATTACCTTTTTCATCTTCTCTATAATATCTATCTATTCGTATCCAATGCATTTCTCGGCTATTGGCTACATATTTCTTTCCTACAGATGGTATATTATTTTCTGCTTGGCATGCAATTACACAAGCACTACAGCCTGTACATGCACTCATATCAATTGCCATCGCCCATCTGTGTCCTAAATAATTATAGGATGGAACAATACTTAATGTATCAGCAATATGATGTGAATGCTCACCTGCTTCATGGCCATGATCATCGTGACTTGCAGCTGCTAAAGAAGCAAAAGTTACATACCCTTCTTGAACGCCTAAAATATCTTTTGTTCTTTCTTGCCAATCATTATCAAAAGGACTTGGTTTATCATATCTTTCTATTGCATGATGTCCTTGTGTTGTAGCAAGCTTCTCTTTTCTTCCAACTTTTTCAATTGATACAGAAGTATATAGCGAAGAATTTGCAGGAAGTAATTTGTATACATTTTCTCCAACATTCGCATGAACATTTCCACCTACAGTTTTACCATAACCTAATGTAAGTGTAATTACATTATCTGCAACTCCTGGCTGAATAAATGCAGGTAATTCTATACTTCCTTTTTCATTAGATACCCTTACAATTTCACCTAATTGTATCGATAGAGAATCTGCTGTCTTTTTATTAAGAATAACCAAATTTCCCCAAGTATTTTTTGTTATTGGGTCGGGTAATTCTTGCAACCAAGAATTATTGGTATTGGTACCATCATAAAAAGAATAAGATGGTTTAATTGATGCAATAATGCCTTTTAATGAGATTTGTTCTGATGGTAATGCAGAATATCCTAATGGATTTCCTAGTTCACTACTTACAGTGGTATTCGCTACTCCATCTCTTAATAAGGTTTCCCAAGCATTTGTAGATGAATATTGAGGATTTTGCTTACGTATAAAATCATAATATGTCTCTGTTCCTGCAAAAGTAGCTGGATTTACAAAGTTTACGATTAACATCAACATATCCTGCGCACTTAATGAATTTTCATTTAAAGGTGCTATGATTGGCTGTTGTATAGAATATGTTCCATCAAAACTTATTGCATCACCCCAACTTTCTAAATAATGAGATGTTGGAACATTTACTTTTGCAAGTTTCTCTGATGTTTCATGTGATGAACAAGATAATGAACCAGCAAAACTAACTTTTTCAGCAAGTAATTTTTTAAGATTTGCATCAGCATAATACTCTGGATTTACTTCTACATAAATAACAGATTCAATTATTCCTGTATTTAAATCTGAAGTTAAATTTGCTATGTGTTTTGTTTTGTCTGAACTATTAAAATACTTATTGCTAAAAGATAATGGCTTACCTTCACCAACAACATCTAACATTTGATTAATGATTTGTCCTAAAGCTATCATACGTGCCGAAAGATGATCGCCTACCATAATCAATGGAGATTTTGCAGCTACTAATTGTTTAGCTATTTCTTTATGATCATTATTGGGATTTGCTTGTATGCCACCAGGAACAACTTTGCCTTTAAGTGAAGCTACTTCTACAAGAACAGAACTTAGGAAAGCTAAATAATCATTGGGTTGAATAGCCATTCTAGCATCGGCATTTGCACCAGTTAATGAGAATCCAGATTCTATTGAAACTAATTTATTCATAGATGGATTTTCTTTGCTTGGCTTACGATTAGCCGAAAATCCCTTGGTATAGTATACTGCATTTTTATCAGTACCTAAAAAGTCATTATCTACAGATAAGATATAGTCTACTTTAGATAAATCTGGTACCAACTCTGCATCTAAACCAAACACTGCTTGATTTGCTAAAGCAGAATGAGACACTATAGCTGGTAAAGTATAAAATTGAATTGATGAATTTGTGCTTGTTATTGCTTGAGCTAATGCCAAGAAGGATGGAGAGCAATGTTCATCAATAATAATTGCTGTTTTTTTACCATTATTTGCAGTGCTTTTGATAGCTCCAGCAATAGTAGATGCAGCATTTGAGGTACTAGAATCACCACCATTAACTCTGGATCTACGTATTCTGTCAGGATCGTATAATGAAAGCAATGTACCTTGAATAAAAGCAGATGAACTTCCTAAAGAAGCACTATGCTTTTCATTACCATCAACTTTAATAGGACGGCCTTCTCGGGCTTTTACAAGCAATCCAAAAGCAGCATTTTTGTGTTGATAAACTGATGTATAATAATTCGGTAAACCAGGAATTTGATATTCTGTAGGTGTGACTGCTGCCACAAGTTTATGATCAGGACGTCTGCAACTTGCAGCAGCCATGGCCATAGAGGCAGACAGAACAGTCATAAACGTTCTGCGTGAAACACCAGAATCTAATAATGGTTTATTTGTATCGAATTCAAATTCTTGTCCATTCCCATTAGATGGGTTGTCAAGCTCGCCATAGTGGCGGAAGTAAGTTGAATGTTGTCGCTGTGACATTTCTAGAGCTACTTCTATAGTTGTTTGTACTTTTTTTGTATTTAATGATGACAGGAAGAACAATTTTCCGGTCCATATTGAGCATGCTTGGGAACAAGCATTCCTTCTACTACAGGCTTTGGCAAATCAGCTGTCTCAACCATTCCATAGGAAGGTTGTACAAGTGGTTTCATTGCTGCAAGTTTAATTGTTGCACTTGCATCATATGAATTTGCTCGAACTCCAATAAATTTATCTATCTGAATTCTGTTCTCATAGTCATATGCATAGATGCCAGAAATCGGCCTGGCTGGAACAACAAATTGTTCTGGATTCCTATGGCAATCTAAACACCAACCCATTGACAATGGTTTAAATTGAGATATTACTCCCATTGTTTCTACGGGGCCATGGCAAGATTTACAGTCAAGTTGAGCTCTGATATGTCTGCTATGATTGAAGTGAGCATAATCGGGTAACTTATGAATGCGAACCCATTCGATAGGTTTATTCTTTTCATAAGAAGTACGGATTAATTCTAATGGTCCAGGATTGCCACGTTCATTTTCTAACTTCATAGGCAGTACATGACAATTCATACAAGTACTTGTTGTGGGTACCGGGGAATGTGATGATATTTCCGCTTGTGCATGACAATACATACATTTTATACCCAATCCTTTCATTTTTACACCATTATGCGAAATAGTGTCTTCATTACTATGAAGTTTATGAGAAAAAGGAATTGGTTGATCAGGCCTGTAACCTACATCGGTTACTTTATTATTCTGACCAAAAATAAGTACAAGCGCAAGCACAACCACTATGCCTCCACCCATCGTAAAAGCACGTTTTAGTTTCTTGTCTAATTCTTTAGTTAACATTTTTACAAACTCACAATGATATATTTATGCAAGTATTTGATTTCTATTTTTCTTTCTTATTGCGTACACAATTCTGCCGACAACAATACTAATTGCCAGCAATAGCATCGATAACATAAAGAATACACTTATTGAATAACCTTCGCCTACTGCAGCCTGAGTTGTTCCAGATGAATAGGCATCTTTACAATTTGGACATGCTAATAAAGGATAGATGTTTATCAATAAGTATAGGCTTATATATTTTAGTGTTTTCATCATTTCTTTGATATTTCTGAAAGTAATTTTTCTAATTCACGTAATTTTTCTTTGTCAAATGGATCATAATAAGCTCTTATCTGGGATTTTTCATCCAACACTATAAATCTTGCAGAGTGATTTGCAGGATTATCAGAACTTCCTACCATAAAACCATTAATTGTTAAAGTCAGTAAAGAATCTTTTTCAATTCTTAGAAAATTCCACCTACTATCATTGTAGTTAAACTTTTTTCTATACTTTTCTAAAGCTTGTATTGTATCATTTTCTGGATCTACAGTTATGGATACAAAAGACAATTTTTTTGATGTATGCCTTGTAACAATATCAGCTAATATTGTATTCATTCTAGGACATATATCCGAGCAAGAAGCAAAAAAGAAAGAAACTATTGTAATAGAGCCTTGAATGTCTTTTTCAGAAAAAGCTTTTCCATTATCAAGCTTACCTGAAAATGATGGAACCTTTTTGATATTAGGAAGATTTTCAAGGATTTTACTGTTTGCATCTTGATTTGTGTCTTGTGAACAACCAATAACAAATAATAGAATTAAAGTACATAAATAGAAAGCTAAGTTTTTAAGAACAATAGCAATCTTCATCTAAGGTCCTAAAACATTTAATGCAAACGTTAGAACAAAGAATAAAAATATAGGAACAAATACAAAAGCCCTAATAAATTTATTGTCAAACTTTAAATGCATAAATATATAAAACACCATAGATGCTTTAATCAATGCTATAAATAATCCTATACCAATATGTAGAGAATTTCCTGCTTCGCCCCAACTTCTTGGAACCCAATCTAAAGCAGCTATCCATGTTAGAACAGTTAATATAAAAAGTGCAGATGCTACTTTTATATAAGAACTGAACATAGATTCTGGATCTGGATGTTGATGATTGCTCATGTAAACTCTGTCCTACATTTAATGGGATGGAAATATTAGATACAATACTGGGAATAAGAAAATCCATACTAAATCCACAAAGTGCCAATAAAGACCCAATGTCTCAACCTTAGCGGGATGATTATATCCTTTTTTTGTAAATGACTTTATGAACATAAAAAACATGGGTATCATACCTGCAATTACGTGCAATGCATGAAATCCTGTCATTATAAAATAAAAACTAAAGAATACATTTGTCCAAGGGAAGATGTGATGTCCAAACTTGGTTGAATATTCTATCGATTTTACTATCAAAAAGCCAAATCCACAAAGTATTGTTAAGCCTAAAAACAAACGAAACTTTGCCGTATTGCCCTTCTCTAAGTTTAATATCGATAAAGCCATTGTTAATGAGCTACCGATAAGTATGAATGTATTTAATAAGGCTAATCCCTTACTAAGTTCGCCTGCTGAATGTGAAAATAATTCTAAATTGGAATTTCGAAGCACTATAAATGCTCCAAAAAAACCTGTAAAGAACATGATCTCTGAGGCTAAGAAAATCCACATTGCCAGCTTCCCATGAGGGACGCCGGTTACTGGTTCGTGAGAAAGTGATAAACCTGACATTGCTGTTACAGTTGTTTATTGACAAACACTAACAAAAATATTCCCGATAAATATGCATATGATGCATATAGTTGAAGCTTTGCACTCTTATTATCCTTATGTAGCATAAATTGTATGCATGCATACAACAAGAATAATGAAAGTAAAAAAACTCCCAATAAATAAACAAAACCTAGTTTAGAATATTGCCATAGTAACAAAGCTGATGCTATTGCACAGATTGTGTATACTATAGATAATATTGAAACTCTGTTTCCACTGGAATCACCTTCATAGGTATGCATTTTAAAGCCTGCCTGTTTATAGTCTATTCTATATATCCAAGCTAAAGCTAAGAAATGAGGTATTTGCCAAAATAAGACTATTAAAAACAATAATATACCTGATAATCCAATTTCCCCAGTGTATGCTGTCCAACCACCTAAAGCAGGTAATGCTCCAGGTAATGTGCCCGCATATAAAGACATCTTAGTTTTTCTTTTTAATGGCGTATAAAGGTAAACATAGGAAAGTATCGTAATAAAAGATAATAGTGCCGTAATTGCATTAACATATGCATACAGTATACTTAATCCAACAATACTTATCAGTATTCCAAATATCAATGCAGATTGCGCTGATATTATTCCTGAAGGTAATGCCCTTGAAACTGTTCTTTTCATCTGTTGATCATGCTCTCTTTCATAATAATTATTGAGAACACAACTTCCTGCAGATGTTAATGCAGTTCCTACCATAGTAAAAAGAAATAAAAGGATATTTCCCATTGATGAACAGTATTCTTCGAAATGAACAGGTATTGCTAAGTAATATCCTGTAGCAGCCGTTAATACTATCATCCGGGTAATTCCGGGTTTTGTTAATTCAAAGTACGCTTTTATTAAATGGCTGAAGCTGATTCTTTCTTTATTTGACACAATTAACATCAATAAAATGTGACAGCTATACAGCTAATTAAAATGATTAATGACCCGAATGTACCGGCACTTCATTCTCTGAAGGAGGTTCTGTTTGCGGATAGAAATCAGAATCTCTTCCTGGAACAGAAAACTCGTAAGGACCACGATATACTACTATATCTGTATCAAAATTACCATGGCCTGGATGAGCTGGTGCAGACCACTCTAATGTATTAGCTTGCCAAGGATTTCTTGGTGCTGCTTTACCATACTTTAATGACCAAAATATATTGACAATCAATATCAATTGAGAAAATCCCAAGACAATAGCTGCAAATGTTACAAATTGATTCATTGGTTGTAATGGTTGCAAAAACTCATAGATATATGGATTATATATTCTTCTCATATGTCCACCTACCCCCAAAATATGCATAGGGTAAAATGTCAAATTAAAGAAAATAAAAGACCAGTAAAAATGCTTACGACCAAGATTTTCACTAAGCATCTTGCCATACATTTTTGGAAACCAATAATATATACCAGAAAAAATTGCAAATAGGGCTCCACCAAATAATACATAGTGAATATGTGCTACAATAAAATATGTATCATGGATATAAATATCTACAGGTGCAGATGCCATAAAAACACCGCTTAATCCACCAATAATAAATGTTGCAATAAATGCCAAAGCATTCATATTGGCAGCTGTAAACCTAATATTACCTTTCCAAATAGTTCCTAACCAATTGAAAATCTTAATAGCAGATGGCACTGCAATAACAATTGTAGAAAGCATAAAGGTTGTGCCTAATAAAGGATTCATTCCTGATTGGAACATATGATGTCCCCAAACAAGAAAGCCTAAAAATCCTATAGCCATAATTGCAAAGATCATTGCCTTATAACCAAAAAGTGGCTTGCGGGCAAACGTTGACAAAACATCCGATACTATTCCCATTCCTGGTAAAATCATGATATATACAGCTGGGTGAGAATAGAACCAAAATAAATGTTGCCATAAAATTGGTTGTCCACCACCACCTAATAATTGCTTATGCTCTAATAACTGATTTCCCTGAGCTATAAATGCATTTGTTACATATGTATTATCCGGAGCAGTAACTAATAAATTATCAGGCATAAAAAAACCTGTATGCAAATATTGATCGCATAACTGCATAGATATTGCTGCTGCTAATACAGGTGTTCCTAAAACAATAAGAATTGCTGTGATAAATAAACCCCATACGGTTAATGGCATTTGGAATAATTGCATTCCTTTAGCACGCTTATTTAAAACAGTTGCCATATAATTTGTACCACCCATAATTGATGAAAAACCAATCATGAATAGTGAAACAAGCCATGTAGTTTGCCCAGGACCAGATGTTGGGCCCAATGGAGGATAACCAGTCCAACCAGCAGCTGCAGTACCAGAATCATAAAAGAATCCAGAAAGCATTATTAATCCAGCTGGAGGTACCAACCAAAATGAAAACATATTCAATCTTGGTAATGCCATATCATCTGTACCAATCATCAACGGTATACAGAAGTTACCAAACATACCTACTGCCAATGGAATGATAACATAGAATATCATCACTGTTCCGTGCAGAGTAAGTAGTTGTGTATAAAAATTAGCAGTTACTGCTCCATCAGAAACCCAATTAGTTGGTAATATATTACCAATAAGCGGAATTGCTGAACCAGGATATGCTAATTGCCATCTAATCATCAGCGCAAACAGACCACCTACAAAAAGGAAGAATAATGAAACTACCATAAATTGTTTGGCAATTACTTTATGATCTGTTGAAAAAATGTACTTTCTTATAAATGAGAGCTCATGATGAGCATGGTCTGCACCGTGGTGAGTATCATGACCATGAATATCATTCGCATTAGCTACTGCCGTTTGCATAGTGTAGTACCAATAAATCTTGACAATTGATTAATTCTTTGTTGTTTTACTATCTTTTGTATCAACAGATGCAACAATTGTAGTATCTGAAGAAACAGGAGCTTCTAAAACCGGCTTTGTTATTTTATATTGCTCGTCTAGCCATTTATCATAATCTGCCTGACTATCAATAAATACTTGGCCTCTCATATTGTAATGTCCTGTACCACATAATTCAGCACATGCTAATTCATATGTACCTATTTTAGATCCATTGAACCATACTTTAATCCATTGTCCAGGCAATGCATCCTGCTTTACTCTAAAGTTTGGTAAAAAGAAACTATGTAATACATCATTCGAAGATAGATTTACTAAAATATTCTTATTTACAGGCAAATGAATCGGTATAGGTCTTGCTCCACCAGGACTTATAATGACAAAATCATCTTTTCCATGTATATCATTAGAATCTATACCAAATGGATTTGAAATTGTTATTTGTTCACGATCCTTATTCCCAAATACACCATCGGGTCCAGCATAACGAAATTCCCAACCAAATCCAGATTGATATCCCATTACATCAATCTCTACATCTGGTTTTGGAACCCTTGAAGCATATTTTGTTTTTGACCATGCACTATCACTCCATAAACCTAAGCCTACAAAGAAAATAGTGGGTAATAATGTCCATGTAAATTCAATCAAATTGTTACCATGGAAATAGTACGCTTTTCTATTTTCATTATATCTATACTTAATCATAAATATAACTAGCAAGCCGTAGGTAAGGAAGAATGTACCAACAGAAAACCAATATATTAATGCAAACATTGAATCTAGTTGAGCGCCAAATGTGCTAACGTTTTCGGGAAAAAATGTAAGCATATCTTTGTATGCCCACTCTAAACCTTTAGATAAATCAAAATTCATACAAACACTCAGAACTTTAACGTTAACGAAAATAATATCTAAAATAATTACAAAGCTTGCTGAAGTTCAGCTTCTTCATATGCACCAGCACGACCTGTTGTCTGATCTCGAACTGACTTTACTTCATCAGGAGTTACTGCTCCAGCAGAATTACCCCAACTAGAACGAACATATGATAGAGCATCAGCTATTTCTTGATCAGATAATTGCTTCCAAGAAGACATCACACCATTATATGTTTTGCCATTTCTCTCTATTTGGCCCTTGAAGCCATGAAGAATCAATCTAATTGGTTTGGTAGCATCGGCATCTTGTGCTATTGCAGAACCTGCTAATGGTGGATAAGTTCCAGGTACACCTTGGCCTTTAGCCTGATGGCATGATGAACAAATTGAAGTAAATACTTGAGCGCCCGGTGATGCACTTGCAGCATCAGTTCCAGAAGCAGAAGCATTTGCTGCTATTTGTGAGTATGGCGCTGTATACACAGGATCATCTTCGTATTTCGTAAAAAAACCTTGGATATTACATCCACTTACTAGTAGAAGTAACGAAAACGATGTGATGATAACAGAGAATGGATATAACTTATTTTTCATACATAAGCAATGATTGAGTATATAATATTCGAAAAGAAGCTGCGGTCAAATCGAACACACGAAAATACATTGTAACGAACACTCTTACAAGGAAATATTTGAATAGAGTAAGAAAAACAAATGAGATTTTTTAAGATATAAGCAAATTTGATCATTATTATTATTATTAAGATTTTTAATTTCAACAACTTACAACTCTGACTTATACACTTGATTATTGTTGAAAATAAATGCAGGTTTTCCTAGTAATTTCCAATTATCAAAAGGTGTATTAACAGATTTTGATTTCATATTTTTAGTATTTACTGTCCATTCAGCTTGTTTATCGAATATAGTAATACATGCATATTCCCCTTTTTCTAAACTAGGATGCTTTATTTGTAGGATATTTCTTGGTCCAGTTGATAATAAATAAACAAATCTGTCTAAAGAAATCAATTTACTATTAACTAAAAACTGAAAAGCCAATCCAATGCATGTTTCTATACCAGTAATTCCATTTGCTGCTATTGCTAGTTCGCAGTTTTTTTCGTGTATTGCATGAGGAGCATGATCTGTAGCGATTGCATCTATTGTACCATCTTGCAAGCCTGTCAATATTGCGTCTATATCTGATTGCTCTCTTAATGGTGGATTCATCTTTGCATGGGTTCCATACTCTAGCACGGCTTTATCGGTTAAGATAAAATGATGTGGAGTTACTTCGCAACTAATACGTTGTCCTTTTGCTTTAGCTTCTCTTACCAATTGCACACTGCCTTCTGTGCTTAAATGGGATACATGATAACGTCTATTGCCACAATAAGCTGCCAATTGAATATCTCTAGATACGATAATCTCTTCTGCTACAGTTGGGTATCCTTTTAATCCTAAATCAGCTGATACTGTCCCTTCATGAATAACAAAGTTTTTTGTAAGACTATGTTCTTCGCAATGCTGTGTTAATAAGGCATCAAATGGAGCTACATAGTCAAATGCTATTCTCATCATTTCTGCATTCTCAATGCAAGAGCCATCATCAGAAAACATGATTGCTCCAGCATCAATTAAATCAATCATCGGTGATAAAAGTTTTCCTTCTCTTCCAATTGTAGTAGCGGCACAAACATGTACATTTACTATATTATCTTTTGCTCTGTTTTTAACATATTCAAGATTAATTTTACTATCTAAAGCTGGGAGAGTATTTGGCATACATACAATATCAGTAAATCCTCCATTAGCTGCTGCTAAAGTTCCAGATTCTATCGTCTCTTTATATTCTTGGCCTGGCTCTCTTAAATGAACATGCATATCTACAAAGCCAGGTGAGGCAATGAGATGAGATGCTTCAATGTGGATTGTATCTTGAGGTATTTCAATGTGTTCTTTAGACGAATGAAGTATCATTCCTTGTTCAATCAATATATTTCTATGTTCATGTATTCCCATATGAGGGTCAACCACTAATATATTTTCAAAGAAATATCGCATATGTTAAAGTATTCGTGATAAAAAGGTGTTTCTGTGATATGGGGTTGCACCTAAGTCTTGTAATGCATTGCGATGTGCTAATGTTCCATATCCTTTGTTTGTTGCAAAATAATAAAGTGAATCGACATGTTTATCTATCTCCACCATTATTTTATCTCTTTCTACTTTTGCTAAAATTGATGCAGCTGCTATAGAATAACAATGATAATCCCCTTTAATGATTGTTGTATAAGGAATTGTGGGATGTTCAAAATAATTACCATCAATTAATGCATGATAAGGATCAATACTTAAACCTTTTAATGCCATACACATCGCTTTTAGTGTAGCTTTTCTAATATTAATCTTATCAATTTCATGATGATCAATTATCCCAAAAGAATATGATAAAGCCCTTTGTTTTAAGATTTCAGCTATTTTTTCTCTTTCTTTAGATGATAACATTTTAGAATCAATACAACCTATATCATTTATAGAACCTATTGGCAATATCAGGGCACAAGCTACAACTGGTCCAGCTAATGCACCCCTACCAACTTCGTCTATTCCTGCTACTAACAAGGAATCTTTCCAGAACGGAATTTCATAGATATGTGATGGAATTTCTTTTTTTACCATTATTAATCTAATAAATTCAAGAATTCATTTCTTAGTGAAAAATCTTCTCTTAATCCACCACGCATTACTGAAGTTACCATTTCTGCTCTCTCTTCAGATTCAGATACGCCTCTGGCAATCATGCAATAATGTTTTGATTTTATAACAACTCCTAAAGCTTTTGGATGAATTGTTTCAGTTACAAAATCTGCAATTTGCTCACCCAATTCCTCTTGAATTTGCCCTCTTCTGGAGAACCAATCAACAATTCTTGTCAATTTAGATAATCCTAAAACAAAATCTCCAGGGATGTAACCTATAGAGCAAGTTCCTGCTATTGGCTGCCAGTGATGAGAACACACACTCATTACTGTAATATTTTTACTGATCACCAACTCATCTACATGTTTTCGATTTGGAAATACGGTGATTTTTGGGGCTGCATTGAATCTTCCTACAAATAACTCATTCACCCACATTTTTGCTAATCTATGAGGTGTATTGGTACTATTAGGATCATTCCTATCAATTCTAAGTATATCAAATACTTCTGAGAATTTTTCTTTTAACTGAATAATCATCTCATCTTTTTCTTCAGATGAAACCGATGAATTACCATTTGCATCAAATAAATGATATCCCTTACTATTAATTTTAGGGAAAATCTCTTTGCTAAATTCATCAATTAAAGCATGATGTTCAATCATCATATCTTCTGTGTCACTGGGCATAGTGTATGAAGATAATATCTTATTATTAATTGTTTTTTTCATTAATTATCTTCTCAATTTGATTCTACAGTAGTATAAATGGGAATTGTTATTGGATCACCAAAATATTCAACAAAGTTTTGATCGGATTCAAATAATTTGATTGAATGGAGTTTTCCTTGCACGATTTTTGGATCTAAGATGCGCCAAAAACATACTGCAATGTTTTCTGCTGTTGGTATGATACCTTGTAAAAAGTCTACATCATAATTTAAATGCTTATGATCTACTTTATCAACAATATGTAAATCAAGTAAATCACGCAAGTATTTTAAGTCAATTACATAGCCAGTTTCTGGGTCTGGTACGCCTTTAACAGTAACTTCTAAGGTGTAATTGTGTCCATGACCATTAAGATTGTTACATTTGTCAAAAATTAGATTATTTTTCTCTGGTTCAAACGTTGGATTATACAATCTATGAGACGCAGAGAAATGCATTTTTCTTGTTACATATACCATATGTGTTTTCTCGTATAATGATCTTATGACTCAAATAACAGTGATGATTTCACTATAGTTTCATTTTTTTTTACTTGGCAAAAATAATCAATAGACTGAACCGACACTCTGCTAGCTAAAGATTATCTATACGGATACCAATATGAAACAGTATACTTTCTCAATTTTTCATCTATTCTCACTCATTGTGATTATTCCTTTTCTTACTTATGCATCTACCGATAATTCATCATCAATGTTGCTTCAAGAAGTTATGAAAGCAAGGAATACAGATCTAAAAAGCATAGAAATGAATGCTGATTTAACTGTTACAATGCAAGGGCAAACAAATAATGCGCAATGTGAATTTATCATGCTGGGTAAAGATTCCTTAAGTATGCATATTACAGGGCCATTTGGGTTTAGTGTCGCTAAATTATTCGCTAGTTCAGAATATTTTTTGTTTTTAGATAATTTACAAGGACGCGCAATCGAAGGAATACCAAATGCTGATAATTTATCAAAAGTGACATTTATACCTTTGTCATTTAACGACTATGTATCACTTCTAAGAGCTGAAATTCCAGGTAATGCTGCAGAATATATTCGCCTTTCAGATTATGCAGATTCTAACTCTATTTTGTATAAAAAACCACATTCACTTGGTGGCATAGAATTTGTACTTTGTTCTAAAACTGATGGATTAATAAAACAATATCAAAGAAAAAATGCCGAGGGTATAACGGAAATTTCTGTTATATATAGCGGATATCAACAATATGATTCTATTATGATACCAAAAAATGTTACTCTTTCTGTTCCTACCAAGGAAATTCTCATGAAAATTGAAGCGCAAATTATAAAAGTCAATAATAACATTTCTACTGCCATGAGATTTAAAGTGCCTTCTTCTATCAATATCTTAAAAATGGAGTAATCATTACATAGATGATTATTCGCTTACAATCATATTCCATTTTTAGTATATGTTTTCTTTTAGCTTGTATGCTTAACAATAGTATGCAGGCTTTTCCTGTTTCAACTGATTCTACAAAACAGATTCAAGACACTTTATTATTATCTGCATCTGCTCAACAATCAAAAGGGATTGATTCAACAGTAAGCTATTCTGCTAGGGACAGTGTTGTGCTTTTTATTAAAAAAAAGAAAATGAATCTTAATGGAGACGCTGAAATAACATTGAAAAAACAAGAATTAAAAGCAGAACATATAGAATTAGATTTTAATCTTTCACTTCTAAAAGCAGAAGGTTTAAAAGATTCTACAGGAAAAGTGTATGGATTTCCAAAGTTCAATGATAATGGAGAAGAGTTTATAGGGGAAAAGATTTTATTTAATCTGGAGACGAAAAAAGGTACTATTACCATGGGCGAAACCAAAGCTGATGAAGGTGGATTTTTCTTTGGTTCTAAAGTAAAGAAGATGTCCGAAAATTCTTTATTCATTCAAAATGGATGTTATACTACTTGTACTAAACCTCATCCTCATTTTTATTTTGGATCTCCTTCTATGAAAGTTGTTGTGAATGATAAGATATTCATGGATCCAATCATGCTGTATGTTGAGGATGTTCCTGTTTTTATTATTCCCTTCGGTTTATATTTTCCTAATAAAACCGGAAGATCATCTGGCGTTTTAGTTAATCCTCCATATTTTTCAACCGTTGATGGAGTAGTATTCCAAAACTTAGGGTATTACTTTGCATTAAGTGATTATTTCGACGCTCAATTAACTGCAGACTTATTTAGTAAAACTGGTTTTTTGATTAGAAATTCTTGGCGATATAATGTTTCGAATCAGTTAACTGGCTCTTTATCATTGGAATATGGTCGTCGTAGGCTAAATCAAGATTCTCCTCTTACAGATAATTGGCGTATCATCGGCAATCATAATCATATTCTAAGTCCGCAAACACGCATAAATGCCTCCGTAAATATTGCAACTCAGTCTTTTAATAATCGTTTTGCAACTGATCTAAATCAAAGAATCCAACAATCATTATTTTCTAATGCTGGATATTCAACAAGTTTTGATAATGGTAGCAGTTTAGGCATTGATATTTCAAGTACGCAGAATATTGTTACGAAGGAATATAATATAAATCCGAATTTCAGTTTTAATGTACCAACCTTTTTTCCTGTAAAAAAACTGATCTCTGGAAATTCTTGGTTGTCTGATATTGGCATTTCTTACTTTGTTAGAGGTGCCCTAACTCAAAATCACAGCAGAAATATCATTCCTGCAACATCTGATACTAGTTTTGTTGATTTTTCTACTGCAGTTATCAGGCATAATCCCTCTATCAGTATATCGCCAAAACTTGGCTATTTTTCTATTACTCCAAGTATTTCTTATAGTGAAAATTGGTTCTTTAGAAAATTAAACCGGACAATGAATCCTAATGATTCTACAATAGAAGAGAGTTTTATTTCTAGTATATCTCCTCTAAGAGAGTTTTCCTATCAATTTGCCCTTGGAATTAGTACTAGACTTTTTGGTATTATAAAGCCAAATATCGCTGGGATAAATGCTTTAAGACACACATTAACTCCGTCTTTTAGTATTTCATTTTCACCTGAATACTCTTCTTCAACTTCTGAAAACATTAAAAGTTATTTTGATTATACCAGAAATAAACAAATAGAATATTCTCTCTATGAAAAAGATGGTGGTAGAGGCCCCAATATGACTTCTACATTATTTAATTATAGTTTTAGCAATCGATTTGAAGCTAAAATTTCTCAGGGCGATTCTGCTGAAAAGAATATAGATCTACTCCAATTAGATATTCAAGGAAATTATAATCCTCAATTGGATTCATTGCGTTTTAGTTCTATCAATACTTCATTTAGAACTATATCATTAGGCAAATTTAATCTTAATGGCAGCGCTGGATTTACTCTTTACGATGATGCTATAAATACCCAAGGAATTAAAGTACCATCCAGTAGATTTCTTCAAGAATCAGGAAAAGGATTAATCAGGCTCACCTATTTTACAGCAAATATTTCTACAAATTTTTCATCTGGAACTTTTTCAAATAAAATTTCACAGAATGATAGCTCTGATATCTTGCAAGATAATGTAGGCGATAGATTCTCTAGAAGAATAAATGAAGTAAAAAGTGATTTTGATTATTATGGAGAAAATGGACGAGGATATTCTGCTATTTCTATTCCTTGGACATTGAATGGTAGCTTAACCTACAATTATAATGAACCTGTGCAAGGCCAGATTATTGAAAGATGTGATATAAGAGCAGATTTTAGTGTTAATCTAACTCCAACCTGGACGATAAAAAGTGCTTTGAATTATGATCTCATCTATAATAATATTATTGCACCAAGTATCTCTATTACCAAAGACTTAGATTGTTGGGAATTATCTGCTAATTGGTTCCCTTCTGGTTATAACCAGGGTTTTATTCTACGCTTTGGAGCTAAAGCTTCACAATTAAGAGATATGGCAATTACAAAAAGAAATCTTCCTGCTTATCGATAATCATATCAAAAAAAAAACCAAAAGTGTTTGGCTTTTTGGGGGCTTTTTACAATCTACATTTGAATTATTTAGTAAATGCTGTTTTAAGAATTTGCTGTTTTTGATATTCATGTTTTTTGGCAAAACCAGTTGCTGGGCTTGCACCTTCTTCCCTACCAGCATAACTTAAGCGTTGATTAATAGATAAAAGCTCAATTAATCTAGGAGCAACAAAAAACCAAGCACCTTGATTTTTAGGTTCTTCCTGTGCCCAAACTACAGATGTTGCTGCATGATATGTAGACATAATTGCTTGAATCATCTGTTCATGAAATGGATAAATCTGTTCAATTCTTATAATGGCAACAGAAGAATCTGCACCTATTCTGGCTCTTTCAGCAATTAAATCATAATATATTTTGCCTGAACAGAATATAATTCTTTGAATAAGTTCAGGTTGTTTGATAGAAGTATCATCTAATATCTCCTTAAAGCCAGAGGTCATAAAATCTGATAATACAGAAATAGGTTTTCTTAATATCTCTTTAGGAGACATAACAATCAAAGGCTTTCGATATGGTGCAATAACTTGTCTACGTAAAGCATGAAAATACTGTGCAGGCGTAGTAAAATTACAAACGAACATATTGTTCTCTGCACATAATTGCAAGAATCTCTCTAATCGAGCACTTGAATGCTCTGGGCCTTGGCCTTCATAACCATGCGGTAATAATAATGTCAGATTAGAGTGTTGTCCCCACTTAGCTTCTGCACTTGATATAAACTGATCTATGATTACTTGTGCTCCATTTACAAAGTCACCAAATTGGGCTTCCCATAATGTTAAGCCATCTGCTAATATTGTAGAATAACCAAATTCAAATCCAAGTACTGCAACTTCGGACAAAGAGCTATTAAAAATACGAAGATGACCTTGCTCTTCTTTGAGATGATTTAACAAAACAATTTGCTCTTCTGTTTGAAAATCTTTCAAAATCGCATGCCTATGGCTAAAAGTTCCACGTCCACAATCTTGTCCGGACATACGAATGGAATGTCCTGCTAATAACAAAGATCCAAATGCCAGTGCTTCACCCATTGCCCAATCGATAGATGGAGAATCTGATTCAAGCATTTTCGATCTTTTTGACAATAGATCTACAATTTTAGGATTAGCGGTAAATCCTGCAGGAATATGGGATATTTTATCTACAATTTCTTTAAGAATAGTTGTAGATACTTCGGTATTAACCGGAGCAAAAATATCAATACCTTCATTCACATTATATGGTTTAAGTAAGGCTGCTGTACGGTCTGCAAATGCGGCATTTAAAGAGGTTTTTACATCTAAGACAACTAATTCTAATTCATCGGATGTAAATACTTTTTCTTCTATTAATCGCATTCTATAGAGATGTCTTACAGGTACTTGGGCTTTTATCTTTTTATACAATAATGGTTGGGTGTAACTTGGTTCATCTGTTTCATTATGTCCATATTTTCGATAGCAGAAAATATCCACAATAACATCATCGCCAAATTTTTGTCTATACTCAAAAGCAAAAATTGCTGATAATCTTACTGCTTCTGGATCATCTCCATTTACATGAATAATTGGAACTTCAAGCATCTTAGCAATATCGCTTGAATAAGGAGTAGATCTACCTTCATCTGGCGAGGTAGTAAATCCTATTTGATTATTGATAATAACATGGATTGTTCCACCAGTTTTATAGCCTGGTAATCGAGACAGATTTAATGTTTCAGGTACAATGCCTTGTCCAGAAAAAGCTGCATCTCCATGCACCAAAATTGGTAAATGACTAGAGCACATTGTATCATTACAGCTATCATTTAATGCTCTTGCAATACCTTCTACAACAGGATTTACAGCTTCTAAATGGCTAGGATTAGGAGCCAATATTGCACTCACATATTTTCCATTTCTCGAAGTAAAAATCCCTGTAGCACCTAAATGATATTTCACATCGCCAGAACCGTCAAATGAATTTGGATCATAATTGCCTTCAAATTCATCAAATATTTTATCATAGGGTTTATTTAAAATATTAGCAAGAACATTTAATCTTCCTCTATGAGCCATGCCCAGAACTACACCTTTAACGCCTGTATCTGCTGCCATTTCTAAAGTTTTTTCTAAAAAGGTAATCGTTGTTTCTCCACCTTCTAAAGAAAATCTTTTAGATCCTAAATACTTAGTATGCAGATATTGCTCAAACTGTTCTGCCTGAGTAAGATGCTTGTAAGTATGAAGTCTTTCTTCTTTTGTAAAAGGATAAGAAAATCTTGTTGGTTCTACCCAATTTTGAATATATTTTTCTTTAACTGGATCTTGTACATGCATGTATTCGATTCCTAGCTTTCCGCAATAGGTATCCCTTAGCATGTTGATGATAGTTCGAAGAGGCGCTCGATTTATTCCACCAATTCCACCTGTATCAAATTCCCTATCTAAATCCCAAATTGTAAATCCGTATGATGCCGGATCTAATTCAGGATAATAATAGCTTTGGAGTCCCAGCGGATTTACATCTGCTAAAAAATGACCTCTTACCCTATATGCATTGATCATTTGTGCTACACATGCTTCTTTATCTAATTTCTCAAATTCATCCTGTGACATAAAAGGATTAATTCGCTTATCTTTGGCCCATCGCAAGGGTTCAAAAGGAATATGTAATTGTGCAAAGATTTGATCATAAAAGTATTCTTCGCCAATCATCAGTTTATGAAGATAAGCTAAAAATTCACCAGATTCTGCACCCTGAATGATTCTATGATCATATGTGCTGGTTACTGTAACTACTTTGCTAATGGCCAGTGTAGATAATACATCGGGCATTACAGCTTGGAATTCGGCAGGATAATCAATAGATCCAGCCGCAATAATGAGTCCTTGTCCTTCCATCAATCTAGGTACAGAAGATATTGTTCCTATTGTACCTGGATTTGTTAATGAAACAGTTGCACCTGTCATTTCATCAACACTTAACTTATTATTACGAGCTTTAGATATCAATGAATCATATTCAGAACAAAATTCACTAAACGAAAGATTTTGGGCATGCTTTATACTCGGTACAACAAGCATTCTCATACCATCTTTGCGAGTAATATCTATAGCTAAACCGATATTTATAGATGCATGCTTAATGCTATGTGGTATACCATCTTTCATGGTAAATGCATCATTCATATGAGGATATTTAACTAAACCTTTAACAATAGCCCAAGCTAAAATATGGGTATAACTAACTTTACGCTTAAGATTGCGTTCATGATATCTATTAATCAAATTACGATTTTCTTCTAAAGCTTTTACTGGTAATACGCGAAATGAAGTTGCTGTTGGTACATGTAAAGAATTAGACATATTAGCAGCAATCTTTGCAGATATCCCTGAAAGTATCTCTGGAGTATCATTTGATCCTAATGCTATATTAGTGTCATTACTTTGAGCAGATATGCTGTGTGAAGACTGTATAAAACGTGAAGGAGATACGGTATTGAGAGAAGATATTTCAGATGTAGGAATAGACACTTTATCTACTAAGGAAGTTCTCTCCATTACCCCACTTTCTTCCCTATTTTTTATTGATTGGAAATACTCTCGCCAATCTTCGCCAACTGAATATGGATCATGTAAATAATCGGCATATAAACCATCAATATAAGCACTATTAGGGCTAAGCATAAACGATTACATCAAATTGGAACATAAGAACTGTGTGAAACAATGCCAGAAATCTACAATTGTAAAATCATAAATACTTAGTAAATTTTCTAACAAAATGGAAGGTGATTGTTTCATATGGTTTATTCACTACATGAATAATGCCAAAAAAACTGTTCGCAAGAATATTTTATCAGTTGATTATGCAGCTTTGCAACAAAAGGAATGAGAAATTGGATCTCGAAAATATTCTTACTACACATATTTTTGCCGAAACAACGGCTATAACTAAAAGGGTGTGCCCGGGGCGGGACTCGAACCCGCACGTACGTTGCCATACTCAGGATTTTAAGTCCTGTGCGTCTGCCATTTCGCCACCCGGGCATTTAGGAGACGCAAAATTAAACATTTTCATGAAAATTACTATTATTGAAAAAAGATATTTTTTTTGAGTTTGAGGGAAGCAGCTTTTCTGCTATGTTTGGGCAAGTTTAAAAGTATTATGTCATTGATATGATTTTAACAGAAGATTTTATGATAAAGCAAGTACATATTATTGGAATTCCAATGGATTTAGGATCTGGCAGGCGTGGGGTTGATATGGGGCCTTCTGCTTTAAGGATAGCTGGAATTGCAGATAAACTTCACAGTTTAGGGTATACAACAATAGACGAAGGAGATATTTCTGTTGCAAATCAAGAAACGCAAAGTGTGCAAGATAATTCATTAAAGTATTTGCCTCAGATAACAGAGGCATGTACTTCTTTAGCAATAAAGGTTAAAAGTGTATTGGATAATGGTGGTTTTCCATTAATTCTTGGTGGTGACCATGCTTTAAGTATAGGTTCTATAGCTGGAATTGCTGCACATTGTAAACAACACAATAAAACCTTAGGTGTATTGTGGATAGATGCTCATGCGGATATGAATACTCCAGAAACTACTCCATCTGGTAATATTCACGGAATGCCACTAGCAGTTTCATTAGGATTTGGAGCAACAGAATTAACATCAATATTGTATCCCGAGCCAAAATTAAAAGCAGAACACCTTGTTCTTATTGGGCCAAGATCGATAGATCCAGGTGAAAGAGAATTTATTAAAAGGAATGGCATTACTACTCACACAATGTTTAGTATTGATAAACATGGCATTTATGATATTACATTAAGGGCATTAGAACGTATGAGGTCTAGTGTAGATCATCTTCATATAAGTTTTGATGTTGACAGTGCTGATCCTAGCATTGCAAAAGGAGTTGGCACTCCTGTTCCTGGCGGATTATCGTTCAGAGAAACTCATTTGATAATGGAAATGGCTGCAGAAAGTGGATTAGTCTCTTCTTTCGAAATTGCTGAGATAAATCCTATTCTAGATAATATGAATGAAAGTGCATTGTTTGCATCAGATGTTCTTGCATCATGTATGGGTAAAAGAATTTTATAGTACTTTTAAAGGTTTGTATATGAATATCACCTTCACTTCAAGGCATTTTAAGGCATCGCAAGAATTACAAGACTTAGCATCAAAAGCAGCAGAACATTTTGAAAAGATGTATTCTTCAATTAAAAGAACCGAAATAATTCTTGATGAAGAACATGAAAAAGTAGTTGAATTTATTGTGCATGTCAATCATCACATTTTAAGTTCAAAAGATCATTCATATAGTTTTGAGCAAAGCATTCATGCCGCATCTGATAAAATGATTGCACAATTAAGAAAGTTAAAAGAAAAGCAATCGGATAGTCGTAAAGAATAGTTTATACTGCGTATTTATAACCAAGTCAAGATTCTTATGAGCATGTTAGAAAAAATCAAAGCGATTTCTAAAGAAGAAATTTATGTTGAGATATTAATGAAATCTCCAGTGCAATTAACTCCTCTTACTGGAAATATTGGATTAGAGAATATAATTTCAGACAAAAATCTGCATAGGCCTCAACTTGCGCTTGCTGGCTTTGTTGAGCTTTTTACATTTCATAGAGTTCAAATATTTGGCAATACAGAATTATATTATTTGCAATCCTTACAATTAGAAGATAGAATAAGTGCCTTTGAGAATATTTCGCGATTTTCTATTCCTTGTATAATTATCACAAATAATCATCAACTTGATGATTCACTTATTGAAATTGCAGTTAAGAAAAATATTGCTGTATTTGTTACTCCATTTGAAACAACAAAAACAATTGCACTTTTATCGGATTTTCTCGATGATCAATTTGCCGACCAAGCAGTTGTGCATGGCTCTTTTGTTGATGTTTATGGTGTTGGCGTATTATTAGTTGGAAGAAGTGGCATTGGCAAAAGTGAAATTGCATTAGATTTAATAGAAAGAGGCCACAGATTAGTAGCAGATGATATTATCATGTTTACAAAAAAACGTGAGAATATCCTTATGGGTACTGGTACATCTTTTGTTAAACATTTTATGGAAATTCGTGGTTTAGGTATTATTAATGTTCAGAAAATGTTTGGAATCAGGGCCATTCGATATCAAAAAAGATTAGAGATTATCGTTGAATTAGAAGAATGGGATAAAGATAAAGATTATACTAGAACTGGATTAGATGAAGTACCTTCTACATTGTTGAATGTCCCTGTTTCAACAGTAAAACTTCCCATTTTTGCAGGAAAGAATGTAACTGTCATCACCGAAGTAATTGCATTAAATTATTTGCTTAAAACATATGGATATAATGCAGCAGGAGTTTTTGCTGATAAACTTCAAGAAGAAATTTATAGCAAACAAAGTCAAGGTAAATCTGTACATGATCATCGTCTTATTTCATATTTCCAAAGCGATGATGAATAGAATTTAAATTGTTCTTATTTTATCGAATAGATAGTATCTGTTTTTGTTGATTCATTATTTCTGCAGTCTACCCCATGAACTGTTTGATATCCTTTTTGTGCTGTATAAGCATGCTATCAGTTTATTCTTTGCAAGCCCAACCAGCTTGTGATAAGGATAAGCAATGCATAGGCAGAGCCGTTCAAATGACAGAAACATATGGACGAGGAGCCCATTTTATAGAGGTGAGTAATTTTGGTATCAGAGATAAAAATCAAACAGCTTTAACTGTTGAAATGTGGGCTAAATTAACGAGGGTAAATAATACAAAACAATTTCTAGGTGGAATATGGGGTCCAGCAACAGATAATAATGATGTATGGCGATTATTTATAGACCAAAATAATGATCTGGTTTTTGAAATTAATGGTGATGGTACAAAACTTAAATCTGTTGATAATACTGAACTGAGAACTCCTTTTTCTCAATATTTTGGAATTTGGACACATATAGCAGCAGTTTTTGATGGTAATACTTCTACAATTTCATTGTTTATAAATGGAGAATTAGTTGCTGGCCCTTTCAAAAATGATATTTACCCTGCTTCATATTTAAGACCTACAGAAAAATCCAGCTTGAAATTACTTTTTGGAAGTATTAATGGGCTTTCTGATAATACTTCAATTAATAGAACATTTAAAGGTCAATTAGATGAAATTCGGATGTGGAATCGAGTAGTTTCACCATTAGAATTATTGTGTAATAGCAATAAAGCACTTGCTTTTAATGAGCCTGGCTTACAGCTATATTATAGATGTAATGAAGCAGCTAATATTATCAATTTATGTGATGCATCTGGCAAAGGTAATACTGGCATCATGTTAAGTGGAACTTCATGCCAACCATCGGATAGAAAAAAGAAACAATTTATAACTGTTTCGCCAAATTCTATAACCGAAGATATTCGATGCGAATATAGAAAATCATATCAATTTATAATTACCGATACATCGAGTTGTGGAAGCAATGTTAGTTTTCGTATGGAAAACATAGATAAAAGTGCTTTTACTGTGTCCCCTGCTTCAGCTAAATTAGATCCCAATTCTCCTGTAACAATTACAGTTACTGTACAAACCGCCATTGTTGGCCCAATTACAGCAGATTTACATATTCTACCTGGTAATGATTGTGGCCAAACCATTGTTGTGCCATTACGATTTAATAGAAAAACACAGTTGTCTTATGCTCGGGCTGCTATTAATTTAGACACTCTTTATGCTGGATGTGCTGAACAAAAGTATAAAGATACAGTAATCAAAATTTGCAATACTAGTGATTCTATAGGTAGTCCTGAAAATGTTACTCTTACTAATTTTATAACCGGTATTCCTGGTGTTTTCAAAGTAATTTCTCCAGCTTTACCGTATACTATCAAACCAGGTGAATGCAAAGATATTGTCCTTAGATTTACAGCTACCGATACATCTGCAGCATTCTTTGATACATTAAAAGTTATATCTACAGATAAATGCATAGGTGGAATTGTTATTCCTTTACGAGGCATTGTAAGAGAAATAGTAACAATAACAGATCAAAGTGGAAAGAAAAAAATAGATTCTACAATTTTTGGAACCGAATGTATTGGTACATTATCAAATCCAATTATGTGGGTATGGAAAAATTTAACATCAAGGCCCGTTTTTGTAGATTCAGTAAAAATCCCCAATGGATTTACTGCTAGAAAACTTACTTATCCCCTACGCTTAGATCCTAATACCGGATATTCTGCTAATTACTTTAGATTTTTCCCCAATAAATCTGGCTTTTACAATGATTCTATCATATTCTATTTTAGAATACAAGGGGTTAATTGTACATATCAGAAGAAAATCTATACAAAGGGCAGAGGATATGAAGCAAAAGTTAGGTGGACTGTCCGCCTGGTAGATATTGGTAATACAATCGTTGGACAACAAAAACAATTAATTGCAAGCATTAAAAATGAAGCTCCAGATACTCTATATATTTCCTATTACTTAGAAGTTGGTGAAGTATTCTTTTTCGCTGGAGGAAAATCTACAAGAATAGCACCGGGCCAAACTGTCAATGTTCCCATAGACTTCAAACCTTTAAAAGATTCGCAATATGTAGATAGATTATGCCTTTTTGAACAAAGATGTTATACAAATGATTGTATAGAAATCACAGGAAAGGGCATATTAGAAACCTTTGAATTCGACCCAATATTTATGCGTACAGAAAATGTTTTGGGTTGTGGTGACCGAGATGATACATTGGATATTATTAATATTTCTGGAAGTACACAAAGGCTTACAAATTTTGTATTAACCGGTGGTTCAGGAAAATATACTGTCAAATCTCCAATTCCATTACCAACAGATACTACTTTTGAAAAAGACCAAAAATTGCGTTTTATTTTTAACTATATGCCCAATGATCCCATAACCGATAGGGCTGACAGAGCATATCTTAATTTTTCTTCTACTAATGTAAAATGGACAGCACCTCTTTATGGAACTTCTGCAACACCAAAAATATATGTAACTCCCCTCACTGTTTTTGGAACACTAGAAGTAGGTGATTCAGTAGAACAAAAGGTATTAATCGAAAATGTGTCTTTTTTACCAGTAAGAATTGATTCTGTGCTTATTCCAAAGGGATTTACCCTCATATCTATCTCTAGATCATTACCTGATACTTTAAATCCTAGAGATTCTATCATGATGACACTTCGATTTAAGCCTGATACCGCAAAAACATATGATGAAAAGCTATCAGTATACTCGCAATTCCCTTGTCCAATTATTCAAAAAGCAAGTCTTCGTGGCCGGGGCATCATCGTTCCATTAGAAGCCCCGATTTCTTTGATGAATTGGAGTTATGTGCGCCCATGTGATTGTATAACCAGAAATCTGCCTTTGGTAAATCAATCATTAGTTCATGAAATGATAGTTGATTCATTATTGATAGATAGCGTAGGTATAACGAATGGAACTCCTCAATTTTGGAGTTGGACATCTACTTATTCGCCCAAAGGAACAATTCCTTATGCTATCCCAAAAGAAAGTACAGATACTGTACGCCTTACATTTTGTCCAAGAACCCCAGCCGAAGATAAATACATTATATGTGCTGCAAATCTTAAAATTAAAGCTCATGGAAGTGGATGGCAAAGAAACAATTATTTGGTATCTTTAGCAGGTAAAAGAGCCCTAACCTATAAGCCTGAGCCTATAGCTCTTAATTTTCCTCCTACTCCTGTAGATACTTCGTTAAATCCTTTATTTATAAAAGTTACAATACCATCTATAGATAAAAATCCAGAGCAGTATATTATTGTAGTTGATTCAATTTCATTTGTTCCAAATGAAAGGGTGTTCACCTATACTAATGCAAATGGGTCGCCATTTGTAAGAGATACAATATTTCCTGGTGATACAACTTTTTATCGAATCAATTTCAAGCCAAGAGCACCAAGGAATTATTCTGCCAGAGTTAATCTCCATTTAAGTAAACCATGCGGCGATATCGACACTACAATATTTGTTACAGGAAATGGACAAGCCAATCCTTTTGGCCTTTCCATATCATTTGATTCTGCAAGAGTTTCTTTCAATTCATTTACTGGATTTTCTTGTGATACTATTAGAATTCCTGTTCAATCATCAAGGGATATTCCTGCTGAACTAATAGATATTACTTGTAGAATTGGGCATGACAATAATGAATTGTTATTTGCTGGAATTGAATCTCCATATCTTTCTAATACATGTTTTCAGCAATTTCCACCAAGTTATTCATCTAAGATAGCTCCTACTGGAGGTACTCAAATAACTGTTAAAAATTTCTGCAAAGTTGATTCAGCTTTTCCTTTTATGATTGCAAAATTTGTTTCAAAAACAGGAAATAGAGCTACTTTGCCAATAACAGTTGATAGCATTTCATTCGATACAGAAAAAATTATTTTGTACAGAATATATGCTGAACCAGATAATGCAACTGTAAAAGTATTACAACCAGAAATATCAGTTCTTAATCCTGTCAATTTTGATAGTGTACGAATCTTAGATTGTACTGATAGAACTTTTATGGTTAAAAATATTGGTGATATGCCCGTAAAAGCAGATAAGCTCTTAAATCTGAATAAGGATGTTCAATATATTAGCTCGGTACCATCTAAAGATTCACTCTTAGCAGTTGGCGATACTCTTATCTATACTGTTAGATATTGTCCTACTTCAAGACAGAATATGTATACATCAGCTACAGTACAAACTTCATATCCTTGTCCAGTTATAGATTCTTCTATTATTCAAGGCTTTGGTTATGCCCCAGAAATTCCTATTGCTTTTAGTATCGGTAATACAATATCAATTCCTGATACAATAAAAGGCACCTTAAATGACACAATTTCAATTCCATTGATGATAGAAGATGATATGTCGGTTAATTATAAAGGAATAACATACTTTTTAAAATCGGTATCTATGAATGCAACATTGAAATACAATGCTAGAGCATTAAAATTCATAGATGCAACATCATCAACATATCCATCTTTTACTTATGGTAATTTTCCTGGGACTTTAGATTTATTTATGTCTAAAGCAGATTCTATGAAAAAAGGACCATTTGCCAATGCCAGATTTGTAATTACTGTGCCTGATTCAATAAGCACTATCATGCATATTTTTATAACTTCTGTTACTACAGATTCATTGCCATTTATGGAAGTTATCCCATTACAAGGGACAAGTCCTTGTATTATCACGGGCGAATGTTTGATTTCTACTATGAAGTATACTACCATATTACCAACATTATCGAATATTTCACCTAATCCAGTTTCTGGGAAAGCATCTATTTCATATTCATTCCCTGAAACAATACCATATACATTATCATTATATTCATCTGATGGTAAATTGATCAAAGTTTTGGCTTCTTCAATTTCTCCTATTGCTGGTGGTAATTTTACATATCAGTTAGATGCTGAAGAATTTTCACCTGGTGTGTATTATTATGTTTTAGAAGCAGGTGTCTATCGAACGGCAAAGAAAGTATTAATTGTTAGATAATTCAATAAGGACTTCTATTCATAAAGAAGTCCTTTTTTTTCTTATGCAAGTTTATATATACAATACCTTTTCATCTGTAGAAACTAATTGTCTATTTTTGTCTATAACATTTTTCACAGAACCAGTATTAATCCATGCTTCAAGTTGTTCAATATCAAAAAAATGGCGAGATGTCTATTGCAGATGTTCCCGCACCAACATGTAAACCCGGTGGGATATTAGTAAAAACTTTTGCTTCTTTAATTAGTGCTGGAACAGAAAAAACATCTGTTATTGGTGGCCAGTCTTCTCTTTTAGAAAGGGCAAGAAAACAACCAGATCAAGTAAAACAAGTTCTTGATACAGTTAAAAAAGAAGGTCTTATTTCTACTTTAGGCCGTATTCAATCAAAATTAGAATCTTATAAAACACTTGGTTATAGTGCTGCTGGAATTGTAATTGAATCAAGATGTGAAGAGTTTTCTCCGGGAGATAGGGTGGCATGTGCTGGGGCTCAATATGCTCATCATGCAGAATTTATTAGCGTTCCTAAAAATTTAGCTGTACATATACCAGATAATGTAAGTTTTGATGAAGCAGCATACACTACATTAGGTGCTATTGCTTTACAAGGAGTTAGGCAAGCACATTGTAATTTGGGTGAAACAGTTGCTGTAATTGGTTTAGGCCTTCTTGGACAATTAACTATTCAATTATTGAAAGCTTCTGGTTGCAAAGTGATTGGGATGGATATTAATCCTACTATGTTGCATATAGCATCTGAACTAGGTTGTGATCTTGTACTGCCTAGCTCTAAGGAACATATATCAAGTATAATGTCTTTTACTCGAAATATAGGAACCGATGCAGTTATTATAACAGCAAGTACACAGTCTGAAGAACCAATACAATTAGCGCTAGAAATTTCCAGAAAGAAAAGCCCAATAGTTATTGTTGGTGCTGTTCCAATGAATATACCTCGCTCCCCTTTTTATGAAAAAGAATTAGAATTAAGAATTTCTTGTAGTTATGGTCCAGGACGTTATGACCCTCTCTATGAAGAACATGGTATAGATTATCCAGTGGGCTATGTACGTTGGACAGAAAACAGAAATATGAGTTCATTTATAGATCTTATATCGTCTGGCCAAGTAACAATCAAACCACTAACTACGCATCATTTCGTGATTAATAAAGCATTAGATGCTTATGCTTTGATTACTGGAGAAAAGAAAGAGCCTTATTTAGGTATTATACTTCATTATCTTGAATCAGAAACTACACCAATTCATTCGATTTCAACTAAACACTATAAACCATCATCAAAACAACATATAGGCATTGGATTTATTGGTGCAGGAAGCTTTGCTCAAGCTCAATTATTACCTCCTCTTGCTTCATTAAAAGTTCATTTTGCTGGAGTATCTACTTCTAGTCCTGCAAATGCATTATCTGTTGCAAATCAATATGGTTTTGGTATTTCTAGTACTTCATCAATAGATATCATTGAATTACCTGATACAGATATAGTTTTTTGTGCAACTAGGCATGATTCTCATGCTCATTATGTGCTCTCTTCTTTGAAACAAGGAAAACCTGTTTTTGTAGAAAAGCCATTATGTGTTCATCCAGATGAACTTGCAGAAATATCATCGGTGATGGCTGAAACACATGGTAGAGTTATGGTTGGATACAATAGGCGTTTTTCTGCTCCTTTTGTAGATATTCAGAAATTTTTTGAGAAAAGATCTGCTCCTATGTCTATCATGTATAGAGTTAATGCCGGTTCTATTCCTTTAAGTAGTTGGATTCAAGATCCATTACAAGGTGGACGCATTATCGGCGAAGGATGTCATTTTATAGATTGTATGGTATTTCTTACTGGATCTTTACCAATAAGTGTCCATGCAGTACAATTACCTGGAGCCAATAGGGCTATTGGACATCATGATTGCTCTCATATTATTATTACTTTTGCTGATGGTAGCATTGGTACACTTTTATACCTAGCAAATGGTGATAGTTCAATTGATAAAGAGTATTGTGAAGTGTTTTGCGAAGGTAAAACAGCAATCATGAATAATTTCACCTCCGTAGTGTTCGGATCTGGAAAAAAATCAAAGACACAATCATACAATGGCAAAAAAGGACATAAACAAGAAGTAGATGCTACTATTCTAGCAGTAAAGAATGGTACTTCAATGCCAATTTCATTCCAAGAAATTTATGCCATAACGCAAGCAACATTTGCTGCTGAAGAATCCATGAATACAGGATTGACAATTCAATTACATAATCACATATAAAATATATATAGCTCATGGCTAAGAGAACTGAAAAAAAATCAGAAGATACATCTACTCAATTTCAAGAATATACCTCAATATCTTTATCTGATTCTCAAAGAAAAGACATCATAAAACATATGCTATATGCCAGAGAATTTGATTTGGCAATGCAAAGATTAAATAGACAAGGGAAAGCTTTTGGTGGTGTGTATTCACAAACTGGAAATGAGGCAGTTTCTGTTGGATCTGCCTATGCATTAGGCCCAAAAGATGTATTGTTTCCAATGCATCGTAATATTGGCGGACACTTTGTAATGGGCCAAACACTGGAAAACCTTATGCTAACTTTTCTTGCAAAAGAAGGAAGCCTTATGCGTGGAACAGATGGAACCGGACATTATGCAGATATTTCAAGAAGGATTTATGGGAATATATCGCATTTAGGCGCCATGATTCCTGTAGCTGCTGGCTTTACATTAGCTTCAAGATTAAAAGGTGAATATTGTGCTGCAATGACATATATCGGTGATGGAGGTTCTCAAACTGGTGAATTTCATGAAGCACTTAATTTTGCTTCTGTGCAAAAATTACCATTGATACTTATCATAGAGAATAATCAATATGCGTATTCTTCACCAAATCATGTTGAATTTGCTTGCAAGAATTTATCTGACAGAGCATTAGGCTATGGATGCTATGGTATAACGATAGATGGTACCAATCCAGAATTAGTATTTGATACATGTAAAGCAGCATTAGAAAAAGCCGAACAAGGGTTAGGGCCTTCAATTATAGAAACAATTACAATGCGAATGAGAGGGCATGCTGAACATGATGACTTTAGTTATGTACCAAAAGAAGTACTTGCATATTGGCAACTCAAAGATCCAGTTGCTACATATTCTGCCAAATTATTAGCTACACATGTATATACAGAACAAGAACTACAAAGTGTAAGAAAAAATATCATTGAAGAAATTCGAGCTTCTATTGATGCAGTTATTGATAAACCATTTCCTGCTGCCGAAGAAGCTTTTAAAAATGTATTTATAGATTAGTATAATGTTTTACTCCTTTTATTATTAAAGTGTGATGTCAGTAAAAAAAATCATGGTTCTTGGCTCTGGTGAATTAGGCAAAGAATTCATTATAAGTGCTAAACGCTTAGGTAATTATGTAATAGCTGTAGATTCTTATGAACATGCACCAGGAATGCAAGTTGCTGATACATATGAAATTATCTCTATGCTAGATGGAAATGCATTAGATTCAATAGTACAAAAGCATTCCCCAGATATCATTGTTCCTGAAATTGAAGCAATTAGAACTGAAAGATTCTATGATTATGAAAAACAAGGCATTCAAGTTGTACCTAGTGCCAAAGCAGCAAATTTTACAATGAATAGAAAATCTATTAGAGATTTAGCAGCATTAGAATTAGGGGTAAAAACTGCTGGATTTAGATATGCAATATCAATGGAACAAGTAGAAGAAGCAGCACACATATTAGGATTTCCTTGTGTCATTAAACCATTGATGTCTTCATCTGGCAAAGGACAATCCATCATTAGAAAAAAAGAAGATATCCCTGCTTGTTGGCAATATGCTACAACTGGTGGCAGAGGTGATTATACAGAAGTGATTATAGAAGAATTTATTCCCTTCGACTATGAAATTACTTTATTAACAGTTACACAAAAAAATGGTCCAACTTTATTTTGTCCGCCAATTGGGCATAGACAAGAACGCGGCGATTATCAAGAAAGTTGGCAGCCTTGTGCAATGAATGTGGAAGCACTTAAAAAAGCCCAAGACATTGCTCATAAAGTAACTTCTGCTTTACAAGGCGCTGGATTATGGGGTGTAGAGTTTTTTATCAAAGGAAATGAAGTCTATTTTTCTGAATTAAGCCCTAGACCACATGATACAGGTATGGTTACCTTGGCTGGAACTCAGAATTTTTCTGAATTTGAATTACATTGTAGAGCAGTATTAGGATTACCTATTCCGTCTATTACATTAGAAAGAGCAGCTGCAAGTTCTGTTATTTTATATCGTGGAAATGAATCAGTATCACCACAATATTTTGGATTAGAAAAAGCTCTTGAAGATAACAATACAGATATTCGAATTTTTGGTAAACCAATCACAAGAACATTCAGAAGAATGGGCGTGGCTTTAGCCTGGGGCTCACCAGAATCAGATATTCAAAAGCTAAGAGATAAAGCAAATTCAATGGCACATATAATCACAATAAGTGCATGATAAATATGTTATTTACATTTATATATAGAGTATGGCACATTTAACATTTCTAGAAGCAATTGCAGATGCATTAAAAATACAAATGCGTAAAGATGAATCAGTTTTTATGATTGGAGAAGATATTGGAACTTATGGAGGAGCCTTCAAGCTTACAAAAGGTTTTCTAGATGAGTTTGGTCCAAAAAGAATTATAGATGCACCAATTTCTGAAGCAGCTATTATTGGTGCTGCTATCGGAGCAGCTATTAATGGTATGCGCCCTGTTGTAGAAATGCAGTTTATGGATTTTATTACCTGTGGTTTTAATCAATTAGTAAATGTTGCAGGAACAACTGCTTATCGCTGGGGAATGGGAGTTCCTTTAGTTGTTAGAGGGCCTTCAGGAGGAGGAGTTGGAGCCAATCCATTTCATTCTAGAAATTCAGAAGCATGGTTTGTGCAAGCAACAGGAATCAAAGTAGTATGTCCATCATCTCCAGCTGATGCCAAAGGATTATTAACTGCATCGATAGAAGACAATAATCCTGTAATCTTTTATGAACATAAGGGCTTATATAGAAAAATTAAAGAAGAAGTCCCTGAAGGATATTATTCTATCCCGCTTGGTAAAGCAAATATTGTGAAGCAAGGTAAAGATGCGAGTATTATTACATATGGCAGTACGGTTCATATGGCAATTGAAGCAGCTGAAAAATTAGAAGCAAGAGGTATTTCCGTAGAGATAATTGATATTAGAACTTTAGTACCTTTTGATGAAGAGACTGTATTGGCTTCAGTAAAAAAAACTAATAGAGTGTTAATAACGCATGAAGCCACTTTAACTGGGGGTTTTGCCGGAGAAATAGCAGCAAGAATTTCAGAAAAAGCATTTGAGTATTTAGACGCACCTATTATTAGAATTGCAGCCTTTGATTCACCTACACCATTTGCACCAACATTAGAAAAAGCAATGCTACCAAATACAGAAAAGATCATTGCTGGATTAGAAAAGTTATTGTCGTATTAATGCTTCATATATAATATGCTCAAAGCAAGATATAGATAGATATACATCATTAATAGCATTTTCCATTTTAAAATTCTTTAATCTCATTGTTTAAGCATGTGATTACAATAATATGGCATATACTTTGCTCCTTAAAAATATCACATCAATGTTTTTAACAAAGGTATGTTGCCAATTGAATAAAAAAGTATTTCTGATTGTATCTATGTTGTGTCTTTCAATGTTTGGAGGATTATTTTTAGAGGTACAAGCTCAAGATACAGGTAATAATCATCCATTTGCAATACCAAGGATAGGAATTCCAGACACAATGATGGTTTTCTCACCCTCTAAGCCATTATTTTCTGATACAATGTCAAGTACATTATATTCACATATTTGGGGGGTAGAATTATTGTTTTCTGACAATGGATTTGGAACTGGTTTTGTTTATCAAAAATTGATTTCAAAAAAAGTATCTGGTTTTATCCATTTGGGAGTTTCAGGTGCAAGAAATACAGATGAAATTGAATATATAGATCCATATACAGGATATCCATTTATACCTGGAAAAGTTAATCGATTATTTTGTGCCCCACTTACTGTGGGAATCCAATATAGATTATTTAGCAATAGTCTATCAGAATCATTTAGGCCTTTTTTAAGTTGTGGCATTGGGCCTGCATTAATTGTACAGGCAAAATATGATGATCCTTATTTTACATCAATTAGCAATGCAACATTGCATGGACGCCCAGCAGGGTTTTTAGGATTTGGCGCTGGAATAGGTAATCAAGCAAGAAGTATGTTATCTATTCAGGGAAGATATTATTATATACCTTTTGGTGATAAAGGATTAGAGAGCATTAAGGATATTCCGATTACAGATTTTGGTGGTTTTTTTATATCATTGCAATTATTATTTAGTAAATAATTTTTAGAGAGTTTACAGTGAATAGGTTTTGTACAAATAGAGATATGCATATTCAACAAACAATAATATGCTTCTTCATTATATCTGCATTTATTGGGGTTTCATGTGGGAATACACCAGAATCTAAGCCAGTAATTATACTCACAACATTTCAAAAAGATTCTATTTTAAAGGAAAAAAACATTGCTAAGTTAGCAGCTATACAGGCACAAATTCCAAAGATTATTTATCAAAAAATGGTAATACATAATGGTAAACATTTAGATTCTATTAGAAAAGCATATAAAAAGGGTGACAGTTTAAATAGAATATCGTACAGAGCATTTACAACTGTAAATAGAAAGGACTTACATTATTTCAGAGTTGGTGATACGGTAATTATTCCAAGCATCATATCGGCTAATCTTACTGATTATGCGGTATTCCCCGCTGTATATCCAGCTGCAGATACAATTCCTAAAATCATAATCGTTTCAAATCATTGGCTAAGTTATGCATGTTATGAATATGGGAAATTAGTTCGATTTGCAGCATGTAATACTGGTGAAGAAAGAAAAGCAACTTTTCCTGGAAGATATGCCCTTAATTGGCGTCATATATTACGACATTCTTCGATTAATTATAATTGGGTTTTGCCATATACTTGGAATTTTCATTTGCAGGCAGGTTCTGCATTTCATCAATTTGATATGCCAGGTAGGCCTGTTTCCCATTCTTGTATTCGCCAATTTATGGATGATGCTAAATGGTTGTTTTATTGGGGGCAAGGTGCAAAGATAATGCCAGGTACTAAAAGATATATTCCACTTTCTGGAACACCAGTTGTCATAATGGATATGTTTGACTTCAGAAGAAAAAAAGGTGGTCCTTGGTGGGATCTTCCCGATAATTCAATAAGAATAACATTACCAGAACATCCACTCAATTTTGAAGAAGCATTAATACCCATTTCTCAAATTCCAGTAGGTTCAAGAGGTAGTTTAAGTAATAAAGACCGTTATATTACTGCAGAAGATACCCTTAGAGCACGTGGTACAATTAGAACTGACATTAAATTAAGACCATCTATACAGTATAATAGAAGAAAAAAGCCAAATGTTAATGGAATAGCTCCTACTATTCCACAGGCAACAGGTTTAATTCAATCACCTAAATAATGATTTTTTGTTATGAAAAGGAAACATACAGAATACTTCGTAACTTTGCATGAAGTTTTCTCTTTTTCTGTTTCACATCATACCTATGAATTTTTCTACATTAGATAATGTTCTTAATTCTGTATTTCCATCAGAAACCGCATGGAAAGATGATAAAATTGGAATTCAAATAGATATCTATCCTCCCGATACATCAATAGTAAAAGTACTTATAGCATATGAAATTAATGATGAAGTCGTATCAGAAGCCAAGCATCTTAATGTGCAACTTATTTGTGCTTTTCATCCATTAATATTTAATCCTCTTTCTTCGATTGTACAAAATGATCGAGTAGGCAAAATAGTTCATACTTTGATTCAGTCAAAAATTGGTGTCTTTATTATACATACTAATTTTGATGCTCATCCTAAAGGAACAAATATATTGGCAGCAGAGGCATTAGGATTATCTAATAATTCATTAACGATGTTAGTACCAGACAAAAAACACGATTCATTTGGAATGGGAATTATTGGTGACATTGATAAACCTATACCAGTTAATGCATTTGTGCAACATTGTTCCCGCATTTTTTCAGCACCAATTTCCTATACAATTGGCAAAAACGATACAATTTCTAGAATTGCCATGGTATGTGGCAGTGGGATGATGTATTTCAATGAAGCTTTATCAAGTGGAGCCGACTGTTTTATAACTGCCGATATAAAATATCATCACTTTCACGAAGCAAAAGGTAACATTACATTGATAGATCCTGGTCATGCACAAATGGAGCAGTTTGTGGCACGAGGTTTGTTGAATATACTTACTTCAATTCCAGATTTTTCAGACATTGAATTTATTGTTTCGGAAGTTCGTACTTCACCGGTATCATATATGATGCACCAAGATTAGTTTATTTATTTTAATGAGTTGAGTATCACATGAGTTCTCTTTCCGCAGCCATTTCTGATTTGTCCGCAATTGATATTATTTTAGATGAATTAAAAGAAGATTTGGGAGATTTACCCCAACAGGTTGCAAGTGCCGAAGATGGTTTTCGCGAGCGCACATTTCACATAGAAGCAACAGAAAATACTTTGAAAGAATTAGAGCATTTTAAAAGCAATTCCCATATTCGTTTACAAGAGATAAAAGATAAAGAAGATATCTTAGCAGCTCAGCAATTTAATGTGAGAAATAACAGAGAATTTGATGCAATTACCCATGAAATTGAAGCGCTAAGATCTGAACGAACCAAAATATTTGATGAACAAAGAACTGTAGGTGTAAAAGAAGAAAATCTCCGATCTATGATCGCCGAACAGCAAAGTGAATTAGATGAAGCAAAAGAACTTCTTAATGATAAAGAACATCAATTATCTGCTATTACTCTTGGTCATAATGATGAAATTTTATCTCAAACAAGACAAAGAATTTCTATCATTTCATCGATGCCTATACAAGCAATAGCAGACTATGAAAGGATACGTACTTTTCACAAAGATTCAGCAGTTAAAATAAGAAAAAACAGTTGTTCAGGATGCTTCAATGCAGTACCTCCACAAAAGATAGTTGAGATGAGAAATAAGCTAGATCAAATGTTTTTATGTGAACATTGTGGACGTATCCTCATAACAGAATAAATTATTCATATGTAATATAATCAATTCGGGGCTGTCGGAGAAGCGCGCCATTTCTATGGTGAGGAAAGTCCGAACTCCAAAGAGCAGCGTGCTTTGTAACACAAAGGCGATAATACATTTCCCATTGGGAATTGGGTAGTCGACGGAAAGTGCAACAGAAAATATACCGCCTTAAATTAATAAGGTAAGGTTGAAATGGCGAGGTAAGAGCTCACCGCAAAGAAAGTGATTTCTTTGGCAAGGCAAACCCCACGCGGAGCAAGGCAAATAAGGAAAAAGTGTTTTGAACAGTTTTGCTGCTCGCAAAACCCTCTGGATTTTTCCGGGTATGCTGCACAGAAATTTATGGCAACATAAATTCAAGATAAATGCTTCTCATTCCCTAACAGGAATACAGAATTCGGCTTACAGACAGCTTCGTTATTGATTTTTTGTTGATTTTCTGATTCTTCTATGCTATGCTTACACTCTCCTTCTAATCCAGAATGGATAATTAATGCAAAGAATAATATTCATTCGATTCTTATTGACCACGCTCACTGTGAAAAAAAAGCTGCAGCAAATGCACTACATTTAATTCAAAACTATCCTCAATATCCAGAATTAGTTCTAGAAATGATTGCCATTGTAAAAGAAGAATGGGAACATTTTGAACATGTATATGCTATCATTCTGCAACAAAATATTCAGTTGACAAAAGATACTGGAGACTCTTATGCACAGCAATTGAGCAAGAATATCAGAAAATCTGAAGATGTGAAATTACTAGACTTATTATTAGTTGATGCAATCATCGAAGCTAGATCTTGTGAACGTTTTTCAATCTTGTCTAAATGCATGTCAATCCCCTCTTATCTAAGAGAATTTTATTCTATATTACTAGCTTCTGAAGCTGGACATTATTTAACTTTTGTTGATCTTGCTAAAAAGTTTTATCCAGATGAGATTGTAAAATCTAGACTTCAACAGTTAGCTGCCATCGAAGCAAAAATTGTTCAACAGTTACATAATCAACCAACAATACATGGTTAACAATAATCCACATATTGTATTCATGGGAACTCCTGAATTTGCAATTCCTTCTATGCTTGCAATTCATCACAAATATGGTCTAAAAGCAATTGTAACATTGCCAGATACACCCGCAGGTAGAGGCCAAAACTTGCGTCCTACTGCTGTGAAAGTAGCAGCATTGCAGAATAATATTCCAGTTTTAACACCACAATCTCTCAAAGATCCTTCTTTCATTCAAGAATTACAGAATCTTCAACCCGATATTATCATTGTAGTGGCTTTTAAAATATTGCCAAAGTCAGTGTATAACATAGCCTCAATTGGTACTTTTAATATTCATGGAAGTTTATTACCAAAATATAGAGGAGCAGCTCCAATTCAGTGGTCTTTAATTCATGGTGATTCAGAAACTGGACTTACTACCTTTTTATTAAATGATTCGGTAGATACAGGTAATATATTACTTCAAAAAAAATATACTATTCCAGAGAACACTTCATATGGTGAGCTATATCAACAACTTATGACATTAAGCGTATCCATCGCTTTAGAAACATGTGATGGATTAATACACAATACTATCATCCCAAAAGTACAAGATGAAACAGCATCAAGCCCGGCACCCAAAATTTTCAAAGAACATTGTCATATATCTTGTGAACAATCAGCTAAGGATATTAAAAATCTCATTCATGGATTAAATCCAATACCTGGTGCTTTTGTATCAATTGATAATAAACAGGTAAAGCTACTTAGGGCTAATCATTATACAGGAAATGAACATGTACACTGTGGACATTTCCTCATCAATACCAATGAGTTTTTGTTAGGATGTTCAGATGATATATTGTCTATAGTTGAACTACAAATAGAAGGAAAACCAAAAATGAAAACGACTGATTTTTTACGTGGATATCGCGGCATTTTACATGGAATAGTTACTTAATATGGAACCATTAGAATTTTGGACAATTTGTAATAGCAATGGAATATTACTTTCTCATGAACAAGTAGATAGTTTCGATAGGTTTTATAAAGAACTTATTTACTGGAATGAAAAAATAAATTTGATATCGAGAAAAGATATAGATAATATCTGGGAACATCATTTTTTGCATTCTTTAAGCATTGTTAAGGCAGATGTATTACCTGCTAAAGCAATATGTATGGATATAGGAACTGGAGGAGGTTTCCCTGGCATTCCTGTAGGTATAGCTCGCGAGGATTGCAAAGTTACTTTGGTAGATTCAATTGCCAAAAAAATGAAATTAACCTCCATGTTTGCTGCCCATACTGGTTTAAGAGGTTTAACTGCAATTACTACAAGAATGGAAGACTTATCGACCGACAAACAATTTAAAGGTAAATATGATATCATTATGGCTAGAGCTGTAGCCCCAATAGAAAAATTAGTGAATTGGACATTACCTTTACTAAAACCAAATGGTTCTTATATTCTTCTAAAAGGTGGGGACCTTAACCAAGAAATACTTCAGGCCAAAGAATCTATTAAAGGAATTCATATTGAAGAATTACCCATAATATGGAAAGGAATAGATTGGTTTACTACAGAAGATAAAAAGATTATTGTGTGTACATTTCCTGATCATAAATAATTTTATTGTACTTTTTGGTTACATATATTTTTTAATCTGTCTTAGTAATAATTAAGCACATTATTAACCTTTTCACATTAGCTTATGAACCGTCGCTCCTTTTTTAAAAATCTAGCTTTGTCAAAAGATTCAATTGACATACCACAAAAAGCACAAATCAATGCTTTAGAAAAGTTTCAAGGGACTTGGGACAAAGAAACTCGCCTTCACCTGCTTCGCAGAACAATGTTTGGATGTACTCCAGCAGAATATAATTCTGTAGAAACAAAATCACTTGATGAGATTTTAGACATATTATTTGCTGGAATTACATTGCCCGAAGAACCATTGGCATATACTAATTCAGGTTCAATAACTGCTAATAATCCATGGGTATCTGCTGCATATGAATCAGGTTCAGAGCCTCAACGATTAACATTTTTGCAATCGTGGCAAATAAATATAATGCTCAAACAGCCTATGCGCATTCATGATAAAATGGTATTGTTTTGGCAGAATCACTTTGCAACAGGAGCAACTGTCGTTAAAGATGCTCGTTATATGTATAAACAAACAACCTTATTTTATCAACAGTCTTTAGGAAATGCTAAAGATTTAGTCAGATATATGCTGTTTGACTTGGCAATGAGCAGATATTTAAATAATAATACAAATACAAAATCTAATCCTAATGAAAATCTATCAAGGGAACTTCAAGAACTTTTTACGATAGGTAAAGGACCAGAAATCGCACCTGGTAATTATACATATTATACAGAACAAGATGTAAAAGCAGCAGGCAGAGTAATTTCTGGATGGGCTGATAATCAATCCAAGTTATCATTGGTTTTTACTCCAAATAATCATGATACACAACCAAAACAATTTTCATCTGCATATCAAAACACAATTATCAAGTCTACTGCTAATACAGAAAACAGTGCTAAGACAGAAGTTGACGATTTATTGTCAATGATTTTTAAACAAGAACAAACATCATTATACTTAATCAGAAAACTCTATAGATTCTTTGTTGATTATGTAATTGATGATTCTGTTGAGAACTATGTAATTAAACCATTAGCAGAACAATTCAGAGCAGCTAATTTTGAAGTAAAACCCATTTTAAGAACATTATTATCTAGTACTCATTTTTATAACAATACTGTAAGAAATTGTTTTATTAAAACGCCAGCAGATCTCATCATAGGAACTTCAAGGTTCTTTCATCCCGCGGGATTATATCCAGAAGAGTTGAATTTGATGCATTGGGCAAATAGAACCTTAAGAAGATTGATGGGAAATATGGGTTTAGATATCATGAATCCACCTAATGTAGCAGGTATTCCAGCATATTATCAGGAACCATCGTTTCACGAATTATGGATAAATGCTGATACATTACAGAAAAGAATCAAGTTTACGAATGATTTGTCGATAGATCATTTACAATTGGATGAAATGGATTATACCAAAGGTCCACTTATTGATGTCATTCAATTTGCAAAAGATTCTGGTGATCCAACTGATCCAACTGTCATTGTTAATTATTGGTGTGATTGGCTATTTTCTATGCCAATTAGTGAAACAGTAAAAATTCAAGTAAAAGACTTCCTCACTGCTGGTTCACCTGATTATGAATGGACAGTAAAATGGAATCTCTATATCGCCGATGAAGCAAATACTCCACAAGATGCCGCAATTGTCTCAGCTGTTGAAAAGCCACTCAGAAATCTAATAAAATATCTATTAGCAATGGCAGAATATCAACTTATTTAATAGACAATTCCATTAAAATTCTTACGGATTATTATATATGAAACGCAGATCATTTTTACAAACAATTGCTTCAGCAAGTGCAATAAGCCCCTTAATTATCAATGGTTTTAATGTTAAAGCCTTTGAACCTACAAATTTATTTACCTTGGCAGGCGCCATAGATTGTGATGAGAGAGTATTAGTACTAATTCAGTTAAATGGCGGAAATGATGGCCTAAATACTATTATACCTTTAGATCAATATTCGCAATATTATGCAGCAAGAACATCAATAGCAGTTCCAGAGAAAACAATCATAAAATTATCTGATACTACTGGTATTAACCCTGAAATGACTGGAATGAAATCATTATTTGATCAGGGTAAATTAAAAGTGTTGCATAGTGTTGGTTATCCAACCCCAAATTATTCTCATTTTAGATCTACAGATATATGGTTATCTGGCTCTGATACAGAAGAATATTTTAATACTGGAGTTATGGGAAGATATTTGGATTACAGATTTCCTGGTTATCCTAGTAAATATCCTAATGCTTCTATGTCTGACCCATTAGCAATACAAATTGGATCTGTATTATCTACTGGCTTTGAAGGCCCACATGCTAATATGGCAATGGCGTTTACAGATCCTACTTCTTTCTATAATATTGTTAATGAAAAAGATATAACCGATACCTCTTCAAGATCTGGTTTAGAACTAGCATATATTAGAAAAGTAGGTGAGCAATTAAATAATTTTGCAAAACCTGTAAAAAATGCAGCTCTAAAAGTTCCAAAGAATTTATCATCTTTATATCCTGCACATACATTTAATACCCCTAATCCCTTATCAGAACAGTTGAAAATTGTATCTCGATTAATTGCAGGCGGATTAAAAACAAAAGTGTACATGGTAAATCTATCAGGATTTGATACACATTCTAGTACAACGAATGTTGGTTTTGGTGTTAACGTTAATCATGCTAATCTGTTAAAGCAATTATCTACAGCAATTACTGCTTTTATGGATGATTGTAAATTATTAGGTATTCAAGACAAAGTACTTGGTATGACTTTCTCTGAGTTTGGTAGACGAATAAAATCGAATGGAACAGGAACAGATCATGGAGCAGCAGGACCTGTCTTTTTATTTGGTAATTCTGTGATTCCAGGATTTTTAGGAACAAATCCTATCATCCCTGATAATGTAAGCTCAGAAGATAATATCCCAATGCAAACTGATTTTAGATCTTTGTATAGTTCATTGTTAACTCAGTGGTTTTGCGTTCCACAAAATGATATTCCTGCTGTCACATTACATAATTATGCCAATAATTTACCGATTCTTCAAGGGATTAGTAATAGTGTTAAAGATGAACCTTTGCATGCATTATCATTACAATTATCCTTATTTCCAAATCCAATAGTACATCAATCTCAATTGCAGATACAAACTGTGTACCCAATAGCTGATATAGTATTATATGATAGAACTGGTAAGTTAATGAGTACAATTTCTGGATATATTCCAGAGGGTAATCATACTATACTTTTTGAAAGATTAGGATTATCTGCGGGACAATATTATCTACAAGCCAGATTAATTAATGGCTATACTCAAAGCATAATTGTGAATATTCAATAGTCACAAAACAATACACCTTAAAGTCCATTATTATGGGCTTTTTTTTTACATATACGTTAAAATCTATAGTAAAACGTTACAAGCACGAGAATATATAAACCTTATTCTACAATGTAAAGACACTTTACAATCTTATAGCACGCATGATTTACAATTTGGGTGCGGTTTTAGAAAAGGTTATATTGAAAATCACGTTGTAGCTTAAAGACGTGTGACATTATCATAAACAGGGAGTTTTCGATGGTACAATCTAGGATGTACTCTTTGATTATATCTATTGCTATAACTATAGTACTAGGTTTTTCATATATACCCATCTATGCACAACAGCATGCAAACCCTATAACTAATGAAACAATTCAGAATCAATCTTCTACTAATCAAGTAGATTCAACTAATAGCATTCAACCACAGAACTATTTTATTGCTCAAAAATTAGAAAGAGCACGCCAAAAATATTTAAGGGCATTATCTGCAATCGAAAATGACGATACCTTATCTGTTCCAAGGCTTTTTGAAGAAGCCGTACAAGCCTTAAATTCTTTAGCAAGTTATCCTGGAATTGATCAAAATGAAGATTTTACAGACTTGGCTCAATCTATTATAGAAGATTATGAAAGTTATGTTCAGAGTATAGATAGTTTATCTGAAACATCTTCTGCTTTCATGTTGCGTCAAAAAATTTATCAAGAAGTAGAAGATATAGCTACTGTAGAACAAGAGTCAACAACAACAATTGTTCGTGTTCCCTATCCCCTTTCCTTGCCTTCAGTTACAATTCCACTTGAAGTAAATGAGCATGTAGAGAAGAATCTCACATTTTTAACTGAAGCTCGCGGACGTAAATTCTTTCGTAAATGGCTTGAACGCAGTGGTAAATGGTTTCCATTGATGCGCAGAATTGCCAGAGAAGAAAATATGCCTGATGAAATCATCTTTTTATCAATGATAGAAAGTGCATTAGATCCTAATGCCACATCTGGTGCAAAAGCAGTTGGCTTATGGCAATTTATGCAAGCAACCGCCGGAGATTACAATCTAAAAGTCAATTTATATATAGATGAAAGAAGAGATCCAGAAAAGGCAACACACGCAGCTATGCGCTATTTAAAATGGCTATTTAATGAATTTGGTGATTGGTATCATGCATTAGCAGCATATAATAGTGGTCCGAATGGACCTGTTAAAAGAGGTATCGAACAGCTTGGTAGGGATAATAATCCTTCTTTTTGGGATATCCGGGATATGCTTCCAAGAGAAACCAAAAATTATGTACCACTTTTTATTGCTACATCTATCATTGGGTCTAATCCAACAGAATATGGATTTGACTTATCAGACTTAACATATGAACCTGAATATGTGTATGATATCTTTACAGTTGGCGAATCTATTAGTTTAAAAGCATTAGCAAATTGCACAAATCAGCCTTTAACAGTATTAAAGTCTTTAAATCCTGAATTAGTTGGCATAAGTACACCTCCAGATGGTCCATATCAATTAAAAATTCCAATAGGATCTAAAGATCTCTTTGCGGCTAATTACTCTGTAATGTCTGATGAAGATAAGCATCCATGGATTACATATGAAGTCAAAAAAGGTGAAACACTGTCTTCTATAGCAGCTGATTATGGTATTACTACACCAGATGTTTTGCAAACAAATCCATCTATAAATTCCAAGAATCTATCCAAAGGTACTGTTTTAAGGTTGTCTAAAGAGATTATTAATGCTGCAAGCCTCATGGCTCAAGCTAAGACTGAGAATATTGATTCTATAGCTGATACTCAACCACAAACAAGCACTATTGCATTTAATAAAGATACTATACTTGAAAGGCCAATTAGTATAATTACTAAACCAAAAGAAAGTGTACAAAACAAGCAGAATAAAGACACTATAATTTATGCTACATCTACTTTACCAAATATTGAGTTAATTAAAAAAGACTCCATCATTCCTGTTAAAAAAGAGAAACAAAATTCCGGGAACACATCAATCTCTTTAAGCAATACAAAGCCAGTTAAGATTTTCAATAGAGATTCATCATATTCATCTGACAATAAGCAGGCACAAATTGCTTCCAGAGAAAAATCAACATCAAGTACGATAGGAACACAATCTGAAGTATCGATACAAAAAAGTACAGTTAAACATATAGTTAAATCAGGTGAATCCCTCTATTCTCTAGCCCAGAAATATGGGGTTCGTATGACAGATTTACGTAATTGGAATAGTATTTCATTTGATAATGATGCATTATTAAATGGACAAGAATTAATCGTTACTCCATCTAATGAATCAAAATTAGATGCCATTGTCAAAACTAATAATCTGATACATGTAGCTTCTGGAAAAAATGGACGCCACAGGGTTAAGAAAGGGCAGACATTACAAGATGTCGCTCAGATGTATGAAATCAAAGTAGAAGATTTAGCAAAGGCTAATGGATTAAGCCCCAAAGTCAGAATAGGCCAAGGATTAGTGCTCCTTCTTCCTTCAAAAGCTAGTATCAATAGAAAATTACATACAAGCTATAATAATGCGAAAGTAAAAAAAGTATATGCTGTAAAGAAAGGAGATTCATTTGCTAAGATAGCTTCTAAACTTGGAATTTCTGAAAAAGACTTAAAGAAATGGAATCCTGGTATTCGTTCTAATGCCTTAGTTAAAGGTAAGCGTTTAACAATGTATACCAAGGCTGCAAAAATTACTGTATCCAAAAAGAGTAAGAATAGTAAAGGAGTTTCTACATCAAAATCATCTCATACGATTCGCAAAGGTGAATCATTATCAAAAATTGCGGACAAATATGGAATAAGTGTTCAGCAGTTAACAAAAATTAATAAAAAGATTAAGCCAAAGGATCTTAAAGCTGGTCAGACAATTAAACTAAAATAGAATTAACAATGAAGAACTTATAATGTTTAGAATCCTTCTTCTTTTCGTATTTATTTGTCCATTGCTATATAGCCAGAATTCTTTACGGTATATTCAGAATGAAGCATTTGGATTTGGAGAAAAGTTAGAATATAAGGTTGGCTATCAATTTGTAAAAGCTGGTACCGCTAGTTTTTATATATTACCCAAGCCTGCAATTATGAAAGGAAAATCCTGTTATGATATTCGTTTCGAGGTAAAATCTTTACAATCTTTAGATTGGTTGTATAGAGTAAAAGATATCTATAGAACTGTGGTTGATGTAGAAGGTATCTTTCCCCATTATTTTGAACAACATGTTAGAGAAGGAAATTATAAAAGAGATTTTACAGCACGTTTCGATCAACAAGCGCATAAAGCCTATACGCAAAAAGGAGTATACCCAATTCCTCCTTTTGTACATGATATAGTTTCGGCATTTTATTTTATTCGTACCATAGATTTAGCATCAAAAAAGAAAAATGAGATTATTCCATTAAAGAATTTTTTTGATGATACAACATATGCACTTGGAGTAAAAATAATTGGAAAACAAAAAATCACAGTTGAAGCCGGAACATTCAATTGCATAGTTTTAGAACCATTAATTACCGAAGGTGGTTTATTTAAAAGTGAAGGTAAAATATTAATGTGGGTTACCGATGATGAAAGGAAATTACCAGTAAAAGTAAGCACTAAGATAATTATAGGATCTATTGATGCAGAGTTAACACAATACTCTGGTATCAGAGGTGAAATCAAAGCAAATGTTATCGAAGACTAAGATTTCAATTAAATCAAGAATAACTATTTCATGATTTTAAATACTCCTATTAGTAGTATGTTTGCATAAAATATTAAGATAAATGTTCATATGAATTCCATGCCTTTAGATCAAAACCAAGAAATACATAATTCTACTACAGATTATTTACAAAGTATCTATGAACACCTTGTACAAAAGCTTCAGCCAGAATTAAGAACATTAATAGATCAATGGGAATCTAAAAAAGACAATTATAAAGGTGATCATTTTACCTATTATGTAAGAAACAAAGAAATTAAAGTAGATAATTTTATTCAGTCATTAAGTAATTCTCGTATACCAAAAATAGCAGTACCTGAATTTAAAGATTGGGGAGAAATTGTCAAATGGTCTATGAGAGAAAACTTCCCTGGTGAATTCCCCTATACAGCCGGCGTATATCCATTTAAAAGAACAGGCGAAGATCCAACAAGGATGTTTGCTGGAGAAGGTGGCCCTGAGAGGACAAATAAACGATTCCATTATTTAAGTGTAGATATGCCTGCTGCCCGACTATCAACCGCTTTTGATAGTGTTACATTATATGGCGAAGATCCTGATATAAGGCCTGATATTTTTGGAAAAATCGGAAATAGTGGCGTTTCTATAGCTACATTAAATGATGCAAAAAAACTGTATTCAGGATTTGATTTAAGTAATCCAAAAACATCTGTGTCTATGACGATTAATGGTCCAGCACCTATGATCTTAGCGTTTTTTATGAATGCTGCCATAGACCAAGAATGTGAAAAATACATCAAAGAACATCATTTAACAGAATCGGTTCACAATACGATTTCAGAGCTCTACAAAGCAAAAGGGCTAGATTCACCTACATATTGTTCAGATCCAATAACACAGAGCACTGATTTACCTATAGGAAATAATAGCCTTGGATTACATTTACTTGGTATATCTGGCGATAAAGTACTTCCATTAGACATCTATAATGAATGCAAAAAAAAGGCATTACAAAGTGTGAGAGGTACCGTACAAGCAGATATTTTAAAAGAAGATCAAGCACAAAATACATGTATATTTTCAACTGAATTTGCCTTAAAAATGATGGGCGATATTCAAGAATATTTTATAAAAAAGAATATCAGAAATTTTTATTCTGTATCTATTAGTGGTTATCATATAGCTGAAGCCGGAGCAAATCCAATAACACAATTAGCATTTACGCTTGCTAATGGATTTACCTTTGTTGAGTATTATTTATCCAGAGGTATGAATATTGATGACTTCGCGCCTAATTTATCTTTCTTTTTCTCTAATGGGATCGATCCTGAATATGCGGTTATAGGCCGTGTAGCCAGAAGAATATGGGCTAAAGCAATCAAGAATATATATGCTGGAAATGAACGCTCACAAATGCTTAAATATCATATTCAAACCTCTGGTAGATCATTGCATGCACAAGAAATAGATTTTAATGATATCAGAACCACTTTGCAAGCATTATATGCTATTTATGATAATTGTAATTCATTACATACCAATGCATATGATGAAGCAATTACAACTCCTACAGAAGAATCTGTAAGACGTGCAGTTGCAATTCAACTTATCATTAATCGAGAATTAGGCTTAACAAAAAATGAGAATCCATTACAGGGTTCATTCATTATCGAGGAATTAACAGATCTAGTAGAAGAAGCTGTATATGCAGAATTTAATAGATTATCAGAGCGTGGTGGCGTTTTAGGTTCCATGGAAACAATGTATCAAAGGAATAAAATTCAAGAAGAATCCTTACATTACGAAACATTGAAACATACAGGTGAATATCCCATTATTGGAGTAAATACCTATTTGTCAAAAAATGGATCGCCAACTATTATTCCTCAAGAAGTAATTAGATCGACAAATGAAGAAAAATTATTGCAAATCAAAAATGTAAAAACATATCAAGATTTTTTTTCAGATGAAGCTGAACAAGCTCTTTTTATGGTTAAATCAGCAGCAATTGATAATACTAATATCTTTGAAGCATTAATGGAAGCCGCAAAAGTATGCTCGCTTGGCCAGATGTCCAAGGCATTATATCAAGTAGGCGGACAATACAGAAGAAATATGTGATTTTTTTCAATATATAGGTAAGAATATGAAATCATTTTGTAAAAGTGTTACTCTATGTGCACTAATTGTAACTTTGTCTTTGATTGTTGGATGTAGTGATACTACTACTACTCCAGATACTTCAACAACAGACATTATGCCTTTAAAAGCTGGTAATTATTTTGTTTATAATAATTATCGTTTGGACTCTTTAACTGGAATTAAAGATAATAATTCATTAAGAGTAGATTCAATTGTTAATGGCATGTCAACTTCTCATGTTGGAAAATCTTGCTATTCTTTTGATACATATATTGCAGGAGTAAAAACTGCTACTGATTATTTTGCAAAAGAATCAAAATCAATATGGAGTTTTTCCTCTCTTTTACCGACAGGAATTTCAACTAGTGGTGTTCTTGAAACAATTTTACCACAAGGTAATAGATGGATGAAAATTGCCGATTATGCTTCTATTAAAGATTCTACATGGGCAATGTTTGATACTACGCTTACGAATTTGATTATCCCAGGATTAGCATTTCCAATAAATGCCGTTATTAGTATGAAAGGTAAAAGAACAGCTGATGAAACTATTACTATCGGAACAACTACATATACAAATGCTCATAAGTTTGAAGTAATTTTATCCCCCAATGCAACATTATCAGGCTTTACAATTCCTATTGGAACGGTTAAAAAATATATGTGGATAGCTGATAATATTGGGATCATAAAAGAAGAATTTCCGCCTATTGACATTCAAGTGAATGTTCCTGGAGTGACAGCAACAAGATTTAGAAGTGATGGTTTTGTAAAAGAATTAAAAACTTATAAACTTCAATAAAACATAAAAGAATAGCTGCTCTACAAAGAGCAGCTATTCTTTTATATGGTATGTCCAAATAAGTCGAATTCTGCAGTGTCATCAATCTCTACGGTTATGAACTCTCCAATAGAGAGTTTTTGTTCAGATCGTACATATAATTCATTATCTACTTCAGGCGCATCTGATTCTGTTCGACATTGATATTCCCCATTTATTTCTTGCTCTACTATAGCTTTAATGTGTTTACCAATCAAAGTTTGATTTCTTTGTAAAGATAATCCCTTTTGAATATCCATCAATATTGTTCTTCTTTCATCTTTTACTTCTTGGGCAATAGGATCACCTAAAATATATGCATAGGTATCATCCTCTTGTGAATATGTAAAAACACCTACTCTATCAATAAATCCATTAGATACAAATTCACATAATTCAGCAAAATCTTGCTCGGTTTCACCTGGATATCCAACAATAAATGTAGTCCTTAATGTAATATCAGGCACTGTATCTTTTATAATATGAATCAATTCCTCAGTAGCCCTTCTTGTTATGCCTCTTCTCATAGATTTAAGAACATTTGTAGAAATATGTTGCAAAGGCATATCAATATAAGAGCAAATATTGTCTCTTTCGGCAATAACCGGCAGAATCTCTTTAGGGAATTTGGTAGGATAAGCATACATCAAACGTATCCATTCTGCACCAGAGACATCACTTAAAGCTCTTAATAATACATCTAGACTTCTTTTTCCATAGATATCTAGTCCATAAGCAGTTGAATCCTGTGCTACCAAAATTATTTCTTTTACTCCTTGTCTTGTTAAAGCTTGTGCTTCTCTAACGATATCCTCTACTTGTTTTGAACGATGTTTTCCCCGCATTAAAGGAATTGCACAAAATGAACAAGGATTATCACAACCTTCACTAATCTTTATATAAGCATAATGCTTGGGAGTAGAAATAACTCTTTCTCCCATCAAAGCATATTTTAAATCTGGCGATAGAACTTTTAAAATATTACCATATGCTTCGGTTCCAAAGAAATGATCAACTTCTGGGATTTCCTTCCTTAATTCCTCACCATAACGTTCTGACAAGCAACCAGCAACGATTAATGTTTGAATTTTCCCTTTTCTTTTCAGAGCAGCTGCTTCTAAAATAGTATTAACGCTTTCTTCTTTCGCTAAATCTATAAAACCACAAGTATTGATGATGATAGATGATGCCTTTTTAGGATCATCGGTTAACTCTAGATGTGCTGCTTTAAGATGTCCGGACAAGACTTCAGAGTCTACTGTATTTTTGCTACAACCTAAAGTAATCACCGATACTTTTTGGCTTATAGTTGTACGAGATTGTGCCATAACTAAAGATTTGTTTGTATGTTTTAATAAACCATTACAAAAATAGCAAGTTTACATGCATCAATTGTTTCAGTTCTTAAGTTAATTGCACATTATCAGATATTCAATCAATTATTTGATCTGTACCTTTGTATTTTTGCAATATGTATCATCTTAGATAGTTCATATGTCACAATTATTAGAAATTGCCAAAACTGCAGCATTAACAGCAGGTTCTATCTTAAAGAATGGCTTTAGAACCTCATGTACTATGCATTCAAAACAAGGAATTCATAATCTTGTTACGGAATATGATATAGCTTCCGAAGAAGTCATAATTTCAATCATTAAACAAGCATATCCAGAACACAGTATTCTCTCTGAAGAATGTGGTCATATTGATAATAATTCAGATATACAGTGGATAATAGATCCCTTAGATGGGACAGTAAACTTTGCACATGGAATTCCCATATTTAGTGTTAGCATAGCAGCAGTTCAAAATGGTGAGCCAATTTGTGGTGTTATATATGCGCCTATGACAGATGAGTTATTTTATGCTGAAAAAGGACAAGGAGCTTTTCTTCATGACTTCCCCATTCACGTAACGGATACTAAGAATATAGAAGACTGTATTTTAGTTACTGGATTTCCTTATGATGTAAAAGATAATCCTGAAAATTGTATCGGACATATTGCAGGGATTCTTAGTTTGGGGATTCCGATTAGACGCCTAGGAAGTGCTGCATTAGATATAGCATATGTTGCATCTGGACGATTCGATGGCTTCTGGGAGGTTTCTTTACAAAGTTGGGATTTTGCAGCAGGACTAATATTGTTAAAAGAAGCTGGCGGAAGTATCGTAAATTATGATGGATCTCCTTTTACAATTTCAAAAGGCGGTACTTTTTTGGCAACAAATGGCTATATAGAAAAAGCTATGATTGAAGCATTAAAACATGCAGATATACTATATCCAAGAGTTACTCAATGAACAATGAGCACATAGAAAGACATTTTATGAGTGGCGCTGGAAATCTTTTCACTGTCATTGATAATAGAATCTATAATCTGCCTCTTAAAGAATTACAAAAGATGTCTAAGCAATTATGTTCTCTATCCAATGGAGAGACAGTAGATGGATTGATTGCTATGAAAAACCATCCTGATTTTGTATTTGAAGCTGAATATATCAATCCCGATGGATCTGCTGAATCTATGTGTGGGAATGGTTCTAGATGTGCGGTTCTATTTGCTGTTCAACACTTTTTACACATAGAAGAATCAATTCCACTCTATGGATCATTTGATTTTATGATGGCTAATAGAATGTATCATACTGAATTTTCTGAATCTGGAAAGCTCGTTAGAGTACATTTTCCTGTTATAACTGATATTAATACTCATCTTCAAATAGAAGTTGGACAATCTTCCTATCATTGTTCATATGTTTTTAATGGCTCTGACCATTGTATTCTTGATGCTTCTCTGATAGGATTAGATAATACTTCATTTTTCTCTTTCGATTTAGCACAATTTGCCCCTGCTTTACGATATCATAGTGCTTTTGGAGAAAGAGGGGCAAATATTACTATTGCTTTACAACAAGATGCAACAATTTATATTAGAACATATGAAAGAGGCGTTGAAGCTGAAACTGGGGCATGTGGAACTGGGGCAATGGCTACTGCTATCAGCTTTCATACATTATATGATATGAAGTATCCAATCACGATAATCCCTACATCAAAAGAAATGCTTACTATTGGATCATATGAATCAGATCATGATTTATATTTAGAGGGACCAGCAATATTTCTAGATGAACAAGACATCATAACTAATATAAAGAGTATAAAAGCATGAGATTTATAGGTATAGATCCTGGAAGTGTTATTTGTGGTTATGGAGTAATCGAAAAAACTGGAACATCTTCTTTTATTCTTATTGAATATGGCGTGATAGAAGCAAAGAAGGAATTTGAATCATTACCTTTACGATTAAGTATGATATATACCAAGATACAAGAAGTGATTGCAAGGACTTTACCTGATGAATTATCATTAGAAGCAACATTTTATGCTAAGAATGCACAATCATTAATCAAGTTATCTCATGCCAGAGGGGTAGCAATGCTAGCAGGAACATTAAAAGGTTTGCCTGTTATAGAATACTCAGCAAAGGAAGTTAAGAGGTCTGTTACCGGTAATGGCAATGCTAGCAAAGAACAAGTTCAGTATATGGTAAAATCTATATTACAAATAGATGAAACACATAAGTTTTTTGATGCTACTGATGCACTTGCAGTTGCATTATGCCATGGTTTAAAAAGGTCTACACCAAAACAATCTGCAAAGTCTTGGAAACAATTTGCGACAGAAAATCCTCATCGAATTAAATAACAATGAAACATTCACACTTTATTGAGTTTTTATCTTTAAGACTTCAACAGCCACTACCCGGTTGGGATTCTCATAAAAAGATGAGTCCACTAATAAATGGGGCTATACCCACTGGCTATACAAAAATTCCACATGATGCTAAGAAATCTGCTGCTGCTATCTTATTATTTCCAAGATCAGATGAATCTGAATTACTTTTGACAGTAAGAAGTCAAAAAGTTTCCCATCATAAAGGACAAATTTCTTTGCCTGGAGGAAGGTCTGAAGAGAATGAACATAGTATCGATACTGCTCTTAGAGAAACCCATGAAGAAATTGGCATTGCCCCCTCTTATATCAACGTTATAGGCGCTCTCTCCCCTCTTTATGTTCCACCTTCACAATCACTCATGAATATTATTGTAGGTGAATTGCATGCTCACCATGAATTCTCTATCAATACAGATGAGGTTCAAGAAGTTTTTAGTATTTCTTTAGATACTCTTCTTCATACAGACATTACCTTTCATTCAAAACAGCGAAGTAATGGTATAGAAGTTATCGCACCTGTTTGGGAGATACATCCTACAATCCATTTATGGGGAGCTACTGCCATGATACTGAATGAATTATTGTGGCTTTATAAAGAATTCAAGGAACATATCTATGAATGAATTGGAATCCCATTTATCTGCAAAAGCATTAAAAGAACTTCAATCATATTTTCCACAACAACGATATTCTGTGCAGATAGCCGATAGATTATTGTATGCACATGATGCAAGTTCTTATAGAATTATTCCATCTGGAATAGTATTTCCAATACATAATCAAGAAATTCAATGGCTTTTTTCTTGGGCTTCGCGTTTTAATCATAGTTTAACATTTAGAGCAGCTGGAACATCTCTGTCTGGTCAGGCTGTAGGAAGTGGGCTCATCGTAGATTGTTCTAAACATTGGAAAGACATCACCGTTCATGATGAAGGCAATTCAATAACAGTTCAGCCTGGTTGTATTGGAAGTAAGGTAAATTATGCATTAAAAAGTTGGAATCGTAAAATTGGGCCAGATCCAGCATCTATTAATTCTTGCATGATGGGTGGTATTCTAGCTAATAATTCCAGCGGGATGTGCTGTGGGGTAATTCATAATTCTTATCATACTGTCGAAAATCTTGAATGCGTGCTACCAAATGGATATATCATTCACACTGCAAGTAATGATAGTGATACTTTATTCAAACAAAATGCGCCCAATATATATGATGAATTAATCAGTATAAGAAATTATATACTTGAAAATGAAGAGCTTATACAACGTATCAGACATAAATATGCCATTAAAAATACAGTTGGGTATTGTCTAAATGCATTTTTGGATGAACAATCCCCAGCAAAAATTGTTGGTAAATTAATGATTGGATCTGAAGGTACATTAGGTTTTATCAGCAAAGCAACCTTAAATACTATTCCGGATTTGCCTTATAAAGCAACTGCTTTATTACTATTTCCAACAGTATATGATGCATGTTTAGCAATTGAATCTCTTAAAAATACGGGTATAGCAGCGCTTGAAATTATGGATAGATCTGCATTACGATCTGTTGAAGATGCAAAAGGTGCTCCACCTATCTTAACACAATTACCAGAAGATGGTACTGCTTTATTGGCTGAATATCATGCTATAAATCAAGAAGAATTACACAATTTTATCAATAATTGCATACAGAATTTTAGCTCTTATCGCCTAATACATCATCCTGTATTTACAAGCGATGATACAGAAAGAGCACAATTATGGAAAATTCGAAAAGGTATGTTCCCATCTGTAGGGGCAAAAAGGGCAAAAGGAACAGGAATCATCAATGAAGATATTGCTGTTCCTGTAGAATATTTACCTGATGTGATTAAGGATTTGCGAAACCTATTTGCAATCTATCAATATAGTGAAGCAATTATATTTGGTCATGCAAAAGATGGGAATCTTCATTTTGTTGTTTCGCATTCCTTTTCTACTCAAAAAGACATTGACCATTTTGGCGCATTCATGGAAGATCTAGCAACATTAATCATCCATAAGTATAATGGCTCGCTAAAAGCAGAACATGGAACAGGAAGGAATATTGCTGCTTTTGTACAAGATGAATGGGGTTCTGATTTATACGACATTATGAAAAGGCTAAAATCTGCTTTTGACCCTTTGTCCATTCTTAATCCAGGTGTATTAATAAGCGATAATCCTAAAAGTCATACACAATTTCTTAAGCCTTTTCCTATAATCAATGATATTATCGATACATGCATAGAATGTGGTTATTGTGAAGCCACCTGCCCTACATCTATGACTACATTAACGCCAAGACAAAGAATTGTATTAGAAAGAGAAATAGCTTTAGCTACATCACCATTCATTATCAAAGAATTACAAGAATACAAAACATATCAATCAATTGATTCATGTGCCAATGATGGTTTATGTTCAATGGCTTGTCCTGTTGGAATAAATACAGGCTCTTTTGTTAGAGAAGAACGTAAGCGATTATTATCTGAACAGGAGTATAATTCTCATATACAAGAAGTAGCATCTATTAGCAAAAGAGACAATTCAATTCAAAGATCACTTTCAATGGGAAGATTGGCTGAAAAGATAATTGGCCCCGAATGTTTAAAAGGTATAACACAATTAGTACATCCAATATTACACAATCCTATATGGATTAAAAATTTACCAAATCCCTTAACTCTTCCATTAGAATATGATGCTTCAAGAATTTCTTCTCCAAGCATCTATTATATTCCAACTTGCACATCCCGCTTATTTGCTAAATCTGATGGAAGAAAGAAGAATATTCAGCAACTAATGATAGAAATAGCTAAAAAGGCTGGTATTTCGCTCATCATTCCAAATAATCTACAAGATAGATGCTGTGGAATGGCATATTATTCTAAGGGAAATGAAAAAGCAGCTGATATCGCATATGGTGGCTTTATGAAAGATATTCCTATTGATTCAATTGTATTATCAGATTCTATGAGTTGTTCATATCATATTATGAAAAAAGAACAGTTTCATACTATCCATACTCTCACTTTTATTGATTCAATTCTTCCTTTATTGGAACTAAAACAAATCCCCGGAACTGCAATCATTCATCCTTCATGTTCGGTACAAGTGAATGATGACTTAGATCTAATAACTCGAATAAGCAAAGCATGTTCCGAAAAAGTATTTATTCCAGAAAGCACTGGTTGTTGCGGATTTGCTGGAGACCATGGCTTTTATCATCCAGAAATAACAATTCAAGCATTATTAGAAACTAAAAAAGAGATTTCAACAATTGCAGAGGTAAATGGGTATTATTCTGTTAATACTACGTGTGAGATTGGAATGAATCTTGGCACCGAAAAGCCGTATGAATCTTTGCTGTATCTTATTTCTCAAGCAGCAGGGATATCTGTGTAAATGTTAATCAAGTATAGCTTGTTGAGCTTTTTGAGTATGTACAGATAGTAGAAGCAAAGCTCCGCTAATAAAAAATACAAGAAGAATCAATAAGGCTATACGATAACTCCCACTATATTGAAAGGCAAGTCCAAAAGCTAATGGCCCAAGCCAACTAGTTCCCCTATCGGTTAGCTCATAGAAACTAAAATATTCAGTTTCTTTTCCCTTTGGTATAATAGATGAAAAATATGATCTACTTAAAGCTTGGCTACCACCCAATACAATTGCAATTACAGAGCTTAAGGCATAAAAATGCATAGCACTGTGTTTAGGCAAAAAGGCATAACCATATAGAATCACACAAAGCCAGATACAAAGAGAGATCAAGATACTTGTTTTAGTAGAAGTTTTTTGAGCAATTTTATTAAAAAACAATGCGCCAAATAAAGCAATAAATTGTACTAAAAGGATTGCACCTTGTAATTCTGCAAGGCTTAATCCAAGCTCTTCTTGTCCAAATTGTGCGGACATAGTTATAACAGTCTGAATGCCATCATTATATAAAGTAAAAGCAAGTAGAAATAACAGTGTTTGAGGGTATTTTTTTAATTGTTTACATGTGTGAATCAATTGTTTCCAACTATTTAATCCTTTCTCTTTTTCATGATGTAGAGCTGGTTCCCTACCCACAAAAACAAAAGGAATAACAGTAAATATAAGCCACCAAACACCGGCTGAGGTTAAACAAATTCTAACTGCATGTCCAGTATCTATTCCAAAAGAATCTTTTTGCAGAAAAAACAAAATATTTAGCAATAGTAATAAGCCACCTCCTAAGTACCCAAAAGCAAAGCCTTTAGATGAAACTTCATCTCTTTCATGCTGTTCAGCAATATCTAAAAGCATTGCATTATAAAACACAATCGAAGCCCCATAAGCAGTATTTGCAAGTATAAAAAGAAGTCCACCCAATATGACAACAGAACTATCAATTCCATAAAAACACATAGTTGCTACAGATCCAATTGAAGCACATAATAAAAGCAATCCCTGCTTATTATCTTTTTTATCTGCAAAAGATGCTATGATAGGTAAGAGTATCGCTTGTAATAATACAGAAATAGATACACAATAAGGGAAGAATGATCCAGCAGCTATATCAATTCCAGCTATTTCTAAAACACCAGACACACCAGCTTGACTTTCAGCCAAATTTGTAAGATATGGTCCTAAAAAAACAGTTACTACAGTAGTAGAAAATGCAGAACTAGACCAATCATACATATACCAAGCAATGCGCTTTTGTACTTTCATAAAAAACATTTTATCTTAATTTTTATACTTATTGTATTGCAATTTACATTTAATTATCAAAATTAATGATGAGCTCTTCATCACTTTTTTGTAACATAAAACTCTTCTTGTTTAATTATTTCTTTTTGATCAATATTATTATAAATAATATTTTTTTTTCTTGTCTTTAAGCCTTCTCTAACGTAACTTTGCATCGGTTCCAACCCGCAGCATATTGGAACTTCTCATTCATCCTTATATCTCAATTGGAGACAATGAAAGTAAGATACACTTTGTGTTATTCTATTTTCATCTTCAAATGTAGATTCTATGAAAAAAAACTCAGGTAAACATATTCCTATAGATTCTGTATATCATTATTCTGATATCAGAGCTAGGCTTATAAGCCAATTGGTTATAATGGCAATGATTATTATTGCTTTATTGATATTAGCTATACGCTGGAGAAATAATCAGCAGATTCAAACATTTTCCGTATCTGGTAATAGTGCTGTAAGAAAAGAAGAAATCCTTTCTTTGGCATCATTGAAGCCAGCTGATACCCTTGGAAGCAATCCAGGAAAATACAGGCTTTCTGAGATTAGGACTCAAGTAATGAGGCATCCATTTATTCAGAATGCAATTGTTCAAAGTAATGGCTTTAAAGGTATACATATTATCATTGAGGAAAGAAAACCATTTTTAGCGATACCTACAGTATTAGGAAAATTTGATTTTATTGACTCTTCTGGTATTGTGTTACCTTATGAAGTATTTGCTCAATCTGGTGATGTGCCTATAGTATATGGCCTTTACAAATGCAGTAAGATTGATACAGCTGTACTATCATCATTAAAATATTTAGTATCTACAGCACAAAAAAGAGACGGAGCTTTACAAGAATTTCTATCAGAAATAGATTATAATGATCAATCTAAATCTTTTACTTTTATAACTACAGATGGCGCAACCAGAGTAATGTTTGGATCTATTGATAATGCGCCCAAGAAATTTGAGAAATTGCATCTTTATCTCCAGCATGCATCAGAATTATCTGGTACTGCTCGATATATTGATGTTCGCTGGAAAGATCAAATAGTAATTGGAAAGCAATTAGCTTTGGCCTCTAAATAATGTGATTAAGACAAATAGAAATTAGCAAGTGCAATTATCATTGTTAGGATAAGATCTTATGAAATCGGGTAATATCATTGCAGGATTAGACTTAGGAACTACGAAAGTTGTTGCATTGATAGCTTCTGTAGAGCCCGACACACACATTATCAATATATTGGGAATAGGAACAGCTCCAAGCGAAGGATTAAAAAAGGGAGTTGTAGTTAATATAGACAAAACAGTAAAGTCTATTCAAATAGCTGTAGAGCAAGCTGAATTGCAATCTGGTGTCTCAATGCAAGAAGCAGTAGTTGGCATTGCTGGAGATCATATTCAATCATTTGCAACAAGAAGTATTATTTCGATACCTCATTCAAGTAGAGAGATATCTAAAACGGACGTATTACGAATTACCGAAGATGCAAAGAATATCAAGTTACAAGCTGATAGAAAAATACTTCATATTCTCCCTCAAGATTATATTATTGATGGCCAAGATGGAGTAACAGATCCAGTTGGAATGAGCGGTGTTAGAATGGAAGCAAATATACATGTTATAACTGCATTACAAACAGCGATGCAAAATGTATATAAATGCGTAGAAAGAGCAGGCGTTCAAGTTAAAGGTGTTGTATTAGAACCACTTGCCAGTAGTTCAGCTGTATTAGATGATGATGAAAGAGAAGTTGGTGTTGCTTTAATTGATATTGGAGGTGGTACAACTGATATTGCCATATTTCATGAAAATGTAATTAGGCATACAGCAATTATTCCAGTAGCTGGAAATAAAGTAACCGAAGACATTGCTATTGGTTTAGGAATTTTGAATAATACAGCAGAAAATATCAAAAAAGAATATGGTCATGCAACTGTAGAGAGTATTCTACATGATGAATGTTTTATGATACCTGGGATTAGCGGCAGATCGCCATTAGAGATAGAAAAGAATTTATTGGCTCGAATTATTGGTCCGAGAATGGAAGAAATCTTTGAATGTTGCTTTGAAGAATTTAGAAAATCTGGATATATCAATCGATTACCAGCAGGTATAGTTCTTACAGGTGGAAGCGCATTATTGCGTGGATCAGAAGATCTAGCGATGCGAATCTTTGGCATGCCTGTTAAACTTGGATTACCCTCTGGCCATTTATATAGAGGTTTAGCCCAAGAAATAGAAAATCCGATCTATTCGACGGCAGTAGGCTTGGTATTGCATAGTTTATCAATGGATGCAGATAACAATAGTAAATCTTACGATACTATACAGGAAGATTCTACAATACAGCAAATTGTGGAGAATGAGAATCCATCAAGTCCTAAAAAATCGATGTTAAAATCATTAATTAAATTTTTTGATGAATTGTAGTTTTTGACTGATAATATTTTTTATATTAGTGAATAAAATATTTGAAAAATTAAAGAATATCAAATTTTCTATGAACAGTTTTTTGAGTATATGAACAGCATACATATATTTAAAACCAGAGACACTTATGAAATCATTTTTTTTCAATCTAATTTCCGGGGGGGAACATGATTGTTGTTGATACAGACACAAATAATTACGGCGCGCGCATCAGAGTTATTGGTGTGGGTGGCGGTGGCGGTAACGCTATAAACAGTATGATTCAAAGAGGTCTGCAAGGTGTAGACTTTATTGCAGCCAATACAGATGCTCAAGCATTATCCAAAAATGGCGCTTCTATTAAGATTCATGTTGGTCGTGAATCAACCCGTGGTTTAGGTGCTGGTGGAAGGCCTGAAATCGGAAAAGCTGCTGCTGAAGAAAATGCTGATGAAATTCGTGAGCATCTATTAGGTAGTGATATGGTTTTTGTAACCGCTGGTATGGGTGGCGGAACAGGAACTGGTGGAGCACCAGTGGTAGCTCGAATTGGAAGAGAACTTGGTGCATTAGTTGTTGGGATTGTCACAAATCCTTTCAATTTTGAAGCAAAAAAAAGATCTACAGTTGCCGAACAAGGAATTGCAGAATTACGACAATATGTTGATGCATTGATTGTTATTCCTAATGAAAAACTTTTATCAATTATTGATAAGAATACTTCTTTTATAGAAGCATTTCAAAAAGTAGATGATGTTCTTTACAATGCAACAAGAGGTATATCAGATATTATTTCTGGTAATGGATATATCAATGTAGATTTTGCAGATGTTAGATCTATTATGAAAGATATGGGCGATGCATTGATGGGAATTGGTATTGCTTCTGGAGAACATAGAGCAACCGAAGCAGCGCAAAATGCTCTGAATTCTCCATTATTAGAAGGTGTATCTATACATGGTGCTCAAGGGCTTTTGGTGAATATAAGTGGTGGGTCATCAATGACAATGCATGAAATTAGCGAAGCTATTTCTATTATAGAAGAATCAGCTGGAAACGAAGTTAATTTAATTCAAGGTATTGTGTACGATGAAGCATTAGAAGACAAAATTATGATAACCGTTGTGGCAACAGGTTTCAAACGTTCTTCTTATGTTATACCAACAATCATTAATAAAGTAGAAGCTCCTTCAGTTTCTCAAACACAAGCTTCTGCTCCAATACTCAAAACCGTTCAGACAATTATCCCAGAGCCTTTCAAAGTTGATGTTCAAGTTGAAATAGAGCCATCTGCTCCGGTATTATTTACTATGAATCCTGAAAAAATTCGTGAAGTAAAACCAATGTCACAACCCAGCTTTATCCGTAGATCAGATCCAAACTCTATTAGGCAATCACAAGGTGGTTCTATCAGAATCAATTCAGTTTCTGATTTGCCTTCTGCAGCTAAAGCAACCGGACAACCAATAGTTATCCGTGATCCTAAATCTTCGGTTATAGAGAAGCCAGCATTTCTTAGAAAGATTATGGATTAAAATCCTTCAATAAAAAGGTACTATAAAATAAAAGCCCTGTGAAACTATAATTCACCGGGCTTTTATTTTATATTTTATATATCTCTCTATTCTGATACGATAAAAGTCTTACATGTATTATCAGGCATTTTTATTCCATATGCACCAGGCATCAATTGTTGAGTTTGTATTGTTACAATATGATCAGATGAATATGTACATGGAACAATGATACTTTTCCCATGAATAGAGAATATTTCTATCACATCATGTGTATATCCCATATAATACATTGAAATTGGCATAGGATTTATGACAGGATTTGGCCACATATCTTTATCATTTTCTGTATTATGAGGATTTGTAATAGACAATGGGATTCCAGTATAAAATATCCCAGATGATTTTGTTCCAATCCATAATCTATCATTTATCTCATCAATAGCAGTAATAGAAGTTAGATTAGGAATTTCTTTATCAAGATCTATTGGTTGAGAGCTATACGTTCCATAGTGATATCGAATTAATGTGTCTTTATGAGAATAAAGAACTGAAGAATTATAAGTAGGTTTAGCAATAATATTCTCAGTATTATCTAGTAATCTTACGATTGAATCATTTATTGGATTAATAAGCATTAATCCACCACGATTTATCACTGAATCAGAATTGTCTGGTAAGATATCATTATAAGTATGCAATAAATTTCCATCAGCTAATACTTTTACTTTGCTTCTATACATATTTGATCCATAGCATGTAGTAGCATTTAATTGTGTAGAATAAGGAATTTTGATCTGTTTAACTGGTAATTTTTTTACAGGATCGAAAACGATAATACCAGTTGATGAATTATTAAAGAGAACATATACTTTAGATCCATCTTCATTAAAATCAATATCTTGAGCAGTTACTTTATTTAAGCCAAATTCAGAAAGAAATATTTGTTCGGCTATTCCATTTTTAAAGCAATACACCTCAGTTTGGGCAGCCTCATTATCACCATCAACTTTGCTTGTTGCCCATATATCCCCTGTTTTAGGATTAGTGGCTAAAGAAGTAAAAGCACGAATACTGTCTAATGTTCCCCCTGCCTTTAGCTCGATCCAAGAATTATTGATGTCATATATTAAAATACCCATACCTTGAATTCCAGTAGCAACTAGAATTCTTCCTTTATAATCATATTCTACATCACAAAAAGGCTGAATATTTGTTAATATAGAAGGTGTTATATTTTTCCATTTTCCATTATAAAAGTTAAAGGTAGGAATAGCTGAATCACTTACACTAATCACAAAAATACTTGTATTAGTTATACATTGATTAAGTACAGTATTATGCGCAATGGAGGGTTTTTCAAGTGAATTCCATACTCTTTGAGCATCAACAGAATACATTGAAAGTAGAAATACTATAAACAGTAGAGTATTGTGTATTTTTTTCATAAAAAAGTAGTAAAATCAACAAATCTTCATTTTTATATTAATAACAATAAATATACCAACATTAATAAAAACAATATGTTACATGAAATATTATAAACCACATCTTTGGAATAGGAAATCAACACTTTTATGTAATACTGTACCTTTTTCAAAAATTGCATGAATATCTTGTTCAGGAATAATAGAAAGGAATTCTGAATCGAGTAATAAATTTTTAAGAAGAGAACTTTTTTCAGACCACGTTTTCATAGCTGATCGCTGAACTATTGCATAGCCTTCTTCTCTGGTACATCCTCTTCTAATTAATTCCAGCAAAATAGTTTGAGAAAATACCAATCCATATGTTTTTTCGATATTACTTTTCATAGTATCTTGATAAACAATAAGATTATCCATAAGAGAAATCGATAAAGTTAGCATATAGTTTAAAGTTATAGTAGAATCTGGACATATTACCCTTTCTACACTGCTATGAGAAATATCCCTTTCGTGCCACAGTGCATTATTTTCCATTGCAGCCATAGCATTGCCACGTAAAAGGCGGGCTAATCCACATATTCGTTCCGAAACAATAGGATTTCTTTTATGAGGCATTGCAGAGCTACCTTTTTGTCCTTTAGAAAAGAACTCTTCTGCTTCTAGTACTTCTGATTTTTGAAGATGTCTTATTTCAGTAGCTATTTTTTCTAAGGAAGAACCAATGATTGCAATAACAGATAAAAATTCGGCATGACGATCTCTTTGAACTACTTGAGTTGAAATAGGCGCAGGTTGCAGGCCAAGTTTATCACAAACATATTCTTCAACAAATGGTGATAAGTGTTCGAATGTTCCAACAGCACCGCTAATTTTTCCGGTAGAAATTCTTTGATTTGCTTGAAGTAATCTCTCAATATTTCTTTTGCATTCTTCATACCACAATAAGCATTTTAAGCCAAATGTGGTAGGTTCAGCATGAATCCCATGTGTTCTGCCAACACACACATCATATTTATGTTCTTGCGCTCTACGAGCAAGAATACTTTTTAACGTATATAACTGCTCTAGCAATAATTCACCAGCTTGTTTCATTTGAACTGCTAGGCATGTGTCTAAGACATCGCTAGAAGTCATCCCCATGTGAATAAAACGAGAACTAGGCCCAACATACTCGGCAACATTGGTTAAAAAAGCAATAACATCATGTTTTGTTGTTTGCTCAATTTCTAATACCTTGTCGACATCAAATCGAGCTTTTTCACGAATTTCTTTTACTGCTTCAGCAGGTATAATACCAAGTTGTGATTGTGCTTCACAGGCTAATATTTCTATTTCAAGCCAGATACTAAATTTATTTTGATCATTCCAAATAGATCCCATTTTAGGGAGAGTATAACGTTCTATCATATATTCCTAACACATTAAGTGATGAGATAATCTAATGCTAATTGATATTTTTCGCTGATTGCTTGTACAATTTCATTAGGTAAAGGAGGAGAAGGATATTGTTTATTCCAATCCAAAGTTTCTAAATAATCTCTTAATACTTGTTTATCTAGATTTTCTTGAGCTTTTCCAATATGATATGAATCTTGCAACCAATATCTTGAAGAATCTGGAGTAAGCGCTTCGTCAATTAACATTAATTCACCATGAGAATCTATACCAAATTCAAATTTTGTATCAGCTAAAATAATTCCTCTTTTAGCAGCGTATTGATAAGCAAAGTCATACAATTTCAGAGAAATATCTTTAGCTTGCAAAGCAGATTCCCCACATAAGTGAATTGCTTCAACTAAAGTTATATTTTCATCATGGCCTTCTTCGGCTTTTGTGGCAGGTGTAAAAATTGGAGAAGGTAATTGCTCTGACTCAGATAATCCTTCTGGTAATAAAATACCACAAATAGTAGATGTAGATTGATATTCCTTCCAACCGGATCCAGCTAAATATCCACGAACTACGCATTCAATAGGTAGTGGTTTTGTTTTGACTACTAACATAGACCTGCCTTGCAATTGATCTATATAAGGCAAACATTCTTTAGGATACTCAACAGGATTTGTGCTGATAATATGATTTGTAATGATATGTTTTGTTTTATCGAACCATAAAGATGACAAAGCAGTTAATATGGTACCTTTTCCTGTGATTGGGGTATCCATAACTACATCAAAAGCAGATATTCTGTCAGTTGCTACAATCAAAAGAACATCACCTAAATCGTATACATCTCTTACTTTTCCCCTACGAAATAAAGAGAGAGTCGGGAAATTCGTTGTTTGAATTGGATTCATAATAAGCGAGATAAAAAGAAAATAAGTAGACAAGTTTACACATTGATAAGAAGCAAAATTACAAAAAATGAGCACCCTTTTTATTTATAATTATCCAACATAATAATTAGGCTAGATAATGGTCAAATTCTGTTATTTTTGCGGAGTATATTATATATTTTTGTTTTACGAGAACATTATGGCAAAGACAAAAAGTAAAAATCAAAATTTTGGTAAATCTTCACAATCCAAAAAACAAGATTCTGAATGGAGCTTTCCGCTAACAAGTTATAATTATAAGATCATTGGTCTTGGTGCTTTGATTATAGCAATAGCCTATGGATTAATGGCAACTGCAATTTCTGATGATCCTAATCAATGGAATAATACCTTAGCAGTTTCTGTTGCTCCAGTTTTATTAACTATTGGTTATTGTGTAATTATACCTTATGGTTTATTAGCAAGAGAATCTAGTAAAACTGAACATCCAATAGGATAATCTTTATGAAAGATTCTTATGAAGATAAGGGGGATATGTCTTCGGATTGTTCAATCGAGGATAACAAAGCAGAAGAGTTAAATCGAATTCAGAAAGAATTACCGGGTAAAATGCTATCATTAGAGCATTTTTCTAGCAATTCGATAAAAGAGCTATTACATCATGCTAGAACTGCATATACAATGCTACTAGATAAGACATTTTCTTTGCATTGGAAATCCAAAGCTTTACTCATTTCAGGGCTTTTATATTTTTTACTCCCCACTGATTTGACCCCAGATTTTATTCCAGTTATTGGATATATTGATGATGCTGCTGTTTTAACAGCAATTTTTAAATCATTGGCAACAGATATTAAGAAGTACAGGATATATAAAGGTTTATAAAGCCTTACTTTTTAACAGTATTCATGATCAAATGAAATAGCCATTCTGAGCACTCATTTTTATTACTGTTAATCGCTTTGAATTCTGTTAGTGAAGGTAAATGTTTTGAGAAATGAGATTGCTGTAAGGGTATTTCTATGATTGTAGATGCTAAAGCACGAGAATAAGGGTAATCGGGATTAATAAGAAGAATATTATGTGCAATCTTAGATGCAAATGCTTTTAGAGTTAAAAAAGCACCTTCCAAGTTATCTTCATCTACATGTTTTGTCAAAAAAGCTTTTGATGATTCTATGATGACAATATTATTGAGTAAATCTCCATTCAGAATAGAATCTTCAATAACAATATTATTAGGTGCTGATAATAAATTAATAACATTTTTTAAAGCATCTTCAGGTGATTTCGCGCGCATTAATAGATCAATATATGCTTTATCTAAAGCGAACCAATATAGTGACATAATGAAGAGAAGTAATTTATGCTTACTTTCAAAATATCTATACAATGAAGCCTCTGGAGAACCAATGATTACTCCAATTTTTTTAAAAGTACATTGTTCATATCCATCTGATTCAATCAATTGAATTGCACATTGAATGATATGCTTTCCAAGTTTCGTTTTCCATGGATTTCTTAAAGCAAAGGCAGATGTAGGTGAATTCTCGTATTCTTCAACATTGATAATAATATTCATTAAAAACCTGCAATGGACCATTGATATAATGAAAAGGCTTTATGATATTGAATTAAAGCATCAACAACTCTACCGGCGGATTCAGCAGAAAACCTTTCTCTTAAGTTAACTGTAAATAATGAACTTTCACCCTGACTTAACAATTGTCTTTCAGCATTCTCCATTTGAATAGCTGCACTATTCTCTTGTTTAGCAGCAATATATTGCTGGTAAGAAGCAATTAATTCAGATGTTGCATCATCAATTTCAGCAGATATTGTTGTAACTAATGCATTGATAATTAATGGAGTTACAAGAGATACTACTCCAATAAGTATTCCATACATGATGATTACACTTATATCTTTCTTTTCTAATGAAATATATGTAAATGCTATTTCTAATGGGGATAATGTCTTTTGTTGTGATGATTGATGATAGTTTTTTTGCGTAAGTACTATATCAAGAGTTGATTGTGATTCTATTTCTGATTGTAGTTTGTTTGAATTCATAATAAAAAAACAAAAAATATATAGTTTATGATAGTATTACTATCATTAAACGTAATCCCCTAAAATATATTTTCTTTTATGTTAACCTTTTTGAGTTAAAATAACGCCAACTATAGCAATAAAGGCACCGATTACAAAAACAGATGATGGTAATTGTCCAAATAAGAAAAATGCCATGATCGTGGTGAGGATTGGTTGAATATTATTAAATACGGACAATTTACTTGCTTCCATTTTAGATAAAGCATAATACCATAGTCCATAACCTAACCCCGAAGTAATGACACCTAAATAGCATAATTGCAACCAATTAAAAGAAGTATAATTTGATATTTCGAATGAAAATGGCATCAATAAAACGATTGGAATATAGAGAACAACACCTGTTAACATAGAAATTCCAGTAGTAAATACACCATTATATTTCATAGCATATTTTTTACCTAAAGTAGTATATATAGCCCAAGATATACTTGCACATAGCACCATAATATTTCCTAAGAACTGTTCTGAACCGAATAAAAACCCCTTTTCGAAAAGAACAATAATCGTCCCAATCAAAGCAATAACAATTCCGAGAACTTTTAAAGGAGTAATTTTTTCTTTCAAAAAGAAGTAAGCTATAATCAATACAAATGCTGGGGATAATGCATAAGCCAAAGAGGCATTGGCAGGAGTAATATATTTAATACCCCAAATAAACAGTAATTGATTTATTGGTATATTCAATGCACCCAAAAGAAAAAATGCAGGCCAATCTTTTTTTTCTATTTTAGAAATCGAATGTGAAGATAAATACATCCACACGGCATAAGCACATAATGCAAATCCACCTCTAAACAATACTACATGAGCAGGATGAATTGAGTTTGTGATACTTTTTGCAAAAAGATGAGTGCTAGATGCTATGAGTTGTTGTAAAAACAATATATATGGCATGAGAATTTTCTTTCCTTGTTAAGTTTTACAAACTTACCGTTAAATTTGTGTCTAAAATCATAAGACATATTATTCCATTCAAACATTTTATTTGAGATATATATGCATGTAGATGCCGAAATAGAGCTCTTTGTTCAAAATAATACTCCTATTTCAAGTAAAATTTGGGATAGTTTTGTTAAAAATTCAGACAATGGAACAATGTTTCACGAGCATGTATTTCTAAGCTATCATGCAGAAGGTAGATTTAAAGATAATTCTCTATATTTCACGCGAAACAATAATTTGTTTGCTGTATTTCCAGCGATAGAAATAATAAAAAATGGAAAGAAAATTCTTCATTCACATGGCGGGGCATCATATGGTGGATTTGTATATCCAAAGCAGTTAAATATAAGGGATGCATTTTTACTTGTAGAGCAGTTAATTGAGTATGCAAAAAAGAATAATTTTGACGCTATTCAGCTTACATTACCTCCACTTATTTATTCTCAACATATATCTAATTATATAGATTTTGCTCTGATCAAACATGAATTTGTATATCTAAAAAGAGAGATTTCAAGTGTAGTAGATTTTTCATTTGAGAATGAGCAAACATTATTAAAGCAATTTAGACCTGAAGCAAGAACTGCTATCAACAAATCAATAAAAAGTGGTATCATTATTAAAGAATGTGATAATTTTTCAGAATACTATGAAATTTTAAAAAAGAACCTTCTTATGAGACATGGCGTTCAACCAACACATACTTTAGAAGAGCTTTTGCTGTTAAAAAAGAAATATCCAAAAGAAATACGACTATGGGGTGCTTTTTTAGATAATACTTTAATTGCTGGAGTATGTAATTTTAGTGCTAATTCTAAAGTTGTATTAGCTTTTTATATTAGCCATGATGAACATTATCAAGAATACAGAGCAGTAAATCAATTGTTTTATGAAATCATGAAACAATATAAATATGAAGGATTCAGCTTTTTAGATTTTGGGATATTTACCGTCAATATGGAGCCCAATTGGGGCCTAGGACGTTTCAAAGAAAACTTTGGTAGCAGAGGCATTTTCCGTGATACATTTTATAAAGAACTAACATAGCCTTGAATACTATTCTTCATATTGCTGCTGAAAATTTTGCAGGTGTACCCTTTGATTTCATGCACATGCATAAAAAAATGGGTGATAAGTCTAGACTTATCACGCTTCATTCAAATCCTTTAGGTTTTCAAGAAGATATATGCTTGGACTTTCCTATCTCTAGATCTAATACTGCAAAATGGTGGCGTTATAAAAAATCTCTTATACAAAAAGATACTACTCACTCTTTTTATTGGGAACCTTCTTCATTTCTAGAATCACTCTATTTTTCCTATCAATCATATTCCAGAAAATCAACAATTCATAAACTTATTCATGATTATCATTTAGATGAATCTTCTATTATTCATTATGATGCAGGTTTAGACTTTACAAGAGATTCCTTTTTTGCTAAGCGCTGGAAGCAAATGGGCAAAAAGATCGTTAATTGTTATTATGGAAGTGATTTACGCTCTCGTGGGATTATCAGAGAAATGGATGACTTAGCTGATTTGTCTATAACAACAGAATATGATCATTTATCGATGAAAAATAATATTCATTATATTTTTTATCCATATAATCCTGTTGAATTACCAGGTATTTCTTCAGAAAAAGATTTTTCAACGATACGGATAGTGCATTCCCCTACCAATAGAATCTATAAAGGAACAGAGTTAATTTGTAAGGTTATCGAAAAATTACAGCGCTCTTATGCATTTGAATTTTATTTGCTAGAAAATATGTCAAGAAATGAAGTACTGAAGATTAAGTCTACATGTACAATTTCTATAGATCAAGTAGGTGGAAAACATGGTGGTACTGGATATGGAAAAGCTGGAATCGAATCTTTATCTATGGGTATTCCTGTAATCACAAATATGACAAATGAATATAAAGACTGGCTTCCAGAAAATCCTTTCCATATTGCCAATGATGCTTCACAATTAGAACAACAATTAGTGATGCTTTTAGAAAACCCTGATCTATGTAAACAATCAGGAGAATTAGGTAAATCGTGGGTAAGCAGATATCATGGATATGAATCTGTAAATAATCAATTAAATACTCTTTACAAACAATATAATATTATATAATTACCATTTCATGCATGCATTTATAAGATTTATAAAACTCGATATATGGACGCAGAGAATATGCCTACTAGGAGCTTTCCTCTTAATAGGTAAATTATTATTTTTACTATTCTCTGATATAAGTATTCATGCTATTGAAGATTGGTACATTGCTCAAAATCTATCTGATGGAAAAGGATATATTTTACATCAACAAGATACTGCTCTAAAAACTCCTATTTATCCCATGTTTCTTACTTTTTTTGCACTGCTTCCAGATATAACAGGGAAAATATTAGCAAGTGCTACACAGCATATTCTCTTTTATATTGCTGATTTACTATTAATGTGGGCTATTACTTTACGATTTGGAAGACAATTTGGTAATGTAATCGGTCTACTTTTTTTACTTCATCCTGCATATTTTTATTATCCTTTTATTCTGGAATCTACAGCACTTACTGTTCCTTTATCAGTTGTATATATATTACTAGTAATACAATATCTACAAGAACATTCTAAAGTCAATAATTGGCTCAGATATATAATTGGATGGATAATAGCATTATGTCAACCTATTTTTTTTCCATTGATATGTATGTCTATGATGATCAAAAGAAAAACAGATACATATATAACATTGATAATGCCAGTTATCATCACATTTTTGATTGTCTTTTCACCATGGATATATAGGAATACATTAGTCTTTGATTCTATTGTAGTTTTTAAAACACCATTTTGGATGAATATTTATGAAGGATTTTATCCATCTCCAGGAATATCGAGTAAGTATATTTCTATAGAAAATCAAAAATCTATTGATTCATTAAGACAAACAAACAATGATTTTGAAATGGAAAAATACTATAAACCTATAGTAATTAAAACTATTTCAGATTATCCTAAAGAATATGTATTGTTAAGTATTGATCGTTTTATGCAGTTCTGGACAATTCCTCATAGATATGATGACCGTATATTTTCTTTACCAATTATCATAAGCAGACTTATTCCCCAATTCTTACTATCTATTGGGGTTGTAATTAGCACAATACTCTTAAGTAAACAATTCCAAAAAAACAATTATTCAATCATCTATTTTCATGTATTTTTACTTGTTTCTGTGCTCTATGTATCGATTATATATAGTCTTACTCAAAGTTCTAATATCAGATTCAAATTAGATATCGAATGGATAGAATTACTGCTATTATATCCTCTGTTTGAATATGTATCAGTAGATATTTTAAAGAAAAAAAATACTCGTTTAAATTGATCGATTTGTTTTGTCACATTATATAAAACCACTATGTTTGCCTAGTGTTTTTAATATCTTTTTCCTAAATATATGCTAGAATTATATCTTCCTTTAATAATAATGGTAATAGTGGGATTTTTGTTTGGACTATCAAATATTGCTATTGCAGAATTTATAGGCCCACGAAAGAACAAAACCAAAGAGAAATTAAGTGTCTATGAATGTGGGATGGAACCCATTACTACTGCTAGAGAACGTTTTTCTGTGAAGTTCTATATGGTTGCAATGTTATTCATTCTCTTTGATATAGAAATTGTATTCATGTATCCTTGGGCAATACAATTCAAGACACTTGGTATGGTTGGATTGCTTGCAATGGCATTATTTATGGTTTTGCTTTTTGCAGGATATATTTATGTTTTAAAAAAAGGAGCATTAGAATGGCAATAGATCAATTATCTAAAGATGGATTTTTAACCACTACAATAGATGCAGCTGTATCATGGGCCCAAAGAAATTCTATGTGGCCTATGCCAATGGGTATTTCATGTTGTGCAATAGAAATGATGGCTTTTGCAGGACCACGCTTTGATTGTGCACGCTTTGGTTCTGAAAAATTTGGTTTTACTCCTCGTCAATCAGACTTATTAATTGTAGCTGGCACAGTTACATATAAAATGAGCTGGGTTGTAAGAAAAATATGGGATCAAATGCCCGAACCTAAATGGTGTATTTCAATGGGCGTTTGTGCTTCTACTGGTGGTATGTTTAGAAGTTATTCTGTAGTTCAAGGAATAGATCAATTTATTCCCGTTGATGCTTATGTTTCTGGTTGCCCTCCTCGTCCTGAAGCACTTTTAAAAGCACTTATGGTTGTTCAAGAAAAAGTAGAAAGAACTAAGCCTATTCTTATAGATACTCGTGAAGCAATTACCGATGAAACTGTTCTAGCTGCTTAATGTAATTGTTATTCCTGAGTTTTTTACTTTTGAAGGTTTGCTATACTTTATGAAACATTTACTTGTGCTAACAAAAATACTTGTACTTTCCTTTTTATTTATTTCTTGTGACTCAACATCTATATCATTGGAAGATCCATCTAAATATCCTAATCTAAAGATTACTGACATCACAGTTGGTACTGGTGCTTTACCTTCATTTGGTAATACGGTTATAGTGCATTATACAGGTACATTGACTAATGGTGTTAAGTTTGATAGTTCAAAAGATCGTGGTGTTCCCTTTTCTTTCCAGATTGGTGTTGGTGAAGTGATAAAAGGCTGGGATTTGGGTGTTTCAACAATGCGCATTGGTGGAAAAAGAAAGCTTATCATACCTCCTGAATTAGGATATGGTAATAAATCACAGGGGACAATTCCTGCAAATTCAACATTAGTGTTCGAGGTTGAATTGCTTGGCATTCAATAATATGAATTCCGCTCATGCTTTAATCTGGTTACAATATTCAAAGCATAAGATACTCATGGTATTTTATGCTTTATTTTTTATCTGCTATATTATTATTCCACCGATTAGAAATCCTTATTCGATAAATCTCTTTTTGATTGTATCCTCCATCCATGCTTTTATTGGGTTTTTATTATGGTATCATTTTAGAGACAAAATCAAACTATGGCAAACATTATCCATCTACTTTTTCAGTAGAGTGATTCTGTTTACGATGTATCCCTGGCTTTCTGATGATGTTTTTGCATATCTATTTTATGGGAATGCAACTGCTCATGGTTTTAATCTATATGCTTATCCTGCCAATTCCGAAATTTTACAACATCTTCATGATTCTTTATACCAATTAATGGCATTTAAAGAGTTTAGTATAGTATATCCGCCTGTAAATACACTCATTGTAACCTTAAGTTCTTTATTGGCCCAAGTTATAGGATTTGGATCTACAACTGCATTATATTCTTGGAAGACATGTTGTTTACTCTCTGAGATATTGACTGGGTTTTTATTATTAAGAATAAAACCTTTCTCACAATTCAACCCTAAATCTGCTGTTTTATTTTATTGTTTGGTCCCTTTTACAGGGATAGAAATGATTGGTCAGGCCCATAATGATGTACTTTTATTACCTATTCTTATCCTTTTACTATACTGTGGGATGATTCATTTTCAAAAAAGAAATATATATACATCTTTGGGCTTAGGTATTATTGCAGGTATATTATTTGGGATAAAACTTGTACCTGTCATTTTGATTCTCCCCTTTATCTTATTGGAAGGTTTACACAAAAATTCTTTCTATACCATGATGGGATTATTAGCTACAATGATAATTCCTTCCATCCCTTTTTTTCATGGAAGTATTGTAGGAGATCATCAAGCTTTGTATGGCTTCTTGGGCGTTTTAACCTATTATAATTCTACTTTATTTAATGGTGTTCCATTATATCTGATTCGATGGATATTATCTCTGTTTTCGGTTCCTGAATGGTGGTTAATTGCTCCTAAATTACTCACCCTCATAAGAAGTATTGTGGTTATCATGTTAACAATGTTACATAGAATCTTTACAAGCAATGATATCGCAAAGACATTATATATACTCATGGTTGGGGCTACTTTTTTATCACCCAAAGTCCATACATGGTATATGATTCCATTAGTATTATTAGGAATATTAGCAGATTATACTTCCATGATGATTATCACATGGATTATGACATTATCATATGGAATGTACAGTGTATTTCCACCACATGAAAATTTCTTAGTAGAGACAATTCTTTGGATTCCAGCTATTGGAATTTTCTTTTGGGAGTTGAAAAATAAGAGGATGGTTTCAGAGATTATAGGTATATAATTACTGTATTGAGACAATTTTTTTTAAAGTGTATTTTTCCCCGTTTTTTTGTTCAAAGATAAATTTCTTATTCAGGATTGCAGAATAACTCCATATTTCTTGTTGAATATTGCCATTCAAAATATTTTTTTCTATGTACTGAGGGAAACCATATAATAAGGCAATTTTACCTCTAGAAGTCATGATTCCATCAGATTCTTGAATCGTTTGAAATGCAGTAAATGCATTATCAGCTCTGCGGAAATATTCTGTCATAGCCTCATTATAAATGGTAGTAGGCGTTGGGTCTAATTTTTTCCACCATTGAATCAATCTTGTTCTAATTTCAATATCTGAACCACCTATAATTGTATCATATTCATCTTCTTTAAGAATATATTTCATAATATCGGCTGCATATGAAGCATTAATAAGAGATTTGGGCATATCTTCCCAGATGCAGGTGAATTCAAAATGAGCAGTATCTTGTTTTTTCTTTATTCCAGGATATATAATATTCATTGAGTATTTACCTGGAGCAAGCGCATTTTCTGGAAATTGTATAAAAGCTAATGTATTTCCTTTTTTATACACTTTCATTAGTTTGCAATCTTGAAGAATATGATATTTATCTGCAATTGGTACTTCTAAACTTTTATCAGGGATTAATTCAATTAAAGCTGCAGATACTTGTTTTGTACCGAAAGAAAACTCTTGATAGGCTTGAAGTCTTTTTAACTCTGCATACACTGGTTTTTTTATGTCACCATACACAGGTATACAAACAAATTGTTGAGATTTAGTAAAAGATGTATTACCATTCATGATGATAGGTTGAAAAAAGTCTCCCGATGGATTAGATTCAGTAAAGTATGGTGTTCCAAAGCCATAAGAAGGAATTGTAATTGATGGAACTCGTATCCTCTTTATGCTTTGACTTCCCCTATCAAATAAAGATATATTAATTGTATAGTGTCCTTTTACTACGTTAAAATCCAAAATCCCATAAGCATAATCATTTTTAGCATTTGATTGTTCATATGAATTGGCATATACAGTATCTTTCCAGAATGTCCGATATTTAATTATTCCATTAGTATCCCTGCATTCAATTTCTATGGTTGGATTACTTTCAAATTCTCCAAATGGGCTTGTAGAATTTGTAAACGTTAATGCATCAAATTGAATTCTGAATGCACATATAATTGTAAGAGAATCTTTATCATAAGCATGAATAACTGGCTTACAATCTACAAAGAATGGTTCGGAAATGTCGGGTAAAACAGGATAGAGATTACTAAAGGGTTTGCTTGTTTGCGAATACACGCTATACATATTCAAAGAACTGATCAATAGCGCACAAGCAAAGAATCTATGTACATATTTATAAACCATATTCATCTAAAAAAGATCTTAATATAATTGCTGCAGCTGTTTGATCTATTCTACCTTTTACGGCTCTTTTCTTTTTAGATATACCAGAATGAACCATGTGTGACACTGCATCTTTAGAGCTAAACGATTCATCGTGAAAAATAATTTCAGGAATGGCATATTTTTGAAGTTCAACTACGCATTCTGTAATAAATTCCACAATTGAATTTACTTGTCCTTTTGAAGCTTCTGGCATACCAATAATGATAGCTGCAGGATTCTCTTTTTCAATAATTTGAATTATTTTTTTGATAAAATCAGAAGATACTTCTATAGTAGTTAAAGGAGTAGTTGTAATATGTAGAATATCACAAACAGCTATTCCTATTCGCTTTTTTCCTATGTCTAAACACATAAGCCTTTTATGTTTAAATCTGTCCATTTCTACCATTAATATTTTATAACACTATTATATAAAAGAATGCGTCCAATAAAGCATTCAATTATCAAATTAGGGTTTTATGAAAAAGTATATGCTTAAACTACTATTTTTCTTTGTGTTCATTTCGGGAAGTTTTGTGTGTACATATCAAGTACAAGCACAATTATTTGATATGCTTAAACAAGAATCGAAAAAATTATTTCGTAATGACGCTGGAGCTTCAAATCCATTCTCTCAAGAAGAGGCAATTAAAGCATTAAAACAAGCTTTAACAAATGGCATACAAAAAGGTACAAATATCGTTTCTAAGCAAGATGGTTTTTATAAAAACCCAGAAATTATTATTCCATTTCCACAAGATGCAAAAAAAGTTGAAAGTACTCTTCGTACAATGGGATTAGGTTCGGAAATAGATAAAGTTGTCCTTTCATTAAACAGAGCAGCAGAAGATGCAAGTATATCTGCATTACAAATTTTTATTAATGCTATTTCATCAATGACAATTTCCGATGCTATCTCTATTGTAAAAGGAGATAAAACAGCTGCCACTCAATTTTTAAGAAAAACCACATATAATCAACTTTTTTCAACATTCACTCCATCAATTAAGAATTCTCTAGACAAAGTAGATGCAACCAAGTACTGGTCAAGTATCATGAATACATATAATAAAATACCATTTGTTCAAAAAGTTAATCCAGATTTAACTGCATATGTTACCGAAAAGGCTTTAAATGGATTGTTTATCATGATAGCAAAGGAAGAAGAACAAATTCGAAAAGATCCAATTGCTCAAACAACCGAATTATTGAAAAAGGTTTTTGGAAAAAGAAATTAATATGCTTTCCATTGTTTATATCCTCGAATAGCCATAATGCAGTATAAAGCATATAAAGCAGCTGTTGAATATAGACCTTTATTGATAAATAAAAACACATAAACGATGTCTACCAAGATCCAGATTATCCAATTTTGGATCTTTTTTTTTGTCTGTAGATACTGAGCAATAAGACTGCCACACGTTAAGGTGCTGTCTAACTCTGGGAATGATGCATCAGTATATATTCTCAAGAAATAACCTAGTACAAATGAACTCAACAGAAACAACATACATAGTAATATCATTTCTTTATATGATGTCTTATACATCACTTTTTTTTCTATGATCAGTTCCTTATTATAAGTCCACTGATACCATCCATAGAGTGAGATAATACAAAAAAGAACCTGGAGTAAAGAATCAGCATATAGTTTCTCTATCCAAAATAAAAAGCAATAAATCAGAACATTAATAATAGAAATAATCCAACAAAGTGGGGATAGTCTAATGGCTAAATAGACACCAATTATTCCTGTTATGATACCAGATATTTCTAAGAATGAATTCATTTACCAGCGATATCCTGCTCCTAATGCAACATTACCTATAGACCAAGCATTTGTTCCCATTACTCTTAAAGAATACATTGCATCTAAGATCAGATGATCATCTGGGAGGATTTTGAAAGATGCGCCTACAGAGGTAAACTGTTCTGCTGGCTGAAAACGCCTAATCTCAAATATTGGAATATCTCTAGAAGCTCCCATTGCTTGCTGTATATCAATAAAGAAAATGAGCGCAGTTTTTTCAACAGTAGAAAATCCAATTTCAGAATGTATATATGCTAGATTTTGCCATGCTGAATCTCTAAGAGATAAAGATCCTGAAAATGCAATCCAACTTTTTTCAAAAGGTATATGAAAGTGCAATCCTATTAGTGCTTCTTTGGATAGACCACCCAAGAAATCACTGGTTGAATCTAAAGGATTACCTTGATATGTAGGGACTCTATACTCTGCCAATAGAGATACTATAGTTTTACCTTTTAAAAGAGAATACATGCCACCAAGTGAGCAATAATTTATCAACGTTGTGTTCATTTGTTTTCTAATAACCCGATTTCCTATTGAATCCACAGTAAATTTTTCAATAAGAGAATAAGACGTAAATGGAAGCGAACATCTAACTAATAGATTATCTGTAATGCCGTATTCCGCTTGAACAGATCCATTAATCATACTATTATCAAAAGTATATTGAGATCTTTGGATTGAATCATATAGAGAACTATTTCTATTACCATTGCTTTCAAAATAACTTGCCCCAGAAGCAGAACCAATACTACATTTAATCATGGTATATCCTTGTTTATATGTTGTCATTTGAGACAATAAAACATAGGCTTGATTAAAATACATTATAAGGATGAGGAATATTAGTGAGAATAGTTTCATTTTCTTATCTTGCATATGTATATATATTATAGGTGATTAGTCTATTGTTTGACAACATAAACAAATTTTTACAATCTCGCCTTGATTGGAAGCAAGTGCTGATTTCAATTGCTTTGATTGTGTTTATGCTTATTGCAATTCTTACAATTGTAGATACTTTTGTAATGCCAAATTATGTACATTCTGTTAAAGAAGTAACAGTGCCTAACTTTGTAGGAAAATCAATTTCAACTGCAAAATTGTTATTGCAACATTCCGGACTATCTATTGCCGAAGTTAGAGAAGTATATAGTGATAAAATAGCTAAGGGGAATATTATTAGTCAATTACCTTTTTCTGGAACTCATGTAAGGGAAGGCAGAAGATTATATTTAACTGTTAGTAAAGGTATAGAAAAAATAGTAGTTCCTTATTTGCAAGGAAAGACTGAAAGAGATGCTCGTTTGCAATTAATGAGCATGGGTTTTCAAGTTGGAGACATTATTTTTGTTGAAAATGATGAAATTCCAAGAGGATTGGTAATCAATCAATTTATACCACCAGGTAGTAAACTTCCATATGGTTATTCAGTAGGATTTCAGGTTAGCCTTGGTAATTCAGATATCATAGTACCACTATTGACGGGCTATACTCTTGATGAAGCAAGGGGAATATTATTTAACATAGGCTTATATTTACATTCAATCGAATATGTACTAGGAGATGGTACTTATTCTAGTGGAACAATCATAGAACAAAGTATTCAGGCTGGTGAAACAGCAAGGCAAGGAGATTCTTTAAATATTAAAATTGTGAATTAATGATATTATATAGAATGAAGATACGTTTCACAATCAGTGATAATTGTTTGTACAATGTGATGTAGATCACCATGAGAAATTCTTGCTCCTGCAGCTTGTTGATGTCCCCCACCTCCATATTTTTGAGCAATCGACCTCACATCATATTCTGGCTTTGATCTCAGTGAGATTTTTACTTTATCAGGCCATTCAGTTATTAAAGCCCCAATTTTTACTCCAGCTAAGCTTAAAGTATAATTTACGAAACCTTCTGTTTCTTCTGGTAAATAATGTTCTAATTGCTGTTTAGTAAGCACAATTAATACAAGATTACCATCAAGATGTATCTGCAATGAACTTAATGCCATACCTAATAATCGTAAAGAATGAGGTGTTTCTGCATTCATAACTTTATCGTATATCATTACAGGATTAGCACCACAATCAATAAGCCAAGCAGCAAGCCTCATGATATCAGACGTCGTTCTTGGATGCCTAAATCCACCAGTATCTGTCATAATACCTGTATACAAAGCAGTGGCTGATTCTACAGATGGAATAATTTCAGATGATTGTGCCATTTCTGATACTATTTCACAGGTAGAGCATGCTTTAACAATTGAATGCAATCTGTCTGGTATAATAGAAGGTTCAAGATGATGATCTATTAAAACGGTATGTCCTGTAAAATGAGTGAATAACTCTTGAACACTTTGCCCTAATCTACTTGCATGATTTAAATCGAGTATACAAAACCAATCTGCAGATGCCACTTTGTCTTTTGATTGTATATCGGATGCCTGATAAAATTCAGTAGTACTAATAAGAAATCGAAGATTTGCTGGAACAGCACTATGCAAGATGATGCAAACATCTTTACCGGAGGCTTTTAAAAGATGATATAAGCCCACACTGCTGCCTATTGCATCACCATCAGGATCTATATGAGAAGTAAGCACTATACTTTTGGCAGATAATAAAAGCTGCCATGTTTTATATAATTCTTCTCTGATTTCTGATGTTATGTACATACAATTATAATTTATTATGATTGATTGGCTTGTTCTGTTGGAGATATTGTATTAGTAATTATTATTCGATGATGTTCAAGTAATAGTTCTAATGCAGAATGCGCTGCTTCTTGTTCTGCCTGTTTTTTACTTTTACCTATGCCTGTTCCTAATTGTTTTCCATTTACTGTTACAGCAACTTGAAACTGTTTCTCATGGTCTGGTCCTGTTGAATCAATCAAAGAATATTTAGGTGATTCTTTTCCTTCAGACTGAACTAATTCAAGGAGAATACTTTTGAAATTGGTGTCTTTCATAACCATTTCATTTGTAAGTAGTGGTATAAGACGCTCTAAAATGAAATTCCTAGTTATGTCCATACCTTTATCTAAGTATATGGCTGCCAATAATGATTCCATTGCATCGGCTAAAATTGTTTCATTACCCTTTTGTAACGATTGATCAGCACTAAAACTAAGCATTAAAAACTGTTCAAGATGAAGTTCTTTTGCGCAAAAAGCCAAGGATTTTCTGTTAACAAGCCAAGATCTCATTTTGGTGAGCTCACCTTCTTGATTTTGTTCATAATTATCAAAAAGATATTCAGCTACAATCATTCCTAAAATAGAATCTCCTAGAAACTCTAATCGTTCATTAGATATAACTGGTTTTTCAGTATACACTTGCAAATAAGATCTATGAGTTAATGCTTGCTCATAATATCCAATATTCCCCATTTTAAAACCCATAGAGCGTTCGAATTCAGTTCTTTTTTGTTTAACAAGAAAACCAATTTTAGGAAAATCTGGCTTTTTTTTGCTTTTCTTAAAAGTTGTTAAACGAAAAAAGTTATCGTAAATCTGTTGAATAATTTCTATTACTGGCTTTTTCATCCTTTGGCTATACTATGTTACTTAATAAAGAAGGTCAAGTACTAAAAAATACTTGACCTAAAAATAATCTTAAAAGTATATATCATTATTCTTCATATGCTTTAAAGCAAATTGAAGCATTGTGTCCACCAAAACCAAAAGTATTACTGATAGCAGCTTTAATTACTTTTTTAACAGGTGTATTTGGTGTATAATTCAGTGTACATTCGGGGTCTGGAACTTCGTAATTAATTGTAGGAGGCACCATAGAATGTTTAATGGCCATTAAGGTAGCAATAGCTTCTATTGCACCAGCAGCTCCTAGTAAATGGCCTGTCATAGATTTTGTAGAGCTTACTGCTATATTAAAAGCATGTTCTCCAAAAACCTGAATAATTGCAGCAGACTCATTTTTATCATTATGATAAGTTGATGTACCATGTGCATTGATATAATCAATATCTTGAGGCATTAAACCAGCATCTTTGATAGATAATTGCATAGACCTAACGGCACCTTCGCCTCCGGGAGCAGGCTGAGTGATATGAAATGCATCGTCTGTTAATCCAAATCCAGCAACGATACCATAAATATGTTCGGCACCCCGACTCAAAGCATGCTCTAAAGTTTCGAAAACCATAACACCACTTCCTTCTCCCATAACAAATCCATCTCTACCAGCGTCAAATGGGCGGCTAGCAGTTATTGGACTATCATTTCTTGTAGAAAGTGCTTTCATGGCATTAAATCCACCAATACCCATTGGGCATACTACAGCTTCACTTCCACCAACTAGCATTACATCGGCATCTCCACGTTGCATAATCATCAAAGCATCTGCAATTGCATGACTAGAAGTAGCACATGCAGAAACAGTAGCATAATTTGGTCCTTTGAATCCATAACGAATAGCAACATGTCCGGCCGCTATATCAGAAATCATCATAGGAACAAAAAAAGGAGATATTCTATCTGGAACGCCATCTCTATCAAATAAGTTTTTTTGTTGATGATGATATGTCCACATACCACCAATTCCAGAACCAATTATGACACCTGCTCGATTTTTATCGATCAAGTCCAAATTGAGTCCAGAATCTTCAATTGCCATTACAGAAGCACTAATAGCAAATTGAGAGAACAAATCCATTCTTTGTGTTTCTTTACGGTTTATATGAAGCAAAGGGTCGTAGTCTTTGACTTCGCAGGCAAATTTTGTATCAAAATGCTCGGCATCAAAACGTGTAATTGGCCCTGAACCGCTTTTAGAATTCATCATTCCTGTCCAAAAATCCTTTGCCGTATTTCCAATTGGAGTAACTGCACCTATTCCTGTTACAACAATAGTAGGATAATTATATAGTGGCATATAGCCTCAACGAATATTCAATGAATAAAGCATAATTTCTTGATGTATATATATGTATCAAGCTTCAATAACATAAAATCTAAAAAAGCCACTTCACCTTTATAGAGGATAAGTGGCTGATTCAAGAGAATTAATTGGAATAAATTCCAAAAATTATCGATTATTAATCGCAATGAAGCAACCAATTAGGAAGAATGTGACTCTAAATAAGAGATCGCATCACCAACTGTTTGAATCTTTTCTGCATCAGAGTCTTCTATAGTGATATTGAATGCTCTTTCGAATTCCATAATGAGTTCTACGGTATCTAAAGAATCAGCACCAAGATCATTTGTGAAAGACGCAGCTGGATTAATTTGGGATTCTTCTACACCCAATTTAGTAACGATAATTTCTTTTACTTTGTCTGCAACGGCAGCCATGAGAATTACCTCAGATAGTTTAAGAATGGATTGAATTACTTACATAGCTAATCCGCCATCAACGCACAGAACTTGTCCGGTGATATAGGATGATTCTTCACTTAGGAAAAAAGAAACAACCGATGCTATTTCTTTTGGCTTTGCAGATCTTTTTAATGGTATTTTATCTGAGAAAGCTTTTCTTTGTTCTTCATTTAATTTTTCTGTCATATCTGTTTCGATATAACCTGGCGCAATGCAATTTACTAAAATATTACGAGATGCAAGTTCTTGTGCTAGTGATTTAGTTAATCCTATCATTCCTGCCTTGGAAGATGAGTAATTAACTTGACCTGCATTACCTCGTAAACCAACTATGGAACTAATATTTATGATTCTTCCAGATCTTTGACTCATCATGGGTCTGGAAACTGCTTTACTACAAAGAAAAGCACCTTTTAGATTTGTATCTAATACATCATCCCAATCTTGTTCAGACATTCTTATAAGCAATGTATCTTTGGTAATACCTGCATTATTTACTAATCCGTCGATTCTACCTTTTTCTTTTACAATGTGCTCAAAACCAAGTCTAACTGATTCTTCAGAAGCAACATTCATTTGAATAAAATGTACTTGAGCACCTTCATTAGATAAATGAGTTGCAATCAATTGAGCTTGTTCTGGATTACTATTATATGTACCATAAACAGTATATCCTAAATAAGCAAGATGAGTTACTATAGCAGCACCAATACCGCGTGAACCACCTGTTACTACAATTACTTTATCATTAGGTTCAATTAACATACTACTTATATTCCTTGAACTAATATGATATCATCTAAAGTGTCTATTCCCTGTATCGAAATATCTGAAGCTGTAATAGAGCGTTTTACTAAACCTTGTAATACTTTTCCAGGACCAATCTCACAAAAATGTTTTATGCCAGCATTATACATATTTTGTATTGATTGAGACCACCTTACTGGAGAAGTTAATTGTTGTAACAAATAATGCTTAAGCTGATTTTGATCTAGTATTGGCAGAGCATGTACATTTGGATAAACTGGTTTATCTGGCTTATTAAATAGAGTAGATTCTATGGCTTTACCTAATTCCTCAGATGCTGATGCCATCAAAGATGAATGAAAAGCACCACTAACTTGTAGTTCAGTAACCATTCTTGCACCAGCGGATTTAAATAATGGAGCCTGTGCACGTAAATATTCCGCATCTCCAGATAATACTATTTGTCCTGGTGAATTATAGTTAGCTGCTACAATAGTACCATCTTTACCTGATAATTCTTGACATAATTGTTCTACTTTTTGATCTTCGAGGCCTATAACAGCAAACATCGTTCCTGGTTGTTTTTCACCAGCTTTAAACATTATTGAGCCACGTAATATAACCAAAGAACAAGCATCACGAAATGTAAGCACTCCAGATGCATATAGTGCTGAATATTCCCCTAAGGAATGCCCTGCAAATGCAATAGGATTAACAAATTCTTTAGCTAAATTCCACAATATAGCTTCATGAATAAACAGTGCAGGTTGAGTATATCGTGTTTCTTTCAGGAGATCTGCAGGACCATCAACACATATTCTATCAAGGGGAAAACCTGCAATATCACAAGCTTCTTGCATCATTAATGATGCTTGAGGAAATTCTGAAAGAAGATCTTTCGTCATGCCTACATATTGAGATCCTTGTCCAGAAAAAAGAAAGGCAGTTTCCATATTACTTCATCCCCCATTTGATTAATATACTTCCCCATGTATATCCTGCTCCAAAGCTTGCCAATACTATATAATCTCCATAATGAAGTTTACCATCATGGTAAAGTTCAGATAAACAAATTGGAATAGTGCCAGCGGTTGTATTACCGTATTTTTCAATATTAACTATAACCTTTTTACTGTCTAAACCCATTCTTCTGGCAGTGGCATCGATAATTCTAAGATTTGCCTGATGCGGAATGAGCCAAGATATATCGTCGGCAATAAGATGATTTCTTTCCATTATTTCAGCGGCTACATCAGCCATTCCTACAACAGCAGATTTAAAGACAGATTGTCCTTCTTGAACAACATAATGTTCTTTATTTTCAACGGTTTCGAATGATGCTGGCTTTGCACTACCACCTGCTGTCATATACAGATATTCTCCGCCATTTCCATCCATCTTTAAAATACTATCAACTATACCAAAAGCTGGATCTTCGGATTTTTCAAGTAAAACAACACCACATCCATCACCAAAAAGAATACATGTAGTTCTATCTTCAAAATTAAGAATAGAGCTCATTTTGTCTCCACCACATACTATTACTTTTTTAGCAGCACCACTTTCGATTAAGCCCGCACCGGTTATCAATCCGTATAAAAAACCAGAGCAAGCAGCAGACAGATCAAAACCCCAAGCATTCACCATTCCTGTCTTTTTTTGTAATGTTGCTGCAGCTGATGGAAAAACATTATCTGGTGTTATTGTGGCAACAATCACGCAATCTATTTCAGTTGCTGATATACCTCTTTCAGATAAACATTGCTCAACTGCTGGAACTAACATGTCGGTTAAGGCACCTTCAACTTGAAATCTTCTTTCGATTATGCCAGTTCGGGTTCTTATCCATTCATCGTTTGTATCAATTTTATCTTCAAAATATGAATTCTTGAAAATATCAGGAGGTACAAAATGAGCTAGTGAAGTTATGATTGCTGGCATATATATATGATCAATTGATATCGTTAGAATTATGTTCAGCACTTATTTGCAATGCAGATTCTATAGAGACATTTATCTTTTTATTATATACTTCTACTGCACGAATAAGCATATTTTGAATTGCTAAAGGGCTCGATTTTCCATGACCAATAATTACCACGCCATTAACGCCAAGTAAAGGAACTCCACCATATTCCTGATAGTCGAAATCCTTTAGAATATGTTTCAATGTTGGTAGCATTATCATCACAGCTAATTTTTGGAAAAAGCCTTTTTGTGCATGAGATGCAATTTTAGCTTTAAGAAGTCCTAACATGCTTTCTGCAAATTTCAAGACAATATTTCCTACAAATCCATCACATACAACAACATCAGAAGTACCTAATAATACATCACGTCCTTCTACATTGCCTTGAAAATTAAGAGTACTGTTTTTCAACAATTGAAATGTTTGAATGATGTTTTCAGTACCTTTTCCTTCTTCTTCACCAATATTTAATAGGCCAATTTTTGGAGAATCAATTCCTAAAACCTGTTTAGAATAGATACTTCCCATAATTGCAAACTCATATAAAAATCTTGGTCTGCCTTCAATATTGGCACCTACATCTAGCAATAAAACAGGTTTACCCGATTGAGTAGGTAAAAATGTACCGATAGTTGGCCTACTAACCCCTTTAATTCTTCCAAGTAGAATAGTAGCAGTACTTAAAACAGCACCTGTATTACCAGCAGATACAAAAGCATCGACACTTCTATTTGCATGAAGTTCGATACCCTTAAACAAAGAAGATTGTTTTTTTCTTTTCAATACCGAAGTTGGATCATCATCCATAGATACAATATCATCTGCATGAACCACAGAAAATTTCATATCTTTTATATCTAAGTTTTTTAGTGCTTCTTTAATGATTTGTTCTTTGCCAACAAACACAAATTCTATTGTTAAAGATTGATCTCTAAATATTTTAGATGCAAGAATTGCTCCCTTAATTTCATTCAAGGGAGCAAAATCACCGCCCATTACGTCTATGGCAATTCGAATTGGATTCATCTTTAATCCGTGATGTTTGCTCATCAAGTGATTTGCAATCAAGAATAAGGATTATTCTGCTACAGAGCCAGTACTATTTAATTCAAACATCTTGCGTCCATTATAATATCCACAAGAAGGGCAAGCAGTATGGGTAAGTTTAGTGCTTCCACAATTAGCGCATGGACCTACTGTAGGAGCAGTAGCCTTATAATGAGTTCTGCGTTTGTCTCTACGTGATTTTGAGTGACGTCTTTTTGGATTTGGCATCGTATAACTCCGATTACATCAATTTGATATGGTAATGTCAATAATTAATTTTCTACTATTTTAATATCTTTTAGTGCTGCCCATGGAGATGTCTCATCAGGCAGATTAGGTTCAGTTTTTTGCTTTTCAGTAGACCTTTCTGGATATAAATCCTCAAACGATGTCTGTGAATGTAAAGGTGATATCCTTTTCATTGGTAAATTTAATGCCAATTGCTGTCTCACTTCATCGGAAATATCGATATATGTATCTTCATCTCTGATTAGTATCTCACCTTCATCATCATTCTCTGTTTTTGGCTGAAGATAAAAAAGTTGCGTATCAACAACATAATACAAGGTAATCTGAGCTTTCACTATGTCTGTAAATTCTTCACCAGAAATATCACAAAGAAGTAATGCTTTACACACTGCTTCTGCATTAATGAATATTCTCTTTCCTTGTTTTTTTATTGTACCATTTATCTGAATATCTCCAATAAATTCAGGTAAAATACCTTCTATAGATTGGGAAGAACTTGTTAAAGAAAATGGACATATGCCTTCTTGCAAGCCAAGAATCATGATCTGTATCATGGTAAAAGCCTATTCACAAGATTAATACAAAAAAGAACAGTAACAAATTTACAAAATAAATTGTAAGAAATCTGAATATATATCTAAAAATTCGATCTTTTATGAATTTAGCATATCTATTCTAGGTATTCATTTATATAGACTTTTAAGTAGAAAATCAATCCATTCTTAATCGTATATTTGCAGTATACATTTGGATATCATTTGTAAAAATATCTGTTAAACTCTCACATTATACTAATGTAGGCAAATACATGTCAGATTCTGATCAATCAGTATACTATAGTTCATATCTTCAATTGGACAAAATCTTAGATGCACAGCATACAGAAAGCTCAAAGAAAGGTATAGAAGCTCATGATGAGATGCTTTTTATTATCACACATCAGGCTTTTGAATTATGGTTTAAACAAATAATGTTCGAATTAGACTCTGTAATATTTTTGCTTCAAAAAAAGTCAATTGCAGAACATGAGATTTCAATGTGTGTAAAAGGGATTCATCGTATGAACAAGATTTTGCACATGACTTCATCACAATTTGAAGTACTTGAAACCATGACTGCATTAGATTTTATGGATTTTCGGGATTTATTACATCCAGCAAGCGGATTTCAATCATTACAATTCAGAATTTTAGAAATACGTTTGGGTTTACCTGAATCCAAGCGTTTAAATAAACATTTTATGATAGCTTTGAATGAATCAGACAAAGCGCAGGTTTTATCTGCTTTACAAAAACCTACTTTATTTGATTCTGTACAGCAATGGTTAGAGAATACACCCTTTATCGAAACAGACAAATACAAGTTTTGGCATGAATATAAACTTGCTGTCATGCAAACATTTGAAAAAGATCGACATGATATTGTACAGCATGATATTTTATCTGCAGAAGAAAAAGAGCAAAGGATTCAATCAATTTATCAAGCTGAATCTAGTTTTAATTCTCTTTTTGATAATTCATCATATCAAGAGTTGATTCAAAAAGGTGAACGGTTTCTTTCGCACAAAGCAACGATGGCAGCATTATTTATAAACTTATATCGTTCTTTCCCATTATTACAAAAGCCTTTTGAACTTATTCATGAGATTTCCACATTTGATGAGAATATGTCTTTATGGCGATATAGACATTCAGTTATGACAGCTAAAATGATTGGCTCTAGAATTGGAACTGGAGGATCTAGTGGATCTCATTATCTTGCTATGACAGCCATGAAACAGCGTATTTTTAATGATATTACTTCATTATCAGGTATGCTATTATCAAGAAGAACATTACCTGATTTACCGGCTGATATTATTAAACAATTACAGTTTACATTTGAACAATAGATTCAGATATCAATTCAGGGGATATAATGTTGAGCTATGTTGAGTCTTGTTTGAATGTTTTAGAAGCTGGCAAAAAGATATATCTAGATTTTATTTCACCAATACATTGCCAGATATGTAATTCTCAGTGTGGTGACAACCAGATAATATTTCGATTATGTAATCAATGTTTTTATTCATTAGACTATTCACCAGATAAAGAGCACTTATTAAATAGTTTATATTCTAAAAAGAAAGGGGATGATTCAGCATTAAGTTCTATTTCTTCTTATGTAGAATTAACATCAGAATCGAATGTGGAACTATTGATATATGCTCTAAAATATGATTATTGTTCTCGAATTGGTTTTGATTTTGGTAAAATTTTAGGTAAGAAGATTCTAAATGACAGTACATATTCTGACATTGATTTGATAATTCCAGTGCCCTTACATACAGCACGAATTAGAGAAAGAACTTACAATCAGTCTTATTATATAGCAATAGGAATTCAAGAAATTACACATAAAAGAATAGAGAATACTTGTTTACAAAGGATTATGTATTCAGGTTCTCAAACATTACTAAATGTTTCCGAAAGATCATCTAATATGTCAGATACTATATTCAAAGTCAACAATAAAGATAGAATTCATCATGCATCTATTTTATTGGTAGATGATATCTTTACAACAGGTGCAACTTTAGAAGCATGCGCAAATACCTTGCTGTTAGAGGGTGCATCATGTGTTCACGGTATAACAATTGCATCTGCACCATTACGATAATTAACAAGTATATTATGAAGAACAATCACATTATTAGCATCAACTTTTGCAATAAAATTCTCTTTTCTTTAGTAATATATTTACTGATATCATGCAATGGCTTAACAGGCATCCCACAGTCTAATTTATTGCCAGAAACGCATATTTTTTTAGACTCAATTCATGTTCAGCAGAATAGTCAGGTTTATTTAAGCTGGCAGGGAGATGATTCTGATGGATTAATTATTGGCTATATAATTTCATGGAATGGTAAGGAATGGTTTTATACTCAAAAGAATGATTCAATTTTTTCATTAAAAGTGGAAACTTCAGATACAAACTATACATTTAGGGTATCTGCCATAGACAATTCGCTTAGTATATATCCCAAAGAAGGTGATATTATTGCATTTTCAGATATGAACAATAATGGAATACATGATGATAACGAACCATTCCCATCTTTGTCATCCTCTGTAGATATTAGCCCAGCAGCATTAAAGGTTCCCATAAAGAATACAGCGCCTTTAATAGCATGGGGAATAGATACAAACTCAAAATCTGCCATTGCAGTTGCTTTACCTGATACAACATTTACTTTTGCAACCTTTCAATATTTTGTTTCTGACTTAGATGGAATAGAAACAATTGCCTCGGTAGAATGGTGTTTAAATGACAGCTCGTCTTCTGCTACTTGGCATAAAATTCCTTTAAATAGTAAGATGTTTAATATCAAAGAATCTGATGGTTTAACAATAAATGCAGATAATAGAATTTACCTAAGGGCAACTGATATCGGTAAATTAAAAAGCAAAATTTTGCAGTATCCATTTGAAGGTAAAGTTTGGTATGTTAAAAAACCCATGGGGCCGATTTTACTAATCAAAGACAGCGGTAGCCCAGATGCTGATGCTTTTTATACAAATGCTTTGCAAAATATCTCTGGTGGTAAGTTTTCATCGGGATATGACGTGTTAGATATATACTCTAGCAAAACTGTGATTAGTCAGGCAAAAACCCTTCCTCCATTTATATCGCCAATGTTTATCGAAACATTAAAACTATTTAAAACTATCATATGGTATTCAGACAAAAGCCCTAGTGTAGAATTGGCTCAACAATCATTACCTGAATATATGAGGACAAATGGAAAAGTTATTTTTATAACTGAATTTCCTGTGCCTTTATCTGCAGAGTCTAGAATCGCACTAATGGATTTTGCTCCGATAGATTCCATAAGCCAAAAAGAAGTATCTGATGATCCTTTAGCAATAAGGAATAGTACTGAAATTAAACCAATCAAAGTTGGTGCTTGGCAATACCCTGTTTTAATCAAAGAAAAAGGGTCTGTTTTAGTTTATAACTTGTTTCCAAAAGTCACGGCTAGTCCATTATATATATTATCCGAAAACCCTAAGTGGTCTGGCACACCTATATTAGGAATTCTTGGAGAAAATAGACAAATGATCTTCATGCATATGCCATTACATCTTGTCAATAAAAATGGTGGTGCATTGCAATTTTTAGAAATAGCTTTAACCAAAGAATTTGCACTATAATATGAGTTCATTACCCATATATTTACTTTCTATTGAAACAACCGGCGAATTATGCGGTATATGTTTACATGAGGTATCTGAAAGAACATTGATTTGTGAATATACTATTTACAAAAAGCATATGCATGATTATATGCTTGCTGAATTAGTTCGCAGGATTTTGTTAGATTTTTCATTACGAAGTAAAGATATCCAGTATTTAGCAGTCTCAGAAGGGCCAGGTTCCTTTACAGGTATCAGAATTGGAATGTCTTTTGCAAAAGGTTGGTGTTTTGAAAGTTCTACTACGTTGATTTCTGTTCCAACTTTATCTGCTATTGCAAAAAAAAGTCAAACATATTATCAAGGTGGATGGACGCATATTGCAGCAACTCAATACTCTCATAGTGATTTGTGCTATATACAAGTATTTGATTTTAGGACTTTGAATCCAATCGCTTTACCTACATTACTTCCAATAATGGATGCAAATAATTTGATACATGAAGATACTATAGTTAGTGGCAGTGCAACTCATTTATTGCATAATGGACATAAAGCATTTGATTTTTTACATCGACCCAATCAAGTTATGGTTGCAGAGTATGCATTAGATATGATTAAAGCAGGGCTTATCTCAGATGATATGTCTGCTGAGTCAACATATTATTCAGAGTTTCTACCAAAATAGAATGAGAATATTAACATGAAACTGTTTATATGGTATATAAAAACGTTTAAAGATTTATCGGTAGATGATCTATATAAAATAGTACAATTAAGGGAAAAAGTATTTGTTGTAGAACAAGAGTGTGTGTTTTTGGATGCAGATGGTTTAGACGTGCAAGCTGTGCACATATATACAAAAACTGATAATGGGGATATATCTGCTTACTTAAGAGTTTTACCACCAGGCATTCCATATTGTGAGCCTTCAATTGGACGAGTTGTGGTAGCAAAAGAATCAAGAGGCCAATATCTCGGTAAAGAGTTGATGTTACAAGGGATACATTATACAAAAAAGCATTTTCCTGGACATACTATTCGTATTGCCGCACAATTATACTTGGATTCATTTTATTCTTCATTAGGCTTCAGAGCTATAGAAGCTCCTTTTTTATTAGATGGTATTAACCATCAATATATGTTGTTATAATATCTCTTATTCACAATGAAACTACTTTCCACATTATTGGCATCACTTAATGGTTTTTCTGTAGAAGGGAATACAGAAATACCTATATCTGCAATAGATTATGATAGCAGAAGTTGTAATGAATACTCATTATTTGTAGCTATACCCGGCAGTACAGTTCCTCCAATTGATGGAAATACATTTATAGACCATGCTATTTCGCGTGGTGCAAAAGCAATTATTACCAATAGATCAGATCTTCAATTATCTAAAGATATTACTCTTATTTGCGTTCCAGATACCAGAGATGCATTGTCAAGGGTTTCTAATGCATTTTATGATAATCCTTCGAAGCAATTAAGCATATATGGTATAACAGGTACAAATGGTAAAACAACGTCAACTTTTCTCTTAAAATCTATTCTAGAAGCTTATGGAGAACCAACTGGACTTATTGGAACGACTGGTAATTTTATAGGTTCAGAACGCATCGCATCTACCAATACTACTCCAGAATCTCCTCAATTATGTCAACTATTAGCTGCAATGATTCGAAGAGGAATAAAAAGCGTAGTAATGGAAGTTAGCTCTCATGCTTTGGAATTAAAAAGAGTAAATGGAATTACCTTTGCTGGTGCATTATTTACAAATCTTACTCATGATCATTTAGATTTTCATGGAAGTATGGATAATTATGCTAAGGCAAAGAAAAAACTGTTCGATATGTTACCAAAAGAATCAATTGCAATGGTAATGGGTGATTCTCCATATTCTTATATGATGCTCAGTGAAACAAAATCTAAGAGTAAATATATGGTTGGTAGGTCTAGAGCCTTCGATATTATGATTCAAAATGAAAATCACAATCTTTCAGGTGCTTCATATAATTTACAATTTAAAGGTACTTTACCAGAGTATCATCAAGGTGATGTAGAGATTGTAAGTCCATTATTCGGAAAATTTAATGTAGAGAATACTGCTTTATGTGCAGCTTTTGCTAGAGTTCTAGGAATAGATGATTCAACAATTAAATATGCATTGCGATCTTCTGATGGTGCCCCTGGAAGAATGCAAAGATTACGTTTACCTAACGGAGCTTTAGCACTTGTAGACTATGCCCATTCTCCAGATGCTTTAGAAAAAGCACTTAGTACCTGTAGGATGGTACTCAATCAAGCAGGTAGAGGCAGGCTTACCGTCGTTTTTGGATGTGGCGGAGAAAGAGATGAAACAAAAAGACCAAAAATGGGTTTTATAGCTGCATCTCTTGCAGATAGAATAATTCTTACAGATGATAATCCTAGGAATGAAAGTTCGGAACGAATTTTGCTTGAGATAAGCAATGGAATATCTCCTGAACTGCTCTCGAAAGTTCAACAGATTCCAGATAGAGCTCAAGCTATTACAGAAGCTGTAAGCTCATCATTGGATAGAGAAATAATTTTGATAGCAGGAAAAGGACATGAAGAATATCAAATTATTCATAATGATTATCTTCCTTTTAGTGATATCGGAATAATTACCTCTTTAATTTCCACACACTTTCTGCCACAGGATTTAGGAGAAGATTAATGACAATATGTACAAAAACATATAATGTTATTGTAATTATCATAGTATTAAGTTCTTTACAATCATGCTATAATGTACACTCTGTTCAATTAGAACAGAATAGGAATCGCTTTGTTTTGACAACAGATAGTAGGCACACATCTTTTCATCAAGTAAGCGATGATGAACAAAGTGATCTTTCACACGATTCAAGTGAACAATTCCTGATATATGGCAAAGCTTCTTTTTATGGATCAGAATTTAATGGAAGAAAAACTGCCAATGGAGAAATTTATGATGAGAATGTTCTTACTGCAGCACATAGAACACTGCCATTTGGAACATTTTTATCGGTAACAAATACCAGAAACAATAGATCTGTGATTGTAAGAATTAATGATAGAGGTCCTTTTCATCCTCATCGGATTCTTGATGTATCTAAACTTGCAGCAGAAGAACTTGATATGATCAAATATGGCGTTGCAGAAATTGAAGCAGAAATTTTAGACAATTAAATATAGAAAATCTATGATGTATTATCTTTTACTTATTCTTTCATGTTATTCTGTTACTGTTCATGCTCAAGAATATCAAATTCCATTCATAGTATCCACCGCTTTTGAAGAATCTAAGCAATTGGGTTATGAACTTTGTGGCCATGCTAATTCCCTCTCTAAAAAAGAACATATATTAGGCTTACAAGCCCAAATATTAAGGCCTTATGATATTGTCTCTTATGATGTATTTATGGATTGGCAAAAACCATTTCTTACCCCAGATTCTGTTTTAAGTGAATATACATTTAGTGGACATAATACCATTGCTTATACGCTTATCGACAGCTTAGCAAAAGAGATTGTATTAAATGGTGTTTTAATGACAATTGACTCGATTTCGCATAATGGAATTCTACTTTCATATAATTCATTTACACAACCATATAATGGTGAGTGGAAATGTATTCCTGGTAATACACTTAAAACAAAAGACACCAATATTATGACAATTTGGTACACCTATAAAGGCAATGGAAGAGATGGACTATTTGTGTTTCCAAAAGGAATGTATGTAGATCAATATCCAGGGACTGGGCCAAATTACGTTGAAGAAAAACTAGTTTATACAATGAGTGAACCCGAAGATGCAAGGATTTGGATGCCTTGTAATGATATTCCAAATGATAAAGCCAGATCATCTATAACAGTTAGAGTTCCATTTAAACCCAATGATGGAGAAAAAAATATTTCCGTAGCTGCAAATGGTAATCTTATATCAATAAAAGAAGGACCACTATCTTCAGATATACAGTATAGAGACTTTTACTTTCGCGATACAACATTAATACCAACTTATTTGATGGTTGCAAATGCTTCTATCTTTAAAGTGTACTCTGATTGGTATGTTTCTGACAATAAAAAAGACAGCATAGAAATAATAAATTATGTTTGGCAAAAAGATTATGATGGTACGAAAACAGATGGATCTGAGTATAATGCAACATATTCATTAGGCATGACAGTTGGCATGATGAAGGCATTCACAGATAAACTTGTACCTTATCCTTTTAAACGTTATGGACATACCTCCGTTCAACCATTTTCTTTTGGGGGAATGGAACATCAAACGCAAACAACAATAAATAGAACATGGCTTGCAGGAAAATCTGGCTATGGAATTGCCCATGAATTAATGCATCAATGGACAGGTGATTTGGTTACTTGTGGTACATGGGGAGATATTTGGCTAAATGAAGGTGGTGCAACGTGGGGAGAAGCCCTATGGGGTGAGTCTTGGGGTGGTAGAACAGAGTATATGAATAGAATGCTTGCTAAAAGAAGAGATTATTTAAATATCAATAATAAGAATCAACAACCTCCTATTTATGGTATTTCTATTGATATTATATTTAATTATGCTACTACATATGCTAAATCCAGTTGGATATATCATATGCTAAGAACAATGCTTGGTGATAGTTTATATTATTCAACTTTAAATAAGTATATGAATGATTATGCTTATGGAAATGCTATTACAGATGATTTCAAATCTACATTTAAGAAATATGCTCCTAATCCAAAAATCCCCTATGATATTTTCTTTGATCAATGGGTAATGAAACCCGGACATCCCATTTTACAATTTGCTTCCTTAAGAGAATTTAAAGAAAATAATGGTGATACAATTACTCAATATATCATTCAACAGAAACAAAGTGCTATAAATATTCCGAATGTGTTTCATCTTCCTTTTACTATTACTTTTTATGGTGAAAATGGCAAGAAATCAACTCAAGATATCATCATGACAGATAGAGTATATGAAGGTTATGTTAAACTACCTTTTAGAGTTACTAAAGCAGTAATAGATGAACAACATGATATTTTAGCTGAAAAAGACACAGTCTCTGGCGTTTTTCTGTCTGCAGAATCAGATTATATTCCAACTAATTGTCATGCAATGATCTACAGTAATGCAATTGAGTCTAGAATCAAAGTGTTCAGTACAGAATCACGCGATGTAAACATTCATATTTATACTATTCAAGGTAGAAATATTGCATCTATATCAGAATCAATATTAAGTAATGAACAAAAGGATTTACTATTACCTGATTTACAAGAAGGATCTTATTTTATTAGTATTCAAGGTATGGCAAAGCCCATATTACTAAACTGGCAACATTATAAACAATAATATATATAGCTATATTTCATGCAAAACCAATCAGAACATATCCAAGATACAAATCGTGAAGAATTTCGATTTAAAGGTATTCCTACATCCCAAGGTATTGAATTTGGTAAGGCAATAGTATTATTTAAAGAAGGTCCATCATCATATCCTATTCATATTTCTGAAGAATCAATCCCTGAAGAATTAGAGAGGTTTTCTGCCGCTTTAGTAAACGCATCCGAAGAATTGCAGCATATAATAGACATAGCCCAAAAAGAGTCTGCTAAGATTTCACATATCCTTGAAACGTATTTACTTATACTGATGGATTCAATTATGCATGATTCCATCCGCACAAGAATAAAAGAAGGATATACAGCAGAAAATGCAGTTATTCATGAATTTGATGTTCAAAAACAATTTTTTACACTGGCAAAAGACCCAATAATACGAGAAAGGTCTATTGATTTTGATCATGTTACAGAACGTCTTTTGAATGGATTAAGAAATCGAACAATTTCTCATGCAGTTGCAGAAGGTAGCATAGTGATTGGTTCGTCAATTACTCCAACAGATCTTATGCTATTTCATAAAGCAGGTTGTTTGGGGTTTATAACAGAAATTGGTGGTATTGCATCTCATGCATCTATTTTAGCACGTTCTTTAAGTATGCCTGCTATAATAGGATTAAGAGATATTTCCGAAAAAGTGCAAGATGAAGATGCTATCATCATAGATGGATTTTCGGGAATACTTATTGTTCATCCAACAGAAGATACTAGATCGTTTTATATTCAAAAGAAAAAAGAAGCTGATGACAATAAATTATCTTTAGGATTATTAGCTAATACAGAATGTACTACTTTAGATGGTTATCCAATACATTTAATGGCGAATATTGATTCTATAGAAGATTTACATGTAGCTATGAAGTATGGGGCCAAGGGCATTGGATTATTAAGAACAGAATATTTAATTATTGCAAGACAACATTTTCCAACAGAACAAGAACAAATAGAATGGTATAAAGAATTATCTCATATTTCATTTCCTCATCCATTAACAATTAGGGCTTTTGATGTTGGTTCTGATAAATATGCAGAGGGATTAGCTGAAGAAGATAATCCTGCCCTGGGATTAAGAGGCATTAGATTTTTATTGCAAAGAAAAGATATCTTTAAAAATCAAATTAGGGCAGTATATATAGCCTCAAAAGAAAAAAATATTCGTTTTATGCTACCAATGATTTCTACAATCAATGAATTAAAGATATCCTTAGCATTTATTGAAGAAAGTAGATTAGAACTTGAACATGAAGGAATTCCTCATGATATGGCACTTCCAATCGGCATCATGATTGAAACCCCGGCAAGTGCATTGATTTCAGATTCTTTAGCACCTTTAGTCTCGTTTTTTAGTATTGGAACTAATGATTTAACTCAATATACTATGGCTGCTGATAGACTTAATGAATATGTGTCAGATATTTATGATCCTTTCAATCCTGCAGTTATTCGTTTGATGAAAATGGCAATAGAATCAGCAAAAAAATATGGAATCAATATTGGTATATGTGGTGAATTAGCTGGACATTCTGCTGCAACTGAATTACTAATTGGTTTAGGTATTCAAGAAATAAGTGTTTCTCCCCCTCTACTTCTAGAGTTAAAAAAGAGAATTTTACATATTAATTATAGTGAAGTTTCTCAACTTCATTAATATCCTGTTTTCTTTATTCTTCTTCTGTTTCGATATACATTAAGAACTAACCCAACTAAAGCCATGTTCATAACCAATGCAGAGCCACCTGCACTTAAAAAGGGCAAAGGTATTCCCATTACTGGGAACAGTCCAATTGCCATCCCTATGTTAACCATAGTATGATAAAATAAAAGAAGTCCCACACCTGCACTTAAAACTGAACCAAAAACATTACCTGCTTGTCTAGCAATAGTGATACATTGAAATATCAATAATCCTAATAAACCAATGACAGACAAACCACCTACAAAACCGAATTCCTCTGTAGGAACACAGAAAATGAAATCTGTCCATTGTTTAGGAATATATCGTAATTGCGTTTGTGTTCCTTGTAAAAATCCCTTACCTGTAACTCCCCCACTACCTACTGCCATTATCGATTGAATGACATGGTAGCCTTTTCCTCGTGGATCATTATCTGGATTAAGAAATGTTTGTATACGACTTTTTTGATGAGGTTTTAAAACACTATACACATAATTAGATGAAAAGCCCACAAAAACAAATACAGAAGCAGACAATATAACCATCAATATGCCTCTTTTAAAAAGTAAACTTATTGCTGTTAATAATCCTGCTATTCCAAAAAACCAATCTTTACCGATAAATCCAGCAATAGCAACAAAAGGAGCTCCAGTTATCAAAAAAAGAAAAAATAAGTCTGCTCCAGCCCAAAAAAATATACCTAACATCATTGTAGCATATACAGATGCGCTTCCAAAGTCTGGCTCCATCATAATTAATGCTATCGGAATTGCAAAAAGTAAAAATATGATTGATAAATCTCGAATGTTTCGAACATCCGCTCCTTTGGAAGACATATATTTAGCAACTGCAAGCAATGTTGCGAATTTTCCTAATTCAGAAGGCTGAAATGTTATGGGGCCTAAGGACAGCCAACTTTTTGAACCATACACAGTTTTACCTACTACAATTACAGCTATTAACAAAAGTATAGCAGACAAATAGAATAGATACGATAATCGATACAGCCATTTTTCAGGTAATAACATTACACCAACTAAAACAATAATACCAATCAACCCGAAAATTGCTTGTTTGGTAAAATATTCACTCATCCCTGCATCATAAGTAGCACTATAAATTGATATTAATCCAAGAGACAGAAGTAATGCTGTAACAAGAATTACTGCCCAATCCATAACTGCATTAGCATTAAAGGGTTGTGCGGGCGCAAACTCTTCTGATGAACTTTCTTCATAATATGAATTCATTATCTATCTCACTTCTACATATTGCAAGGTATTTATACCCTATTTATATATTCTACAATAAATGAATCTTTGTCTACACTAATTTTTGTGATACTTCCAAATGCAATATGTATGTCAAATGTTCTGTGAAATGGGATTTCCAATACATATGATAAAACTGCCCTAATCACACTTGCATGTGTTGATATCACAACAGTTTTATGATTTTTTTTAATGATATCTTCTATAAATGATTGTACCCTTAATAGTACATCTCCATACGATTCTCCACCAGGTACTTTATTTATAACAATATCTTGCATCCAATCATCTAGTTGATCTGGTTGTATATCAGCCCAGTATTGCTTCTCCCAATCCCCAAAATGTAAATCAGCTAATCGAAGATCTTGCATAGCTGGTCTTTTACTGATAAATTCTGCCAATTGAATACAACGTCTAGTTGGGCTAGCAAAATAGACAGCATTATGCTTATCTGGAACTAATTTCATAGTATCGGCTGCTTCTTGTAAAAAACTAGAAGATACAGTGATTTCAGATTGTCCAAAACACATCCCATTATCTACAGATAATGTTGTATGACGTAAAAAATATAAGTCCATAAGCCTTCATTTGTAAGTTTCAGTACAAAATACCATATTTACTGGCAAGGCAGTTTATCTATCACTATTAAAATAGCATATAAAATGTGAAACAATTTTTATTTACGATGAATAAAGAGCATTGTTTTCCTTGCATTTCCAATAGTATATTCAGCAATATATATACCACTCATGATATTTTTTAAAAATATTCTACCTGTGAAAAGTTTTTTGTCTGAAGAAACATATTCTCCTTCAAAAGAATTCTCCATAATAGTTGCACCTTGTAGATCTATAATTCTGCATCTCAATAACGATTCAGATTGATTTGTTTCAAGTGAAAACTGTACGCTATTCTGATTTTCATCTATAGAAATATGTGATAAATCATTGTCATTATTGAATATTCCAACTGGTTGCTCCATAATTGTAATTGTTGAATCATAATCATAAGAACCTGATTTATATGCATTTGCAACCCACAAAGCACCATTAATTAATGCAATGCCTTCTGGTTTACCCTTTGGATCTAAAATGTTTTCTAAAGTTCCATTAGAAAGTAACCCTTTTCTTATATCTGAATTATATGTACTTACAAATACAATTCCAGTTGGGTCTATAACTGCTTCTCTAGGGCCATTATATCCACTTGTACCTACTGGAAATTTGCCAATCAACGACCTATCTTCTAGATTAACTGCAGTAATTTCATGAGATCCATTCATCACTGCTAATAAAATCCCATTGAATTCGGCCAGATAATTTCCAGTATCACCTATATCAATAGAATCAATTGAAATATTAGGATTATTACTATTGGGCTTTAAGACAAAAAATATTTTTGAATCATTAGAGCCAAAAGTACCTTCACATAAAATTGCACACATTAATGTTTGTGATTCTGGAAAGGCTAATATGTGTTGTGGGTTTATTCCAATATATGTAGAAAAAAGAACTGTCTTATTGGCCAAGCTAAATAATGTAAATTCACCTGAAGACACATAATCCTTTTTGGATGAATACATTAATGCTATTTCTTTACCATTACTTTGAATAGCTGTTATAGCTGTAATTTTTTGAGATGGATTATCTAATTGCACAATTGACGAATCAATTAATTGTCTGGTTGATAGATCATATTGTTCGATTTTATTGGCCCTTGAACAATACATATATTGTTTGGTTATTGCATTTCTAAATGGAAATTCAAAATATCCCCTTTCCATAACTGAAATACCTTTTAATGCTTTTGTATAAGCATCAATTTGCCACCACGTTGCAGGTATATCACCAGAATCTAGCTGGCATATTCCATCAAAATTTTTATCAATTCCATTACAAAATACATGAACGGTATCAGCGTTCTGAAATAAAGATAATGGCTGATGCCCAACACCGATACTAGATTGACTTTGAGAATGAAGTATTGATAATGATGTGCAAAAACAAAAGAAGAATGTACTAAGAAATTTCAGAGGATTTGTCCAATAAAATATATAAATATTGTCATTGGAATATGCTGATTTAGATAGGAGAAGCATAGAAGGATATATAACAACTATGGAAGAATAATCAAATGTATTCTTACATAATAGAGTAAACTGATGCTTCATCACATCGGTAAAGCGCAGATGTTGCCACATGACATTGATGAATTTGTTAAGAGGCAGGTCTTCTGACTTAATGGATGAACCATATCACAGCGGCGCTACCGTAACCGATTTTAACGGTTTTCCCTATTCTCTGATATCAAAAAGATATCAGCACCTCTAACGTGGAACGAAGATACAGTATTTTTTAGAAAATGAATTACTTTTTTTGGAGGGAAGGAAAGGAAGATTGTCTGGAAGCTTTTATCATACCATAAAAGACAGATAAAATAATTCCTAGAAAGAAAAATATAATTGCGATAATAGATCGTTTAGGAAAAATATGTTTGATTTCTGGAATAGCTTTTTCTACAATTTGAATTTCTGGGAAATCTCTCACTTCCTGAATATATTCTTGCGTTCTTTGCGTTTGAAGATATGCATTGATTTGTTCCATAATCTTGATATCTCGAAGCATAATCACATATTTTTTTCCTAATTCAGGGATTTTTTTCAAGTTGATAGAGAATTGATCTGATGAATTTCCGCCGGATTGAACTAAAGAAAACTGTTTTTGTAAAGAAGATACTTTTTTTTGTAGAAGAGTTACTGCAGGCGCACCACTCTGAAATTGTTGTTTTGCAATATCTAATTCAATTTGTGCTTTTGCTAATTCTGTTCCCATTAACACAGCATTTCCGATAATCAACTTTCCTTGTTCCTCTAATTCAACAATTTTATTTTGTTTTTGAAATTGTTGAAGAGCAAGATAATGTGAATCCAATGATGCTTTATTTTCTGCCATTATTTTATCAATAAACACTCTGGCTCTTTTTGCTGTTGAGGTACTTTTATTTTTTGATATAATATCAATTCCATAAGCTGCTTGATTAGCAATGATCGATGCTAATAAGGACGACTGTTCTTTATCTTGATAGCTGGGGAAAAATCCTGTACTCCAATTTGCTTCTAATAATACAATTCCGCTTCTTCTTGTATCAATTGATAAACTTTTTCTCAACTCAGAAATTTTATCTTTATCAGGGATAGAAAGATATTGATCGTATTTTTTAAGGTTACCTTGCTTTTCAATCATTTCAGATAATGTTCTTGACAACAGTAATTCGGGAGATAAAAAGCTATTTTTTGATTCGTTTGCGCCCATAATTCCACCTAATCCAGATGGTAAATTCCCCGATAGCAACGATGCAATGCCAGACCCACCATTTTTTTGCTCAACAGGTAGTACCATTACTGTAGAGGAATATGTATGTGGTAGAATATATGAGATCAAAATCCCAATAATAGAACAGCATAAAGAAACTATCAATATTTTTTTGATATTGTGTTTTATGTATATCAGAAACACTGAAGATTCTCTATATGATGATATTTCTGGGGGTTCTTGCATAAAGTATATAATTATGGAGTATTTCTTGAAAGAGTAAAGATAAATGCAGCTACAGTTACTATTTGAGCTGTGATAGTTAATACGACAGACAAAATATCTTTAAAGTTTACTTTGTATTCTGGAATTTCTGGCACCATAATTTGATCTCCAGGTAAGAGTTTATAATCGTCTGCTTCTGCTAATAGTTGTTCCCCTCTTTGCGTTAATACAAGGGTTTCATTTTCATCTGCCCTTGCAGAAAAACCTCCTGCTGAACGAATATAATCTTCATAAGTATATGAAGGATTAAATTTTATTCTTCCTGGTTTTTGAACTTTACCGAATACATTCACAAATTCTTTTTTAGGGGCTATATACACAGAGTCTTGATCTTCTAATGACAAAAAGATTTTTCGATCATCACGCATTAATGTATTGAAGTCTACAGCTATTAAGCCTCTTTTTTCACGTTTTTTTTCTCTTAAAAATGCTTTTTCTCTATCGGTTAATGATGCTGCGGGTAACGATAATAAGCGCCAATATTCAATATCATATACTAGATTATCGTCTTTTTGTCGCATCAATAAAGAATTTTCATTATATGCATCTTGTGTTAATCCTCCAGCCCTGGTAATTAAATCTTGAATAGTATTTGAGTCTGGATTAATTGCATATTTACCTGGTTTTTGAACTTCACCTGTTATAGAAACAGTATACATTTTCCGCCATTTTATTTTTTCACGTACATATATTCTATCGCCTGATTCTAATAGGATGTCATTTGGATATTCTGTTTGATGTAGTAACGATGTAAAAGATGGCCAAGCACTGCAATCGACGAAGAATGTTGAAGTAGAAAAGCCATTTTGATCAAATCGTGCTATTTCTATTGAATCAATTCTAGCTGTACGTAAAAATCCTTGTGCAGTACTAATTGCAGTAGAAAGTTTATCTCCTTTTTTATACTCATATTCACCCTCGGATCCAATCTCACCATTCACTTGAAATACTTCAGTGCGAGATAAAGTGGGTACATAAATAATATCTCCACCTTCTAAAAATGGATTTGAACTTTTATCACCCATTGCATAAAATTTTTGCAAATCTACATCAAGAAGTGATTGTGGTTTTTCATCTTTTCCATATCTCATAATATTAATAGATCTTGTTGAAGCAGAGTATAATAATCCACCGGATCTATCAATGATTTCAGACACTCTATCTGAGGGAGTTGCAGAGATTATTCCTGGCTTTTTTACCGAACCACGAATGATAACCTTAAATGTTCTCATTTTTCGAAGAACTAATGAAACTGAAGGAGTTTTAAGTAGAGAGAATACTTTTTCCCGCACTATTTCTTCTGCTTTTGATAGTGTTAATCCACCGATTTGTACAGCACCAATGGCTGGGATTACAATCCGACCATCAGGAGATACTATAGCTTCAATATGATTGGGTTCATCTTTAATGCCAATTGGTGCGATAAATACAGTCATAATATCATTAGGCCCAACAATATATGTATCGGGATTTATTGCTGTTTCTACGATGCCCAATGTTTCTTTTGCTAAAGTTTCAGCTTTTAATACTCCTACAGTATCATATTCTCCTGGTTTCATTGCACCAGGTTTTGGGAGTTTAATTGCTCCGGTTATTTGCGAATATAGATCTGCACCTAACAGTATGTGAAAGCACATCACAATAGTATAAAAAACAATTATTCGTTTACAATTCATAATATTAGCATAGTGAATTTTCATTAATAGATGCTTGGCCTTGCTAAACGTAATGGAATTATTTCAATTCCAGAGACGCTCACTCTAGAATCATTGATTGATTCAGTAAGTATATGTTCAGTTCCAGATTGAGATGTAACAAATATAAATGGTTTTGCGCATCCTATTCCAATTCTCATTATTTTTCCATCAGAATCAATAGTAATTAATTCTTCCATTCCAGGAATAGCCATAATTGTATCTGTTTTAGCAATCAATCGTTCTCCGTCTTTAATTTCTATACCTTTATCTGTATAGTCAAGTAGTATTCCTTGTTTTTGTGCTGCTTCTTCTATAGTCGTTCTTGTTCTAATTCTTATTCCTGTACCAGACAAAAGCTTAACATTCATCATTACTCTGTAATCAGTAATACGTTGGGCCATAAATCCTGCTGACGAAGTATGTTCTAATATATACCCGTTTTCTGATGTTAGATTAACTGATTGCAATGAGGATAATTTTACCCCATTACATCGTAACCAAAATGAGCTTCTCCATTGGAACTCATCAGGATTCGGAGGCAGGAATAAATCTATAAGCGAGGAGCAACCAGATAATAAAATCATCATTATTATGCTAAAAGTGCGAATCATAGCACATAGATATCGTATCATAAATTATTTACTCTTTCTATAACGCAATTCACTGCTTTGGAAAAGTCTATCATATAAACCAATACCTATACCTATATAAAAGACATCAAAATTGGTGAGATTTTTAAAATCTCGATTCAATGTAGCAATTGGAGAGCCTGTGGAATATCCTGCTTGTAACTGTAGATTTATCTGATTGCTGATTCTTAGAGCTAATCTTGTACCTATGTGAACCATTGAGCTTGGATAATAATTATATTCAGCAAAAGGTTCTAATGAAAGTTCTTGTCCCATTAATGTATGCACATATCCTAATCGTAAAGGCAAAATGCCAATTCCACCTTCTGTTTGACCAAGTAGCATAAAATTAATTAAAGAAGTTCCTGCATAAAATCGATTATTTCCTAATGGAATTGCTATACTTGCAGGGGCAATTCTTCCAATAATTCCTTTGAATGGAGAATTTGTTTTAGGATCAAAAAATGGATATTCAGCATTAGTAGCAACTCCAATGATACTGGCTATTCCAATACTCCAGGAGGAATGCTCTTGATATTTCCATTCTTTTTCAGTTTCCGGAACACGATTTAAGAAATCCAAAACAGATGTTCCTATACCAAAGTATGGACATGCATTTTTAGAACCCAAACCTGCTATAATTCCTAGATAAGATCGGAAATTCAATCCTCCAAGTGAACCAATATCGGCAGATACACCAGCATTAATATATTGATCTGGAATTAAAGAAATGCCGAGGCTTGGTGTAATGGTTATGTAAGGGATTTTTTCTCTGATAAAATATCTTTTTCTTAAATAGATTGGCGATACACCTGTAAATGTATTACTAGCATCCATATCTCCTGAAAAGGATTCATAGATTGATGTGCCTAATGTCCAATCTGCTGCATCATCAAACCATCGGAGTCTTTTTTCCATAATACCGATTCTATAAAAAGCCCCTGGAAACAGACCTTTTTTCGGCATATTTTTTAGTTTTTTATAGTCTTCATCAAAATATCCAAAGATTCCTAAAAATCCGCCGCTAATTCCATTTTCTTGTTTACCACTAAATAAAAGGCCAACACTTTCGAATAATGCAAGCCGAATAAAATTTGGATATTCTCTCACTGTCGTACTATCAATCTGGCTGATATCTCTTCTCATTTCTACAATTCTAGAAGTAGGATATACTATTCCATTGTCTCTTTGTCCAGGAGCATTCCTCACTGCATCTATAATCGCAGTATCCCTTTTGGTTATGGTATAAATATCTTTTTCTGTTCTTGTTATCATTTGCTCTAAGCTACCCATATTGGTTAAACTTGAACAACCACCAAGACCAAATAACAAGGTTATAAATACAAACGTCCAAAAAGATGCAGATTTATATAATGCTTTATACATATGTTTCATACAATTCTTCTTACAATACAGAACAATTCATAGTGATATAACTATCTAAACTGGCTTGAATATTATCACCAGACAATAAAGGACCAACTCCCTGTGGTGTACCAGTAAAGATACAATCTCCTTTACGCAAACTAAAAATTGAAGAAATATACTGCAATAATGAAGGAATAGATCTTTCCATTAAGTGTGTATTTCCTACTTGTTTCACTATTCCATTAATAGATAGAGAAAATGTTAGTTGCGGATACATAGTGGAAAAATCTGAAATTGGGACAATTGTAGAAATTGGAGCCGAGCCCTTAAAACTTTTGCTAGTACTCCAGGGCTCTCCTTTTTGCTTTGCTATAGATTGAATATCCCTTAATGTAAGATCAAGTCCAATTCCATAACCACATATATAATTACCAATTTCGTCGCCGGCATCATGTGGTATATCCTCACCAATAACTACAACTATTTCTGCTTCATGATGCATTTCTTGAGAATATTCTGGCCTATCAATGATTGCATTCTCTCCGTAAATATATGCTGCGGGTGGTTTAATAAATACTAAAGGTTTTTCTGGTACTTCTGCGCCCATTTCTAGGGCATGGGCAGAGTAATTTCTACCAATGCAATAGATAGTTCCTACCTGTAATTGGGTTGCATTTGTAAAGATAAAGTTTCTTTCAGCATTATTCATGAATTGGCTCTTCATTATTTTTGGGAAGTTCTGGAATTCGATTTTCTATTGGTAAATGTCCAGGAGATAATAGATCTAATGAATCTTGTTCAGAGGGTTCAAAGCCAAAAGATGTTTGCCTATAACCTATGGTTGGATCTCTATAAATTTTGCCCATCATTCTGCCCCAAATTGGTGCAGCTGCTTTACCGCCTTGGGCATACCAACCAGTAAATTTAATTCTTCGATCATCAAATCCAACCCACACTCCTGCTGCTAATTGTGGGGTTAAACCAATAAACCAAGCATCAGCATAATCATTTGTGGTTCCAGTTTTACCGGCTGCTTCAAATGGATAAAACTCTTTAACAGAGGCAGCGGTTCCACCTTGAACAACTCCTTTCATCATTTTTACCATTGCTTTCGCAATCGATGGTTGAAGGGCATCTGTTAACTGTAATTGTTTTTTTCTTTCATATAATATATTGCCTCTTCTGTCTTCAATTTTAGTAATAATGATAGGATCTATACTAATCCCTTGATTTAAAAAAGTACCAAATGCAGAAGTAATTTCTAAAGGAGTTATTTCTTCGGCTCCTAATGCTAATGTAGGATATGGATCTAATTTAGATTTTATGCCCATTCTATAAGCTAGTGCAATTACTTCAGAAGGGCTAGTATATTCTGTAATTAATCGTGCTGCAACAGTATTAATAGAATATTTTAATCCTGTAGATAAAGGAACGGGGCCACTTCCAGAGCCACTTGGACTCCAAATTCTTCCGCTTGGCAAAGTATAACTAAATGGACCACTTTCTATCATTGTACTTGGAGTTACACCATTGATCATTGCACTTGCATACACAAATGGTTTAAAGGATGAACCAGGTTGTCTTTTAATCTGAACTGCGTGATTTAGTGCATATCGAGCTTCTTCTGTATATGTTCCAGTTTCTGTAGTCCCACCAATCATTGCTAGTATGAATCCTGTCAATGGATCAATAATATTTATCCCTGTCTGAATTGTGGTAGCTTTTCTCTTTACTGAATCTATGAACTTTGGATTATTCATTGCCAATTGAATCATTTGTGCTCTTTTTTGAGGATCTTTGTTTTGAATATACTCTGGTTTTTCTTTTACTGCTTGTGTAATGAGAAGTGAGAGCAGATTCGATTTATCGCGCCAGCTCCAATTTTGTCTGAAAACTGCTTGAAAATTCTTCATATGTTCTGCTACAGCAATATTAGCATGTCTTTGCATAGTTGCATTCAGAGTTGTATGAATAATCAATCCATCCCTGTATAGATTATATCCTTTTAAATTATATGTATCATCCTTTTCTAAAGTTTGACGTACTAATTCAACAAAATGTGGTGCAATACCTGCATCTTTATTACCAAAACTTGTTTTATTTAAATATACAGGTTGCATCAGTGCTTGATAATATTCATTTTCTTCAACAAATCCATTATCTGCCATCATTGACAGCACTAAATTTCTTCGATTAATTGCAGCTTCATAATTAGAGATAGAACTATAATTTTCTGGTGCTTTTAATAATGCTATCAAAAATGCACATTCAGAAATATTTAATTCATAGGGTAATTTATTGAAATATGCATTTGCAGCCACTTGTATACCATATGCTCCTCTTCCAAAGTAAACGGTATTACAATAGAGTTCAATAATCTCTTTTTTAGTATATGTTTGTTCTAATTTTACGGCGGTAATCGCTTCTTTTATTTTTCTTACAAGAGAAAATTCTCTATTTAAAAAGAGATTTCTAGCTAATTGCTGAGTAATTGTTGAAGCACCTTCCCTTGCCCTTAATGCCAAAATATTTTTTATAAATGCTTTCACAATACGCATTGAGTGTATTCCCCAATGGCCAAAATATTCTCGATCTTCTGTTGATATTAAAGCATTTATTATATTTTTAGGAATACTATCATAAGGAATATAAGTTCGACGTTTTATATAAAACATATCAAGCACTTCACCATCATTGCTTAGTACCCTTGTAGCAAGTTCTTGGGGAGGATTTTCTAACTGTTCAAATGAAGGTAATTCATCTATAATCGCAATATGTACATAAGCGTATATGCCTAATATTGAGAGAATAATGAAAAGGATTCCATATAATAAGAATTTTTTTACCGTCATTGTAGGTATTCCAATCTTTGAAATAACATGATAATTGTAGCAAAATACAAAATAATCAAGTGTTTTTTCGATTATCTAGTTCTTTGATTTTTTTGTTATTTGTGCTGCCTACCTATTCACTTTTAAATCATGTGTTTTGTTTGATGATTTGGCATTGTAATATTACAAGCGTAATTTTAAATCAGTTATTATTTTCTATGATGGATTATGTCTATTCCTTGCATCCGTGGACATCATTTTGACTCTTCATTATTACACTCTGATTCTCTAATTATTGATTTAGGTGGACATAAAGGCGAGTTTAGTTCAGAAGTACATGAAAAGTTTGATTGCACCGCTTATATTATCGAAGCAATGCCTGATTTATATGCTTCAATCATTCAAAAGCCCAAATTACATACATTTCATTATGCTATAAGTGATTCGATTGGTAGCATTCAATTCCATGTTTCAGAGAATCCTGAGTCTAACTCAATATTTTCTCAATCTACTACGAATGCTGGAACAATTCTCGTTCCATCTATAACATTAGAAGCATTTATGAATCAACAAGGTATTGAATCTGTTGACTTATTAAAAATGGATATTGAAGGGGCAGAAATCGCTGTCTTTGATTCCTTAAGTGACACAATGCTAAGTAGATTCAAACAAATCACTGTCGAATTCCATGATTTTATTCCTGAATTAGCCATCGAAGATGATGTTTTGCGTATTATTAACAGATTAACTTCACTTCATTTTCATTGTATCGTTTTTTCTCGTCATACACATTTTGATGTACTTTTTATTAATGCACTTCACACTAATGTTCTTAGAATATTGTACATACGATGTATCAAATATATTCATGGAATTCAAAGAATCATAAAAAGACTTTTTGGCATTCATTCTCATTAATAATCATTGTTGTGCTATCATAAAATACAGTCCAATACTTGGAAAATATATCTCTGTCTGCATGCCGTCTACTACTTCTGAAAATGCTTTTCCGTCTAATGTAATAAACGAAAATTTTCTATCTTTTGGCTCAGTATCTATTATAGATCTATAATTAGGGAATATTCCATTTAACTCTTTAATATTAGGCTTATGTTCTTGATAGATTCCTGATATATATTAAGAAGAAAAAGTAACTACTAATGTTTAATCTGCTTCCCTTTTTAATCCAAAATAGTTTGTAGTAGTACCATCTAGAGATTGTACACTTTATTTTAAGATCTGCTTCGGGGATACGGTTATGTATCATTATTACATATAGAAGAATACCTCTATCATCAACATCATGATTACCAATCGATGGCCTTATTCGATTCCATCGATTATGAGCAAAAGTGATAGACTGCAAAAGTTCTGCACTTGAATGAACCCAACTAGTATGTGAATATAACAATGGATTGGCACTAACTATATTTCCATTCGTACTTCTTGTAAAGGTAAATTTTTAGATCCATTAGTCTTATCATTTCCATGAGGACTTAGATAAACTTTTAGAGTTAGATCTATTATAAGAGGTAATGGAATATCGTGTAATTTTTGAGCTATAGTTATATTGGTTAAGCCAATAAATAAGCATATGTGTTTTCTTACATACATTATAAACCTTAAGTAAGGCTAATGCATAATGAAAGCGTATAGAAACTCACAAAAACAGAGATTTCATTATTGAGTTTTTGGTTTTTCAAGTAAAATCAGCCCTTCTGTTCGATCCTGATGATAATGAATTTCCCAATCATTTTTAAAGAGGACCACAGTTCTGCCTTGATCATCATAAGCATAAGTAAGAGTAGAACTAGCTGGTTTTATATCATTACCTAGCCAACGAGTTCTTGTAAAAGGTAATCTGTCTAACTTTACAATCTCACCATATTCAGATTCCATTCTGGATTGAAATACTTGTAATTGTAATTCTCCAACTGCTGCAATTAACGGCGTAGGACTTTGCTGAGCATCACTAAAAATTTGGACAACGCCTTCTTCGCCTAATTGCTCGATTCCTTTTCTAAAACTTTTGCTAAAAGAGCCACTTACAGGATACAGTTTAGCGTAAATTTCGGGGGCAAATCTTGGAAACTGTGGTATGGAAAAATCGGGTCCGGTAGACAAAACATCACCCACTAAGAATGTTCCTGGATTAGACAAGCCAATAACATCCCCAGGATAAGCTATGTCAATAATCTCTCTATCTTGTCCGAATATCTGAAAAGGATAATTGATCTTCACATCTTTGCCACTTCTAGAGTGGTTGGCAGTCATTCCTCTTTCAAAAACACCAGAGACTATTCTAAAAAAAGAAATTCGATCTCGATGTTGTTTATTCATATTTGCTTGCATTTTATATACAAATCCAGAGAAAAAGGGCGCATCTGGATTAATTAAACCTGTATTTGATTGCATTCCTTGAGGTTCTGGTGCAAGATCAATGAGATATTGGAGGAAATTTTCAATACCAAAATTTGTTATAGCACTACCAAAAAAAACTGGAGTTATAATTTCTTCAAGAAAATCTTCTTGTTCAAAAACAGGAAGAGCTGTTTCTACTAATTCTAAGTCTTCCTTTAATTTTGAATATGCATTGATACCAAGCAAAGCAATAAAACTTGGATCATCAATACCTTTTGTGACAACTGGAGCACGATATTTATTACCTTCTGTTTTTTCGAATAGATGCAAAGTGCCAGTATTTCTTTCATATACACCTTTAAAGCCAGTTCCATCACCTATTGGATAAGTCATTGGAACTGTTGTAATTCCAAGCGCTTTTTCTACATTATCCATTAATTCGAAAGGCGACAAAGCAGGGCGATCCATTTTATTAATAAAAGTAATGATTGGAATTCCTCTGTCTCTACACACTTTAAACAGTTTTAATGTTTGCTCTTCTACTCCTTTTGCAGCGTCTAACAGCATGATAGCACAATCTACAGCCATTAATGTACGGTAGGTATCTTCACTAAAATCTTGATGTCCAGGAGTATCTAAAATATTAAGTAAATAGCCATCATATTCTACTCTCATCGCACTAGAAGATACCGAAATACCGCGTTCTTGTTCTATGCTCATCCAATCAGAAGTAGTAGACCTATGTTTTCCTCCGGTTACGGCACCAGCACTTCTTATAGCTCCGGAATAAAGCAATAACTTTTCGGTTAATGTAGTTTTACCTGCATCAGGATGTGAAATTATTGCTATTGTTCTTCTTCTTTTTATTTCTTGTCTTAAATCAGACATGTTCATCTATCCGGATTAATCTGCGAGTAAAACATCAATTTTTTGGGTAAAATCTTCTATAAACTTGATTTCTTCTTCCATACCAATTTCCATAAATCGTCCAATACCTTGCTTGTCTAAGATAAATTTTGTAGGAATGCCTGTTACTCCATAAGCAGAGACAAGCTTATCTTTTTCATCAAAAAACACTGGGAATGTATATGGATTTTTTTCTAGAAATTCTTTCACGGGTACTTTCCTATCTTCGGCTCTCTCCCAACAATTAACAATAGCAAATTGAACTTTAGGATTGTCTTTATATTTATCATACAATTTTTGTAAACCTGGGAAAGACTTTTTGCATGGGCCACACCAAGTAGCCCAAAAATCTAGAAATACAACTTTACCTTTCCAATCAGATATTTGTATTGTATTACCTTTCATATCTTTTAATGTAGCAGGAATAGCAGAAATTTCTAACATTTCATCATATAATCTATTTTTTAGTGCAACTTCACCTTGATTTTTTAATTCTTTAAATGCTAATTCAAAAGCTTTTGAATCTGATTTTTCATCAAATAAAAATTCATGCAATTTTTTAAAATCATCTATAATTTTTTGGTTTTCTACACCTTCTGACATTGCTTTTGATGCATAGAGATAAGCATCTTTTTGATTAGAAAGTGCATCTAATAATTCAGTTGTGAATTGATACACCAAAGTCATTTGGCTTGCTGGTAGATCATGAGGATACTTAGTGAGAATTTCTTTATATAATGCTAAAGATTGGGCAAAATTCTTTTGAAGTTTATGAATAAAGGCAGTAAGCATTAAGGACTTAGCAATATCTCTTGATTGTTCTGGAGCAAACTCTACATTTGCCATATACTTAGGTTGAATTACCGATGCAATATCTTTTGCAACATTAGCTCCTCTTTCAGCCCATCTCAAGGCTTCTTTAAGAGAATCTCTTGCTATATAACCCTCTGCTATATCCAAACATGGCTGTACAGGTACTGCAGGATCTCTTAATAATCTGGCTGCCACAACAAGTAAATTTCCGCTTTGAATTTGTACTCTTACATATCCTTCTGTAATTTTTATCATTGAAGGAGCATAAGAATACTTTTTCATAAAGTATTCTGCATTTTCTAGAAACATTTCTTTGCTGGCAGAACTAAACACTCTATTTGCAGCTGCATCCTCACAGAATTCATCAAGCGGATGAATTGATTCATATATTTTTTCTACCGAATCGGCAATTGAACCTTTCCCTATAATCCTAAGAGCTTGAGAAAAAGCCTTAAACTCTGGTTCATTATCATAATTAGGTTGAAATGGTAATAATATATTTGCAATCTTAGATTGTAGAGAATCTCTGGGAATCTCTTTTGTCATATAACCAAATAATGCTTTCAGATAATTTTTATGGAACATTCCTAATTCATCTTTTGGCATATCTTTTAATAATTCTACTGCTTTTTCGGGATGTATTTTTCTAGCACATGGCTTAGGTAATGCATCAGTATACGTAATAATTCTTCTAAAAGTGCTTCCTGGAATATAAGAGCCTTGCTCAGAAGTACATATCATTTCCCAAAATTCTTCATTATTATTATCGATAAATTTATTGCCATCACTTACTTTCATTAATATCAAAACAGCATCTTCTTTTGGAACAAAAGCAGTTCTAAACACAGCATGATCTGGCTTGGAAGGTTCCATTTGAAACAGCTTATATTGAACAGCATATGGTTTTTGATCATTTGCTGTAAAAACATAACAGATCAGGTGTAAATCTTTTGCTTTTTTTAATGATGCAAAAGGAACATTATATTCTATTTGGACAGTATCCGAAGCAACTTTTGGCTGTATTGGACTAAATTGTAATTCACCTGACTTCAAAGCTGAAGCAGCGCATAAAACGATCATAGCCACATAGCATACACGTATCATCATAATATTTCCTAGTTATTTGTATCAGGTTTAGAAATCTGTAATAATTGTATAAATTCTTGTTCATTTAAAATTGGTATTGCTAATTCTTGAGCAGCAATATGTTTAGACCCAGCATTTGTTCCAGCCACAAGATAGTTTGTCTTTTTGCTAACAGAACCAGAAACTTTACCACCTTTTTTTTCTATTAGTTCAGAAGCATGTTTTCTTGTCATACTTTCTAATTCACCAGTAAGAACAAATATAAAACCGGTGAATTCATTCGTTCTTTGCGAAAATTCTTCTTCATCTATAGAAAAAGTCAATCCAGCTAATTCTAATCTCTTTATCACAGTACTTTCTTGCGGATCAGCAAAGAAATCTATCAAAGATTGGGCAATGCTTTTTCCGATATCTTTTACAGACATAATTGCTTCTATATCTGCCTTTTTTAATGCACTCATCGATCCAAAATGAAAGGCTAGGTTTTTTGCTGCCCCTTCTCCTACATATCGAATACCCAATGCAAATAATAATCTATGATATGGCTTTTGTTTACTTTTTTCAATCGATGCTAAAACATTATCTATACTTTTAATACCCCATCTATCCAACAATAAAATTTCATCTCTTTTTGCATATAAATCATAAATATCTGCCACATTTTGTAATAAGCCAAGTTCTACAAACTGATCGACAACTTTTTCGCCTAATCCTTCAATATCCATTGCATCACGAGAAGCAAAATGTTCTATTCTTCTTCTTATTTGCCAAGGACAATTTGGATGTATGCAATAGTAATTTGCTTCGCCTTCAGGTCTATGTATTTCTGATTGTACTTTGCATGGACAAAGCTGTGGAAATTGAAAAGGTATTGAGTCTGGACTTCTTTTTTCTTTGATACTAGATACTACTTTAGGAATAATATCTCCGCCTTTTTCAATGATAACAAAATCCTTATTTCTGATATCATTCGAATGTATATAGTCGATATTATGTAATGTGGCCCTACTAATTTTAGAACCTGCTAATACAACTGATTGCAATTCTGCAACTGGTGTAATTGCTCCAGTTCTTCCAACTTGAAGTGTTATATCTAAAAGTTTTGTTTCTGCTTTTAATGCTTCATATTTATATGCAATAGCCCATCTAGGCGCTCGTGCAACAAAGCCTAATATTCTTTGTTGAGAAATAGCATCAACTTTAATAACAATGCCATCTATAAAAAATGGCAAGGATTCTCTTTTTGCATCCCAATTCTCGATATAGGTAAAAACATGTTTAATTGAACGAGCTTGTTCATTATATGGGCTTATAGGGAATCCCATTTTTTTTAATAAATCAACATTTTTAGATTGAGATACAGAACTTGCAGGAGAATGTGTTTCTAAAAAATAGCATACAATTTTTAAGGGTCTTTTTGCAACTAATGTAGAATCTAATAGTTTTAATGTGCCGGCAGTCAAATTCCTAGGATTTGCATATAGCTTCTCACCTGCTTCTTCTCTTTCTTTATTAAGATTTATAAAGTCTTGTTTTTCCATATATACTTCACCACGAATTTCAAATTCAGGGATTTCAGTTATAATGGATGTATCATATATACGTAATGGCAGCATTGGTAATGTTTTTATATTTTCGGTAATATCATCTCCAAATTCGCCATCTCCCCTAGTAATTGCTCTTTGTAAAACACCTTGAGAATAATGCAAACTAATAGCAACTCCATCAACTTTTAACTCACAAGCATAAGCATAATCAGTGGAATCCAAACCTTGTTGGACCTTTCTGTCAAAATCTAATAATTCCTGATTAGTATAAGTATTACTTAAAGACAACATAGGTATGATATGTTTGAACTGTTTAAACTCATTTAATGGTTGTCCACCCACTCTTTTGGTAGGTGAATCTTGCGTTTGGAGTTCTGGATAGGCATGTTCTATGTCTTGCAATTCTTTGAATACACTGTCATATTCTCTATCAGAAATACTGGGCTCTGCTAGAACATAATATCTATAATCAGCAGCCACTATTTTCTGTTTGAGTTCATCAACTTTTTTAGTCAAATCATCTAAAGAATATTGTTTTTCAAAAAGGGAATCTTGAGACATGTATTTACCGTTTATTAACATTCATGTGAGTACAAAAATACCTCATATTTATTTAGGGACAACAATTGCACAATTTTACTTTTTTGATTATTGCCTCTCACTTATGTTCTTTGTAGTTTTGCACCCTAATTAGGAAATCAAAGATGACAAAAAAACATTCATTTTATGGTATACTGCTAGCAATAATGTGCATATGTGCTTTGGATAGTTGCACCATATTAATGGAACACTCTGTTAGTAAAGAATTGATTTGTCCCCCACCTCCTACCCAGAATTGTTATCCTCAACGATATATTGGCAATTCCATTGATACATCATCAATAAACAAAGAAAGATTTCTTAAAATTGAAAGGGTTAATGGATTAGATAATACTATTATAGATGAATGGAATATTTCATTTTTAGATAAAGATAATATATGGACTACTGCCTCTGCAGGTGGACAGCAAGTATTAAGAAAAATTGAAATTGAGCAAGAAACTGACATAAAAGAAATTATTCCTCAGCAATACGAGGAATCTGGTGCGATTGGGTTTCTTACTGGAAATTCTCAATATACTTTGGCAGCCTATCTTCCTGGAACTGCTTTTTCGGGTGATGCTGGTATTTATGTGACTCAATCTAAACTAGATGAAATTACCATTAAAAAGGAAATTCCTCCAAGTGAATTATTTCATTGGGATTCGCATCCAAGTTTATCACCTAATGGAAAGATTCTGTTTTTTTCATCTGATAGAAATAATACTTTAAGGGGTACCGAGCTATATGTAGCCCTAAAAGGAGAGAATTGGAGTAAAGCGTATAATTGTGGTAGATTTATTAATTCAAATTGTGATGAATTAAGCCCTTTTATAACAAGAACTGGTCATACATTATTATTTAGTTCATCTGGGCATAATACAATAGGTGGTTATGATATTTTTTCCGCTGAATTCAATCCAGAATTATTAGAAAAAGGTATTCTTGCAGATGATTCATTAATGATAGAAAATGCTTTTGGCCGTCCACAAAATATAGGTTCACCTATAAATACAATCTATGATGAACTTTTTCCTTCGTCACCTTCTCCACGCACAGATACTCTATTATATTATAGCTCAAATCAATATGCTCCAAATCAAAACTATGCATTTGATATGTTTGTAATACATCCGGCATATTCGTATGATTCATCAATATTTATTGCAAAATCTGATATCATTAAATCAGCATTTAAAAGAGCAGACAAATTAGACCCCAGAGAACTAATAACAGTAGAAGGTAAAATAGTTGATGAAAAAAATAGAAAACCTGTTCGTGGAGCTGAAGTTACTTCATTGACTTATCCAAATAATGAGATAATTGATCAACAGTTTACTGATACAATAGGCCAGTATAAAATTAAAGTTCAAATAAACAAACCAGTTCAAATAACTGCAGAATCAGATAAATTATTTTTTAATACTATTACAGCCACGTTCTCTGCTAAAGATTCTAACTCATTTATATCAGAACCTTTAACTCTCCCGGCTATATTATCAATGAGAATCAACTTTCCATTAGGTGAATATCAGAAACCTTATACATATTTATTAGATTCTAATGGTTTTGAAACGACTATTAATTGGAAAGATGCAATTATCCGATTGGCATCAAATCTATTAAAATTCGAAAAAAATATCGGGAGCGTTTCATTAACTGGTCATACTGATGATATTGGATCGGATGCCTTTAATATGGATTTAGGGAAGAAAAGGGCAAACTTTATTATTCAAACTCTTGTGAAACTTGGAGTACCATCTACTTTGTTACAGGCTGAGTCTGAAGGCGAGCATGTTTTGCCATCAAAAAGAAATGGAGAACCATTGGATTTATTTAGGAAACGTTGTCGAAGAGTAGAACTTATTAAAGAAATAAAGTAATCTTCCCAAAAAAGAATTCAAAGAAAACCATTCAAATTCTTAATTTCGTACTTTCTCACCATTATTGATTTCGGAGTATCTTAATGAATATTCTTGTTTGTATTTCTCAAGTGCCAGATACCACAACTAAGGTTCAGGTAGCTTCAGACGGAATTTCAATTGATAGAACAGGCGTAAAATTCATATTAAATCCATATGATGAGTTTGCTTTAGAAGAAGGCCTACAATTAAGGGAAAAATTTGGTGGAACCGTAACCGCACTGACCTTAGGTGGTGAAACCTGTAAAGAGATTCTTCGTACTGCCCTTGCTATGGGTGCTGATAAAGCCATTTTAATTAAAGATGAACACAAAAATGACAGCTATTCTGTAGCTTTTCAGATATCTGAAATTGCTAAAACTATGAATCCAGATGTACTGATGCTAGGACGCCAAAGTATTGATTATGATTCATTTGCAATGGCACCAATGCTTGCTGAATTATTGGGATTACCATCAATTTCTATGGTTTCTTCATTAACTATTGATGGAAATCTTATCACAGCTGAAAGAGATATAGAAGGTGGAAAAGAAGTGCTTGAATCCTCTTTGCCATGTGTAATAAGTGCACAAAAAGGATTAAATAATCCTAGATATCCCAAATTACCTGATATCATGAAAGCTAAAAGCAAGCCAATAGAGGAAATACCATCATTAAGTACCGATGCTAGAATTTCTACAATGGCTATGCAATTACCTATTTCAAAAAGAATTGGTAAAGTATCTGGTGATTCGGAATCAGAAATATCAGATATCGTTCTTGCACTTCATGAAGAAGCCAAAGTTATTTAATATCATATACTTATATACTTAATAATCGGACATATAGATGAAACATATCATTGTTTTTTTAGAACCTAAAGATGAACATTCTTTAAAACGTACTTCTTATGAAGCAATAACTGCAGCTAAACAAACTGGTGCAGAAATTACTGGTTTTGCTGTGTCTGGCACTCAAACAGCTCTACAATCTGCTGCAGAATATGGATTACAAAAAGTGGTTTTGGCTCAGCATCTACTTCTTAATAATTATTCTTCAACAGCTGTTTCTGAAGCTTTATCTCAATTTGCATCATCTGTTCAAGCGGATACAATTTTCATTTCTGCAAATGCCACAGGAAAAGAAATTGCACCTAGAATTAGTATTAAGTTGCATGCAGGTTTTATTCCCGATTGTAATGAATTATCTAATGATTCTGCAATGAGGCCTGTTTTTGCTGGCAAAGCTAAAGTACATGTTAAGTCTAATACACCAATTACAGTGTATTCCTTAAGACCCAATGTTTTTACTGCAAAATCAAATCCTTCTGCAGGTGTATCGATAAGTTCATTTAGCCCTAATTTAGATGAATCTCATGCTAAAGTTAAAGTAGTATCGATTCTTAAAAATGAAGGGCATCTTGATGTTTCGGAAGCAGATATTATCGTTTCTGGTGGTAGAGGTTTAAAAGGTCCTGAACATTTTACTTTAATAGAAAACTTAGCAGCTACCCTTGGTGCTGCAGTTGGTGCCTCAAGGGCTGTAGTTGATGCAGGATGGCGCCCCCATAGTGAACAAGTAGGACAAACCGGCAAAACTGTATCTCCATCCCTTTATATTGCCTGTGGAATTTCTGGAGCTGTTCAGCATTTAGCTGGTATGAGTTCTTCAAAATTTATCTTAGCAATTAATAAAGACAAAGAAGCACCTATCTTCAAGGTTGCAGATTATGGAATAGTTGGTGATGTTTTTGAAGTATTACCAGTATTGAATCAAAAACTTAAAGCATTGTTAGGCAAATAGTATTTGTAGATACCTAATAAGAAAGCCGAGGAAATTATCCACGGCTTTTTTCGTCTAAACCAACATAACTTATAAAAAGATTGCAATTATAGTGTCTGTATAAACATGAAAAAAGTACAAGTTGAAGTATTAGGATTATCGCAAAGCCCTACAAGTAATGGCTCTTATGCCCTTATTTTAAAAGAAATAGATGGTGATAGACGCTTGCCTATTGTAATCGGCGCACCAGAAGCAGGGGCAATTGCATATGAATTAGAGGGAGTTCATACTTCTAGACCTATGTCTCATGATTTAATGAAAACACTTATAGAAACATTTGAGTCGAAGGTAATAGAAATATGTATTCATGAATTAAAAGACAGTACATTTTTTGCAGCTATTACTCTCGATAATACTACTATAGAAGTGGATTCTAGGCCTAGTGACGCTATAGCTTTAGCTTTACGATTTGATGCTCCTATTTTTATCGTCGAATCATTACTGCAAGAAGCAGGCTTCTCTTTGGATGAATTAGATACAGCTGATGAAGATGACATAGAAGAAATTGAAGCTTTCGATATTTCTGATGATGAAGAAGAAGAGGAAGAATTCTTTTTACCAAATAAGAAATCAAAAAAAGATAAAACGCATTCTTCCAAAACCAATAAAAAAGATCTTTTGCGTGATGAATTACAAACTGCAATTCAAGAAGAAGATTATGAAAAAGCTGCTAAAATTAGAGATGAATTAGAGAAGTTAAAGTAATTCCCAACCTTTCATCTTGCGTCTTTATATTTTATTCGTATTTTTGTGACTTCTTATTTTAAAAAAATAAAAGCGTGGCGGGGTAGCTCAGCCGGTTAGAGCAACGGAATCATAATCCGTGGGTCGGGGGTTCAAGTCCCTCTCCCGCTACAAAATAAAGCCTCTTGAAATTATAGTATTTCAAGAGGTTTTATTTTTTAGTGGGCCTTAGAAAATCAAACTACCACCAATTGTTCAAAGTGAATCTGCTAAAATCAATATTAGTTCAGAGGTAATGAAGCATATCAAAGATAATCATCAATCAACATTTCATTATCTGGGTGAAAAACACATTAAAGGCAAAGGTGCGATTTCAATGTAACTCAACGTACTTCAATTGACTCACTGAGCATAGATTCTGCTCCAGAGTTACATATAACCTTGACGGCATAACTTGCACCTCGGCGAGCTTCAACTATATCAATAAATTCTCTTTGTAGATCATTTTTTATCATTGCATAGACCTGAAATCCTGATTTTGATTTTTTATAAATCACAAAGTTGAATGGCTCTGTAAGTTGAGTATAACTCCAGCGCAGCATTACATTGTTTTTAGTTGAATCATAGATTGCAGATACATTTTTAACTGTCGGACGAATCATATTATCAATATGTTTCAAACTGATGATATTGGAAAGTGGCGATGTATTTCCGGCACTATCTAAAGCAATAACTGCATACTGAAATGTTTGCGAAGGAAGAAGAGTAGTATCCACAAACTTATTTTCCAATCGCCCTACATTGCTGATTGAATCCCATGATATTTTATCGGGTTTTTCTTTGTCATATTTTCGACGTAGTACAATATGATTGCGAACATCACGGCTGGAACTTGGAATGAAATCAAGATAAACCATTGAATCGGTATTACTATATTCACTAATAACTGGAGCCACAGGAGGAATAATGTCGGGACGAGGGATTGCTAATGTATTACTGATGATGGCTTCATTAAAGTGATAATCGAGAGCAATCACCTGATAGTATGCAAACTTTGTAAGCGTGCGAACTTCGAGAGTATCTATAATAATTGTATCGCTTTGATTAAAAACAGAATCCTGATCGAAAAGATCACGCTTCACTGTGAATTCATGAGAAGGGTCATTTGCATGAAGAAGCCTATAGCCCATCAAATCTTTATCAATCGGATGTTTAACAGTGATTTTTACAATGCCATTTGTATCCATTATACCTTTTACAAGCACACCCATGCTTGGTGGAGTACTATCGACAAATGATACATAGGCAGGAAAAGATCTAACAGCATTGCGAGCAGTATCAACCGCAATAACTTGATAATAGTATGTTCCTCCTAAAACAAGATTTGTATCTCTATACATGCGTATATTTTTTTCAAGCGGTTTTTCAATTATTGATGTATTAAAGGGAGCATCAACTGCTGTATCACGCATTATTATGAATCCCGCAAGATCAGAACTAACCGGTTCCTGCATTTCCCAAGTAATCATCGCATCATTTTTACCAATGTGCATTGCCTTAACTGCTATGGGAGAAGTTGGTGGCGTGATATCTCTTGGCATTGCTTTAATGATACCAAGAATATCATTTTCTGCAAAGGCATTATTGCCGACAATTTTATAATAGTAGACTTTGTAGTTGATGAGATTTGTATCATGATAACTATTGGATGCTGGGCCATCAGTATTCCGCAAAGTAAGCATGGGAACTTTAGTGAGTTTGGTAAATGAAATGCTATCAGTAGATCGATATACATCAAATGTGGAGTGTTCTTTTGTTTTATTCCATGAAATGATAACAGATCTATCCATTTCATCAACCATAAGATTGATATTGTCAAATTCAATCTTTGTTGGCTGAGGTGCAACCTCAACAATGCCAGATTCAACCCTATAGGGTGAATTATTGCCAAGCAAAGTTATTCGATACATATAGGAAATACCAATTTTGGCAGACTTGTCAACGTATCGCATTCCAAGTCCATTTGCCGCATCACTATTTCTTTCTGCTATAATCAGAGCAAAATTAAATGCCATTTCAAAACGATTTCGCGACTCTCGCAAAGCATCAAGTTGTCCAGGATCATTTTCCGGGTAATCGGTAGGATCATTTGTTTCTTCTGTGAGTATGGATGCAATCGCCACTGGACCCGTCATTTCCTGATTTTCACCACCATGTTCATCCGAATATTGTTTCCACTGAGATATTGTCCATGGCTTTATAGGGGAATCTGTCAGCACAGAATAAGCAACGGGTTTACCTGCTTTTATCTCCGCTCTTTCTATATTATATCCATTGGCTTTTGCTTTGGTCCATAATGCAGCCGTACTTGGCGCCCATCGCAGAACAACGGAATCGCTATAACGCTTTGCGATAAGGGCTACTTTATGTTCAAGTGCTCGATCAAGTTCATTAGATGTTTGGCTTATTGTGATATTTTGATCGAACAATGCAGAGATCAAAATCACCATCAGAATAGTAAACTTTGTTGTCTTCATCGTTATGGCTCTCATGAAAGAGTGATTACTTAATTTTTTTAATTTGATTTGCATTTTCATTCTAATTTTTTTTAGTATTCAAAGTTTGCAGAACGACCGGATCGAGCGGTGTTGAAAAGGTTTGCGTCACTATTTGTTTAATTTCTTGATTTGATGATCTATCCTTAGCAACAATCCATTGATTTCCAATAAACTCTCTCAAAACACCAGTTGCTTTTACTCTATAAATCTTCGAATTTTCCCAATCACTTGTATTGGAAATAAAGATTTGTGCACCGGTATTGTCAAAGTTAAAATTATCACTATCGGTCGGCTGATTTGAAGTATTGGGTGGTATCTTAATTTGATTCATATTTGCCAATGTGGAATTCGTATTTTGTGGAGTAGTCACATTTTTTGGAAATGTGTTAGCCGTGAATTGAATTCCTCCTACTTGAATTGTATTTGTTGAAGTTCCGCTTTGATTTGGGATTTGAATATTGTTGGCAATTACTGCATTACCTGATGCAATTGTTGTGTTAATAGTATTAACTTTCTTTTTCCTGAATAGAAAAGCACCCAAAGCATCTTTTGTTGATTGCAATGCAAGGGGTGTCCAAATTCCCGCTTTTTTTTCTTCTATTTCAACAGAATAATTGACTTGAAATGTTCTACTGATGCTATTACCTGAAGCACCTCCCGACATTTCTTGTAATTCAAAACTTTCGCCTGGAACGAAATTGTACAATACCTTTACAGACTCTGTCAAGGGTACATTGGTGGCAGGTATTGCAGGACTAATTGATTTTACAAGTTGATTTTTTTGTTCAGAGGCTATGTCTTGTGATGCAATAGTTGTCTCGATTGGGGCGCTAGGCCTACAAACTGTTCCAACATTTACATCAGCTTGAAATTCGCCCTTAAAAATCCCACCGAGAAGATCGTATTTAGCACTAGCTTCACCTATAATCCATGAGGGATTTGGAAAACCGGCTTCTGCCCATAATCCAAATTTGACATCAACAATAGGAAAATCGCACCCATTACTGCAAATAGCAGCACCACTCTTTGGAGCTACAGCAATGCCTGCAGATGCCAAAGCCCAAGCCGCTGCATTTGCACGGAAATACCACATATTATAACCATTGTAACCACAAAGTGTCCCATCAGGATAGCGCAAGAATGAAGCATTGAATTCCATTCCACCGGCAAAGTGCCAATCGGCGCTAAGGCGGCCAATGATATGTTTACTTTTATTTCCTGAATCAAATCCAATATCTACGCCGCCGGCAAATCCATTACCTGCTACTGCATCGGAAGTGCCCTCACCGGATGGTGCCAAACCAGTGCATCCTGCACTTATTAACCCATTTCTTGTAAAAAGAGTAAAATCGGTGGGTGGCTCGATATTCTTTCCAAACATAAAGTATGAATTGGACACGATACTTTTTCCAAACACATTTACAGTTAAATTATTTCGATGATTAGGGTCACCAAGCTTTACATGCCAATTTCCTGTCTTACCTTCAATATGCATATTAAGATTTGCAGTTCCGGTAATAGGTGGTTTATTCACCATCACACCTGCATTCATATCGAATACTTTTGACGTAAAATCATAAATGATATTCAGAGTACCTTTCACCGGGGCATTATTGCGCTCGAGTAACTTTGCCTGTAGCCATAATTGGCCTTCTAGTCCGATATAACTCATGCCGCCTGAATTATTGAATTGTCCGAAAACTGCTATATCACAATTCATTTTCTTCGGGTCGGGAGATGTTCCCAATATACCAAGAGCTTTAAAACCAAATGCTACATTTCTATCTGGGTTCATTATTGCTCCACTTACTGGTGAGCTATTGCTTGTTGATGCATTGGCCACAGAATTTACATTCGGCTGAGATTGTAGCATATCTACATTTACTTTATGCCAAGCAGCTACACCAAAACCATAGAAAGCATAACCGGGAAGAAAGACGATGCCCGGTGGTGGCAATGTGGCCTTAGCGCCAACAAGCCAATAACGATATCGAACATTATTGTCAACCTTAGAGCCAAATCGCGCCTCTGCACCAAGCTGCAATTGAATTTCTGCAAACTTTGCTTGTATTGTTGCAGCAAAACCATTTCCCCATTTGGGGTCATTGTTGTAATATGTCAATGTGCCATTCATCTTCACAGCAGGCAATGTAGCAAATAGAGATACCTGGCTCATATTGAAATCAACGAATTTCGGCTTGAATTTAAAATTGGCAGTTGGATTTGTTTTTTCTATTGCTCCGATAACTTCAAATGAGCCCCGACCTCCTATTCGATTTGAATCAAGTGCCAAAACAACATCAAATCCAAGTTTACCCCTGAATAACTCATTCCCTTGTATGGCTTCTGTTCCAAATTTTACCTTATCAATTGAAATTGGGAATTTTGAAATCTTCTTTTGCGGACTTGCAAAACTCCAATCTCCTGCACTATAATTAAATGGAGTCGAAAGTGAATCATCATATGATATTCTCATATTCTCAAATTCAGGCGATAAATCCAGCGTGATTGACTTCTGACCAATTTGAAGAGTGGCATCATTCCAACCAAGCTCTCCATTAAGATTGAATAAAAACTTTTTGCGCCCCTTCTTGAGATTCATCGTCAATGAAGAAGTAGATTCAATTTTCAGCTTAGCATTGCCAAAAAGTTTCATCTGAATATCACTCTGCGGCTGCAAGGAAAAATCGAATGACTTTCCAACATTATTAAATAGAGCTTTATATTTTACAGCATTCTGCGCAGTTGAATCTGAAATGGGTAATAACAATCTTCCCTGCATATAAGCTTGATTAAGAGCACTATTCAGCATTATTACTTTAACTGTATCAACGCTTGCACCCAGTCTATTAAGATTCATATATGGGAACATCACGACATTAGAGGCAACGAATGTTCCGGTAAGACCATTTTTGGTAATAATCATATTAAATGCACTGAACTCAGGAGCCGAATTGGAATCTGCAAAAGTTCGCCATCCATCAGGCATAAAGAATGTAATCTCTTGAGCATAAAAACCATTGAAGGTTATATCTGTAGCTCCTGTAAAATTCGGCGGGAATAACATACCACTAGTATTCTCAAGATCACTAAAATCAAATGTCATATTGTTAATCTTTAAACCAAGCCCATTCGTGCCTGTAAAAGTGCTCGACACTAAATTGCCTGTAAGCATCCATTCTTTCCAATCAATGGTCTTGCCAAGCAGAGTGGCAATTGATTGTTTGGTAGAGTCAAGATCAGGACGAGGCGTCATCCAATCACGAGGAAAGGCAATATCGATATCAAGGGAAAGCGTATCGGAATTATTGTCACATCCCCATGTGATGTAACATCCCGGACGCGTGCCAGACTTAGCTCTGGCGAAAATGGTAAATGTAGGTTGCCCAGATGTTATACCACGAATGTCGATATCTTGTAATAATTCTAATCGGCCGGATTTACTTATTCCTGCCGGACATATAGGAACTTGCTTCAAACCAAAACTCAATGTATCATCAAGCTTAGCAATTGGAATGGTTGCAACAGAAGCCATTAAGGCTTCATTAGGCAAAAACTTCACTTCTGAAATGCAAATCGTATACCCCTTAACATTATTAAAACCGAGTGGTAATTTTAGAGGCACATTCATATTATTTGCTTCTTTTACAAGTTGCCCATTTGCATTTACCCAGTCATCAATAGCAGCTACACTATTTTTTACCCAATTCCAACTACTTACCTGATTGATTGCCCATTGCTGTGGATATTGTGGAGCAGATGGATCGATTTCACCATTTACCTGACCTGAAACTACCCTCTTTGAAGCATTCACAACAATGTTTTCAAATACTACCTGCACATTGGCAAGCAACCAAGGAATATTGATGACACCCTTTCCCGATGCACTCGCAGGATCTGCACTGGTAATGGTCGTCACTTTCATGGTGAATAGTCCGATGGACAATGAATCATTTACGGCCAGATTCTGCGTTCCTGCAACTGTGTCATTAATTGATACAACTGCACTACATGATCCGCAGTTTTGTCCTGATGGATTTGGATCTATATTATTGGAATCCACACCGTTACCGCCAGATACCATAGATTTCTCTGTTCCTCCATTTCCGGTGTCTTCAGAATTGGAATCTAACTTTTTGTTTTGCGTAGAGTCATTTATTACCAAAGATTTCTTCACAGTATCTGTTGATTTCACAACTTGAATACAGTTTAAGGTGAATGGAGTAGCGTATCCATCGGGCTCACCAATGGGGCCTCCTTGTTTATCTGTGGCTCGAACGGTCCAAATGTACTGCTGTCCAATTCGCGGAAGTTCAAAATCTGCAGGCCATAATAATTGTGTATTTGAGATATCCGGTAAGTCTATGATTGGCCTATTTATTCGAAAAGCATTGATTGGTGTTTGACCTTCAAGAACCTCGAACACTTGTAGTCGATAGCTAATAGCAAAACTTGGGCGGGGCGATACAGGTGTCCAACGGAACATAGGACGCGCTCCAAATGCAATATTACTTTTATCTATAGGTAACAACAGTATAGGAGCCTGATAACTTTTCATCGCAAAATTTTTACATACCGGTTGAGAGATTATGGCATTTGTAGAAGGATTGATGAGAGAGACACAAAACTCATAATTACCTGCTGGAAGCATGCCGGTTTTCATTACAGTTTGATCAGTACCATTTTTTACATCCATTGCTTCCAGAGGAACGAGGTCTTCTCCAAAATACTGACTCACTCCCGGAGGAATGGAGAGTATCGCCATTTTATCCGGTTTTGTATTTGCCAAATAAGCACCATCTTTATTGATAATGCAATTGAATTTGGCAGAGACATCGGATCCTGTTCCATTGACAACAGTAACGATCACAACATCTTTTTTTTGAGCCCAATTTGATAGATAGGGATCTGGCCTTGAATTCATGTTAACTGTTACCTTCAGCTGAGAAATTGCCGATACATCTCCAATAAAGAAGAATGTAGCAGTGATAAAACAAAAGCGAAGTAAAGTGTTCATATGTTTATTCCATTTATTGTATTTCATTCAAAATGTCAATGCCATGGCTATCTGAATAATCTGCTCGGAGAAACTATTTCCCCGAGAACTACCTGAGCCATAGTGATAATCGTTAATTGCATAATTACCGGTGATACTAATATTCTTATTGATTTTACCGCGCACACCTACTTTCATAAACAATGCCTCATCAGCAGGGTTTATCACAAAGCCGGAACTAGTTCTAGTAATTGCCACAGATGGATTTAACGAGCCTTCAAATAGACGATATGATGCATTGATGCCAATTGTCGTCACCTGCAATATCCCTGCAAAAAGAGAGTTTTCCAAATAGCTGCCATTTGCACCGATGGTCAAAGGTATACTACTGAATATTCCTGTATAGGATGCAATTGCACTGCGAGTGTCATTCGAACTTTCTAAACCACTTACTATATTGAAATCATCAAAACGATCCATTCCAAAACTTGTAGTAATCGTATGCATCATATCAAATGCGGTAAATGTAAACATGGGATCAATGCTAAAAGACTCACTCACATTTTGTATGCGCGCTGAGTCAAATACATTTTGACGATTATTACGAATACCAAAATTTGAATAATTACAAGCAAGTGATATAATATCGGAAAGACGAATACTTAATTGTCCATTTGCTATCATCTGATTTAACTGTTCGCCTCTTGTTTCGGAAAGATTATTGATGCGTTTTCCAATTGTACCATTGATGGTAAAATCGCCTTCAAACAAATTGAATGATGGAGATACTTTAAGGTCCAAACGATCAGATTGAACAAATGGATTTCCAATCGGCTGAAATCCAGAACCCATGTAAAGCGCGCTTAATGCAAGTGTCCAAGAAGTAAAATGGAAAGATAAGTTTGCACTGCCAGCTCCATCAAATCTTGTAGATGATGTTGTTGGATAAAATCCCCGAAGTGGATTATTGCCTTCTTCTATCAAAGCCGAAGACCGATCTGCTGTAAAAGCTGAAATTGCTCCTTCTGCCGAGAGAATTACACCATCAGTAAAAAGCAACTTTGTATCTATGGAAGCTATAAATCCTTCTTCTGCACGAAGTCTTAAAGTATCTGCCGGAATGACTATCGATGAATCATCACTTAATGGGTGCGCAGGAATGATGGAAATTGTGGAGTTTTTTAGAGATTTTACATCGTCTTTGGCGTGCACGAAGTTTAATCCTAAAGATATTGAGTCAGGATTTCCATAAGCAATTCTTCCCATTGACATATCCCGCCGATAAGCACCTTTTCCCCCACGCATTAAATCGGGTTCAACTGCTCTTTGGGATATTCCATGAGAAGCTTTTACATGTAAATTCCCAGGTTTGATATCAATGCCAAGTCCAAATAATTGAAGATCACCCCCGGAAAGATCCGATAATTTTGGAGTATGAGAACCTAAATGAAATTGTGCCCAGCCAATTTTAGGAGAGAATCCCGATAGCCCAAGCGCATTGGCAGGATTCGTAAAATATTCCATGATAGTTGGGGCTGAAATAGATGGAGTGGTGGTATTTGTTTCAGGATACGTAATGTTAACGCTAAGTGGCAATACTAAAACTCCAGCAATCGTAATTGTAGGTGCGAAAATCAATCGATATAATGCCGAAGGTCGCCGGCCAACTTGGGTTAAGGAAGGATTTGCAGAGTACTCATAAAAATCTGATGAAATTGAAGCACTGCCTTTAACTACAATCCAAGGAACATTTATGTTGGTATCTGCCTGTGATTTTTGTTGGCCATTTAAGTTGATTGCATAGAATATAATCAAGGAGCAAACCCAATAATGACTGTTAAAGCGCATTTATTTACTCCTCATTTGAGTTCAATATATATAGCATAAAAAAGCGGGCTTGTTAACAATTTGAACAACCGTAACTTGCACAATTATTTCTGAATCGTAAAGCATATTTCTGAATCGTAAAGCATATTTCTGAATCGTAAA